>Ga0180732_1000361_pt1 | contig 41177 bp, 70 predicted proteins | sample KR11_01MetaG_FD_148674 | JGI IMG/M metagenome (GOLD analysis project Ga0180732, IMG submission 148674) | Groundwater microbial communities from the Olkiluoto Island deep subsurface site, Finland - KR11_0.1 MetaG | ecosystem: Environmental > Aquatic > Deep subsurface > Groundwater | place...
CTCATATTAACCTCCTAAAGAACTATGTATCTTTTATCAATAAATAAATGAGGGCGGTAACTACGACTGTTAAAATTACACCTGCCGCCCCGTAAACCAACTTGCGAACAGGGGAAAATACATCATAATTAACATATTTTTTGTCAGCAGCTTCAATAAATCTGTCCAACTTGTCTGTTATTCCTCCTAGTTTTTCATTGATGTCTCTGATGTCCTTTCCCATTAAGCAAATAGTTTTATCGAATTGATTATCTTTATTTTCCAGTTCACGGTTAAGTTTATCCTGGTCTCTTAGTTTTTCTAAAGTAAGTTTAGCAGGAGGTCTATTCTCCCATTCTTTGTTACAATTTTCATCCATAATATCCAATTATAAATCCAATTAAAGTTGCTATAAATCCTATCCAGATACCGATCGTGATATAAAAGACTCTCTGCTTGAGTTCCCACTTCAGGATGTTTCTAGTTTGAGCTAAGTATTTCATTAAGGTGTATATTTAGAGATTATTCTCCAACCTACATTGTCAGAAATATAAGTTCTTGATTCATTTAGGGTTGTAATCGTATTAGTAGCACTTCCGTCTACCGTTTCGCTTCCATTGGGGTCGATAACAGCCGCAGATGTGTTGATATTTTTGACAGTAAATTTAGTAGTATTTGAAACTGCGGTAGGAAGATTAATTGTGCAAGTGGTAGGAACTGGATAGTTATTAGTCGGAGCCACCTGCCCAGTATAATAAGTAGCAAATGGAAAATCAGGGTAATGGTCTTGCACATCATTGGCACAAACTTGACATTTCATATCGTAATTAGCCAGAATATTAGTGAAAAGATTTCCGTCATTGATTGTTCTAGCATCGTTCCAATTTATCTCACTCCAACTACTGCCACTCCACAACCACATATGACGAGTAGAATAACAACTAGGAACAATCCTATCTGCAGAATCAAATAATCCTGATTGAGCGGTATCGATAAAATTTACAAAAATATACTGGCTATTTATATCTAAATAAATTGCATAGTAAGCCTGTTGAGCTAACATTGCAGAAGTCGGAACTGGATAACCTTCCGGTAAACCACTTGTAGAAACATAATTATTTAAAATTATTCTTTCTCCTGAAGTATCTGAGGGAGAAGCAGAATTAGTAGTTACTTCTGTAACACTGTATCCTCCGCTGGCCACGGTTTCCCAAGTCGCATTAGTTCCGTCTGTTTTGAGATACTTACCTGAGTTTCCTGTTTGGGAAGGTGAAAGGTCATCGACAGAATCAGGAACAGTTAAAATAGAATCATCTATCCCCTCTTCATCGTGGAATTTATTAAATTTGAAAGCCATTATGAGTAGTTTAAGCTAGTTAAATCTGTTGCAATATTATCAAAATTAGCGTTTCCGTCTGCCCAAGTGATAACGGTAGTTCCTCCCGAAACAGCTATCTTTTTGGCTTGCCACCCTGCGGTTGCCTGAGCAGTTCCTATTGGTGCGATAGCGATATAGGTGTTATCTCCAGAAACTGTTATCTTTTTTGCAACCAGTTTAGAGGTAGGCGTGATTAAATTAGTCCCGTCACTCTCGAAGGACTTTACCCTTTTAACTCCGAAGGTTTTGTCGTGTTCCTCCCATTCAAGGTCAGATACTCTTGTTGGATTTGCCATAAAATTATTCAGTGAGATTCTTATATCTCTTATCTAATGTTTCTTTGATTAGTTTTTGTCTCTCTCCAAGTTTTCCGTATTCGTCAGAAAGTTGCATAAAGGTATAAATCTTATCTAATCTTGAAGACTGGCTTCCTCCCACTCTTAAGGAGAGTTCTCTAAATTTTCCGATATCAACTTTTTCTGCTATGTAAGAGATTTTCTCCATGACTTTATCGTTGAATATCTGGTCTTTTATTCCGAGTTCGGAAAGAAACTCGATATGTTTTAGATCTGGGATGTTTTCAGTCGATGGTGTAGGATCGTGTTGCTCTTGGGGGATGAGAGATTCTGTTTTGGGTTGTAGTATTTCCACTTTATTTGGTGGTATCAATTAGTTTTTGGATGGCTTTTTCAATCTGTTTCCTGGTTTGTTGGGTCTTAGCGTTGTCCCAAGCCTGAGAAAGTCTCCTATAGGTTTCTCTGAATTGGGAAGATTTGGCGGAGATGTTTTTGATAGACATACCGACCCTTGGCTTGTTGATGAACTCAGTAATCTTGTTTGCTATTTTTTGTTCTTTCGGAGAAAGGTTAATCTTTTTATCTCCTCCAAATATGAAGTTCTTTATTGACCCAGCCTCTGATTCTGTGAGTTTGCCTATCTTGGATAGTTTCATCAATAGTTTTTCCACCTGGGAACGAGCAGCCGTTCCAGCTACCAACTTACCACCAGTCTGTCCGGCTAAAAGACCAGCCGCAGTCCCCACTGGCCCTCCCACAGCAGTACCAATGGCGCCGCCCACGCTTGCAGATATTAGCTTACCCATTAGTCCTAGCTCTGGTCTGGTTCTAGCTATATCAAGAAGTTTTTTAGTTTCAATAAGTGTTCCGTAAGACTTGTTGAACGCCCTAATGTCTTGACCGGATATATTTAATCCTTCCGTTATTCTTTGGAGATTCTTATTTAACACCCCACCTATTTCGTGTTCTACTGCATCGAGAACTTTCTGGCCAGCCTTATTATAGGCTCCCCTAAAGGTAGAGCGCTTCAATTCGTTAAGAGCGTCTAGGCTAATAGTCCCTTTGTGTTTTGTTTTTAATAGGTTTACGAATTCATCTATCTGTTTTTCGATTGCCAGTATATCTCTATCATTCTTATATTTTCCGACAATCGTTTTAACTTGTTTTATAATATCATCAGTGTTAGCTGTGACTGTTGGAGCATACTTTTTAATAAAACCAGAAAACTTTTCCTCTGCTGAGTTATAAAGGTCATCCACCTTATTAAATCGCTGTTCGGGGCTTCCTGTGATTCTCTGATTAGTTAGAAATTCAGTAACATCGTCTAGTTTTTTGCCTAGATTTCTTTTCTGTACCGGAGTTAATCTTAAGTTTACTTTTTCTATTTTTTTAGCCAACGCCTCCGAACTTGTCCCGAACGCCCTGGTTAGTTTTCCAAGTATTCCACCTGCTACAGGAATGGCCGCGCCAAACTTAGCAGCACCCTTACCTTCCTCCAAACTACCAATTTGTGCAGTTGTAACTCCTCCTACCTCAATAGCCGATAGGGCAGATTTGCTCAAAAGCTTTAGCGCATTAGCGGATAAGGAGCCTAATTTACCAGCCTGAGCAAGCTTAGTGGCTCCAATTCCCGCCTCGACTATCTTACTGCCCTTGGCGAAAGCACCGCCCGGGACAAAAAACTCTCCTATTTGTTCGGCAGTCTTTCCTATTTTCTGTGATGTTCCTTCGGCTTCAGTCATGTATTTAGGGAGTTCTACAGGCTGAGTGTTTATTTCCTTACCGGTTATTTTTCCTGCGATATAATCAGCCGCTCTTCCGAATGTTTTTTGTCCTAGGGTCGATAGTCCCTGAGCCGTTGATAGCACGCCCTTCATAGCTCCGGTGGTCAGATTTCTTTGTATTCCGCTAACATTCCCAACAGCCTCCAAGACTGCGCCCTTTCCTTCTAGTGGATTAGCTGAAGTGAACATTTTTTGACCGACGTTCATATTTTCATAACTATTTTCTGTTTGTTGAGATGGCTGTTGGTTATCAGCGGAATCATTAAAACCTTCTAACTGATGCCCATCTTTTAGAAGTTGATCCATTATGCTCTGGGGAGACTTGTTTGGATTTTGTTGAGTTATTTGTTTAAACTCATCTTTTGTAAATAGCATATTATTTGAATAGAGAGTTAAACCAGCTAATTGCACCATTACTTTTCTGCTCTATCTGGTTATTACTTAATCCTATACCCTGAAGATATTGTTGTTTTTCTGGAGAAATATTTGCTTGCTCTTGAGGTTTTGGAAGTTTATTTTCAATATTCGAGGCCGTTTCTTCAATCCCCCTATAGATTCCTTCCATTCCACTGACATTTCTCCCAGCTCCAGCCTGTACCTTGATTTTGTTTTCGAGTGATCGTTGGACAGAACGCATAGTCAATCCTAAGACGGCGTTCCTGACATCTTCCGTACTGGATATTGTCGGAAGGGTTTTAGAATAAAGAGCAATGTCGTTATCGGTCAAAACGCCCACTTCACCATAAATACCTCTCGCTAAGTTAGGAACAATAGCTGTGAGCATAGCTTTAATCTCTTGTGACTTGGTGTCGTATGGGTTGTTACTTCTGATTATGCCTAGTATCGGACCAGTCGCTTCGTCTTCGATGGTTTTACTTAATTCGTCTATTTGCGACAAAACATTTACGCCCTTTTCAAATGACTGAAGGAACGAAGCATCGACATCCTTTCCTCCGGCGCTTGCCCTGATAATTCCGTAGATGTCCCCATTCGCCAGTGCTTCTTCCTTTAACTTATTGAGTTCTTGTTGAACCGATGCTTGCATCTTAACGGAAAGTCCTGACAGTTTAAGTGTGCTTCCTGGGGTCATTATTGATTGTGCTATTTGTGCAGCCTTTGAGCCACCCGTAGTCGCTTGTGGCGTAACAGTTATCCCTCCTCTTTGCTGGATATAACTAGACCCTTCGGGACTTAAAAGATGACTGAAACTCTTATCAAATGCGTCACTTACGGTTTGGGCGTTTCCTCCCTCTAATCCTTGTTTTGCAAAACTGTTTCTCATTTCAAGATATTTCTGCGGATCAACTTTCTTATCTTCTCCAGCCGATGTCATTAGTTCAGTTTCTATTGCTTTCATCTCTGGAGATTGTTCGGTAGCAGTCACAGAACCCATCGGTCTTAATTCATTTGTTTTGCTATTTCTCATAGCTGGATTTCCATTTTCATCCACTGATTCTGACCATGTTCCGGTGCTTTCTGATGTTCCAGCGGCCTGTCTTCTAAGGACAGCCATTTCTAATTGAGACTTTTCCTGAGCATCTTTAAACGCCTGGGGAATGAGATTACTGAACTTTCCACCAGCGAGAGCTTTGGCAAATTCTTCCTTACTCATTCCTTTCGGTCTTTTAGAAGGATCGGCTCCGTAAGCAGTCATAAAGGCAGACCTTTCAGCGTCTTTTCTTTGTTTATCGAGAAGCTTAGCGTTATACATTCCGGTTACAGCGTTTAGTCTAGCGGTGTCTAACCTTGATTGATGAGCCGCTTCACCAGTGAGAACTCCCATCGCCTTCGTTTGGTTCATTATGTTCGCCTGGTTGGTTTCAGCTTGAGCTTCTCCACTAGCCAGTTTCTTTTCCAGTTTAGAAAGTTTCATATTCTGAAGACTTTTGTTGGAACCAGAAAGAACCTCCTGGACATTTATCGGAGAATAAACATCAGAGGGTTTAATGGTCGTCAAAAGCGGTATCCCTGTTGCGGGAGCAGTGGGTGCTATTGTCTGAGTTATTGGTGCAGTGGCAACAGTCTGAGTTACTGGTGCAACTGGCGGTATTTGTGTTTCTTCTAATGTTGCCATATTTTTAAAAATTATTATTAAGGAAAGGTCTTCCAATCGCTTACATCTCCAAGATCAGTCACTATTCCACCATTTAATTCTACACTTCTATCTTTGTACTTGTAAGTTCCTGCATCGTCTTGTAAATCAACAACCACTGTGAATGTAGCAGTCTGACCGTCGTGGGTGTTCTGTTTAAATATTCCTACCGATTTTACCGAGCCAGATGCTTCCACATCTGCGTCAAAAAGAAACTTTGAACCCGATACTGTCATTGTCCTATCTCCTGACCATTTTTGATATCCATAAGAAGAAAACAGTATATTTGAACCTCCCGTAGCATTAAATTCCATCACGGGAGCGCCATCCATACCGGTCATATAGATGCTACCTATCGAAGCCAACTGTAGTCCATTTGAACCAGTCGGTGTTTTTATAAAAGACTTTTCAACGTTTGATTTTAAGAATGATATTTTACCTAGTGCTAATTTGGTCTGATATGTTAATCCATCATCTGAAAATAGAGAACCTGTAACTGTTAAATCTCCACTTATTGTTCCTCCTGTCGCAGTTATATTTCCATTTACATAAGCTCCTGTACATCTAAAGATTCCTGCATTGTTCCACTTTAAAGGTGCACCAGTATAGTTAGTAGCTCCTGAAAAACATCCATCTCTGTTAGCCTTGAAAAGAATCGTCGATCCAGCTCCAACATATAATTCTTTGAAGTTTCCCATCATATTCACCCTATTACCTACATTTGAAGCTACTGCTAGTGCCATTTAATCTTCCATTAGAATAATTAATTTCTTTCCATCATTTTCCACGCTGATAACCTTTTCTCCGTCTTCTTTTAATTTTTCAATATATTTAAGACCAGCTCCCAGTTTTTCTTGAGAAGTTTCTTGTCCATCCATTCCGCCAGCGGTAAGTTTCCAAATTACTGTCTTCATTATTGTATTGTTATATTGTTTATTACGGGTGATGTCGTTCCTGAAGGCGTCAAAGTTACCCGTGCCTGTAAGAAAGCTGCGTCTAAAAGACCACCATCAAAATATGCCTTTTTGTTTATCGTGTCTGTAATGACAGTCTGAGCGACCCACCCAGCTCCGTTTAAATTGGTTGAAATGCCTATCGCTGTGCTGGTCGGGAGAGAAGTATAGTCCACAATCACCTGATTGAACCTTCCTGAGACTTCTGGAGTGTCTATCGTGGCTGTAGCCTTCGTTGTACCGCTTAGATTGACCCCACCTGCGACCGAAACGACTAATGTTCCTCCTGATACCCCCATTGAGGTTATCGCGGCTGTAGCGGTGTATTCTTGGACTACCACACGAGGCATTTCAGCGTTCTTTCTGTAGATTGAGTAAATCTTAGTCCCTACAGCTATTAATGGTCTTGAGTTTAAAACTGTCGTCATCTGATGGCCTGTAGTCGTGGTTTGGTCTCTTAATTCGTTATTCCAGATAGCAAAAGTCTGGCCTGTCCATTGGTAAAGTTTCCCTGTTGTTCCGCATTGAGCCAAAATAACTTCATCACAATTAAGAAAAGAATTTATCCCGATTTCTGGAACCTCGTCGGATAAGGTGAAACTGTCAGAATACGTATCCCATAGGAACCCTCGACAGTATTGAGCGCTGGCTCCGACAATCGTTCCTATCAGAATATTTGTAAATCCGTCTGGTATGATACAAGTTCCTATAAACTGAGCCGGAATATCTAAAGCATTAGCAGTAAAAGTCTCAGAAGAATTTACCGAAGCGATATACTTTCCGTCCGTTATGTAAAGAGTCAGATTTTCTTCACAGCTTCCATAGGCGTTTCCGTTTGTAAAAGTCCCATGCGAGTCGCTCCTTGAGGCTTCGGTTTCTACTACGAACTTTCCGAGTTTTGAAGCTGTCCAGTATCTGATGTAACCGTTGTAATATCTACACCCTCGATGTCCGTCAGTGTTAGCGTTGGCAGTCAGAGCAGTATAAGCTCCTGTGGAAGGATTGCGTTTCCATTGTTTTCCAGTCGTAGTCGAAAAGAAGTATTGTGTTCCCGCTGGTGAAGTGCATTGGACGCAAGTTTCCGTCGGCACACCCGAAGTCGCATCAGCCGCGAGAGCTACTTTTCCAGTCAGACTTCCGATATCAGTATGAATGTCCGCACAAACGATCGAGTCGAAGGCGGTTTGGATATGTTTGGACGAACCGACGCCATTAAAGAATTGGTTAAGCTGTATCATTTGTTTCTTCCTTAGCTTCTTTTATTTCTTCTAGTGTCATTAAAATCTGGACTAGCTGATAGACTTGACCATAAGGACAAGTTCCTAGATAGTTTAGGATTTGTTGGGCTTGTTCCTCGGTTATTTTATAAGTTTTCATAAGCATACGGCTCTCCAGGCAAAATCCAAATTACTTGCTCCCGGATCTGCGCTGACATTCAGTGTAAATTGAGTTGAGGTTAAATTGCTTACCCACCATCTTCCATAATCATTGCCTCCCTGTTCTCCGAATGTGATGTTTATGTCGTCAAGCGTTGGGGTAACAGAAAGTCCATGAGTAATAACTGCGGTAGTGGCTCCGCTAGCTATACTTCCGGTTCCTGAATTTTCAGTTACAAATCCAATATTGTTTCTGGCTTTGCTGCCAACGCTAGTGTAATAACGTATCTTAATTGCATTAGCGCTACCGCTTACGATGTTTTCAGTAATATTATGGTAGGTAGATGTATTATCCTCACATCTGATTACTTCAGATGCGTTTCCTGCTCCAGCCTCTACAATATTGCCTATTATATTCACATAATCAGCATCGTATGAGTATATTTCAGCATAATCAGCATCAAGTGTATTATTAAGTCTTACCTGGTTTCCATTAATAGAAACATAAGTCGAACCCTGTCTTACGACTATCCCAGAACCTCCGTTATTAAATACACTGTTATTAGACACATTTATATTCGTGGATAGAGTGGCGCTTTTTCCGACACTTATCCCGTAACCAATATTTCCGGTTATTACATTCGAGTCGCAAACCACTCTTCCTGAATCCTGTATTAATACTCCAGTTTGAGTATTATCAACACATTGATTTCCCGTTATGGATACATCAATAGAATTTAAGGCATTTATTCCAGCCCTAGCGCATCCACTGACAATATTACCGTGGATATTTATATTGGTTGGATTGAGAGCTGATGTGTGTTTTGACAAATATATTCCAGTCTGAGTCGCTCCATAAATAATATTATTCAACACATCTGTTTTTGACTGGCTCATTGATATAAAGATCCCGTTTCCAGCTCCGACTGCCGGGCCGATAATTGTATTTTTTTCTATAATAAGGTTAGTTCCTTTCTCCGCATATATCCCATTTTCATAACAATCTATGACTGTACAGTTTTTTACTTTTCCGTAATTATTCCCCATTCTTAGGTGTATCCCATCTGAATTAAAGTTTTTAAACTTGGCTCCATCAATACGAAACCTGGTACAGTTTAAAAAGTATGTTCCGAACAAAGATAGCACTCCCGTCCCATCGTAAGGGTTTCCAGTAATATTTCCATCAACAGTTAAATCCTCTATTGAAAAGTCACTAATCCCATCCGCATAAAAAGCGTGTTTAGCCGCTCCAATTGAAGATACCAACTGGATGATTGTTCCCTCTCCTTCACCGACTATCTGAACATTATCTTTTGGATAAATTTTATCACTGGTAATGTAGGTTCCCGCCAATATTTTGACTATTCCACCACCCAGCCCATATACATAGTCAATAGCTGCCTGAATTTGGACATCATCGGCTACTCCACCGCAAACATAATCAGCACCTATTTGAGTTCCGACCGTTACCCCCAATATGTAATTTATTTTTGATAAGATTGTTGCACCTGAATCAGTGCTTGTAAATTCAGCCATATTTTTAGTTAAATGATTTTATGTTTGCCTTTGCAACACCGTTTATGCTTTTTACAGACGATATTCCCAAGCCGTTTATACTTTTAAATCCCCAATAAATTCCGCCAATTTCATCAGCTGTCAAGGCTGTCCCATTTATAATAAACAAATCATCAATCACGCCTGTAAGGAAAGCTCCATTTGTTCCAGCTGCGTTGTTGCATCCGATTCTTACATAGTTAGTAGCAGCATAAACAGGAGCGTTAGCCCATGCGACAGGCGTGGCGTCGTTTCTCCCATCGGTGTAAATTCTTAAATAACTTCCATCCCAGGTTCCAACGACAAAGTGCCATACTCCATCCACTACTGAGGTGTTGCCATCTATCTGTTTATAATCAGTATTTATCGTCACTCCTGTGTTTTTTGCAGATGCAAGTCTTACCCCAAGTCCGTTAACATATAAATAAATACCTGCTCTGTTTGTATTTGCTGAATAACTTTGAAATATAAGACCAGCAGCGCTTGTTTTCACCCAACACCCAATAGTAAAATTTCCGGTAGGCTTAAAATCTGCGTGGTCGGTGGCCGAATAAGCGTCATTTCCATCCAGAGATACTGCCTCTCCAAAAACTCCAGCTACTTCGGCGGGGTCAGAAATATCGGTCAGTGTATGTCCTTCTCCTGAACTATCAGTCGTTAAAGCACCTGTAGAAAATCTGTAATATGCTTTGAGATTGGCATCTGCAATTATCCCTGTTATTGAATTTATTTCCTTTGCGCTCATATTTTAAATGTGAACTGAATAATCATCAGACGGATCAAAGTAGAGGTCTTCGGCGGTGTCCGCAAATCCTACAACTCTTATCGCAAAATTAGTCGTTGAGGGTTGAGCTTCCACAACTGTTCCTGCAGTATCAGCTAAATAAATCGGCGCACCTGGAGTTAAACCAGCGGGCAAAATAGCGCTTCGTATTTTTCCAATCAAAAGCATCTCTGTTGGGTTGGTATCTGCTCCTGCCGCTAAAACACACATTCCTAATTTTCTGGAAAATCCAGTATCTGTGCCGTCTAGGATTCCATCAACTTTATCCCATTTTCCATCAGCCGCTAAAAAACATACCTCTCCGACAGCGATAGTAGAACCTGCTGTTCCGGCGATCACAACTCCAGACCAAGTTTCATCTCCGCTTAAAACAGCGTCCAGTTTAATATCGGTTTCTCCAAGTTGGATGTCTCCGGTCATTGTGCCTCCGGCCAGTCCGAGATAAAGAGTATCAAAATAGGTTTTAAGGAAAGCCTTAACATTTGTCCAGGTGATTTTTTTAAGTATTCCAGCAGCTGTCAGTGAAGTGGCGACAAAATCCGTATCATTGGGCGTGGCGTCATCCGCTCCACCGATCAACGCTCCGATAGTCGTTGCTGTTTCAGCAGGTGCAATAGCTGGCATAGCGTGCTTATGGTCTCTCCTAGCGGCCACTACAGCACTTCCAACTGCGGCAGCATCTCCATAGGCTTGAGTTTCTGGAACAGTAGCGTCAAAAAGAGCTTTGTTTTTATAAACTGTTTCTCCGTTTTCTATAGCGACTACATTCGTAAGTCCTGCGGCTGGGGCGGTAGCTTGTAAAAGCAACCCGTGATTCGTAGTATTGGCGTTTAAGTCGGTATTATTGTCAGGTGTGGCAAAGTCATCTAGTTTAGTAGCGGCGATAGAAGTATTGGCGGCATTGTCTCCCGAATTAGTCCCTGAGACAGAAGCGTCTAATGGAACTGTCAGAGTTTTTTTGGTAGTTCCTCCCTCTAAAGTGAAACCTACTGCGACTTCGGTCATCAGAGCAGTTGAAACAGCGACTTTCGTAATTGGAACTTTAGCGTTTAATTGAGTCTGTATTGCTGAAGTAACTCCATCTGAATATCCAAGTTCGGTAGCGGTTAGTGTGGCAGGGATTCCATCTAGGACATTTATTTCAGTAGCAGAAGCAGTAACAGCGACATCCTCGTTTATTTTTGGGCTAGTCAGGGTCTTATTAGTAAGGGTTTGCGTGTTGGTTGTTCCAACAACTGCTCCGGTGGCTCCGTGTTCGGCAGTATCAGCAGTGTGAGCGTTAAAATCCGTTTCCACAATTAACATATCGGCCCCAATCTCATCCATAGCTGTGTTGTGCCTGTCATCTATGTCAGAACCCCTATCGGTGGCTCCGTTCATGTTTTGATACGATTTACTTAGATTCATGGTGTTGTTCTTTCAGTCCAATTAGTTGTTTGTACTCCTCCTGGTAATGTGAATGGAGTTCCTGTGTCTAAAAACGGATAGTAATTAGGAGAAAAGAAGTATATCCCTCTTTCTTGCCAGGTCGTTCCGTCTATAAACATTAGGTCGTAATCATCAATGAAATCATCCAAATCATCGATAAAAGACGAAGAAAAGTTCCTGTCCTTATCCCAGCTTGTTGATGGTTTTGTCCTAGTAGTCCAAGTCATAATTATTTATCAGTGTTTTCAACACATTTTCCCAATAGGTTCTGTTAAAATTAGTTTTTGTTAGGACAAGATTGCTTATACTTTTTAATTTTGTCCATATTCGTAGTCTGTATCGTTAGTTACTATTTCGTAAACTCGGTCTTGGTTTCTTCTTCGGTAAAATCCTTTCATCCTTTCGAGATACCCAAGCATATTGTTTTCAGCCTGGGTCAGTTTGTTGGCGTTGCCTTCTTTTTCAAGATATTTCTCAAAAAAATCTTTAGCAGCTCCATAAGAAAGTCCCTTATGAAAAGGTCTCGCAAATCCAGGTTCGTCGGTGACATTGCTCAATTGAGTGGGGAGTTTTTCGTAATAAACCTTCAGACCCGAAGTAACGGCGATAGTCGGGATAGGATAGAGGAATAGGGAATTGTCCATCAGGTCAAAGAAGGGGTCTCCTTCATCAAATTCTTCTCCGATAGTAGTGGTGTCGTTAGTTCCGGTGCGTTCATTGATATCTTTAGGATTAACAGTGTACCAGGTCGTTCCGTCGTAAGTTATCTCTACCTTTTTTATCTTTAAAATATCCGTCGGTAAGATGTATTCTTGTTGGCTGGCGACAAGATTGGTGGTGGCGTAATCAGCCTGAAAATCCCACTCATCCATTGAATTTATGATCTCAGTAACAAATAGGTCGTAATAGGTATTTAAAGAAGCGTCCAGATCGGCACTGGAATAGGTCGTCGTATTGGTATTGGTCAGCATTCGGGTGAAGTTTCTCAAACCGTCCGAAATTGAGGCATTGGATAAAATCATAATATTTCTTTTGGAGCAGGGCTATATTTAGCCACTGACTTATCCCCATAAGGTCTAATGTTTAAATTTGAATCGGGTGTCCATTTTTTCCACACTTCTTCAAACCAATCTATAGGTATGTCATAAGCGTGGGAATAGCTCTGTATCTTTTCTTTTACCTTTTCGTCTGAGTGAACCCAACTAAAATGATGGCAGGTAACCGGAATCAGGGGGGCTTGTTCTGTAAATGGGTAAGATTTGTCGAAAGGTTGGGTCTGGCGATGTTCGCAAAATCTAACTTTTCTGGGATTGACCGCGATTATCGGTTTATGCCTGTCAATCGGGTCGAATATGTAATCTCTAGTCTTCCAATAGGTCAGCATCTTTTCTGCTCGATAGGCATCGTCTCCTTTTAGTGATGAGATTATCTTTTGTCTGTCTTCTAGCGTGTAAAACTCATCAGGGTCTATGATTAAAACATAATCGTAATCTCTTAAAATCCCCAGTCCCCAATCCCTTTGTTGAGCTTCAGTATCCCAGAATCTTTCTATCACTTCGGCATCCCCTGTATTTTCTTTTGTTCCTTCGTCCCCGACATTTACTCCGTTCCAGGGTTGAGACGAGATAAGGACTAAATGCTTATCTACCAATCCTTTCCACTGTTCGATACACTTTCCTATTTCTGGTTCATTGTAGGCTATTGTTAGAACAGCGATTTTTGACATATTCTAGGGCGTTAATAGTTCTTAATGTGTTCTATGACTAAATTAGCGTTATATTCCCTATTTTTTCCCAGTCTGTCGCACATCCCTCCGGTGGTTCCTCCATATTTATAAATATCCATATCTATATACTTAAACTTCGCGCCTGTTTTTGCTACTCGGCCCCAGAAATCCCAATCTTCGTAGAGTTCCTTATGTTCTTCCCAGTAACCACCCACTTGTTTCCACAAGTCTCGCCTATATAACGATGTTCCGAACAACTGATTATTGACTAAAAACTTTTCATAAGTTATCTCTGTAGTCGGTTTCAGTTGGGTCTCGTTATCTCTCCACACCAGATTCCCGTAAACCACATCTCCAGCTTGTTCCAGCATCTTATCAATCACATTCGGATATAACTCATCATCAGCATCTAGGGGTAAGATGTATCTAGCTTTTGAATTACAGATTGCAGTGTTTCTTGATTGGGCTAATCCTCTGTTTCTGTCGTGTCTCAAATATCTTATCGGCAAGTCTTTTATATCTTCATACGGGTCTTTATCCGAATGATCATCAACTACGACTATGTCGCACTTAGTCTTATTGTTTAAAACACTTTCTATCGCCCGTTTTAACAAGTCATTGTGATTATAATTGGGTATGACCACGCATACTTTTCTTGATGTTTGCTCGAGATAATCATTATATAGCTTTCTCAAATGAGGGAATCTGTCTAACCAGATTGCCATTTTTCCTGAACTTTCTTTTAAATAACTTTCAAATATGCCTATTTTCTTTCTTGCTCCTCCGAGTTCGTGTCCTATCTCTAAATCATCTATTACATATAACTTATATCCCGCCTCTGAGGCTAACTGGGATGTCTGAATATCAGTAATTCCGAACCACTGAAAGGGAATAAACTCTGCAAATCTATCGAATAACTTAGTGTTAAAATAACAGGCGATATCTTCAATATGGAAAACTTGTCTTTTGCCGTCTTTATGAATTCTCCACATCTGCTCCCATCCACTCCCGTCTTTTTGAATTGCCGAACTCACTATGCCCTCACCTCCTTTTATATTTCTCTCTATTATCTCAAAATAGTCTTCTGGTATGTCGTAAATATCATTATTGAAAATTCCTACGAAATCATACTTTCTGAATAGTGGTTCGGTAAATATGTAATCGTGCATCCCTCCGAAGCCTACGTTCTCCCTGCCTAAGTCTATAACCTCAATGTCTTTATTTTTATAAACCTGTTCTTCTGTGCTTGAGTTATCTAAAACATAAATATCGTGTTTTTTACCCATTAAAAGAGCTTTTACTACGCTATCTGTCATTTCCGAGGTATTGTATGAGCAAATTATTGTGCAGAGCATAGTGCCTTTTTAAATACTTTAGATATTAGCCAGGGCTGTGCCAAAATGTCTCCACTGCTCATCTTCTTAAATTCGTCTGAAAAACTTGAATTATACAGCGTAAAAACATAATTGTTTTCGGTAGAGTATTTTTTTATATCTTCATCTTCAAACAGTTTCCAGAACTCATCTCCTGTGTGATAAATGGGACATATCATCTCTCTGGTAAAAACTCCGAACTCTTTAAACTCTTTGTCCTTCAATAATGGTTGGATTAAATCGCTGAACGTCGGATCTTTGACTTTCTTCATCGCCTCGAACCATCTCTCCACCAGCTTGTTTCCCCTTGTGGCCCCAAAGAATCCAGGTATCCCTGCGAATCCGTGTTTTTCAACTAATTTTATAAGGGGCTTCAAATCTTTCATCACTATCATGTCAGCATCTATCCAAAATCCTCCATTCTCTAAGATTAACCAGGCTTTTAAATAATCCGTCTTGTGGTTTATTTTCATTCCATTCAATTCCGGGTAATCATCGTGTCCTAAAATAACAACATCCATTCCGCTATTCTTGAGGCTCTTTTGGCAAAGGTCTATATACCCGTGCTTTTTACCTTCCCAATATGTGTATAAATTCATATTCTATTTCCTGCTGGGCGGAGTTTATATTAAATTCCTTATCTATATTTATCGTCTTTCCTTCCAGGTACATCTTTTCTAGTTCTTCTGGAGAATGGGCGTACTTTAATCCGTTCCGATTGGCGTTGGTATCATTGACCCGGTTAGCCGGAACTCCGAAGACTCTGCTCTGTTTATAGGCTACCATATTGCTCTGTAAGCCCTCTAAATGCCTCTGTAACACACCTTCGTATATATTTGGGTTGTTATATGCCTCTAGCTCGGAAATCTCCTTTATTTGCGTTGTTTTGAATATGTGGGAGATTACTGACAACGGATATCCAAAATCTAATTCTTCCTTCCGCCAATCCCACTTGATAAACTCCCCTCTATCTTCGCAATTCTTGATCTTGTTAGGCTTATCATTCGAGTAGCAATAGTCTATATTTAGTCCTAATCTTAGGCTGAAACACACCACATCGTCAGTTATTTCTTTCAAAATAGCCTTATTAAAATCTCGATAGAAGATATCATCATCAGCCGCGAAACAGGTATAATCGTATTTCATCAATCCTAGTAAATCTTTCTTGAAATCAGTTTGTTCTATAAAATTGACATAAGGCTTCCGCTTCTTCAGTATCTCGTACCCCCCCCTAAACTCCTCGTCTGATTTGTAAAGAACATCTATATTATTGAAAAATCCCTTGGTATGCAGTTCTATGCTATCGATTGTCGCCTGCAATTGCATCGGTCTATTTTTTGAAAATATGATGAGATTTAACATAATCTAGGTGTTTTGTTTTATTTGGGTATTTTCCGTATTCCAGCAGTCTGATGGCAAGGTCTGCATATTCTGAACCGCTTAGTATCAGTTCCCTATAGACATCAAGCGAATCAATCAGGTCTATCCTTAAGATCAACTCTACTTTGATAAAATCTATATGTATGTGTCCGTCTATGCTTTCTACCGCAATCTTATATCCTCTATCTAACAATCCGAATGATAGGTGTTGTATCTGACGGGCCATCTCATTCTTATCTTGGCAATAAACATCTATGTCGTTTCCTATCTCGTAATCTGGATAGATGGGAGACTTTTTAATGACTATATAACCAACACTTGTTTTTGAAAGAACCGTCTGTATGTCTATTTTATCTTGATTATCATCCATTTTTTTATTCCCTTATTCAACATAATTGCCAATCTGTGGTTTCCGTCTTGCACTATCCCACCTTTCACGAATATATTTCCTATTTTTTTCTTATCAAATCTGTCAATCAATTTATCAAACATTACCGGAGAACCATTTAACACTAGATTAACTCCCTTGTGCTTGTCCCAATAATCTATATAGGGCTTCTTATCCCCCATGACATACTTGTAATAAATGCTTTCTTTGATAGGAACTTGTCTTAATTCGTCATCTGATATTTCAGAGACCAACAAATCTTCTATACTCGTCCTTTCTATCGTGTAATCAACAAATCTTTCTAAATAAAATGGGGCTTCTATGGTTGGGCAGGAACTTCCGATTATCGAGTCTATACTTTGGAACGGTAATGTATTCCAAAATTCATAAGTCTGGGATTCGAAATCTGAGGTGTGTATGACGTGGTGCTCACTCCGTTCTCCATCTATTATCGGGTTATACTTTTCCCTGACCTCCCACTTGAACCTATTTATCAACATACATTGGATATGTCGGTATTCTCCTTCTCCGACGATCTTTTCTTCGGGTCTATTATTTTTTAAAAGTCCGATGTATGTATCTGCAAATCCTATCCTGTGCAAGTAGTCTGTTTTGGCCTTGATGTGTTGCCAGGGGACTGCATCGGTACTGTATAGCTCTCTTATAAAATCTATATTGTCCTTCGGGGTGTATCTCTTAAAATAAATAAGTTCCAGGTCTTCATACTTGCTTAGAATTTCTAGTATCCCATCGATTTTATCCACTCCGTGGGCAAATACAACAAAGAAGTCTAGCCTCATAATATTTTACATATTGTTTCTATATCCTTGTCAGTTAAATCCTGATGGACCGGAACAAATAGTCCAGTCCTTCCTATCTTTTCTGCCACTGGGTATTCTCCTTCTAATCCGTACTCTACTGTTGGTAAACAACTAAATAGCTTTCTTGCCTCGATTCCGTTCTTCTCTAGTTCTTTCAACTTGTTATCCCTTTCTTCTGAATCTTTATAAAAAACAGGGTAACAATGAGGCGTATAAGCATACCAATCTTTTTTTAGCAGTTTATTGAAAGTCTCCACGTTCTCTCTGCGTTTCTTTATCACATCACCCCCAGAGGGAGCGATAGCACACCCGATCGCCGCTAGGACATTACTCATCTTCCCGTTTAGTCCAAACACCGGAAAATGGAACATATCTAATATTTCAGTGCTTAATCTTCCGTGGTTCCGACAAGCTCTCGCAAACTTAGCCAGAGTCTCGTCATTAGTCAGAATCATCCCTCCTTCTCCGGTAGTTATGGTATGAGAAGGAAAGAAAGAATAAGTTGAAAATTCTACATCGTTTCTGATTCCATAGGCCTCACAGTTATCTTCTACAACAGGAACACCTAGTTTTCTTATCTCGCTGATTCTGGCGCTCTTACCCAAAAGGTTAGCTGGCATTATACAGAGAGTCTTATCAGTGACTTGAATCAAGTCGGGATTCATCTGGCAGTCGTCATCTATATCAACAAAAACTGGTTTCAATCCGTTGGCTATAACAGCATTAGTATGAGCTATAAAAGTAAGCGCTGGCACTATGACCTCATTCTTATCTGGATAAAGAGCTTTTAGCGCCGCTAAGGAAACAATATCAGCCATTGTTCCATTACAGACCGCTATCCCGTATTTAGCCCCGTGATAATTGGCGACAGCCTCCTCAAATTCCGGTATGAAACTTCCACTAGCAATCCTATTGTCATCCAGAGCTTTGTTTATGTTGTCTCTGACTTCCTTTGTAATTTTTGATGTAGCTAGTGATATCATAATCTTTCTCTCCAGTAAAAAAGTAAATTATCCAAACTCTTCTCAAGAGGGATTGTCTTCTCCCATCCTAGCTGTTCTTTGGCCTTAGTTGCGTCTCCTTTCATTGTAGGGGTATCGACAGGTCTCATCCTTTCTGGATCTATTTCGGTTTTTACCTTGACCTTAGCTAGCTTTAAAAGCGTATCTAAAACCTCTTGTATCTTAGTCGGTTTTTCAGAAGCTAAACAAAAAACTTCTCCCCATCTTTTACTCCTCATAATCTTCACATAACCCCTAACGACATCTTCTATGTCGGTAAAGTCCCTGGAACTTTCTAGGTTTCCGTGCCTGATAACATCTCTTAATCCTTTCTCAACTTCGACTACCTGTTTAGCAAAATTAGAATCCACAAATACTTCCGCCCTTCCATACCCAGTAACATTGAATGATCGAGAAACTACAACCTTCATCCCATAAGCCCGATGGTAGAGCCTGGCAATCATATCTTGGGCGTACTTTGATATCCCATAATGAGTATTGGGGTCAGCTACTGTTTCCTCGTTTATCTTCCCCTCTTGTGTTCCGTAGATTTCAGATGTTGAAGTCACCAGTATCGAAGGAGAGAAGTCTAACTTTCTTACACATTCTAAGATATTGACTGTTCCTATAACATTGGTAATGTACGTTTCTATCGGGCTATCCCAGGATGATTTGACATAACTCTGGGCCGCTAGATGATAAATCTCTTCCGGCTTTACTATATTTAAAACATTTCCTACTGAAAATGAATCTGACAGTTCTACAAGATGGATAGTAACCCTATCTAGAATATCTTTAATCTTGTGCAGGTCGCTTCTTACCCTTACTGTTCCGTGGACTTCGTGTCCTTCTTTGACTAGATAATGCGCTAAGTGGGAAGCGGCGAATCCGTTTATTCCGCTAATTAAAATCTTCATAGGTTTTCCTTCCATAAATTGCTTATTCTATCCCAGTTATAAGTTTCTTTAGCCCAGTTGATCTCTTCAGTATTGACCTTATATTCCATTCTCTTGATATATTCTTCATTGTTATTATCTCCAAAGGTGTTTTCTTTTTCCCATTTTTCTCCCTCGGTATGTATTTTCCATCCGTATTTGACAGTCTCATCAAGAGCAGCAAAATCTGAGGTTATCATCAGGCATCCCGCTAATTGAGCCTTGACCGCACTGATGCAGTGAATCTCATAAAATTGGGTAGGGTACAGAAACACACCAGCTTCTAGGTACTTTTTAGCGATATCCTTATGGTTTATCATCATCCCCCCCTCGGCCCGTCCTTCGGTTACCAGTTTATTAAATCTCTCCATCTGTTTAGCCTTCCAGTCCATCATTTCCTTATTCTCGGCGTGGACTTGGTCATACACTCCCCAGCCGTAATACCAGGCTAACTTCCAGGGCTTATCGGGTTGTCGTTTAATCAGTTCTTCAAAGATATCCAGGGTAGCGTCTAGGTGTCTATCAGGGCTTGAGGTATTTAAAATAAGGTACGGATTCTTTTCGACTTTTTCCTTGAATAACTCAGGGTCTATTCCGTTAGGTATCACAGCTATCTTTTCGTCTGGAATACTCGGGAATAGAATCCGGTGAGCGTTAGTTTTGACGAAAACCTTATCTATTTTCGACAATCTTTTGGGTGTAAACTCCTTATCAGAAACAACATCGTGCATATCTATAAAAATCTTATCAGAGTTAAGTTCTTCGTAATCACAGGGTTTGGGGTGTCTCCAGATTATCGTCACATCCTGCTTGTCTCGGACATTATATTTCCAATAATGACGATATTTCACTCCGTCCCATTCTCCTTCTTTTCCGCAGTTGCAGTAAACGGTGATATTCCAATCCTTAGCTAATTTTTTAGTTAAATTTATGACCGCCTCTTCCGATCCCCCGCATCCATCAGTCATCGCAATATCAGGGTTCCAGTATTTAGAGGTATAACCGCAATAATATACTAAATCTTTTCCAGAAGACTCTTTTTTCCAGAATAATGAGTTCTTGAAATAGCAAATCTTCGGATGGGATTGGATTTTTTCTGGTAAATTATCAAGGTACTTCCTTAGTTCTTCTCTATCAGTTATTTTTTCCGATTCTTCCAGGTATTTATCTATATTTATAGCCTCTCCCATCTCTCCTCGGATGATTTTATCCAGTTCTGATATCATTTTCTCTTTAGGGAACATCTTGGAGAGCTTTTCGACTGTTAAAACTGCTTTTTCAAACTTTCCGGTCTCGAAATATATCTTAGCCATCGTCATCATCGGGTATAAATCATATTCACGGGGATTGTAGGCGATGATTTCTTTATCGGGGATAGGCATTTGTAGTCCTAATTCTATGAAATTAAGAGCCTTATCGTATTTTTTATCGTTATATAACTGTTCTCCTAGTTTTAGGTAAGCATCGGGATAGGTCGGTCTTAAATAAAACGCTTCAAAAGCATATCGTTGGTCTTTTAAAATATGAAACAGCAGCATATTAGCCAGGTACTTCTCTTCTTCGCTATCAGATAACTCGATGTATTTTTTAAATATTTCAGCGGCCTTTTCGTGTTCCTTTTTCATTACGAGGGCATTTCCCATCAACCAGTAGCTTCGGGGGTCTTGTGGGTCATTTTTGAGCGCCTGAGAGGATATCTCGTAGTTCCTGTCTATGCTCTGATCTACCCGTTTGTCGCTAGTAAGGTGTAACACTTCTATATTTTCTATAAAACAGGTGTCTAAACTCCGGTTCTCCTTAAAATCTTCGTGGACTATTCCTACCCACTCGACACAGCCATCATTTTTGATAATCCGGCTTTTCAGATGTTTGGTGTCACAGGTTTTGTTCTCATTGAAGTGATAGAGGTAATTCATCACGCCGATATCAATAGCCTTTTCACTCATCGTATCAACTGCGCTTCTGAGGTTCTGGACTCCTTTTAAGACATCATCAGAATCCAACCACAGGATATAATCACCCGTAGCTTGAGAGAAGTTATAATTTCTAGCAGATGCGAAATCATTAGTCCACCTAAAGAAAGATTCTTTTCCTCCATAGCCCTTAATAACTTCCGAAACTTTCTTATTGGGCTTGTCCCCCGCTTGGGTTATACAGATTTCATCTACTCCTGATGAGACATACCTGAGGCATCTATCGAGAAGTTTCGCCTCTTCTTTGTCAGGTTTTACGATTAAACAAAGTGATAGTTTTACCATATTCTTTTTCTATAATTAGGGACTACAAACATCGGGAAAGTCTCTTTGAACCACTTATACTCTCTGTCAGCTTCTTCATTGTCTCTTCCTTTAAACAAGACATCTTGACCGTGGATAGTTAGTATCTCGTTTATCGCTCCCAGCATCCTATTGGGAAGCCTCAATGAAAGCCTGACCTCATCATCTTTTTTACCATCCGCTCCGATAATTTCTCCGTAACTCCACTCTCCCATCTTAGCTCTTTTTTCTTTAATTGAATCCAGTATCGTTTGATATTCTTCTGGATAATTTTTAATGAACGATTTGACACTCGCTATTATGGTTTCTCTTCTGGTTATTGGTTTTTTCATATTGCTATCAATATTTGAGGGGGGAATATTGATTACCTCCCTCAAACAATATGATTAAATTGCTTAATCGATATCGAACCCGTCGGCATAGAAGTTTGAATCTTGATTTCGCACTTCGAGAGTCATAGCGCCATACACAGCTTCAGCATCGTATGCTCCAGAGGCGGGCATATCGATAATCTGAGGTCTGATTAAGTAGGCGACTTTGAGCTTCTCTGGTTTGATACCAAGAACTCTTCCAGTCGTATCTGTTCCTGAAACCTGGATATATCTGTGGGCGTGGACGACCACTCTTCCGAATCCTGTCTCAAAGATATCTACCGCCATCACGATTCTCTTTTCTCCGACACCATCATAAGTGATGCCAGTCTTGTTCGTGAAATCATCGGTAGCATTCTTGAGGAAAGAACCCATATAGAGGTCAGTAGCCACTTCTCCGTTAGAGTTATCCCAGTTGGCCTTCATCAATCCTTTGAGGATTGAAGCGGACCAGACTGTTCCAGAATTATGAGAGGTATGATTGGTAGATTTGGAAACCGCCTGAATTATACCTTTCATCTTCGCAGCTGTAGCGCTGGAAGCTCCAGAAACTAGGGTGCTTCTTACTAGGTCGTATTCCACTGCGTTCGCAAAATCTACCATAGCCTTGGCTCTCTGCCGTGCTAGTTCGTCTTGCGACTGGAATTTATCGACCGCTCTCTGTACTTTTGTTACGCTGTATCTCTTCGCAACTTCCTCAACAATGTTGGTAAGCCTGGTTGGAGTTGTCAGAGCTGTATTTGAAAAATCAGCACCTTCAGCCTTAGCCAGGGTTCCAGCAGTGTCATAAGTATCGACTAGAGTTTCGTGGACAGTTCCACTGGCCGTAGTCTTACCCAGTTGGTTGTGAATGGATACTTCTTTGGCGGTGAGGATCTCAATGAGTCCCAGTACATCTTCCTTTGCGGAATAATCGCCATAAGAACGTAATATTTCATCTGTAGCCATTTCTTACTGCTCTCGTAGCAGTCTCATTTAAGGTACTCTTTTACTAAGTCAATCTTAGCGTCGTCTGAACCGGTCTCTCTAACCTTATCAGCTAACTTCGTAACTGTCTGAGCCTGTACGGGAGTTATTCTGTTGTTAGTGATTACTTTCTTAACCACCCTCGTACTTGCATCAGCGATAGACTTGAATTTTTCACTGTTCCACGCTTCTACTAAAGTCATACCGTTCTTCTCGGCGTAAGCCTCGATGATTTCGATATAGTCTTTAGCGGTGGGCGTTTCTACTAGGAAGTCTTTTTTGGATAAGTCCTTTTTAAGGGCTTCCATTTCTTCCTTCATTGTTTTTCCTTCAGTCGTCTTTTTTTCCAGCTCTTTTTGGGCTTTACGCTCCTTGATTGCCTCTTGGTCTCCTGAAAGACTTTTAAGGCTCTCATAGTGCTTAAAATACTCTTCTTTGCTTTTGAAAGGATTATCCTTCCGTCCAGCGAGGGTGTTGAGTTCTTCAAGCGAGAGCTGGTCGCTGTTTTCAACATCCTCTGTGCCTGGCTGGTCGTCCTCAAAGAGTTCTTCCAAGCCGTCGGCGTCTTCGGGTTTGTTGTTCATATCTAATTTTTAATGATTAGCCTTTTTTTCCATTGTTTATATTTTATAGTTGCATTTATCCAAAATGCTGGGATATCAACCCTATCAATCTTGGCCGCGAAAACTATTCTACCCTGCCACCATTTTAAATACTTTCTCTTGCTCCTAAGACCAATAAAAGGAACTGTTATATACCATTTATTGTTCTTCAGATGGCTCATGCTCTTTTGTCTATAATTGTTCTAAAAATATCGTCATCTTCTTCGGGTTCTGGTAGTTCGGGATAAGAGACGTTCCAGAGTTCAGTTAGCCACTCGTTGATTATCTTGATGGCTTTCTGTCTTCCTTTAAATTCTGTAACCGTATCTACTCCCCTTACTGTATCTATCTCTTTAATCTTTTGTCTTAATATCTTAAATGCTTCCTTATTCTGATCGAGAAAATCTACTATTTCTTTCATTGGATTGCATTAACTGTTTGACTGGGCTGCGGCATCGGGGGTATCTCCTGACCCGCTATGACTTCGGCTGGAAGTTGCCCTCCCATTCCTTGTATTTGAGCTTGATCAGGTATGTCCTCTACTAACATATCAGCCGGAAGACCTAAAATATCATAAAGCTCTCTAAGAGTCTTTCTGATTGGCAGTCCAGACTGGGCCAGTATTCCCAAAGTGTTCTGCAGCATCTGAGCCATCGAGGCCTTGTTGATGTTTTCGTCAGTTATCACCACCTTGATATCATAGTCTTCATCCAGAATTTCTTTCACTAAAGGAATAAACCTCATCTTTCCTTGTTTCTTGAGCTGGTCCATCGCTTCAGCAAAATAAGCCTGTTCTTCTTCGGGGGTGAGTTCAAGAGGATTACCCATCTCATCTACCGCGTTCTCATAAAGTTCTATCTTCTTTTTTTCAACAGTGTTCTTAACTAAAATCTCGTCCATCTTTTTAAATATCTGCGGATCTCCGGTAATTCTTACTAAATCGTCTTTTGTCAGATTCTTTTTTATAATCGGAATAACCTTATTCTTCAGGAACTTCTCCATATCAAGAAAGATGTCTTCAACTCTTAGGTTATACCCTTTTGAGGTAGATTGCTGTTCGATAAGCGCATTAGTCGCTGGTCGGTTTCCTGCCACTTCGTCATCGTTAGTCGTTCCGGTGACGCGCGTCCCCCACATATAAGCTCGGTCTTCATCCTGGTAACTGTTACTATCTACTCGTCCTGTGTCTAGCGGAATCACATCAGACCCAGCGTCTAGCTTAATCCCCCCCGTAGTAAAGAGCTTTTTAAACATCTGGGGAGTGATATTACCTATCAGCTTAAACAACCCCAGTGATGCAATACGAGCCTTATTAAGACGGTTATTGACTGTCTCATTTAAGAACGCTTGGATATTGAAAAGCATCTCTGGTATTCCTCTTCCGTCGGCTCTATTGGGAACTTCCTTTAATTTAAAATCCTGATAAGGGTAGTCTTTCTCTTCGACCTCTTCGATTATGTGAGGAACTGGGCTAGATTCGATATTTGAAACCAGGGTCTTACAATAAATAAAATCATTTCTGTCGTTCTCATTCCCTGTCAGGCAATACTTCGGAAGCCATCCAAAGCGTTGGTAAAGTTCCACATAGGGAATTTCAGTCGAGACCTTGTTTTCGTCTGCCAAAGTCGCTCCTCGGCTTAAATCCTTAACCCCCTTGACATACTCAGTGTTATCTAGGTTGAGTTCATCAAACTCAGGCTTAGTAAAGATAAATCTTTCAGTCTTACCAGATGACTTTTCTATCTCTTCGACTGATTGGTCATAGAGCATATTTAGCCTATCTACGATATTTATTTGTAGCCCCTCATTGTCTTCGGCCTTTAAGAATCCCGTCCCATCTATACAAATTCTTCTTAAAAGTTTATTGATTGTTTTTCCAAAATTAGCGTCATCAAGTTCTTTTTGAAGGATGTATCTAAATATCTCGGCCTTTAAGTAAGCCATATCAGATTGGTTAGTGGCCATAACATCGATATCCTTAGTATCGATGTCGATATTCTTAAGGATGTTCTCAACCACCCACTCGGTGAAAGGAATAAATATCTTCTGCTTATTTGTTACTGGATCGAACTGGGACTTATAAATCCCTAGATAGTTTCTTCTCGACTTTTTGACGATGTTTCTCATCACCAACTGGACATCATCGGTAACAAAAACCAACCCTTCTTCCCAGTTGGTTTTTTCGTCTTTGATTATTCTTATAGCCTCCAGTTCTCCTGGAGTAGGTGTGTATTCAAATTTCATTATGTTTCTCCTGGGTATTTAATTCTTTCCTCTTGTTTATTGACTGTTTTCATATATTCCTCGACACACTCATCGCATGCCTCTGGAAGTTCGTTATAGAAAGTGTCTTTCGTTCTTTTTATGATATTTCCGCAGGAACAGACTTTTTCCATCTCAACCTTGCGGTTATGTTCACACCCGCAGGTAGGGCATTTCTCCTTTAAATATCCGTATTTTATCCTACCAATCTGTTTTATAGTCATCTTCCTTGATATCGAAATTGTTTATATCATTGGTCATATCTTGTTCCACTAACGCCGCATACCTATGCACGTCTCCCGGGTGAGAGGTCCAGTCGTGGACTGGCTTTTCGATAAAACATCCCCTCCGGTCATCCCAGTCTTGGCGATATTGACTGATAGCATCCATCCAAATGGAACACCTATTATTATCTACCCACAACTTAGACCAAAACAATCTTCCCTTATCTATCCCAGATTCTACACTAACGCTTGGTACGACCCTAAAGTTTATCCCTAATTCCCTAGCAGTATCTAACCTGGTCTTGCCAGTAGTTATCTCTTTGGCGTTTATGTCATGCGGAGCGAAATGGTTTCCATAAACATAGTTCTTATTCTGAAGCATCACTGAGGCCTGTTGGATTCCGTCAGTCGGTCCTCCTTCCCAATAATCTACCATTCTTCTCTCGTTCATTATTCCTTGGTAAAATCCTATAGCCAAGTTCTTTCCTACTCCTAAGTCCCAGACCGTATGTACTTTTAGGGCGGCATCATAAGGAACCTCTTTTATTCTACCCTCATCCCTGGCTCTCTTTATTTCTTTGGCGTAATATGCTCCCTTAACCGAGGCCTCAAACGAACAATACCATTCCTGGTTAAACTCATCCTCGGTCATTAGTCCCTGTTCCACTAATCTCTTGTCGTCCTCCAATGCAATTCTTAAATTATCAATCGTTTCTCCAGTCTCCCCTCTCAGACTGTCATCTATTGTTTTAAAAACCACTGTCCATTCTGGATTATTCAATGCATTTTTATATATTCTATGAAACTCATTCTTTCCCTTAGGTGTCCCGAAGAATATCGCATATCCTAGATGATCGGCCAGACACTTGGATATAATCTCTGAAAATATGTTAGATGGCTGTTGAGGATATTCATCAAATCCCACTCCCCATAATGCTATTCCTCTTAAACTATCTGGATTATCAGAACCTGCTAGAAATAATCTTGAACCGTTGGGGTATTTTACAATCAGCTCTGATTCATTAAATTGCACTCCTGGAATATTACTAGCCATTTTTTTAGCCATATCCCAGGCGATTCTCTTAGCCTGTTTATAGGTCGGGGCAATAAAAGCAAACTGTGATTCCTTTATCCTGATACAATCTCTTTGCAAATGATTTAGAACTGCTGTCGTCTTTCCAGCTCTTCTGTGCAGAACTAGGATGATCCATCGAGTGATGGCTTCGTGGAGTTTTGTGGCCCATCTTCTCGGCTGGTAATCAATGACGACTTGTTTTCTTTCCATACAAATTCTATTGCCTTATCATTTTCATCCCCTCCTACTAAAGCTAACTTCTTCTTTAGCTCAAGCACATAATCCATAAACATCTCTTGAGATTTGTCATTTCCTTCTTCTGCCTTCTGTCCCATTTTGTCTAAAATATTTGGAGTGCGTCTTTTGGCTTGTCTAAAGCAAATATCTAAAATTATCTTCTGATTTTCTGGCTTGGCTAATGTATAAAAATAAGTACTCCTGGGTATTCCTAAATTCTTAATAAAGTCTTGCTGTAATTTCGGTTCTCTTAGCCTGTCCGGCGTGGCTTCATACTCAATCGCTTCTTCAACCCAATCCTTCTTCTCAGCCTTCTTATCTCCTTCTCCAACCACAACATCAGCATTTTCTCTGCTGTTATCTTCTCCTGAGGTGGTAGTTTCGATTTCATCAGGCATGTTTCATACTTATGCGGCGTCTTGGTTTTTAACCTTGCCGCATCCCTCTTGCTATTAAAGCGAAGAAGCCGCATAAAGAAAAAACACACCTAAATACGGGTGCGTTTATACTATTTCAGTGATTTGAGTCTATCACAGAATCTCTAATCGGTCAAGTCCTTCTTAATACCACTGTTTTTCTAGTGAATTTTATGTTATCCACAGCCTCCAGCCCTAAGTAATGAATATCCTCGCTTATCTGACATCCTGATATTTCTCCACATTTGAGGAATATTATGATCTTGCCAGATTTATTGTCTTCTTTGAACTCATTTAGTTTTCTTTGTATTTCTATTAGCTTATCTTCCATATTTTTTTAAATTTTTTCCATTTATAATCCTTATACCACATATGTAATTTTACTAGAGGCATAAATCCTATCCTGAAAGTTTTGTGATTACCGCAGTTTATGTCTATTCTCTTTCCTTCTCGGTAATAATAATGTTTCCCTCTCTTGTGTTTCCACATCCAATCCCAGAAGAATATCTGATAGTAACCCCAATTGTATTGAGTTATTTTCATCTGTATATCTAATCCTTAATAAACTCCCAAAGTTTCCTATACCACGGCAGATACTGGTAGAGTATTTCTTGATAACATCTTTCTATTAATTCAGCGTCAATTCCCTGAAACATCTCTTTTTTAAGAAAATCCACCACAGTTCTTGGCATCAGCTCTTTTTTGTCCTCTCCTCCCAAAAGAACATAATAAGGAACTGTCCCCTCTAAAACTCCAGGCTCGTACATTTCGTGGATATGGATTCCCCTCCATTTCTTACCTTCTAAAAGAGCGTGAAATCCGTCCATAGTTCTTCTAGTACCGTCTATTTTTTCTTTATGTAACCCTCTCTCTGAGTTTTCCAGAAACATACTTATGTCATCGTCAGTAATTTTTATATCTTGCATACATCTCGGGATAAAGTATTTTATAGATTCCAGGTCTAGTATTTGTCCTTTAGTCAGTTTCATATAATTTTCTTATGACCGCTCCTTACTTAATTTAATTAGCTTTTTAAATCACCATAATCATCAAATACTAAAAAATATGTTTTGTTAGAAGTTATAATGCATTTTCTATTGACCATTTTTTTTGATGGTTCTAGCCCAAATTTTCCCTTCCTGCTATGGAATAAACCGATAAATTTACCTTTATAAGGAGAAATAATTTTTAGTTGCTGTACAAACTTTGCTTTTTTGGTATTCATTCCTTTAAATTATCCTTTAATTAGGCTCTATCCATCCGTCTGGAATAGTTCCATAGTTTTTAATTAACTCCTTGTCTTCATTAGTAAGTTCTTTAGTGGGTTTTTCATAAATACCACATTCAACATAATCAAACCTTTCCCACGCTATCTCTTTCCAGCCCTTCGGCAGTTCGTGGTTCCAGTACTTCCTGCTGGCCATTAGGTATATTTTGCTCTTCATATTATTCTTTTAAATTATCCTTAGTTAGAAATTATAAATTCACTATCTTTCCATAAACAATATCATCTAACCATTTTTTAGGTAATCCAGCGTCTATGAAATCTATTTGGACAGCAAACTCAGTTAAGATTTCCTTCAATAATTTCTCGTCTATCTTTTTTTCTCCCTTAGCTTTTTTAAGTTTTTCTCCGCAATTTGGGCAATTCATATTATTCTTTTAAACTCTTACTACTTAAAAATACTCTATGACAGGGTATTCTTGAAATACTTACCAATTCCCCTTTCTTAGCATCATTTCCAGCAAAAAATAATTCCTTATGGTCATAAGAATAAGCTGGTCTACAATATTTTTTCCATAAAATAACACATATATCACCAATTTTAATATTTTTTTTAGCAATCAATTCCATATTATTCATCTAAACTTTCTTTACTTAAAAATAAAACTAAAACATAAACTCCTCCGAAAAATATCCCTTCTAAAAATATAAACCAAGTAGGATAAGAATAAGTAGTTCCTAAGATTATTCCAGCCCAGCCGAAATAAGCGACCGTGAGTAGGAGGAAAGCTCCTAATTGTCCAAGTTTTTCCCACAATTTAGGCTTACACTCTGGATTATTACAGGTTGCTAGACCATTGCCGCATTTACATTGCCATTCTTTTTTCATTTCTTTAATATATTAAGTTTATTATTAAGTTTTTCAACTGCGGCTTTATATCCACCTTCCCACTCCTCAGTCATTTCTTGCCAGGGCTTAACTCCTTCCATCTTTAGTTCATCTAAAAGAGTAGAGATTTCTTTACGAATGAAGTATTTTAATCCTTTTTTAGAAATTACGACACAATCAATATCCTTATTTTGTTCATATTCAACATCACCTTCTACATAAATAATCGTATCTTTTTCAAGTTTTTTATATGCTTCTTTTCTTCCTTCTTGTTTAGCTTCAGATATCTTTTGGCGGAAGAAATATTCTAATGCTGGTTGTAGCCCGGTTAGATTATCCTGGAAAGGTAATAGAATTATACTCAATTCTCTTTCCCAATCTTCTCTTTCTGCCTGGAAATCATTTAGTGTTTTTGTCATAGCTTTATCTTAAATTATTACAAGTTAAAATTATAGTCTTAGCATTTGAATATCCTCTAAATCGATTATGATAGTCTCTATGTTATCGCTTTTATTATTTTTACCAATCGGGTCATCTAAAACAAATTCCCTCAATTCTTCAATAGCACAAGCAATATAATCTTTAGCTTTTTCAATGTGTTTTTTATTATTTTTCATATTTGTGAAATAATAATTATTTACTAACAACTCTGATAAGGACAAGGGTTATGAGCTTAGAGGCGTCCCTCACATTCGCTACCTTGCGTTCCAACCAGGCGTATATATCCGCCACCTTATCAGATGTGTCAATGAACAATTATCTATCCTCCCTATTTGAAGGAGCTAATCACAAATATCTTCTTTTATTATCTCACTTTCCGCTATATCATATTCACAATCTGGACAAAGCCTTTCTATATTGAAATTCCTATCGTCCGATAAATCATCGTCAGCTTCATATTCTCTTTTACAGATGTCGCATAATGCTTTCATACAATTGTGTGAATTATAACATCCCCAATCCTCACCCAACTCTCTGATTGAGGAGCTAAATTTTTCCATTATCTTTATGACTTAGGGGGGTATTTTTTCGTTATTTTAACGGGCGGCAGGTATTTCTTATAAATAAACTCCATCATCTTTTGCAGATACATTCTATAAAGTTCATCTAATATTTTTTCCTTTTCCTTTTTTTTCATATCTTTATGACTTATTGAGGAGCTACTGCGTATATAATTATAGATAAGGTTAGAGAAATCATAATTTTATAACTTTTAGAGAAAAAGTATCTATTAGGTCATCTCCGCATAAGTCTCCAGTTTTTATTCTACATTTTGCAAAGGTCTTACTATCTGTCTTATATCCTAAAAACTTATATCCCCCATCTTCAGCATTTTCTTTCCAACTTTCTATCCAATCTTTAATATATTTCTTAGCTTCTTTTAGTGTTTTTCTCTCATTTTCATACTTTTCGATTTGTCCAGAAACACGCCAAGTTTCTTTAATTTTATATATCATATAATTATAGATAGAGTTATCATTTTAGTTCTTTAATCTCAACTTTTATAATTTTCCAGCCTTTTTCTAAATAAGGTTCTTTCGGTTTTTTGGTGCGAATAAATATCCCATTGTCGAGGTGGCAATCGCATATAACCGGTTTTTTATTTGCTTTTATTTTAAGCCATCCTACCATTTTTTTCATATAGATTTAGTTAAGTTGATTAAATAAATTCTTTAAACACTGCTTGAGCCGCTTCTTTCAATTTTTTGACCTTCCATTTCATCTGCGGATCATAATTAGATTCCACTTCTACTTTTTCATTCTGACTTTTAACTAGCTCTATCCAGTCGTGTAAGTCCATAACTATCAGCGATTCTACAAATTCTGGCTTCCTAGGATTTCTTAAACATAAGACGGCTGTATTACCAAACTCTTGTCTCTTGCATTGTTCCCACCAATCAATAAGTTTTATGGTCTTTTGATTTTTAGCTTCTATTTCTATATTGAAACTTGGTAATCTGACATCTTGCTTATCTAATCCGCTTCCACTTCCATAGGTTCTTTGAGCCTTGCTATCTAATTTTTCTCTTAAAACTTCAATAAGATGATTTTCAAATCTATTTCCTTTGTTTTTTTTGCTTCTTAGTTTCATTTAATAATCTTTGTCCATTAAGGATTCCAGTGAAGGAAATGGCGGAAAACTTACTTCACCCTTCGTCCTTTCAGAAATTATCCGGCTTAAGTTGTCGTAGATTAAATTTATCTCTTGGGTCTTGTCTAGTTTGGTAGTTGATTTCTTTCCGGTCAAAGCTTTTTGCAGAGGTCTCCAGAGGTATTTATAATATTTTGAAACTTTTTTGGCAATGTGGACAATTTATTGTTCCAAAATGTATTCCACCTTTACTTATTACCAATTCTAGATTTTCAATTCTATTATCATCTTTTACTCCGTTTCTGTGATGGACAATTTCCCACCTCTCCAAATATCTTCCTAGGTGTTTTTCCATAACAATGCGGTGTTCCATAACTCCTTTATTGCTTTTCCGACTTGGATGATCTGGAGAATAAATCTCAACGTATCCAATCCTTGTTATTCTTCTTCCACCTCTCCATCCAGGACACAACTTACCAACTCTTTTCTTTCCGAGTTCGCTAAACATTTGCTTAGTTTCTTTGGTGTGGTGTTTCCCTTTAAACGGGCTGGTGACTCCATACATTGGATTATTTTTACCAGACATCTTGATGCTTATTTTTCTTCTCGTTTCTTCGGAAACCTTTTTTGTTCTTCTATAAAATCCCTTTGGCATAAAACATTTTTAATTATCAATATCCATCATCCTTTCAATGCTTGGAAATGGAGGTATGTTTATTTCACCACCCGTCCTTTCAACAAGAATTCTATTCAAATTGTCATAAACAACATTTATATCGTTCTCTCTATTTAATTTTGTTGTGGACTTCTTTCCTAATAAAACCTGTTGTAATGGTTTCCACAAATAAGTCTTTATCGAGTAGGGAGTCCAGCTAATTTCTACTTCTTGGCGGATCAAGGTTCTCATATCCATCCCCTTTTCATTAAGTTCGTCTGCTAGTTGAGTAAAAAACAAGTGGAGAGCGGCGTTTTGATTGAGCGTCCTTATGGACTTGAGCGGTTTGCAGTCTTGTATTTTAAATATCTTTAGGGATTCCCTTGCTTGTTTCAATCCTTCTGCCAAAGTTTCAGCTTCGTTTTCAACAATAATCGTAACAACATACCTCCTAGAAATTTTCGATGGTTGGGATTTCATCTTGTTTCTTATAATCGTTACAGGTCAGGTAGGGGGCTTCTTTTCCTTGAAGTAAATCAAGCCGGACATAACCCTTGCTGTCGGATTCTTCTTTCTGCAACCAATCCATAAACTTAGCCTTGTCGATTGATACTGCCCCTAAAACAAATTCTGGGGCTTTGTCGTTTTTCTTAAAGATTCTTATTCCTTCTGGGTAGCGTTTTTTCATTTGATTTTATCTAATTCGTTAGCGATGTCTTTCTCTTGGTCAGACCTAGAGTCGGGCTGGACTATCTTAAACTTTTCTCCATTGTCTTTGTGTTCGGACCATTTCGGGCAAGTGTTAAATATAGTTCCATTGGGTCGTTTAGCCTTGATCGCCGTTTCCCCACAGATATTGCATATTCCCATCTTTTCAAGTTCACTTGGTTTCAATTCCTTTTCTTCCTCTTTGACCTTTTTGTTATATATGCCCATTTCTTCGTTTGAGGCTATATCAAGACCACCACTGATACCTATGCCCAAAAATGCCAATGCACGCCCTACAGACACCGTTTCGAGCTTCTCAAGAGCTTTCAGTTGGCTGGTAGTCCCAAAACTATGACCTGTGAAGTATCTGTTGGGGTTTTCAGTATCGGGAGTAACCTTTGCCCAAAAAACAACTGTCTTGCCCTCGTTGGTAATTGTGGGGTCTGTTTCAATCATACCCTTGGGGTATTGCTTGTGAAATTCCTCGACCCTAGTAACAACTTGGACATAATCCTTTCCCTGCAATTTTATTGTTTTTAGTTTAGCCATTTTATTTCCCTAAAAAATTATCCTTTGCCATATCCTCCATATCTCCCCGTTCTTCGCTGTGTTTATTAAACTGATATTCTTCCATATCTTCAGATTCTTTTTCCGGTTCATAATCGTGGGCGTCCATAGTTTCGTCAGGAGTTCCAAAACTAAGTTTAGATTTCTTGCTATCGGGATATTTATTTGGTCCTAATGCTTCTTCTAGCATTTTATGAGTCTTAATCTGGTAATTAAGGATAGCGTCTGTTTTTCGCTGGTCCTCTTTCCATTCTTCTGACTCAAAGATGTTTCCTTCCATTTGTTTAATTTATAAATTAGCTAAATATTGTCCCGTTCTGTAACAAGTCCACCTTCCCCAACCACCTTTATCATATATTTCTTTGGCCACCTTGACATTAAATTCTGGGTCTTGAAGTTGCTCGGTAGTATAGTCGTGATAAATCTGTGAGATTTGGAACAGTCCGACTGAGGGCTTGGAAAGATGAGTATCTCCGATTCTATCAGCGATAAGAGAGCTTTCACATTTCGCAACCGCTAAGGCTGTAGGAGTATCATCTCCGAAGTAGAGAGCTACTAGATCCGTTATACCCTCCCTTGAGGATATAGTTTTTGAATCTTTCGGCAACGACCCAGTATCTTGCGATACCACTTCGCCCACTTGTGGCTCTACTTCTGCCTCGACTGTATGTATTCTTAATGTATATCTATAGCCCTCGTTAGCCCAATTGTAATAGGGGACACCGACTAGATAAAGATATGTTCCGGTTGCTCCTATCACTAGGCATACTAGGCCTAAAAAAAATCTTGATTGTTTAAATGTACTTAACTTACTGACTATCCACTTTTTGATACGCATTGAGTTTTTTTACCAACAACTCACCCGATTGCTTTAATTATTATCTTTTACTTTTATCTTAATTATCCTTTTGGCTTTCTTTCTCCAGTTAAGGAGTTTCTTTACCTGTTTCAACGACCAATCCTTATAATACTTAGGGTCTTCATTCGCGATTAGTAATAGGATTTCTTTATTCATTGTTTTATTGGGTTATGTATCTAGTCTAGCATACTATTTGGATTCCGTCAATAGCTGTTTCTTTTCTTTTGCCGCCTTTACTATCTGCTCTACCCTTTGTCTGGTGATTCCGTATTTCTCCCCGATCCTTTTATAAGACCAGCCTTTGACTTTCAGCTCCCACATCTTAAGGTTTCTTTTTTCAGTTGATTTTAAGTATTCTTTGTAGTTCATTTTCTTTAAATTTATATGGTTTATAAGCGTAACTGTTTTTTAGACCTACCTTTGCCCGACTTGTGGGGTTCATTTCTGTAGGACGGGTCAAAATGAGCAAAAAACTCCGCATGGATAATTTTTAGGATTGTTTTTGGAACGCACTTTTGGCTAAACGGGATTTTATAGCTTCTTTCTCTTTTTCGGGCTTATTATCCCAAGCCATTTTCCGAGAGTATTCAGTATCAGTCAGACCAATCTTTGGCAGACCATGCTTTTTACCGATTCTCATCCGAATACTTTTAGCCACTCCACACTTTTCTTCACCCTCGATATGGTTTCGGAGTTTGACATCCACATCCAAAGGACACTTATTGGCATTGCAGAAACTAAAGCGTGGGCAGTCCTCCATTATTTTTTGTTTGGTTCTTTCGTCCATATAACTAATACTAGCATACTATCCTTTTTATTGCAAGTCCCCTTTCATTGGCTCAATATCCTGGGTAACTCAATGTCTAACCGGCACTCCTCTTTTTTAAAACTTCCAGAAGGTCTCCAGTCCCTAGCCTTCTCTTCTCCGATTTCGTCGATTTTCAGCAGGTCTCTTAAATAACGATCAAAACTAATTATATCTCGGATAGTTTCAGGGTCTAAGCTGAAATAGTCAGCCATAGCCTCATAGCGCATCTTTCTATGATTATATCCTTTTAAGTCACAGAAGTTTTTACAAGTTTCGTATTTCATCTTCGTCTTAGTTTAGTCAATTTAAAATCTATCCATTTCGCACTTGCCTTGTAATTATCTAATCCAGAGTTTTTTCTGAAGTCCCAGTAGTTGTCGTAATTCTCAGGAAGGGTCTTGTCGAAGTCTATCCCGTTATCAATTAGGGTCTGTTCTTTGATTAACTCTGCGTAGCGTTCGTTTTGTTCATTAAGCATAAGTTTCTGTACTCATAGAATAAGAATTTATAAGGTATCGAGAGTACTCTCTCATAAATATCTTTTCAGCAGTTAAGAGTTTCTTAGCGGATAGGGTAAAGGTTTTCTTAGTCCCGTCGTTATAAGTTACTGTGATAAGATATTTAGTCATACTATTTCAGCTAGTCTTTTTTCTGCCATCTCCAATAATTTTTTGGGAGCCTCTGTTCCTTTATATTTGTCTGATTCAATATAATTCTTGAGTCCTTTTATAATTCCCTTAACAGCCCCTGCTCTTGAGATAGAAATTACCCCATCAAATCCCAGTGCGGGAAGCTCCCTGTATCTGTCCATCGGGATTGGTTTTCTATTTGGGAAGGTCTCATAGTATTTTCCGATTGACATAATTTCTGAGATACTTCTGACTGGGATAATAGACCCCTCTAATTCTATACTCTCATCAAGGCTCTTGGGTCGCAGGGCTTCCTCTTGATCGGCGGTGAGGAGGTAGTGCGCTCCTGAGTAGGTTATTATGGCGTGGGTAATCATAGTTTTGTTATTTTACGTTGATTATCTTTTTTTTGTTTATAGTGGTTATTGATATGGGCCAGGTTGTTTTCCATCTCTAGGGGGGTGATAGACTTCCCTTTGGCGTAGCGGTCTTCGTTCATTATCGCCAGATATTTAATCAGGCCGGACACATTGCTCTCTCCGTATTTTTTTACAAGGCGCTCCAGGGCGGAACGCTGGGTCTTGTTTTTGTAGAACTTCTCGTAAGATGGATTTACAGGTTCAAATAATTTTATAAGAGTATTTATAGGAATCTTCTCTGCGACCTCTAGGTCGCTAGTATTCTTTACTTTACTTTTATTTACTTTACTATGTGGCATTTCTCTGGTAGAAACTGGTGTTTCTGTAGTAGAAACTACCTTTTCGGCATATTTATCACGCAGATACTCTCTTTTTTCTATTAAAGGAGTTAATCTTTCAATCAAGTTGGTAGAGAAATAAGTATCCTTGTCATTCTTAATAAGCTCCAATTTTATAAAATAATCCATCATATTTTCTAGTCTCTCAACTTCTATTCCAAAGTCGGAAGATAAAATCTCCCAGTCGATTTCATTAGATAGTTTAATTTTAAAGTTGTCACACTCGGACAAGGTTTCTAAGAGCATATTAAATACTGCATATCCTTCTAGTCCGAAAGTATTTCTGATCGCTTTTATTTTTCTATGATTTCTCATATTGTTGTCGTGGCTGAAATAATCAGCATTGTTTTTTCGAGGCCGTGCCATATTTTTGAACACTTAAAAACCCCAACAAGCTGAGGGGCCTCGCAAAAGGCGACTTATTGGGGTATGTGAGTATTCAAATTGTTCTGCGATATTTCTCATATAACCCATTATTGCACGAACCCAGGAAAAAGTCAAGCACCTATTTAAAAGTTACCCACTCCTAGCCTTATCCCTTATTATAAAGTGCAATGTTAGGTGACACTTGTGACATAGAGTTATAAGGTTCTCTTTCTCTTTTTCATAATTATCGTACTGTCTTGTTTTATCTTTATCACAGTCTTTATGGTGAACATCAAATCTCCTCGATCCTTTTTCCCATACTTTCCCGCAAGACTGACAGGTATAATCGTCCCTAGCTCTTACCATCTCTCTGGTATATTCTCTTCCCTCTAGTCCCCTAGAAACATCCCTACAGATTTCCTTATTATGATTTAAATTTTCGCTGACCTTCTCTAAAATAGCCTTTTTCCTCAATCCTATAATTCTGTTCTTTTCTGCTCGTGTTTTCATCCTTTCTTCTTTTCGTAGATAACTTTCATCTAGCTTTTTAAAAGAGAACGGACTTTTGTACCCTGTTAATAGCTGGTGAACACGTTGCCTAGAAATACCAAGAATACTTCCTATACTTTTATAACTATAACGCTTATCTCTAAGAGATTGTATTATTGCTTTTCTATCCATGTGTCTATCATACAGGATACTTGAAATTTGTCAAGTCCCCACACATAAAAAAGACCCCCAGAGTGAGGGTCTTTGGATTTTCTAAGGGCATGAAGCCCTTAATCAGTCGTATTAAAACGAAAGCTGATCTCTATTTGTTCAGAAACTTGGTGTACTCACTGAGTAAAAGTCCCAGCAGTACGACATAAATCGGAGATACTGTTATTGTGCCGTCTGTAAACATCGTCAGCAATCCGCTAAGAATGAAAGCTACGGCTTGTCCTCCACCTCTCCACAAAAGAGAATAAAGGCGTTTTTTTACTTGGTCGTTCATTATTTAAAATTAAGTTTATTAGCTAACCAATCTATAAATCTATCCACCCACTTTTGGATAACTCCTAAATCAGGTTCAGGAGTCGTTATTTGTCCGTCTTCCTGCATTATGGGTTGGCTGTTATCTACTGGAACGCTCTGTGGGGTCGCTGGAGACACTACAATAGGCGCTGTGGGCTGTTTGGGGTCAGAAGATACATCAGGTGCCACTTCGGGTTTTGGGACGCTTACAGGCTCAATTTCGACTTCTTTTACAATCTCTTTAATTACTATTAGTTTTCCCCAGCCTCCGTTGGTTCCGGTTCCGTCATAGCAATAAACTACTTCTCCGTCGAAAGGAGAATATATAGGATCTCCGAAGTCTGAATTACCTGCTCCCTTTCCGTTCCAATCTTCGCCTGGGTGATAGCAGTACCTCGTTCCGTATTTAGCATAGTCTAAATATCCCCAGCCCATATGGTCGTATTCTGGGAAACTTATCTTTCTAAAGGGCTTAGGGTCGGCATAGGCTTTTTTGACCATATCTCTAGTCATACTGAAAACATAGGCCGTCCATTGAGGCATTACACTCTTAGGAAAATCTACGTGCAGATGGCTAGCATTTTTATATTGCCTATTGCCGTCTCCTATCGTGCAAATCTTCTGACCCTTTTTAACAAAGTCTCCTTTCTTAAAAAAGAGTTGGTTACAATGTCCTAGTCTGCAAAAAATACTCATAAAATTTTTCTAAATTAAATAATCCATACACGTGTAATTGCGTATATCCATTAGCGATAACTGTTACCATTTTAAACTTACAGTCCTCCCCGATAGCCCGTTGGGATAGAAATGTTCTTACTAGAACCCTGGGCGTTGTACGGACGGACTTCGATATTGGCGATGGCGATTGAGATGTATCTGACACTTAAATACAGGACGATAAGCAATCCTATTAAAAATAAGATGACCTTCGTCCAAAATAATTTAGTACTGATAAGTTGTAAATAATTATTATTTCGTCTGGCCGATAATCTTCGGTTAAGAAGTTGTTAGGTCAGATATAATATTTGATTCTCTATATGCTTTCAGTATAGCTAAATAATTTATACAATCAAGGATAGTGTCTTCTAAACTCTCGTCTTTTACGGAAGCCTCCTTATTTAGAAGGTTTGAGATTCTTGAAATCTTATCCAATACCCTTACTAAAATAGCTCTGTCTATATTTATACCAGCTATTTGAGCAGATTCAAAGTTCTTAAAAGGGTTATCAGAATTAGCATAATCTGAGTTCTTGATCTTGATTATCTCCACTCCTGTCTTATAGGTATTCTCTATGGATTCTATAAATTGTTGTTGATTCATAAGTTAAAGGGGGGGAGGAGTTCCACCTCCCCAAGTCTTAGAAAAATGGTATGAAAGCCGGTTTAAAGGCGACCAGGCTTTTTTTTCTGTCTTTCGATACTCGGGCGCTGACGATCCAGCCTCCGATAATGGGATTTATCCCTTTGCGCATAAGAAAAGTTGACTGACTCTCGAAACACCCACAGTTGATGATATGGATATTCCGATAAAAGAAGTAGTGGGCCGTATGCCAATGGCCAAACAAAAGGATGTGAGGCTTGGAACCGGAAGGAATCTGCTCGGCTATCTTCTGGGCCTTGTAAGAAAGAGCATAGGCTCCTCCGCCGTCGGGATGAGAGAGACGGACTTTGATTCCGTCGATAATCACATCTCCTTGGTACTGGCCGAGATAAATCATATCTTTCCGTTCCTTGACAATGATGTCACCAATATCAACTCCTGACTTATTCCACCAAGACAAATCATGGTTGCCCGTAATGAAGTAAGTCGTTATCCCCTTTACTTTGGGATAGTTGTTGATGACATACTGTGCTTGGTTCTTGGCCCCGAAGGTGTGGACTTCGTTTTCCTGCCCCCGATAGATTCCCCACCCCGCTACTAAATCCCCGCTGTTGAAGACAATCTTGATGCCTTCTTTGCGGCAGATGTCGTAGAAAGTGTGGAGTTCGTCCATCTTTTCATGGATGGAGCAGAAGTGATTGTCAGCCATTGTTGCGAATCTGAAGTGTTGGTCCGTCATCTGATAATCCAGAATTTTCGGCCTAGCCTTCTTACCATTGGTAATCCTCTTTAACTGGACATCAGAGATGCCCAACTCCTTGAGAGTCTTCATGGCTTTTCTCCTTTAATTATTAACTTTTAAGGAACTATTGTCCCCTCTTCTAGCCGTAATCTTTATGACTATGAGAGGGGGGGAGAGTTTTTAGGCTCTCCCTGATTTGGAGACATGTTAGTCTCCTAGCGCGACAGTTGCCATAAACAACTCGTGGGTTGCTTTCTGGAGAAACTCCGCAGCTTTACGACAGGAATCTGCCGTGGGGAAATTGGGATGATGGTCGTTAGCCTTGGCTTTAACACAAAGCTCGACAATCAGATCCTCAAGTCCCCGCTTCTTGCGTTCAATCTTGGTACGGATGTCTTTCATGTTACCTCCTGACTAAATTTTTACAACCCCGTACTAATTCTCCTCCTTCCCGCCAAGTTTGTTTCTGGCAATGGGCCAGTTTCTTTTCGGAGAGGAATTTTCGGTGCTTCCGGCACCAGAAGGCTAGATGATGGTCTTCACCTCTTCGATATGGAGTTCCCAAAAGCCGTTTTTGATGACTTCGTAAATCCGCCATTTGGAAGCTCCTTTTTTAGCTTCTTTTTCACAGTGTTCCGGGGTCGCCAGTGTCCTTAATATTTCCCGTTCGTGTTCAGGAGCTTTGCTCCAGATTTCGAGGGGAACTTGCAGGACAAGAACCAACAGCCAAAGAGCCAAATGTCTCATATTAACCTCCTAAAGAACTATGTATCTTTTATCAATAAATAAATGAGGGCGGTAACTACGACTGTTAAAATTACACCTGCCGCCCCGTAAACCAACTTGCGAACAGGGGAAAATACATCATA
>Ga0180732_1000362_pt1 | contig 41157 bp, 52 predicted proteins | sample KR11_01MetaG_FD_148674 | JGI IMG/M metagenome (GOLD analysis project Ga0180732, IMG submission 148674) | Groundwater microbial communities from the Olkiluoto Island deep subsurface site, Finland - KR11_0.1 MetaG | ecosystem: Environmental > Aquatic > Deep subsurface > Groundwater | place...
AGGAAGAGGTTTGGCGGTGCGTGGAGCGGGATTAAAACGGGCAGTAGGAAGCGAGCGAGAAGTCAAGGATATAATGGAAAATATTTATACTGCAAGAACTCAGGCCATTCAAAGAGTTGAAAAAAATATCGTTGACAATGAAACTTTTAACTTCGCAGAGGATTATATTAAATCGTTTCCCGAACAAGACTTATTTGAAATCATAAAGCCAAAAGCTATTGGAAAAACTTTTGAGGGGAAAATCATAACCAAAAATATAAATAGCCCAGATGTTCTACAGTTTCAAAGACATGGAAAACCTACTTATATTAAAATCAATGATCCCCGTTTAGCCGTAGCGTTAAGGGGTGTGAATCGGGAGCAATTGCCCGCTATGATGAGATATATTTCGGCGGTAACAAGGTGGATGTCAGCCTTAGTAACCAGATATTCCCCAGAATTTGTATTGTCCAATAAAATCAGGGATATGCAGGAAGCAGTTGTTTATATGGCTTCTCAAAAGGAGATAGGGCTTAAGGGGGCGGCAAAAACACTTGTAAGGGATCCTGTTAGTATCAATGATGTCAAGAATTTTATTTTGGGCAAAGAAACGGCAGGGACAAAACTTTATCAGCAAATGATTGAAGATGGCGGGACAACAGGCGGTATGGCTTTATCTACACGAAAACAAGTTGAGGAAACACTGGAGAGTATTCGTTCCACGAATAGGAGTATTTCTCGTAAGGGATTTAAGGGGTTGGCCGAAAGCGTTGATAAGTGGAATACAGTCTTTGAGGATTCAACTCGTTTATCGGCATATAGAACGGCATTAGAAAATGGATTGAGTAGGGACAAAGCGGCTGTTATAGCCAAGAATGTTTCTATTGATTTTAATGAATTTGGGACTTGGGGCCCAATAGTAAATTCAATGTATATGTTTGCTAACGCTTCCATTCAGGGCTCGGCTAAAATGATTAGAGCAATGAGAAATCCTAAGGTGGCGGCGGCAGTAACAGGGACAGTCGGAGCTTCGGTATTTGCCGTAAATACTTGGAATGATAATGTTGACTCAGAATGGAGAAATAAAGTTTCTAAATGGGACAAGTTGAATGGATTAAATATCGTAATTCCGGGAACGGAGGAGTTTCATTATATTTCAATTCCAGTTTCGTGGGGGTTAAAGCCTATCAAGGTGGTCATGGAGTATGGAAGCGATATTGTGAGTGGACAAAAGGTAGAAACAGAGGATGCGATAGAAGGGATATTCGTGGCATTGATGGAAGGATATAATCCAGTAGGGGGAACTGACTTTGCCTCTGCCTTAACCCCCTCTCCTATAGAGCCGTTTATTGATATAGCGAGAAATAGGCAATGGACTGGCGGAAAGATACGACCGGATTGGAATAAATATGCTCCTTCGTCAACGCAATACTTTAAAGACTTAAGCGATTCGCAGACGGGAAAAATATTAATTGATATTTCCCAATCAGTTTCTGAGGCGACTGGCGGAAGGATAGAGTTTTCCCCTGCCGATGCTGAATATATCTTACAACAAATTACTGGTGGTCCGGGAAAATTTGCTGGAAAGGTTTTTAATTCTATTTCTGCAATTGGCAAGGCTGAAGTTCCTGAACCAAGAGATATGCCTTTTGTCAGCAGGGTATTAAGAAAAACACCGGAGGATAGATTTTATACTTCTACGGGAGAGGAAAATATCATTAAAACATTAACAGAACAAGAGAGGGTAAAATTTTATAACAAACAAGAGGCGGAAAAGATGTTTGAAGAATTAAAGAAGATGCCCATTGAGCAAAGGAAGGAAACTTATATAAGATTAAAGACAGAAGATCCCAATCTTATTAAAAGAATAGATGATATTGCCGATGAAGAAGAAAAGGGACTTACTCGTTTAGATAGACAAATTCTTCAATTAAATGTAGAGAATGGAGAACGGGCGAAGTATTTATTTAAAGTTTTCAAATCGGCGGAACCGCAAGAAAAAGAAAAGCTATATGTGGAATATTTTAAAAAGGGGATTATATCTAAAAATGTAAGAAAACAATTGGATTATTTATTTGCACATCCAGATGTAATCAAATTTTGAAAAAAGGTCAAAAATATGCTAAAATATACAAATGGACGACAATAAAAAAACAATTTTAAATCTTGAGATTTTGGTTCGGCAAATGGCCGAGCAAATGAAGACGGGTAGACAAACAGCCGAAGCTATTAAGAATCTGCCCGCTGTTAATTTTGATTTGGTTATTAAAAAACTCGATGAGGTTGCTGACAGGCTGGACAAGGAATTTCCTAAATTTCCCGAAATCAATATCCCCGAGATTGACTTGTCGGATATTAAAAATACTATTGGAGAAATCAAAAAGATACTTCAGAAACAAGAGAAACCAGACTTGAAAGAATTAACAGTCATATCTTCTTTGCTTAACAAGTTGATAGGAGCTGTCAATGACCAAAAAAAAGATAACCTATTAGATAAGATTAAGATTGAAATTCAGGATATTTTTAATAAAGGTATTATAGATAAGAAGTTTGAAATATCAGAAAGCCAATTCAAAGAGATAATCAAGATTCTAAAACAGATAGAAGATAAGGAGCAGATCTATCCAGATGTTCAACCCATATCAGGCGAGGTCTTTATTAAAAACTTCCCACAGACCCAAGACATAGGAGGAATGGTTACGGTTGAGAATATGCCCACAACGCAAGATGTCAGGATAGTTGAGGGCGATATTGAAATAGGATCGGTGGAAATTAAGAATGCCACCGATGATACCAGAGCGGCAGTAACCGTAAGGGGAAGCAAGGGAGCTTTGGGTGTGGAGATACTGGACGCTTCAGGAAATCAGATAACAAGTTTTGGTTCTTCTGTGGTTGGAATCACTGGTCCAGTCAGTGTTACAGGGACAGTAAGCGTTACAGAGCCATTGGGAGTTACGGGTACATTTTGGCAAACAACACAGCAGGTAAGCGTTACTGGTTCAATAAACATAGACGAACCCTTAGGAGTTACAGGCACTTTCTGGCAAGCAACACAACCTGTATCAGGCACTTTTTATCAGGCAACTCAACCCGTAAGCGCTGTAGCATTGCCTTTGCCTTCAGGAGCGGCAACGGAAACAACTCTTGCCCTTATTGAAACCAATACAGAATTTTTTAAAGATATTGATTCAATTTTAAGTTATGATGGAAGTGGAAATTTAACACAAATCGTAGAAACTGATGGAGTAAAAACTAAAACTACAGTATTAACATATACTTCAGGAAATCTAACTGGCGTAGCCGTAACCATTACTTAATATGTTTTATAAAGTCGGAAAAAAAACAATTAAAAATGATATGGGTGATATAATTTATCCAGATATTCCCGAAGGAATGGATTTTTCCGCTATTGATTGCGGGGAATTTATGATTGTGAAAGTTAAAGAAAAGTTAAAATTAGAAGAATTAAAAGAGATTAAAACTTTAGCAAAACAGTCGCAGCCAAACTTAAAAGACGAGGAAATAGAAAAATGGGCAATATCTTAAATAAAACTTTCGCAGCTACTGATATGGTGAATCTATTTGGACACGCCACTTCTCCTTTGGTTTATTTTAAGTATAAAAGAAACGATGGTATTATTTGTACTTACGGAGACATATATTTATATACAAACAAGGTTTATACCGAAGACCCGATACAAGTAGAAAGTTATCAGCCAACTACAGGCCCCTATGTTTATGAAAAAGTAATAGCAAGGGCAGATGCAACAGCGGCAAATCTTTATTCTGCATCTATTATGCCCAGTGCTGGAACAGTACTTTTAAGCAAAAAGGCTGCTAACACATATACCACTCTTTTTACTTATACTCTTCCTATTCAGCAATGGCACAAAAAATATAAACTAAAACTTAAAGTTTCAGGCGTGGCTAATCCTGTTAATTTAAAAGTTTATTTAGATGATGTTTTGGTTATTGATTTTGATGAAACAACAAGTATATATACTTTGGGTAAATGCGGGTCAAGATTTTTATATTCAAGTGATTATCAGGAATATCTTAAAATTTATAACGGAGCTGGTGCAATAATTGATGAGTGGAATTTTCTTACTGCTGAAAATAGATTTTTTTATGAAGGCGCAACTGCAAATCTTGTATCTTATGATGCTGGTACTGATATGATTTATAATGACAATGCCACTACTACCCAAAGAGAAATTTATCAATTTCCTCTTATTAAGCAAGAAAGTATGGAAGTTTCCTGTCGGTTTATGCTTGGGGCTTCTCCTGGACAAGCGTTATTAGGAATAGGGTATCATTTAGTTCATTCTTATCGTCTTAGTGTTATAGCAGCGACAATATATATTTATAAAAGAGTTCTTAGTGGAAGTTGGGTACTATTGGCAAGTGCGGCAATTTCACCAGCACTTTCTGCAACTGAAAAATATTATATGAAATTAAAAAAAGATGGAACAACATTAAAAGCTTATTTAGATGTGGGGGCAGGATATGTTGAAAAACTTTCTGTTGTTGATACTGCAGTAAAAGACGGGTGGCCTTGGTGGTGGTTTTATAGTAATACAAAAATGCAGAATTTTCTTGCTGAAAGTGTTGATACAACTCCGCCAACAGCACCAACAGAGGTAGCTGCTCGCTGGACACCTAACGCCAATATAATAAGCTGGACAAATCCAACCGATACCGATTTAACAAAAATAGTTATAGAAGGCTCAACCGACGGCACGACTTACACTGAAATTACAAGTTGGGATACTTTATATGGAGATACTTTGGCAACTTCTTATAAAGACACCGCAATAAAGAATAAATTTTATAGGTTAAAAGCGATAGATAACGGAAATAATGCAAGCAGTTATTCAACCGTGGTTCAGGCAAAAAATCCAACGCTTGTTAAAAAAATATCTGGTCGGATATATAAAGACATAGACCAGAAAACAGATGCAATAGAGGTACAAAGCAGAATCTTTATTTAATCTAACAATTCACTATTGCAAAAAGGTCGCAAATATGTATAATAAAAAATATGTTTAATATTTTTAAAAAGAAAAAAGGAACAGGACTCTTAGATGATATTCGCTCTGAAACAGAAAAAGAATTTGATTATCGCCACGAAGAATTTGCTACTGCCGAAGCAGTTAATTGGATAGAAAAAATACCAGTTAATTTTCGTAAATTTCCTATCTTTGACCAAAATGGGAGTGGTTCCTGTGTAGGAATGGCAACTGCTAAAGTATTAGGAATTGAAAACTACTTAGAAGAAAAAGAATTTATCGCTTTATCACCAAGAGATATTTATACCCGTAGACAAAATAAGGATTCTATGGGAATGTGGTTTTCCGACGCTTTAGATATTGCCAGACACTACGGGGCGACAATAGAACCCCTAATGCCCTCACAGAAACTAAACGAAGCGGATATGAATAAATCAGCAGATAGAACTATATCCAAAGAACAAGTAGCGTTAATTTACAAAGCAAAAAACTATGTCCAACTGCCGTTTGATATAGATTCTATTGCTTCAATAATTGCTCAGGGCAAAGGCGTATTGTTGGGTTTCAGGTTTAATTATGATGAATGGACGGATATTCCAACTATAAAGTCGGATAATCCACAATTACACCACGCTGTAGCTGGGGTTGATTTTACTTTATGGCAGGGTGAAAAAGCTATTATTATAGATGATTCGTGGGGTAAGTTTGGAATGTTTGCTGGACAACGAATTATAACAAAAAGTTTTCTTGATAAAAGAATTACCTTTGCTGGATATTTGGTTGAATTAAAAAATAATTGGAGGGATGAAGGAATGGAAAAAATTAAACCCCAATGGACTTTTATTCAAGATTTGAAATTTGGAATGATGAATAATAATGATGTAAAAATGTTGCAAAAAGCCCTTCAATACTTTGAATTCTTTCCTGCAAATGTTGAAATTACTGGAAATTATTTATCTATTACAGCCAAAGCGGTTTATGAATGGCAAAAAAAGTATGAAGTTGCAGGTATTCAAGAACTTAATAATTTACAAGGTAAAGTTTTTGGCCCAAAAAGTATTAGCAAAATGAATGAATTATTGTTATAAAAGGTCGCAAACTAAATTCTTAATTATGAATAGAATATACAACACAGCCACAAAAAGAGTTTTAATGCGTTTTTTAGAAATCTTTTTAATTTCGGGAGCAATCGGACTATTAGAATCTCCCGACTTAATAAACTTAGTTCCACCTATCTTGATCGGTTCAATAGCCGCGATAATTAAATTACTTAGAGAGTGGAAAGATAAAGAATTAAAGGTCGTAAATAATTAAAAAATAACATGGACGAATTAGAACCACAAAGCGTTGATACTGAAATTGGCGCTCTATCACCAGAAGAAGAAAAAATTGAAACACCAGACGAACCAGTAGAATAATTTGGTTTTCTATCACGGGAGAACTAGGGCTTTCCTGGGTCTCCCGTCGTAGGCAACCGAAACAAGGCGAACCCTTGTGATGCGAATCGCTCGGAAGCCGAATAATGAAAAAAATAAATAAATGGTGCAGTTCAATAATTTTTACAATTTTTATATTAACAATACCGCTTAGCGGTTCATTTCCAGTTGAACCAATAGAGATAAAACGACCACAGGAAGCGATTGTTAGCGGAAAGCCAAGCATAGATACAAGCTTAGATATTATTCTTGCAAAGTTGATAAATTGCGAAAGTGGGGGACGGATAGATGCCATAGGCGATCACGGAAAAGCATTTAGTATTCTTCAATTCCACAAACCAACATTTGAAGGATTTGGGAAAAAATACGGATTACCGCACGATGATATTCTAAATCCCGTTCAACAAATAGAAATAGCAAAGGCAATGATAACAAATGAGAAAAATGGTTTAGACCATTGGCGAAATTGCCGATTAAAGTTGGGTTTATGAGAAAAGATAAAAGAAGTAAATATTGGCTGAAAATGATAGGTGCATTGGATAGTTTATATCCAAAAGGCGATAAAGAAAGGGGCAAGGCTTTGGTATTTTTAGCTCATATAGAAATGATAATTCAAGGTAAAAAAATATGAGAAAAAATAAAGAATTGCCCAAGAAATACAATTGTCCTGATTGCGGTATGGATTTTTCTTCTGTCGTCTGGTCTTTTAGATACAAAAAATATAAGTGCCGAAAATGTTTAGATAAAGAAGATGGTTCTTTAAAAATTTAGTTTATTAAAATCTGGGGTCAACGCTATAAAAATTATGACCAATAAAAAACAAGCGTTAAATGTGCCGATTAAGGCGCATAAATCAAATCCAAGATTTTCTTTGAAAGTTTTAGATGAATTTTCAGAGTTAAAGGATTGGATAAAACAAATCAGTCGGTATTGTAAAGTTGAAGATTTTATTTACATTTCCGACTATAAAAAAGGAAAAATCCGAATAAAAATCTTTACAAAAGACCATCAATATGGTATTTCTGCTCATCTTGCGAGAACTAATCAAGACGACAGTTATCTTGGTTGTATCGCCAATACTCGTAAATCAAGAGCAGGAGAGGATTGGAGTAGAGGAAATGATTTGGCTGATGGTTCTTATTCAGCAAAAACTTGGCAAGAAATTAAAGATGATATTCTTGCTTATGAGTTAGTCAAGGTTGTTAATAATTCGCCTGATAAACAACCTGAAGGAAAAGTAATAGAAGCGGTGGTTGAAAAGGATAGTGAATTAATGGAATTGATTAAGGGGAATTTAAGAAGCTTAAAACAAAATGATGAGTTAGGATTTATGTGGAATAAAAATCATTTTGTTATCAGAAAGGGTGAATTTAGTAATTAAGTCAATTTAGGTGTGCTATTAGATTGACCCCAGATTTTAGTAAATTAAAAATTTAATAAAGGAGGTGTTATGAAAAAGAAGTTAATCGCTTACATCTGCACAAAGTGCGACAAGATTTGCACCAACAAAAAAGGAACAAAACTGATGACTGGGACAGATTTAATAATACTATCTATCCTAAAACCGGAACAATGGGACACAAGTTATACTGAATGCGAAAGCTGTAAGGGCGAGTTTGGAATTAAAACTTTTGAACGAGGAGGATTACTATGGAAAAACTAATTTTAACAGTATGTAAGGAATGCAGAAACATAAAGCGGTGCTTTAAGGTTGATGACAAGGAACACGAAAGCTGGTCCCCGATTACGCCTAAAGAAAAGGAAGACCTTTATTTTATTAGAGGAGGGTTGGAAGTAAAAAGTGAATTATGCCCGACTTGCAAGGAGGTGAAAGGTGGCAGTGATAGAGTTAAATAAAATAATGACCAGAGGATGTAGATTTTGCGGAGGTGATAAACTTTTAGTTTGCTCTTGTTTGCATTGCTATATGGATAAGCGGAAACAGATTGAAGATTTAATTGTTTCCAAGCTTTGTGTTATTTGCAAATTAAAATTGTCTATGACCAAGAAGGAAATAATTAAAATAGAAGGCATTAAAGAATTGGAGTATTTAATTTAGGAGGGAAATATGGATTGCGATTGCAGAAAAGATGGTGAGCCGATTATGAATGGAAAGGGAATTTGGTATCTCAAATGGTGGTGTAGGCACAAAGCTTTTTGGTGCTTTGAAGTTATGCCAAACCAAGATTTAAAAAAGAATGGCGAGCGTCTTCTTAGCGAAGAACAAAAGAAGGCATCTGCGGGACGGAAATAAAAACTCCGTCCCTTTTTACGGTTTTCGTGGAGCCACGAAGGTCTATTAGAATCAATTCTTTGGGGCTACAGCGTGCGTAGAGCAATCTTCAGAGTTTTTGAGTATCCCAGTAGGTTGAGGACGCGCAGGGCGTTATATTGATACTTTTTAATAAAAAACCACTCCTAACGAGTGGTCAAAAAAGCGAATTCAACTTTATTATGTTTATCTATATAATATAACGAATGAGTGCGGTTTTAGTTTCCACAAGTTATTAGATTAACAGCTATTGACAAATAAAAATATATTTTTTAGTATTAAGATAATTAAAGGTCGCTTAAATAAACTTGGACAAAGATCGGGGTGCGACTTCCAAGTTTTGCCCCGATTTTTGTTAATAGAATTTATGGAAGAAATTAAAATAAGAGAAACAATAGCTGATTTATTAATAAGTAGAGGTATTCATACAATAGAACAAGTCGAAGAATTATTAGAGCCGAGTTTTTATGCTGTTATTCCAATAAATATCCTTGAAAAAAAGACAATTTCTGCTAATTCAAAACTTTTATATGCAGAAATACTGGCTTTATCAAAGAAAAGTGGAAAATGTTTTGCTACTAATGAATATTTAGCAGAAAGATTAGGACTTTCTAAACGAACAATTCCTTCTTTATTGAAGGAATTAAAAGACGATTTATTAATAAATGTTTCTATCAGTAGGGATAAAAAAGGAACTTATAGGGATATTATAGTATCGTTAGTTGGCGAAGTGGGGTCTCGCCGTTTGGCGTATAGGGGGATAGCCAAAGGACGAGGACAAAAGAGAAATAGACAAAGAGAAATAGACAAAGAGAATAAGAATATAAAATATTCTTTAAATAAACCTATAAAAGGAACTAATTGGTCTACGGTAGGTATACTAAATGTATCCAATTCGTATACGCATAAAAGCTTAGTAGGTAAAACAAGTGAGGAAATAGCACGAATTGTGCAAAATTAACCATGAATAAATTAAATAAAATCTTATTAGCTGTTGTTATTTTGTTGTTTTTTGTATTTGTCGGAGTTTTTGTCCGGTATAACATAAATCGTTTTACAGATCAACTGCAAACCGAAAAGCAAATCCAAAACGAAAAACAAATCCAATTAGAAGGAGTTATACAGAAACAGCAAAAGAAATCTGGCGAAGCCGACAAAAAAATAACTGAATTAGAAAATCGGAAGCCACAACAAATCACAAAGATAGAAAAGGTAACAGAAATCCAAACAGTTGAGGTGCCAGTGGTAAAAACAGATTTATCTTCTATAGTTGATTATTAGAAAGATAGGGTAGTTGATATTCAGTGTAATGTTGGCTATTCCACAATAAGTGGTTCGGGGACTTTAATTACTTTCACTGACGACACGACAAGGATATATACAAATAGGCATATTGTGGGAAATTACGCTCCTGATTCCTGTAATGCTGTTTTGTTAAGCGGCTATCACATACCTTTTGGCACCGAACATATACAAATAGGCACAAATAATGACTTCGCTTATGTGCCAGTGGAGCTTACTGCTTATACAAAAAGTATTATTTCTACTAAATCTAATTTCTGTCCGGAGGCGAAGATCGGCGATCAAGTGATTATATTGGGCTATCCTACTATAGGTTCCAAAACAGGTATTACGGTAACAGAGGGCATAGTGTCGGGCGAAGAAACAAGTTATTGGGTAACTTCAGCCAAAATTGATAAAGGAAATTCAGGCGGAGCGGCTATACTTGTTAAGGATAATTGTTATTTAGGCATTCCTTCATCTTCAGTAGTTGGAATTATGGAATCATTGGGGAGAATTTTGAAGGCAAGTATATTCCTTAAATAAAATCGGCGGTGAACTTAATGTATCATAAAAGTTTATTTTAACAGGAGTGCATAACTTTTAACAATTCCGCTAAAAAGGCTTTTTGACTTGTTAGACTATGTTAATATGGCGTTGTTAGTGGTTTTTTTAGCCCTTGCTTTATATTACAAAATAATATAACATTTAGATATGAACAGAGAAATCAAATTAAGTAAATTAGAAACAAGATTTTTATTTAATTTTATATTAGAAGAAAATAACAAAATTCGGCAAGAGAAAAACTTAGATTTAATAAACTTAAACAATGTTGATGGAAGTTTTCTGAAATACAAAAAGAAAATTCAAATACTTAAAAATAAACTGGAAAAATTAGACAAGAAATTTTATTCATGAGAAAAAACACAATGCATTTACTTTGTAAAAAGTGCCAGAAAATTGTAAAAAAATCGGAGGCAAAATACATGCTAAATTATCGGAAAAAATCAAAGGTCGTAATAGTAAACAAAACAATATGAAAACAATGTCAATTATAGGAATAGTTTTAGCTTCGCTCTCTTTTATATTTATTACCATGTTTGATAATGCAATAGATTACGAAGCGGGAATAGGTTGGGGAATTATAGCTTGCGGATATTTATTAGCATATTCAATAGTCGTGTTGGTTAAGATTAATAAGAAGGATTAATCAAAGGTCGCATAAATAAATATGTGGAAAATAAAAAAAGAAGTATTAAGAACAGGGAATGGTCTAATAGGGGCGGTTCAAGCATTAGTAATTATGATGGATATTGGTATTGATAACAAAATATTTAGAGGATTTGCTGATAAAAACCCATTGTTTTATGAATGGTTTGAAGAAGCTGATGAAACAGGAAAAGATAAAAGGTCGCGTAAAATAAATAAAATATGAACCAAATTAAACAAGAATTATTCAAGTCAATGTTTCTGAATGAAAATGGAATAGTGGAAAGAAAAAATCGGGAATGGGTAGAAATTGCGGGAAATATAATCTGTGTTGTGTGTATAGTAATTTTCGGCTGGGCAATGTTATTGGTTTTATAAAAATATGACATACGCAAAACTAAACGAATTTATATGGGGTGAGATGTGTGCTTTAAGAAAGTTTGAGCGGGAAAATGTTTTAATGTTTTCAGAAGAAGAACCTGCAGATGAAAAATACGGCAGACATTTAAGCCCAGAAGATGATATATTTATTCAACAAGAAGAAGAATAAAAGGTCGCAGTAAGAGGAGAACATTGAGAGGGAAGTTAGGCAGTTCTGCTCTGCTTCTCTCTCAATAATAAAAATATGAATACAAAAAATTGTTCACAATGTGGAAACGAGATGACTTATAAAAGCGGAATAAGTCAAAAAAATAACAAGCCATACCAAATGTATAAGTGCGGTAGTTGTTCGTATGCTGAATTTATAAAAGATAATCAACAGAAACCGCAATATCAATCCAAACCACAAGTTGATTGGGAAAAAATCAGAAACGAAAAGCGGGAAAGTATATCTCAATTAAACGCATTGAATAACGCTGTTTCAACGGCAAATGCTTGGTTGGCGGCGGGAAAAATAAAAGATAACGAAGAGTATAGAATATCAGTTGAGTATTTTATTAACTATTACTTATCTTTAAATGAAAATGGAAACACACACAAAACAACTAAAAAGGTTCAGCCTGAAGAAGATAGTGGCACAGAAATCAACGCAGAAAATTGGGAATTATAGATTAGCAGTTAGGGATTTGGACGGCAAATATACAAGAAGCGGAGGGGATCCAGTTTATATTCTGACAAACACGAATAAGGATTTTAAGGAATTTGAAAGAATACTGATTGACGCTGAAAATTACAAAGCCCCGATAAAAATAGAATATGTTAAAAAATTCGGAAAAAGATTTATTAACAACATATCAGTATAATCAACTTGCAAAACGGAAAATAACAATTACAATAAAAAGTGGAGCGATAGAGATTTGAGAGATCAATTCACAAAAAAGTTTTTACACTTTTAGCTCAATAAAATCAAAGTCGCTCCATTTTAAGGAATATGTCTTTAAAAAATAAAATCTTAGAAAAAATAAAAATGGCTTATCCCGTAGAAATAGATGGCGGAGAAATTGAGAGGTTTGCTTTGGAGAATAGATATAAGGCGAGTAATGCGAGTAGGCGGTTAAGAGAATTAGAGAACGAGGGATTTATTAAAGTTAGTTATGGAGGAGAAAAGCATACCGCTAAATATAAATATAAAGGTGGAGTGGGAATATACGAAGGCGGAACGGAAACATATAAACCATTAACTCAACAAGAAATTTTAATTCATTGCACACATTAAAAATATGAACAACAACAATAACATCTTCTGTAAAATATGCAATAAAAACATACAAGGAAACGGCTACTGCGCTGAACACTCAACAAGTGGCACGGCTTATTTAGACACACGAACCACAGAGGAACGCAATAATGAGCCGAAGGGAATTACTACAAATTCAGAACAGGAAATGAATGAAGCAACCTCCGAATATAAAAAAGATATGGAAGATGTATATAATAAAGGAAGACGAGAAGCCACAGAAGAATGCTTAAAAATTATCAATACACCCCTATTAACAAACGAGCCAAATAGATGCGAGCATCAATTCGTATTCAGTCATAAAGCCGTAGAAACAGTGGGTGTGCAAGCTATATATCAAACAGTAATTTATGTAATCTGCCCGAAATGTGGATTAGTGAAATGGCAAGTTTAACCCCCTAACCCCTATATCAAGTATGAAGAAAACCAAATTGCCAGATGAGCAAGAAAAAATCCAGCATAATATGAAAGTTGAATTACCTGCTTGGCCACGGTTAGCGTCTTTGCCCCTAATGATTTATTGTAAATGTGGAAATTTAATGAACTCAACGGATTTTAATTATTGTCAAAGATGTGGTGAAAAGAAGATACAAGTTTATTATTAACCCCTATATCAAAATGAAGAAAGAACCAACAAATAAAGAATTAAAAACATTGATTAAATGGGCGGAAGAAGAAATCTCGGAATACAAGAAATTTATTAAGGATTGTAAGAAGAAATTAAAGGTCGCATAAAAAAATAAACTAAATACTAATGATTAATTTTTATAATCGTATTACCAAACAAAAACAAGAACAGTTGTTTTATGATAACGGGATATTAGATAAAGAAGGTCGTTTAACAGAAGAAGGATTGAAAGTTTTTGTTGATTTACTTTTTATAGGTAAAACAACTATAGAGGCAAAAGATTTAATCCAAAAGGAAATAGAAGAAGATATTAAAAAAAATAAAAAAGAATAGTAATATGTTTAATTCACTATTAAATAGGAAAGAAAAAATGGGTTATATATTGTTTTATTGGTTGATAATAGTAGTTAGTGTTGGGCTTGGTATTCAATTCTATAAATGGGTTGCTCCTGAAAAATTTATTAAAATTAACTATGAATACAAAATTATTACTCAATCAGATTTAGGAAATTTAAAAAACGGAGATAGCGTTAAATTCAATGGATTTAATTTATGTGTATCAAGTATTATTGCCTCAAATTTTAAAAATACTCGTGGCGATGAAGCGACTCCACCTGTAGAAATAAATTTAAGACAAGAAGGCGATTGTATATAATTCCTGAATAGATAATAAATTAAATAAAATTAAAGAATGACATTTTATTTTAACCCCCTAACCTATATCAAGTATGAAACCAAGTGAAAAAATATTAAAAAATGCAGTTGAATTACGCGCACAAGAATGGGTGCAATGGGCTGGTAATTGCCATTCAGAAGAATCGTGGGATTTAATGAATCCAATAGACCTGAAAGAAACCGATTATTTAATGCTTGGATTATTAAAATACTTAGATGAATTAACCCCCTAACCCACTATTAAGATGAAAAACAAGCTACAAAAACTTAGAAAACTTGCCGATAAATTATGGCAAACCCGTTGTTTAGAAGGAAATGTAAAGTGTGTTGGTTGCGGAAAAATGGCAACAGTCGGACATCATTACATTCCAAAGAGTATATGCAGTGTTCTCCGCTACGATTTATACAACGGAATATGTTTATGTATGTCTTGCCACATAGCCATACACAGAAGAAACGACCCCGAAATAAATAATAAAATACTTGAAACTATGGGCAACGAATGGTTAAAGTTTATTCGGGAGCGGAGAAAAATAAAAGTTCAAGCGGATAGAATTTTTTATGAGAAAGCGATAAATTTTTTAAGCAAAGGTCGTGAAGAATAAAAAGATATGGGAAAAACAACTCTAAGGGATGTATTTAAAATAATAGATAAATGGCAAAAGGAAAATAATGTTATGTTTTTTGGTGATTTTATTGAATTTGACGACAATGGGAATATAGAAGATAAAAGCGCAATGATTGCTTATGGTAATAAGAAAGTTCTTGGCATTGGATTAAATGAATTTACTAAACTATTTAATAGAGATAAAAACAAATTTATAAATTGGTAAAAAACTAAAGGTCGCTTGCGAAATAAATAAATTTAAGGTATAATATATGGTTATGACAAAAACAATAAAGCAGGACATTCTTGGATTCAAAAATTATCATTTAATGCTTCTCTGGAAACTGTTGGATATTCCTTTACACGGCAAGGAGGCAAGGGCACGGCAAAGATTTTTAAATCTTATTGTCCCAAGACTTCAGGAAATTGAAAGTGAGAGGGTTAGGTTGAATAAGGAATTAGCGATTAAAGACGAGAAAGGCGAACCGATAATAGAAGAAAAAATAAATTCTCTTACAGGGCAAAAGGATAAAGGATACAAGCATTCAACCGAGAGTCTGGAAAAGCTCAATAAAGAACTCGAGGATCTCCAAAACGAATTTTACGGAATAGATATATTAGGTTCAAACAGGGAGGACATTGCATTTGTAAAGAAATTAGTGTTAGAAAGCAGAAGGGATTTGACTATAGTGGAGGGTCAGATATACGAAGAAATCTGCGGAATATTTGAAAATATCTAAAGGTCGAAACGGAAATTAAATAATAAAATAAATATATGAGTCCAATAAGAAAAAAACTAGGAATGCCAATGCCAAAGCAGAAGGTCAAATTTGCGGAACCAAAGCCAAATTATACAAGTCCTATGGTTTCTTGGAGTTCATTACATCCGGGACAAACGGGTATAGCGGCAATGGTAAAAAATCCAAATTATAAAAGGGCTCCGAATACTTCAGTCGAAGCAAGAAAGGGATTGCAAAAGCCAAAATTAATTTAATATAAATATATGAGTCCAGTTAAAAGAGGAACAAAAGCAAAGCATACTACAAAAACCAAGAAGAGGAAAAAATAAATGCAGATAGAACAAGTCAAAATAGGAGATTTGAAGCCAGCCGAATACAATCCAAGGCAGTGGAGCGGAAAAGCAATAGAGGACTTAAAGAAAAGCATTATGGAATTTGGATTGGTTGACCCGATAATAGTTAATTCCGCTCCTGAAAGAAAGAATATAATAATCGGCGGGCATTTTAGATTTAGGGTAGCTCAAGATATGGGATTTACTGAAATGCCAGTAGTTTATGTGAATATACTGGACATTAAAAAGGAACAGGAGTTGAATTTAAGACTGAACAAGAACTTAGGCGAGTGGGATTATGATTTATTGGCTAATTTTGATGAGGAGCTTTTAAAAGATGTTGGTTGGGAAAGCGAAGAGTTAGATAAGATATTTAATTTGGAAGCTACTGAAGATGATTTTGATGCGGAAGCGGAATATAAAAAGATAGCTGAACCGAAAGTTAAATTGGGGGATTTATATCAATTGGGGGAACATAGGTTATTATGCGGAGATAGCACCTTAAAAGAAGATGTGGAAAAGCTAATGGGAGGAGAGAAGGCAAAATTAGTTTTTACTTCTCCCCCTTACAATATGGCAGGCGGAATGTATGAAAATTACGAAGATAATTTAAAAAGTGAAGAATATATTAAGTTTAATTTAAAGGTTATAGAAAATATCAAAGAACATTTAAGTGGATTTATTTTTTGGAATATTAGTTATAACAAGAATTCAAGGTGGGAATTTATAGAGATAATATCTCGTATAATTAAAGAAACGGGATTAAAATTTTTAGAATTAATTGTATGGGACAAAGGACACGCATTACCAATAACTTCAAAGGAAGGATTAACAAGGCAATATGAGGATATTCTATTAGTTGGAGATGAAGAAAGTATAAGTAAAGATTTAGAATTATATTTTTTAGGAAGAAACGATAAAAGAGCATATTTCAATAAGAAAAATCAAAAAGGCATTACTAATTATTGGAGAATTGGGACTAATAAGGTACAATTAGAAAATCATTTAGCTTGTTATCCAGTAGCATTACCAGTAAAAGGAATAGAATTAATGAGTAATAGAGGAGGAATAATTTTAGATCCATTCTTAGGAAGCGGAACGACTTTGATAGCAGCGGAAAAAACAAGAAGAAGATGTTATGGAATAGAATTAGATCCTATATATGTTGAAGTTGCTATAAATCGCTGGGAAAAATATACTAATCAAAAAGTAACAAAACTATGAACGAAGATATTTCAAATCAACAACCAAATCCAAATCCGATTCAAAATAACGCTATTAAACCCGAAGGAAAACCGATATTAAGGGATGAAAAAGGTTTATTCCAAGAGGGAACAGCGCCGGGCCCGGGAAGAACACTCGGCAGTATTTCAGTTATAACAGTAATTAAGAATATCCTTCAGGAAATGGCTAAAACAACCGATGGGACTGAAAGGCAAAGATTAGAAACACTGGCAAGGAATATAGTCCACATGGCAATTAACGAACGGGACAAGGATATGATTAAGTTAATAGTTAATTATATTGATGGTTTGCCAGTAGCAAAGATAATTGGAGCGGGAGAAGAAGGTGAGCATATTTTTAAATGGGAGAAATAACCATTCCATATAAGTCAAGAAAATGGGCTGATTTGTTGCATAGTTCCACAAAGAGGTGGAATGTTTTAGTTTTACACAGAAGAGCGGGAAAAACTACCGCTGCGTTAAATCATTTACAAAGAGATGCAATAAGGATCAAGGAGAGTAGATACGCTTATATTGCTCCGACATACAAGATGGCTAAGTTTGTGGCTTGGGATATGGTTAAAAAATACTCAAGGGTAGTCCCAAACATTGATTACAATGAAGCGGAATTAACAGTTAGGTATCCTAACAATTCAAAGCTTACTTTATTTGGAGCGGAAGACCCGAATAGACTAAGAGGATTGGGTTTTAACGGAGTAGCTTTAGATGAATACTCTCAACAACCATCAAACATATTCAGCGAAGTCATCTCAAAAACATTGGCGGATAAATTAGGATATGCGATATGGATAGGAACGCCGCAAGGCAAGAATGAATTTTATAGAATTTACAATGAAAGCAAAAACAATGAAGACTTTCTTTCGTTGTTCAGAACTATCGATGACACCTTGAGAGATGAGGAAGGCGAAACAATAGATAATTTAAGAGTAGCTTTGGAAGATGATAGGAAATTGGTCAACAGGGGATTGATGACTGAAGATGAATTTCAACAGGAATGGTATTGTTTTCCTGATTTTACACCAATTATTACTTTTAACGGATTAAAACAAATAAAAGATATTAAAGTTGGAGAATTTGTTTTAACTCATACCAATAGGTGGAGAAAGGTATTGAATGTTTTAATTAGAGAATATAATGGGGAATTGATTAAAGTTTATTCTTTTGGAAATTACAGAGAACCGATTATTTGCACACCAGAACATCCAATTAGAATATGCGAACCTTCAAAACAAAAATATCAATGGAAGAAGGCCAAAGATATTAAAAAAGGAGAATTTATAGTGTACCCCAAAATTATTGGAAATAAAATTATTTCTGAAGAATTAGCAGAAATTATTGCGTGGTTTATAGCGGAAGGTTCAACAGATAAAAATAGAGTTAATTTTACTTTAAACAAAAAAGAAGTTGACTATATTGCGGATATTTGTTATTTGGCACAAAAACTGGGATATAAAGTAAAAAGAACATATAATAAGAATTGTTGTAATATAAGAATTGCTGATACGAAATTGGTTGATTTTTTACAAACAAATTGCGGGTCTGGGGCAGAAAATAAAAAAATACCATTTAATTTAATAGGGGGATATGAAAAATTAGTTTATAAAATTTTAATTAATGGTGATGGATGTAGAATAAAAAATAAAAAAGAAGTATTTGATAGTTTTACCACAATTAGTAAAATTTTAGCATATCAATTTCAATTACTTACTCATTCATTGGGAAAAACTGCTGGAATTACAAAAAGAAAAAATCAAAATAATATAATTTTAGGTAGAAAATGTGATGTTCAAGATAGTTATAATGTTCAGGTTAGAAAGGGTGGATTAAAACTAATAAATACAAAGTATTCAGTAATAGGAAAAATTGATAAGATTGAAAAAGAAAATTATATTGGCAATGTTTATAATTTAACTACCCAATATGATAATAGCTATACAGCATTCGGTCGGGAGGTTCATAATTGTTCGTTTGAAGCATCAATTAAGGGTTCATATTATTCTAAGGAATTGGCAATGGCACGGGCTCAGGGAAGGATAAAATTAGTTCCCTATGATAAACAGCTTTTGGTTCATACTGCTTGGGATTTGGGAGTGGGTGAGAATATAGCGGTGGGATTTTTTCAAAGATTGCATAACGAATTAAGACTGATAGACTATTGGGAAGGCACAAATGACGAGGGAATAAGTTATGCTATTTCAATTGTCAAAAATAAGGGATATACTTATGGTAAACATTTTGCCCCGCACGATATTGAGGCTAAAGAACTGATGAGCGGTAAAAGCAGAAAAGAAACTGCAGGCAGTTTAGGGTTGGAATTTTCGGTTGTTCCCAAGTTATCGGTTGATGATGGCATTAATGCTGTTAGAATAATATTTCCAAGATTGTGGATAAGCGAACAAACCTGCAAATATTTTATTGACGCTATATCTCAATACAGAAGAGAGTGGAATGACAAGATGGGAATGTTTAACGAAAAGCCCTTACACGACTGGACAAGCCATTCCGCCGATATGTTAAGATATGCGGCGATAAGTGAGAATGAAATGGTGAACGAATTTGACAGCAAAAAAGTTTTAGAGATAGAAAGAATAAAACAGGAAAGAAAATCTCAGTGGATGACTTGATTTATTTATAAAAATAGTGTATAATGTAATGTCAATTAACAAAGATTTAGAAAATTTAAAAAAAGAAATGTCCCACGACATGGATATGATTTGGGAAGAGTACAACGACCCCGATAAAATTAACAAACGAAAACAAAAACAAAAACAAAAAGAAATCTTGGAAGAAAGGCAAGATTTATTTCAATTATGAAAGTGGCTATAATTAAAAAAATAGAAGAAGAAATAGATCAATATATAAATGATGAATGTGAATTGTCTGAAGGCGTTAGATTTTCACAATATAAATTATTAAAAAGACTTTCACTTTTTCAATCACAGGTGTATCCCAAGGGCAAAGTTGATAGTCAGGGGAATTACAAGTATTGGTTTGATATTATTGTCCCTCGCATAAATGCGGAAATTAAGAATATAGACTTTGACACAAAAGATATTTCAATTTATTCGGAAACATCCTTAAAAGATAGATTGGCGATTCTTTTAAGTAATCTGTTTTTAAAAAATTGGCTTTATTTGCGCAAGAAAGGAGAAGAGATTAATGCTTCTGTTGAGGGTTTTTCGGCATTAGGAAATATTGTTTGGAAGAAGATAAAAGACGGATACGAAGAAGTTGACTTAAAGAACTTTTATGTCCTTAATCAGACTGCTAAAACTTTAGAAGACAGCGATGTCATTGAGAGGCATATTTTAACTCAAGCCGACTTAAGGGCGAAAAAGAAAGTATGGGAAAATGTTGACGAAGTCATAAAGACTTGCGGTAATAAGTTTTTCAAATCAACAGAAAAAGCAACTGAATTTAGGACAACAACGCCATTTTATGAAATATACGAAAGGAATGGCGAAATATCGCAGAAAGATTTTTATGAAGCCAAAGGTAAAAAAGGAGGAGGAAGCGAAGAGAAGTTTGTTTTAGCAAAGGTAATAGTGGCTGGTATGAAGAAGGCGGAAGGAGCTGGGAAATATGTTTTATTTGTTGAAGAGATTAAAGATAAGCCGTATAGAGAGGCTCATCGTGGTAAATACGAGGGCAGGTGGCTAAGGAAGGGGCTTTATGAAACTTTGTTTGACTGCCAGACCAGAGCCAATGAGATAGGTAATCAGATAGCCAGAGGGCTTGAATGGGCTTCAAAGACTGTGTTTAGGACATCGGATCCGACAATAGTCCAAAATATCTTAACGGACATCAGGAGCGGGGACATTATAAAGACCAGAGATTTAGCTCAGGTTGAAACAAGAATGCAGGGGTTGGATCAATTAGTGGCTGATTGGAACAGGAACATTGAACATGCTAACGAATTAGCAAATAGCTATGAGGTGGTCACAGGAGAGTCTTTACCTTCGGGAACTCCGTTCAGGCTTGGAGCGATGATGAATCAGAACGCCAATAAGTTATTTGATTTTTTGCGAGAGAAATTAGCCATAGCCTTGGAAGAGCTTTTTACGAGTTGGATATTGCCGGATATCTTTAAGGACTTGAAGAAGGAAACTGTTCTTGACTTTACGGGCAACGAGGAATATTTGGAGGATTACTACGAGATTCTGGTAAATGCTTGGTATGTGAATAATCTATTGAATTTCCCCCCGCATTCCACCGATCAGGCTCGGATATTAAAGAGTATAAAACTTGAGGAACTGAAGAAAAATAAAAATGCAAGCATAAAAATAGAAAAGGGATTTTGGGATAAGTTCAAGCCAAGAGTAAAGGTTGTCATCTCTGGTGAGAGTGTTAATCTGATGTCTGAGCTTGAAACTTTATATTCATTTATTAATCTTGAAACAGACCCAGTCCGCAGAAGCTATTTGATAGATTTGGCGATGGCGAAGAAAAACATAGATGTATCTGGATTGCCGAGGATGTCGCCTGAGCAATTAGGAGGAGCTGTTCAACCAACATCAATGATGCAGGGAGGAGCGCCAGTCTTGACCACATAAAATATGGCGACTAAAGATTTAAAAAAAATAATACAATCAGAAGCGGGAAGACAATTAAGAGAATTTCTCGTAAAACATTTAAATGATATTAAAAATATTGACAACATAAAAGAATATAGCACCATTGAAGAGCAGGCGATTGAAATAAAATCCCAAAAAAGACTGAAAGCTAAACTGGAAGAAATCTTTACTGAGATTGTTGACCTTGAAACATCGTTGCAACCGAAACCAAATGAAGATAAATATTACCAATTATAACCCTTAGGTCGACTTGAGGTGGAATTACCCTCGTTAAACAATTTCATTTTTACAATAAAAAACAACGGGAATATTTCCCAAAACAATTATGGAAGAATTCCAAAAAGAGGGAGTTGACCCTGAAGAAAAACAACAGGAGGAGGAACTTCTTAAAGAAATTCCTGCCGATGAGATTCATACATCAATAATTGATAAGTATGGATTGGACGAGGAAATCGACAAAGAACTTATTGAAAAGTTAGTTGAAGATAGACTCGAATCGGGTAAAAAGTTATCTACCGCTATTAAGCAAAAAATAGGGTGGAGGACAAAAGCTACAGCTCAAACCGAGCAAAAGAAGGAGGAAAAACCTCATCCTCAGTTTCAACCAGCGGTCTTTGACGAAAAAGTTATAGACCAAAAAATGGACGAGAAGCTGGAGGAGCGAGAGTTGCAGTCGCTTGATATAAGCGATGAACTCAAGCAAAAGGTAAAAGCCTATGCTAAAGTCGATGGACTCACAATAAAGCAGGTTCTTCAGACTGATTATTTCAAATACTTGAAAGATCAGGAGGACGCTAAAATAAAAGTCGATGAGGCAGCTATCGGCGGGAAGCGTAGGGCTCCGACTCGCAAAGATTTTGGTTCTATTAAGCCAACCGAATTTGACCTTTCAACGGAGGAAGGACAAAAAGAATACGAAGAGTATAAAAGTTGGCGCAAAGAAAGTAGAAAATAATCAAGAGTTCGGGGTTAAACTCCGTTCTCATAAATGGCTTATATTACAGATTTATCCACTCAGGATTTAACAGTATTTGATCCGCAAGCTTGGTCTGCTGAGATACAGAAAACTTATTTCAAAGAGAATGTTGGGCGAGCTTTAGTGAATGAGAGCCTGACAAGTGAATTAACGGCTGGGACAAGAATCAATCGTCCTTACCGCAAGACGCTTGTTGGCACTGATTACACAAAAGGCACGGCTATCAGCTCTTGGAATAACTTAGGCGGAACCAATGAATACCTTGATGTTGATCAGATTAAGATTGTTCCATCTTACGTAGATGATCTTGATGCTCTCCACAATAAGTGGGACATAGCAATGGTTGCTGCTCAAGATTCAGGCAAAGCGTTAAACAATCTTATTGATCAGAAGATTTTCTCTCAGTATTCAAACGCCGCAAGTTATATTTCAGCTCAAGATTTGGGAGGTTCAGGAACTGGCGCAGCCGCTATTAGCATCGCAAATGTTGCTAATCTTTTTACAGTGGCTGGCAGAAACTTGGACAACTACAATCGTGGACAGGAAAGCAGATTTGCACTTATTGGTCCGAGACTGCGTGAGCTTTTAAGGCTTTACGTAGGATCTCGTGAAACAGCATTTGGCGACACAGTAAGCGCTAACGGCAAAATTGGAACAAGATTTGGCTTTGATTTATATTTCACCAATAACATTCCATTTAGTTGCGCGATAACGACTTCAAGTATTCCAGTTGACGGTGAAACAATCACAGTTGGTCCAGTTACTTTCACTTGGGAAGCTGCGGGAGCAAATTGTTCAACTGCGGGTGAAGTTAGTATCGGAGCAAGCGAAGATGCGGCTTACGCCAATTTAGTGCTTGCTATTAACGGCACCACAGCTGGAACAACCTCAACATACTGCGAAGTTTCTGATGATGACAGAGAGTTCTTATCACAAGCTGGAATTACGGCTTCTTACACCGCTCATGCATTGGTTATTTCAGGTTATGGCGATGTGCCAATAACAGAAGCAACTACTAATTGCGCGGTAACAACCAACATTCAGTATCCATTATTTGGAGTTAAGAACGCTATTGATTTCGTTGTGTTGAAAGAACCTCATGTTGAATTTAGAACTTGCGAAAACCTGCTTGGCAGAAAGATTTACGCTTGGACAAACTACGGCGTGAAGACTTTCACAAAAGAAAAGAAGAGCTTGGTTTACGCAAAAGTTGATACCTCAAGTTGGGTATAAAGTAGATTAGAAAAGGTCGTTAATTAGGTAAGAGCTAACCTGTTGGCAAACAGGGAAAACTCTTAGAAAGACAAACAAAATGCCTAAATTATTTAACAGAGCAATACAGGTGGCTGGAGAGCCAGTGGCTATTAATGCGGTTGGATTTACAGCAGTTGAATACGATGCGGCTAGCAAGATTACAAGAGCAAGAGGGACAACCGTGCCGACAGATGCTTCGGCAGGATACGCCATAGGATGTATCTTTATTGATACGAGTGCTGGCGTAGGAGTAACCTTCTACATAAACGAAGGTTCTGCGACTTCTTGCGATTTTAATGAAGTTGGGGCTGGAGCACAAGGTGCTACTGGTTACACGGGTCCACAAGGAGCAACTGGTTACACTGGATATACTGGACCACAAGGTGCTGCAACTGGTTACACAGGTTATACCGGATTTACAGGTTATACTGGTACAACAGGTTATACCGGATTTACTGGAGCTCAAGGAGCTGTAGGTTCACAAGGTTCAATAGGTCCAACGGGATACACAGGATACACGGGTGCTGCCTCTACTGTAACAGGTTATACAGGTACAACTGGCTACACTGGATACACTGGATATTCTGGTGCTAATTCAACGGTAACAGGTTATACAGGATACACCGGTTTCACTGGTTATACTGGTTATACAGGCTATGGTCCTACCGGATATACTGGTTACAGCGGACCAAGCTATGTTACTGAAACATCAGCATTGGTCTTCACTGATAGCATTGTAGCGGCTACAGGAGCCTGCACGAGTGGTTCCAATATTATTGGACACTTTGTGTCCACTATTACTGGAAATCCTGCGCCTTCTCACTATAAGTTACAGGCTTCAGGAACAACTGTGTATGGATGGCTTTCAACGCCTCCGGGCACTGGTGAAGGATTGACAATCACGACAGTATTGCACTTAGCGTAATAGTTCTTTCCCTGTTTCTCTAAAAAAGTAAACAGGGAAAGACTTCAAAAGTATGGCAAATCAATTTACAAACATCACATTGGCTGCGCCAACAACAACTACAATTGCTGATAACCCAGTAATTTTAAGTAAAATAACAGTAAATAAAGCTGCGGTTAATGGCGTAATAACTGTCTATAATGGAACTGCGGCAGAAAATGTTCCTGTGGCAATTATTACCTGTCCAGCAACTTTATTGCAAAATCATTTTACTTTAGATTATGATATTTACTTGAATAAGGGATTAGTAGTTGTTACTTCCGTAGCGGCGCAAGATATAACAGTGTCATATAGAACATCGTAATATGGTTAATATAATTAAAATGTTTGCTTTACCACAGGAAACGCACCCAGAAAGGTTGTGGGTTTTAGAACAGATAAATAGTGGAGAGATAATTTTAGATTTAGGTTGTGGCAAAAATAAAACATTAGACAAAGCAATTGGAATAGATATTCTGCCTGTTTCAGACATAACAATTAGTATTGACGAATTACCAATGGAAGATAATTCGGTAGATATAGTTATTTCAAGGCATTCATTGGAGCATTTAATAGATACAATTAAAACTCTAAACGAATGGAAAAGGGTATTAAGAAAGGACGGCAAAATTATCGTAGTGCTTCCAGACCACGAGTATGTTGATACGATGCAACCAGCATTGAGTGGAGGAGTGCATCTTCACGCTTTTAGCAGAAATAGTTTTAAAAATTTAATATCTGTTATACCGGGATTAAAAATAGAAAAAATTGAAACAGTAATAGAGGAATGGAGTTTTGGAGTCGTAATTAAAAAATTATGAGGAAAGTATCAATAATTATTCCATCGCTTGGCAGACCAGACGGATTAAAGAGATGCCTTGATTCAATAAAGAAACTCAATTACCCGCAGGAATTAATAGAAACCATAGTTATAGAAGATGAGCCGAGATTGGGAGTTCCCAAGAGGGTCAATGAAGGAGTGGGAAAATCAGTAGGGGATTTAATAGTCTATGGGAGCAATGATATAGAATTTATGCCTGATAGTTTAAAGTTAGCGGTTGAAGCGATGGAAGAATATGATTTGGTGGCATTTAATACAGGCAAGGTTTATCTAGATGAGGGAAATATCAACGAGCATTTTATCATAAAAAGGGATTTTATAACGGATAAATTAGGAGGGAAACTGTTTGACGAGGATTTTAACCATGTGGGGGTTGATAATTTATTATGGGTTCAGGCAAAAAGATATGGCAAAGCAAAAAGATTGGATACAGCTATAGTTAATCACTATCACTGGACAAAAGGAGCTGATTATGACGAAGTTTATAAAATTGGTTGGGAAGATAGCAAAGTGATAGAAGACAGGAAATTATTACAAAAGAAAATAGAGGAATTGAGATATAAAAACGATATAGAGGGGATGATGAGCCAAAGGGAGTTGGAGTGGCTTTATGAGAAGGCTAAGGAAATGGATAGTATATGCGAGATAGGAAGTTGGATGGGAAGGAGCACGCACGCTTTATTGTCTGGGTGCAAAGGGGGTGTTTATTCGGTTGACCATTTCTTGGGTTCAGCGGATCCGATAGAAACGGGCAACCGGGATGTATATCCCGAGTTCATTAAAAATGTGGGGAGCTTTAAAAACCTAAAAGTTCATAGAATGTCAAGCTTGGAAGGTTCAAAGAAATTTGAAGATAAGTCTTTGGATATGGTTTTTATTGATGGAGGTCATCAATATAGTGAAGTAGTAGAAGATATTACTATCTGGAAATCAAAAGCTAAGAAGATGTTGTGCGGGCACGATTATCATTCAGAACCAGTTGCCAAAGCAGTGAATGAATTATTAGGCAGACCAGAAGTATTTGAAACAATATGGTTTTTTAGATTGGATAATCCACTTTACCAATTGAAAGAAAGGATAAAGCAAGGAGAGAATTTTAACTTTGTAAAGATGGGCGATGGAGAAATGTCGGCGATGCTGGGAGCAAAAGGACAAAATTGTGATGGACAGCAATATAGCAAAAAGTTAGGCGAGGGACTAAAAAAAGCGTATAAGATGATTGGCAAGGTTAAGAATACCCATATTACCAAGTGGAAACTGGGAATGGAAAAAGAAAGGAAAAGTCTTGAGGGAAAGTTGGGGATAAAGTGCGAAGTCAATCACGATTTATTATTAAATAGAGTCAATGAATTATCCGTTTATCACTATAATTTTTGGAAGGCAATTAAAAATTCAAGCAGAAAAAAGATATTTGTCGGACCGAAAAGATTAGAAGGAGTAGTTAAGTTTTTAAACATAGACGATTTCATTGAAATTCCAGAAAAGAATTCCTATGAGGCAAAATTTCATATCAAGCTTAAAGACAATGCGATTATTCTTTTTAGCGCTGGAATGCCAAGCAAGATATGGATAAGTAAATTATTAAAGATAAATCCTAATATAACCTGCATTGATTGTGGAAGCGCCTTTGACCCTATATTTGTGGGACAAACAAGGACTAATCAAGCTTTGCAAAGCGAATTAAAAGATTTTTATAAAGATTTAATTATGAATAAAGCAAAAATTTCAGTTGTGGTCATAGCAAAAAACGAAGAAAAAACTTTACCCAAACTAATAGAGTCGTGTAGGGGAGTGGATGAGATTCTTGTTTGCGATACAGGTTCCACCGATAACACCGTAGAGGTTTCCAAATCTTTAGGGGCAAGAGTGGTTCAGGGAGATTTTAGAGAATCAGTTACTAAAGAAATGGCTGATACGATAAATGCCTTACCAAGAAAACACAAAGAAGAACCAGATATATTAAAGGAAGGAGAAATGGCGTTTAACTTCGCCAAAGCAAGGAACTGGGCGGCATCGCAAGCAAAGAACGATATTATTTTTATGCCTGATTGCGATGAAATTGTGGAATGGGACTTAGAAGAAGTTCAAAGGCTTTTTAGTAATGCTGATAGATTGGAATATAATTTTATATTTGCTTTTGATTGGCAGGGGAAACCCTTGATTCAGTTTATTCACAGCAAGTTTTATGATAGAAGGAAGTATTACTGGACGAGAGTAATACACGAAGTATTGGTTCCCAAAATGTATACCAATAAAATAGAAGGATGGATGTCTGATATGGAATTAAATTTTCTACACGAATTGTCAAAACAGTTTTCAACCATAGCGGAAATAGGAAGCTGGAAAGGCAAAAGCACAAACGCCTTATTGGAGGGATGCAAGGGGACGGTGACAGCCGTTGATCACTTTAAGGGATCGGCAGATGAGAAAGACGGCACGCACGGAGGATTAGGAGTATATGAACAATTTTTAGAGAATACAAAGCAATTTAATAATTTAAAAGTAGTTAAGTCTAATAGTGATGATGCGGTAAAGGAATTTCCCGATCAATCATTTGAAATGGTTTTTATAGACGGTGGGCATACCTACGAGGAAGTGAAAAAAGATATAGAGTTGTGGCAACCTAAAGCAAGTAAGATTATATGCGGGCACGATTATTGCGATGCTTGGCCAGAAGTGAAAAGGGCAGTTGATGAGAAAATGGGGAAAGTTATGAGTGTTGACAGTATTTGGTTTAAGATTATAGACAACAGCGTTTCATTGCCTGATATTAGTTTTAAAAGTTTTTTTACTGATAAGATTCTTTTGAAGCACTACCAGAACCCAGAAACCAGCAGAACCCAGTACTTAAAGGGCTTGGCAATAGACAATTATCAGAATGAATACAACGACAGAAATGCTCATTATTACGCCAGAGAGTTAATGTATAGGGGTTATCCAAATTCAGCGATAGAAATGTTTCAAAGGCACATAGATAATCAGGGTTGGAATGTGGAGCAGGGACAATCGTTTATTTTTATGGGAAATTGCTACGAGAAGTTGGGTAAACTTAGAGCCGCAAGACAGTGCTATTTATTGAGCATAGAGCGCGAAGCGAACCGCAGAGAAGCCTATTTGTCTTTAGCTCATACTTATTATGACCAGAAGGCGTGGATTGAAGCGGAGCGATTTTACAGATTGGCGTTAAGTATTCCCAAGACAAATTACTACGCCAATACGGAAACAAATTACGGACACTATCCATTAGGTCAATTATCGGTTTGTTTGTTTTATCTGGGACGCAAGGACGAAAGTAAAAAGTATTTAGAAGAAGCTCTTCTTTTGGATCCTAACAACGAAATTTATTTAAACAATTTAAAATTTTATTAATATGCCGTGGGAAAATCAAAATAAAAATTCATCAAGTTTTAATAATGAAGGTAAGAATGAATCTGTATTGGTAAATGAAGCTAAACATTCTGCGGATTTTATTGAAGAAACAAAACATTCGGCAAGTTTTGTCAATCAAAGCAAAAATTCTGCTGAGTTAGCGAATGAAACAAAGAATTCATCAAGTTTCGTTAATACAAGCAAGAATTCTGCAGATTTTGTCAATCAGGCAAAAAGTTCAACAGATTTAACAAATCAAGATAAAAGTTCCACGAGTTTCAGCAATCAAGCGAAACAAAGCGGACTTTTCTATTTATTACAAGAGATAGGATATTATTTACTACAAGAAAATGGTTATAGAATTTTACTTGAATCATCTATTAGCTGGGCAAAACAAAGTGAAAATTCATCGATATATTCTAATTTAACAAAAAATGGCTGAATTAAAAGACAATAAAATATCGGAGTTAGATATCAAATCACCAGTAGTTGATGAGGATTTTGTTGTTATATTTGATGTAACTGGCGATGCTACGAAGAGAGCAACTCGTGCTGATTTTTTAGGAGCTACTGGACCAACGGGTTTCACGGGGTATACGGGTTCTACTGGATATACTGGCGCAGGAAACTTTACGGGTTACACGGGTTATAGTGGTCCTACGGGATATACTGGTTATACGGGTTTTACAGGTTACACTGGATTCACAGGTTTTACTGGCTATACAGGTTTTAGCGGTGCAAATTCAACTGTTACTGGACCAACTGGATATACCGGTTTCACAGGTTACACAGGGAGAACTGGTTATACTGGATACACAGGGTATACGGGTTATGGTCCAACCGGTTATACAGGATACACTGGCTATACAGGACCCAGTGGTGCTAATTCTACAGTGACTGGCTACACAGGATATACAGGCTATAGTGGATATACTGGATATACTGGTCCAAGTTGGACGACTTCGGCTGAAGTAATAGCTGCTATTTCTGATGAAACTGGAACTGGCAAATTAGTGTTTAATACAGCTCCTACTTTCACGACTCAGATAACTGTTCCTGCTACTATCATCGGAGCTGGGACATCTTGGCTTGATATTTATATGAATACCGCTGATGGGGCAGACACAAAAGGATGTCGTATTGGTGGCGGTGGTGATGTCAGTAACACTCGTGGTGCTTATGCTGCTTTCTATGGTAACGAACACGCCACTTTGGCGGGAAAAATATATTTAACTCCAGGAAATGTTGCAGGGGGGGATGTAATAATAAGTGCTGGAAATGTTTTTATTAGCGATACTTCTAACGCCAGTATGACAACGGGTCTCACCATCAATCAAGGAGCGGCGGATAATGAAATCTTAACTCTAAAATCAAGCGATGTAGCACATTCTTTTACCACTGATACTGAGGCGGATACTTACGGTAGGTTTTATAAGGTCAGCGGGAATGAAGGCGGTCTGCGTATTATGGGCTATAATGATGCCTCTACTGATAGCGGAGCATTGATGTTATGTGGTGCAATAGGAACGGCTGACCCAACAGATTCACATCCAGCAGTAGTTATTCAGGGAAATAAATTATCTGGAACTGGGAGAGTAGCATTAGGTGCGTTAGAAACAGTGTGTCAGGTTTGGAATTATGGCACACCACTTATGACATTTTTGGGTAGTGGATTCGTCGGCATCGGGACAACAGCGCCAGTTCTTCCTCTTGATGTTCAATTAACGGATAATACAGTTTATACAACAGCATTGGGCGGAAATCTTTTACAAATTAAAAATAACAGTACAACAGCAAGTACCTTTGCAGGTATCTATTTTACTGCTAAAGGAAACGGAGCAAATGTTGCAACGGGACATATAAACTTAGTTCATACAGCAGATGGTTCAGGAGCCCTTTGTTTTCTTACCCGAAATGCCGCAACGACATTAGAAAAAATGAGAATCACAAGCATTGGCAACATCGGCATCGGGACGGCAACTTTTGGAGCAAATGCGACTACTGTGTTAGCTATATATAATGGCACAGCTCCAGCAGCGGCGGTAGCAAATGAAATACAAATTTACTCAGTAGATAGTAGTGACGCTACGGCAACGCTTGGATTAATGCTTGAGCAGGCGGTTGAGGCTATAGGAACATTCACGGCAAGCCATAAAATAAAGGTTAAAATTAACGGGACAGAATACTGGTTACAATTAGACGCAGTATAAAAAATATGACTATAAATAATAAAATACAAGTGCAAATGGCAGTATTGCAGGAGCAGGTTAAAGATATACAAAAAGATGTAACAGAAATTAAGGATAATCACCTTGATAGCATTTATAAAAGATTAAGCTGCATAGATAATAAGATAAGTGGTATTAACAGCAGAATAGCTTATGCGGTTGGAGCAATCGCTATGCTGGTATTTTTGATAGATTTAATTTTTAAAATATATAAATAAAGGGTCGTAAATAACAAAAAATAATATGCAATTTAGTGATGTTACAAATAAATTGGGATTAGTGGAGGAAATTGATTTCGTTTTAAGCACAGACTCAACTTCTTATCCATTAGCCCAAAAAACACGCAATATAAATTCGTGGTATGACAGAGTGGCCACTTTGATAATGAAGGTCGATGGCAGGTGGGAATGGGATGATAATAGCAAGACAGATTTACCGATAGCCACAACCGCATTGTGGGCTAATCAGCAGGACTATAGCATTAGCGGAGCCACATTCCTTAAGATTTTAAAGGTTGAACTTAAGGATGAGGCTGGGAATTGGAACGCTTTAAGCTCAATCACTTTGGATGACAAGAGGTCTCAGAGTATCACTGATTACCAAAAAACAGCGGGAACGTCAAGAGAATACGATAAAATTGGTAATTCAATTTTTCTTTATCCAAAACCAAGTTATTCTCAACCAGCTTCTCTAAAGATATTTTATCAAAGGAATGTAACGCATTTTGCCGCTGATGATACAACCGATGTGCCTGGATTTGCCGAGAACTTTCACAGGATATTGAGCTATGGGGCGGCTTTAGATTATTGCTTAGCTTACAACATACAAACTAAAATCCCGTTATTGAGGGAGGAAATAGCCAAATTAGAAGTTGAACTGATTAATTTTTATTCTATGAGGGAAAGAGATGACAAGGTTTCTTTAAAGATATACAAAGAAAATTATGGGGACGGTAACGGAGAAACTTATTTTCCCAATTCATAAATATGGCAGACAGTACATTCAATTTAACATTTTCAAAATTTTATCAGGGGTTTTCACCTCTGGCTCATTTAAATTCCCTTACGCCTTCGGGTAATGCTGGTCACGCTTCTGTAATGACTAACTGCGATGTCTTAAGTGATTTACTTACTCAAGGTCCAGCTTTAACCAACTTAACCAATGGCACACAGGCAGGGGTGGTTTCAGAATTGATAAACTTTATAATGGATAAAGCGGTTGCGGATGATACTACTTATGGCATAGGTCCAACCAAGTTATTTAAAATAAGTTCTACGACTGTGGCAAGCGGAGGTACGCCTTCTTGGCCCAGAACTATTACCAACTGCACAGATGGTGAAAGTGTTATTAATATGGGTGGTAAATTATATTATCTTTATAATACCTCTACTGCTGGAGATATAGGAAGATATGATTTAAGTGCCGAATTTATTGATGCTTGGGGCTCGACAACGCCAACTGGATTTGCCGCTCTTCAAAAAGCTAATCATCCCAGTGCTTCTAAAGAAGATTTAATTCTATTTGGAAATGGCAGATACTTAGGAACTTATATTGGTGATTCAACTACGCTTGCTCCAGCAAAACTTGATTTTGGGTCTGGCACAAGCGTTGATGATGTTATTTTTCACGCCAATCAATGGATTATAGCTGTTAATAGCGGTATAACTGGCACAAATAGAACAATTGGTCAAGTATATATTTATGATGGAGGAGCTTTAAGTTCTATTCTAAGCGATGAAGCTGGAGTTGGTTTTCAAAGGATAGGTTGGTTGTATGAATTAAACGGAATAGTTTATATCGCCTATCAAGACTTGAGTTCAACTGGAGGATATAAGATAGGATATTTGGCGGGCAGACAGATTAAACCTCTTGGATATTTTACTGGTTCACTTCCGAATTTTGCCCAAAAAACGCTTTTTAAAGGCACTATATTATTTGTTTCAAGCGGTTTGATTTACAGCGCTGGAGCGATTATTGATGAATTTCCATTTCAAATAAGTCAATTAGCAGATGGCGGGTATGCTACTGTTGGTGCTTTGGCAGCTCCATTTGGTACGCCAATGGTTGCGTCAACAGAAAGCACGAATTTTAAATTAGCTAAGTTTAGCGGATACGATGTTAGTTGTAGTTGGAAAAGCATTATAATTCCAACAGTTAGCGGAAGATACAAAGGATACGTTGATGAGATTGTCGTGTTGACCAAGACTCTTGGGGCAAGCGCAAGATGCGATTTAACTATTGAAGCGGATCAGGCGACATCAACTTCAACAACCCAGCAAATAACAGGAACCAGTAAAAGAAAACATATATTTAATAATTTTGGACTGATAACACTTGAGGATTTTCGTATCGCCTTGTCGTGGGCGAATGGCAACGCGTCAAATGACTGCGCCATAAGGGAAATCCAAGTTTTTGGACATTATACTAATTAAATGGATATTTCACCAAACCAATTTAATATAATACCGCTGAAGGAAAAAATTGTTTTACCAGAAGACCCGACTGAGCGTATTTTTTCGGGTATAGGAGGTTGGGGTTCTGAAAGTGACGCTCTTGCTCAAGGAAAAGTGAGATTAGAAGCCACCAATGAAAGGCTTTTATTTGGCGATGTTACTGACGCATTGGTTGGTATTGGAATTTATATCGGGAAATATATATCGTCAGGAGTTGATAAATATATTTTAAGAGCTGGAGATCCAAGCAATAATTATTTCTATTTTGACGGAACAAATGTAACTATAACTGGAGTAATTACAACAGGAGCGGGTTCGGTAATTGATGGAAAATACTTGACTAATGCCTCTGTAACTGGAACGGCTATTGCTAACGCTACTATTACAGCCACAAATATTACCAATGCAACTATTACCGGAACTCAAATAGCTTCGGCAACGATTACTGCCACTAATATAGCTAATGCTGCAATTACCACAACGCAGATTTCAGCAACAGCAGGAATTACGGGAACACAACTTGCTAATAATACAATAACCGCAAGCCAGATAACTAACGCTACAATTACAACTACTCAAATTAGTGGTACAGCGGGTATAACTGGTGGTCAGATAGCTAATAACACTATAAGCGCAACTCAAATTACAAACGCAACAATTACGGCAACTCAGATAGCTACTGGGGCTGTTACGCCAGTAAAAACTACTATTCCTATATTTGTTTTATCAGCTGGGACTTTTACAAATAATTCACCGATAGCGGGTAAAGTAGCTTGGGCAAGTTGTAAGGTATCTTATAATGGCACAGAATCAACTATTTCAGATAGTAATACTTCTTCAGTGTATATTGTTTGGGATAGCGTTACGCCAACTGCTTTTTCTGGATCAGCAACAGTTCCTACGAGTAGTACTGTATTTTTAGTAGGTATCAATAGCGGAGGCACATATTCAAGCGTTTGGGATATGCCACAAGTAAATGGTTCTCAAATACAAGCAAACACAATAACAGCTACTCAGATTGCAAATGCAACAATCACTGGTACGCAAATTGCCAGCGCTACAATAGCTGCCGCTAACATAGCAAACGCAACGATAACAGCTACTCAGATTGCCGATGCGGCTATCACAACTACACAAATAGCTAATGCGACAATTATTGCGACTAATATATCAGGCACGGCGGGAATTACGGGTGGTCAGTTATCTGCAACCGCTGGAATTACTGGAACTCAAATTGCTAATACAACTATTACTGGAGGAAATATTGTTAATAACACAGTTACTATAGGCAAATGCAGTATTCCAACACACTTTATTACTGCGACTTGGACAGACGACACGCCTGATACCAATAGTGTGGCTTGGGCATCAGCAAAAGTAGATTACAATGGATCAACTTATAGCATCACAGCGGGCAATACTAATAAAAAGTATGTATGGTGGGATTATTCTTTAAGTACCACCACTTTTCAGACCACAGATACTTTACCAACTTTAGCTGATGGCGATTGCTTGGTTGCTTATAACAATGCTGGTGTTCATAGATTACTTTGGAATGCCACAGATGTTGATGGGAGCCAAATACAAACTGCCGCTATAACTGGTTCCTTAATTGCCAACACGACAATTACAGGAGGCAATATAGCCAATAACACGATAACTGCTACGCAGATAGCCAACGCTACAATAACAGGAACTCAAATAGCGTCAACTACCATTGCTGGTTCAAATATTATAAATAATACAATTACGGCTGGAAAAGTAAGTTTACCAACTCATTTTATTAGTGGAACTTTTACGAATAATTCTCCAATAGCAGGAAAAGTTGCTTGGTCAGGGGTTACCTTAGATTATAATGGAACGACTTATACTATTACCGCTGGAAACACAGATAGTAAATACATCTGGTGGGATTACTCCTTGTCCACGACAACTTTTCAGACATCAGCAACATTGCCTACTTTGGTTAATGGTGATTGTTTAATAGGTTTAAATAATTCGGGAATATATCAGTCAATTTGGAATGCCAGCGGTGTTAATGGGGGAATTATAGAAAACGCTACTATTACTGGCGGAAGTATAGCAAATACAACGATTACGGGTTCAAATTTAGTAAATAATACTATAACTGCCACGCAGATTGCTAACGCTACTATAACAGCTACTCAGCTTGCTAACGCAACGATAACCGCTACACAGATTGCCAACGCCACGATTACAGCAACACAGATCGCTAACGCCACGATAACGGCAACACAAATCGCCAACAATACTATTACAGCGTCTCAAATCGCCAACGCGACTATAACCGCCGATCAAATTACTAATTTAACTATTACTGGAGCAAAAATAGCTAATCTTACTATTACTGATACACAAATTGGAGATATGTCTGTTGGAAAATTAACGGCTGGTTCAATAACTTCTAAAGCGATAACTTTAGCGATAGCTGCGGGAACGGGAGATAGTAAAATTCAAGCTGGTAAAACAGATTTTACCAATTTAGAAAATGGATTTATTTTAGGAATCGATGATGACGATGGCGATAAGGCTAAGTTTTATATTGGCGATGCAACAAATAATTTAAATTGGGATGGAACAAATTTAATAATTAATGGGAGTACTTGGAGTTTAACGGGAAGTGGAAATGTATCTGGATTTACAAGAATCACAACTTCCACAGCTTCTGTAAATACTCATAGTACTGATACGGAACAAACTTTATTGTCTGTTAGTATTCCAGCCAATTTACTTGAGATTGCTAATGGTGTGAAGTTTAAAATCGTAGTGGATGATATTGATATTTCTAATGCTGCTCGTACAATCACTTTAAGGTTAAAATATGGGGCGACAACAATAGCAACTATAGTTATTAATAATCCTGATGCTGCGATGTCAAATTGCTATGGAGTATTTGAGGGATACATTATAGGGTCTGGAGCAACAAATACTCAGTTTGGTTATATTTCTTATGCTGTTGGAGATGGCGTTGTGGGAGCAGCTACTGCTTTGACTAATACAGTTGGATTTAAATTAAGCCATGGCACTGCTGCTGAAGATAGCACAGGAGCATTAAATTTAGTCGTAACTGCTCAAAATAGTTTCTCTTCCACAACCGATGGATTACTAACAAGAAGTTATATAGTCGAAAGGGTATCTTAATATGGAAAAATTATTATATTGTAAAAAATGTAAAAAAAAGGTCGGAAAAATGAAAATAGACAATATGCCTAAAGAAATTAAATCAATTGAATTAGGGGTATTGTGTAAAAAATGTTTTAAAAAATAATTATGGCATATACAACAACATTAAAATCGGGAAAAATCTTAACTCAAGGAACTCCTTATCAAAATTTATCAGAAGCAGAAAAGGCAGAAATAAAAGGGTCGGGTTTGGTTTATTTATTTAAGGGAGGTAAATTTACTCCAACGCCAGAACAAGTTGGTTTTGCTTATGTTTCAGCAAAAGGTTTGTCTAAGGATATAACAGATTTAGCGTCGGTAGGATTAGGAACCCCCGAACAACAGCAGGCGTATATAAATACATTAGCTGGAAAACAAGTTAAATGGGGGGTTGGACAAGCAGGGGAAGAAGCAAAGATAGCTAAAGATATAGCGGCTGGTGAAAAAGCAGGGGCTTACGGATATACAACAGGACAAACTACGCCTTTGGCAGGAGCAACTCAACCACCAACAACAACAATTAAACCAGAGGATTACTGGTTAAAACAAGGAGAAACAACCGAACAATATAACACTCGTATAGTTGCTTTAAGGGCAGGAACAACAACTCCTACGCCAACAATTCAACCAACCGCTACTCAGCCAGTTTCAACTTATATAGGAGTTTCTATAGTTGATTATTTAAAATCAGTTGGACAACCAAGCGATTATAATTCAAGGGCTAAATTGGCGGCACAACAAGGAATAACTAATTATACGGGTACGGCGGCACAAAATACCCAGCTATTGAATACATTGAGAAGTGAAACTACTACTCAAGCTCCAACAATCACACAGGGGGCATATACGCCTTTAGGAACGTTACCAGTTCAACAAGCGGGCGAAACCACAGAGGCGTTTAATCAAAAACTTCAGGCTTATTATGGCACTCCAACTACGACAACCGCTATTTGGAAAGAACCCACAACAACTACAGATGTTAGTGCTGGGGTTGTATCCGCTCCGCCATTGATTCAGCCACAAGCTCCAAGCGTTCAGGAGCAATACACGCAGGGTGCTTTGGCTAATCTGCAGACAACCAGAAATACGCTTGAGTTAGCGTATCAGAAACAGATTGACACTATTACGAAGCAAAGAGAGGTGTCTCAAGAAAAGATAGACGAACTTACTGCCAAAGAGAAGGCGATGATAGAAACCGATATACAACCACTGATGGCTCCTTATAGGGAAACTCTTGAAAAAAGCGAAAGAGAAAGATTAAAAGTTGAGGAAAACTATTTTGAAAACCAAAAGTTAACAGACGAGTTGGGAGGTCTTTTGACTCAGATTCAGGCTGATTTGCAGGCGACAAAAGATGTTACTGGATTGGCGGCGATCAGGAATCCAAGAATAGCCAAAGCGACAGAAACCGCCACAGCAAGGGTAGGTGTGATTGAGGCGACTATGGCGGCGCGAAATAACCAAATTAGTGTGGCTTATACCTTAATTGATAGGAGCGCTAACGCTATAGCGTCTGACAGGCAAGACCAATTAAATTACTACAAAACTTTGCTTAGCTTTTACGACAAACAAAGAGATGAAGAAGGCGAAAAACTTGTCAATTTGACTAAAGAAGAAAAAACTTGGATTACGGCTCAAGTTAATCTATTAGAAAATGATATGAATGTGGCTCAAACAAATGTTGAATATATCAAAAAGCTTATGATGGATCCAGATACGGCTCAGACCGTTGCTATGTCTGGAGTTACGCTTAACGACTCGCCGCAACAGGTTCAACAGAAGTTCGCCACTTACGCTTACGGTCAAGAATTAATTAATACATCTAATAAGATGTCAACGAATGGTTATCAATATATGTCTGATGCTCAAGCGGCAACGAAACCTCAAGACGAAATTATTGTAACAATAGATAGCAAGGGAATTATCAAGAAGTGGTGGAAGGCTAAAGAAGTGGAGGAAGTAGAGCAATGGAGCAACCCTTATTTATTGGGAGGTGATTATGTTCAAAAAAATTTAAAGACAGGGCAGATAAGAACAGCGGTTAATGTGGCGGTTGGGACTGGATATGGATATAAGGAAAATACAAAAACTTCTGATGAATTACCATCGTGGCTTACTAGTTAATAGATATGGCAAATTTTACAACAATAAAAACGCCCGGTGGGCTGACTCCTAAGACTCCCAAAGGATTAACACCTACACCTTCAAAGATTTTAACCACTATAGGTAGATATACGCCAGTTAAAAAAATACCTGAAATTCCCGAAGTTGGAGTAAGAGAAGTAATAAAAGAACTTCCCGTTGCGGCAAAAATAGTTACTACTGGAATAGCAAAATTTGCAAAGAGCATACAGGAAGAAATCGCTCGTTCTGGAGCAAGTGTGGCTTTAACTTTAACTGGAGCATTAACAGGAGAAAGAGAATTGGATATTTCTGGACCCGAAATTGAAAACAAAGTAGCACGAGTTATTTTTGGAAATAGACCATTAAAATCTGTTGAAACAAGAATAGCCGAAGCTGAACTTGGAGTAAAAGATTTTGGAAAAAGTCTTGAAAAGTCTTCCAATCAACTTATAAAAAGTTTTGGTAAATTTTCAGAAGAAAATGCTTTGGGTCTATCCATTATTGGAGTAGGGGCAGTGATTGGGTTAGATTTTACTGGAGCTGGAGGAGCAAAAAACGCTGCTAAAGCTATAGCAAAATCTAAAAGTCCAGAATTTATCGCTGGAATATTAAGGCAAATAAATGTTGCTGAAGATTTTATTCCATCGGTATCAAAAAAACTGGCAACAATCACGAAGGAAGAAGAAGTTCTTAAGGCAATTAAAAAGATTAATGAAATACAAAAAACAACAAAGGTTGTAAGAGAAGAAATAGTTCCCGCTATAAAAGCCATTCCATTAGATAAATCAGGAAAAAGTTTTATAGAAAATATAATAAATAAATATAGACCGAGCAAGACAATTATTACAAAGCAAGGATTAACTACTGAAATTGATATACCGTGGTCAAAAGAAAAAATTTATGATTATGCTCAACGAATAGCAAAAAAAGAAGGATCGGATAGTATTTCTGCTAATCATTTAGCAGAGGCATTTCAATATCAAAAACCAGTAGAAGGAATGAAATATTGGTTAGAACAAAAAGCAAATGGTTATTATCAAAATATTCCTACGATTTTAGACGCACCATATTGGAAAAGATTTAGAGAAATAGCAGGAGAAAAAGAGTTTTCTGCGGTGTATGAAATGGCAACTGGAGTTAAAGTCCCAAGTCCGCTGGAGAAAATCGGGGAGATTCTGCCGGAGATGAGAATAGGACAAGTAGCAGGGGAATTACCACCCATAGTCCGACCCACAGAGCTACCATCCACCATCCTTCCTCGCGCCAAAGCAATCCTGCCACTAAAAGAAACGGGAGAACAATATACAGCAAAAGAATTATCATTAGATACATTATATCAGAAAACAGGAATTAGTAAAGAGGCGGCAAAAGAAGCAGAGACTATATCAAAAGAACTGCCAACGAACCCAACCAAATGGAATAGGTTTAGAAATATAATGGGGGAATTTGAAACTTCTTTTAAGGAGAAAATCGTTAGCGACTGGCAAAAGGTTAAAGAATTAAAAACAGAAGGAATGAAACTAACCAGCGAACTTACACCTTATGAAAGACGAAAGTTAATGGCAGGCAGACAAACTGCCCGACTTCAAAAAACAGAAGAAGTTGTAAATAAAATTGACAAGGATATTTTAGAGACTTCAAAGAAACTAAAAATTAAAGATACTGAATTACAGAATGAGGTTTTTGATTATTTAAAAGCAAGACACGCTCCCGAAAGAAACGCCGTATTGGGAGAAAAAGCAGCGGGAATTACCACCAAAGAAGCTGGCGAAATTACAGCGAGAATTGAAAAATCAACGAACTCCGCAGAGATAAAAAGAATTGCCAATGACTTACAGAAGTTTCATAACGAAACATTGGATATTCTTTATCAAAACGGCAAACCTGAAGGAGTAATAAGCAAAGAACTTTATGATTTATTAAAAACAAAATACAAAAATCATATTCCCTTACAAAGAGTAATGGATACCGATGATATTGCTGAAGTTCTGTCAGGAAGAGGTTTGGCGGTGCGTGGAGCGGGATTAAAACGGGCAGTAGGAAGCGAGCGAGAAGTCAAGGATATAATGGAAAATATTTATACTGCAAGAACTCAGGCCATTCAAAGAGTTGAAAAAAACAT
>Ga0180732_1000363_pt1 | contig 41123 bp, 39 predicted proteins | sample KR11_01MetaG_FD_148674 | JGI IMG/M metagenome (GOLD analysis project Ga0180732, IMG submission 148674) | Groundwater microbial communities from the Olkiluoto Island deep subsurface site, Finland - KR11_0.1 MetaG | ecosystem: Environmental > Aquatic > Deep subsurface > Groundwater | place...
CCAGCGATTCGTCATTGAAAAAAGATGTCAATTGCCTGATAAGAATGTATGTCGAAAGAACAAATCCTAAAAGTCTGAAAGAAGATTCATTAGATTGTCCATTTGCCGAACTCGGAATTATCAACGCTCACACTGATTCCAAAAGATTCACATTCAATTTCGGAAACAAACCAAATTTGCCGCCTGAAATTGTGGTTTTCGCCTGTCTCGAATTTACTGCCTCTTTTCAAGACGATGCAAGGACGATCTCGATTTCAAGGCTATTGTATGATGCTGGGAGCCCCGGTCAGGTCTTCAAGCTTACTGAAAGTTCTATGAGCGAGGCAATTGAAACAGTTGCTATGAGGGCCAAAGATATTTACCTGACAGATACTGCAGGAATGATCCAGTTTGCATACACTAATGACCCATTGGAGATATCTGAAAGGATTCTTGATGGTTATTTCAGAGAAGGAAAATGATATGCCGGTTTTATCTGAACATGTTGCGGTAAAACAAAGGTATTCCAGATCTGTAAACCTTGAACGTGATTTTGGAATCCCCGATAGCCTGATTGGTTATATTCCAACCTCAAGAGCCATAGATAGCATTGGAAGATTCTTGAGAACCTTTTCGCTAAATAATTCTGTTCGTGCTTGGACATTGACAGGCTCTTATGGAACTGGCAAATCGGCATTTGCAAATTTTCTGACAGCGCTCTGCTCGCCTAAAAAAGATCAAAATTATTCCACCGCTCTCCAGATACTGAAACAGATAGAAGAATCAAATTCATTACAAAAACAGATAAAAAACAAGCTTCCTGATTCAGGACTGATAAGGGCAGTAGCGACCGCACAAAGGGAACCGATCGTAAGGACAGTTATCAGAGCCTTAATTAACGGAGCATCAATTTATTGGCAGAATATCATGGGGCGAAAACCGGATGTTTTAGATGAATTGAATTCATTGCATTTAAAGGCGCAGAAAGGCTCAGGGATTGACAATAATTACCTAATCCATGTGATAAGAACATTGGCTCAGGTATCTAAGGCTGGAATATTATTGATAATTGATGAGCTTGGAAAAAACCTTGAATATTCAGCGCGGAACCAATCCATGGATGACCTTTATCTGCTTCAGCAAATTGCCGAACTGTCTTCTAATAAAGATGGGTTCAATGTATGCATTTTCGGCCTGCTACACCAATCATTCATCGACTATGCGCATGGCATTGCTTCTACCCAAAAAAACGAATGGGCAAAAATACAAGGCAGATTTGAAGATATACCCTTCATAGAATCCTCTGATAGGATGATGCGGCTAATCGGTCAGACTATAAACAAATCGAAAGATATAACATTCAAACTTGTTGTAGAACAGTGGGCAGCAAGATGGCATAATGCTCTCTCAGAATATGATTTTTCAAATTATTTATCTAAAGATGACTTAATCTCGATATATCCTATGCATCCGTTTACAGCTCTAATTTTACCCATCCTCTGCACAAAATATTCGCAAAATGACAGAACCCTCTTTACGTTCCTTGCAAGTGGCGAACCTGATTCATTTTCCACATTCCTAAATCAGACAGGTTTTAGTGATGAAAGGCTTCCAAGCTTCAAACTCCATAAAACGTATGACTATTTTGTAGAATCAGCAGGCATGTCGATTTCAGTGAGACCGCAATTCCAGAGATGGGTTGAGATCCAATCACGTCTTACCGATGCTAGTCATCTTGATCCTGATGTCCTTTTGGTTCTCAAGGCCATCGGCCTCCTCAATCTTGTCTCAACGACAGGTTCTCTGAAAGCTTCTCGCAGAACTGTCACACTTGCGATGTGCGATCATCCGGATGACAGAAATGAACTCGAATATTGGGATAAAAAGATAAACGAGCTATTGGAGAAAGGATTCCTGATCTGGAGAAAGCGAATAGACGAACTTCGGATATGGGAAGGATCTGATTTCGAAATAGAAAAAGAGCTTTCAGAGCAGGCCGAGATACTTAACATATCCCTTGCCGATTTGCTAAACGAATATGCACCACTGAGGCCACTTGTAGTCCAAAGGCACAGCTATGAGACAGGAACTTTGAGGTATTTCGAAAGACAATACTACGATACAACAGAATCTTTTGAATCAATTGAATGCCAAAGCAAAGATAGCGACGGGCTCATCTGCTATTGGGTAGGAAATGAAAGAGACATCAAAAAACTTAAAAAAATACCGCACAAAACATCCGATGGCAAGCCTGTTTTAATCATCTGCGCATCTGAACTTAATTCCCTGCAGATTGCATGTCACGAATATGTGACGCTAAGAAATGTAATGAAGAATGCAACACAGCTTCAGACAGATGGCGTTGCACGAAGAGAGGTCAGTCAGCGAATCCTATATGCTAAAAGGCTTTTGAATGATTCTTTGTCAAGGGCTTTTAACATAGCTTCTGGAAAAGTGAACTGTTTAGAACTTAATGAGAAGATGGCTTTCAGCAATTGGGCAGATTTCCAAAGCTATCTATCACATACCTGTGACAACATTTACCATCGAAGTCCATGTCTATGGAATGAACTGATCAACCGAAGGGAACTTACATCCCAAGGGGCAAAAGCGAGGAACAAGCTCATAAATGCGATGCTTGAGAGTGCCGGCGAGCCGAGATTAGGAATAGTCGGGAATGGCCCTGAATACAGCATGTTCGAATCGGTTCTTAGAAAGACAGAACTGTATGTCGAATCAGAAGAAGGTTGGGTTTTCTCAAGACCTGTAAAAAATGACAATGGCATTTATTATGTATGGATGGCAATTGAAAATTTCTGCCGATCAGCAAAAATTGAACCAAAGAATATAAGTCATCTATATGATTTGCTTGAAGCTCCTCCATATGGCACAAAGAAAGGTATCATTTCAATCCTTTTTCTTACTGTTCTATTATATCATAATGAATATTTAAGCATCTACATTGACGGAAGCTTCATCCCGGTTCTTGGACCTGAGCATTTTGAACTATTGGTAAAGAAACCAGATAGATTTTCTGTCAAATATTTCGAAGTGTCAGGCGTGAGGGCTGAAATATTTCAGGAACTTGGTAAAATTTTCTCCGATGACCGAATAAAGACAGACATGAATCTTAGGAACACAACAATCCTGAGCATCGTGAAACCCCTCGTCGGATTCGTAAAACGTTTGCCTTCATTTACATTGACAACAGAAAGTAGGGTGTCTCTGATGGCAAAGGCAGTAAGAAAGACACTTCTTGATGCAAAAGAACCAGATGAGCTTCTTTTCAAATCACTTCCGCAGGCGTGCGACCTCCCGAACATATTAGGCAACGAAAATGATGGCAAAATATTGGTTAAAAGCTTCCGGAAAAGACTAGTCCAAGCTCTCAGTTCCCTTCAAGTCGCCTATGATGATCTGCTCGGCCAATGCGAAAAACTGATAAAGCGTGCTTTTGCAATCAAGATTGATTCCCCTGAATTTCGAGAAAACCTCCGTTATCGGGCAATGAACCTTTCGTCTCAGGTGATTGAGCCGCGAATGAAAAGCTTCATTTTGGCATCCACTGATAAAGAATCAGATAATAGATCTTGGCTTGAATCAGTATTGCTGATAATATCTAATAAGCCTCCGAAATTATGGACAGATGAGGATGTAATAATATTCGAGACAAAGTTGAGCGATATCGCAAGAAGATTCATGAATCTTGAGGCATTGCAAAAGGAAATTGCAATTCCAAATGAAGGCATCGATGCAAGGAGAATCACAGTTACATACCCAGACGGCGAAGAGATCCATCAGATGCTCTGGATCGACCGCGAGAAGCAGGCAAATATTGACCGGATAGCTGACCAGATAATCGATAAATATAACCTCGATGACGATGCGAATCTCAAACAGGCCATTACAGCTGCATTAATTGAAAAAATATTTCATAAGCGAAGCGAAATCTCTAAACCAAGTGCAAAGGAACCTACAAAGGAGCATAAGGTTGGGGAATAAGAAATTACGCCATATAATGGGTCTCTCGGGCGGAAAGGACAGCACAGCTTTAGCTCTTTATCTTAAAGACAGAGTGCCTGATATCGAATATTTCTTTTGTGACACACATAAGGAATTGCCTGAAACTTATGCCTACCTAAAAAAACTTGAGATATTGCTTAAAAAGAAAATCGTATTCCTTGAAGCTGAGAGGGGTTTTGAGCATTGGCTTTCTGTGTATAGAGGTTTCCTGCCATCACCTCAAGCAAGATGGTGTACAAAACAGCTCAAAATCAGACCCATCGAAAAATTTATCGGAGAAGATGAGGCTATCAGCTATATTGCAATAAGAGCAGATGAGGATCGCGCCGGTTATATTTCCACTAAGCCAAATATCAAACCTGTTTTTCCCTTCATGAAAGAAGGTTTTGTAAAGAAGGACATATTCAGAATTATTGAAGAGAGCGGAATAGGAATGCCTGAATATTACAGATGGCGTTCAAGGTCTGGCTGCTATTTCTGCTTTTTTCAGCGAAAGATTGAATGGGTGAGGCTATCTGAAATCCACCCTGACCTTTTTGAAAAATCAGTCAGATACGAACAGGAACATGATGATGGAAGGAAATACTTCTGGAATCAGCAGGAATCTTTGATAGAGTTGGTAGCCCGAAAGGATCAGATCATTGCAGACAATAAAAAGATGATGAACCAGAAAAAGAGGTATCTTCCAAACAGACCTCTTATAGAGATCTTCGATTTTGTCCTTGATGATGAAAATGAGGATTTCTGTTTTGTCTGTAATCTGTAAAATATTTTTGGGAGATTTGAATTGAGTAAGATCAAAGAAGACACACATTTTTATCTCGACAATGCCTCACCAAAAGAAGTCACTAATGTCCTAACCGTCCTGTCTCTTGAATATGGCCTCACCCCAAAGGAAATATCTGATACACTCAGAGACAATTACGCTTTTGAGATGCAGAAGGATTATACCTATTCTCCTCGAAGACTCTTTGATATTGGCCTTGCAACCCAAATCAGGAAAGGGTCGGCTGTAACATACCGACTGACCGAACTTGGTTTAAAAGTCCAAAATCTTCTTGGCATAGACCAAGAGCTCTCTATGGACCTGATGCATTATCTTCATTATACCGGATACACCGGAGAACCGACACAAAGAAAAAATTTGTGGAGCTACCGGCGATGTTGCGAAATAATCTGGGGGAATATGCGTAAGATAAGCTCAACAGAGATTGCATCAATAATACAGACAGAGATGCGCGAAAAATTTGATTGGCTAGATTATGAAAAGAGAGAAGGCATAAGATTCAACAATAAAGCTGTGAACCAGGTCTATTCATGGCTTGGCTCATTGGAACCGAGCCCGTTTAAAAAGGGTGAATCAACCCTTACTCCGCGAACAATAGACAGATACGAGATAGCTCTCTTAGCTTTAGATGAAATATACAGCAGCAGCGGATATACATACGGTGACTCTGTAATAATGGATGACGAATTCATCAGGAAGGTTTCAAGTGTCTTCATGCTTGATCTAGGATGCTGCAAAGGACTGCTTGGAATCGGCGCACGCATAAACCAATCAGTCAAGATATCCGAAACACTGACTGGAGCTTCAATTAACCTAACAAAGCCCTTCAAGATCGACAACATATAAAGGATGGATCATGAGCCTATATATCGAGTGGCTCAATAAAATAAAGGCGATGGCGACATCTGAGTGGCTGACAGAGGGACAGCGCAGCGCCTATGAAAAAATTTTGACCAAATGGGCAAATCAGCAGTTCATCTACCTTTGTGGACCATCAGGATGCGGCAAGACTTTTGTTGCTCACATCCTATCAAAAGAACATGATTACGTTTATTCTCATGATATCTCAAAAGTTGAGGATGGTTCCCAGAATGTCCTGATAGACGGAGAGGAATACACAAGGCTGATGCGTGATGCAGCCAAACTCAAAGGGATTAAGCGAGTGATAGTTCTTTTACGAAAATCTCCGCGGGACAGGATGCCTAAGGCTGAGATTATCCTGACCGACAAAGATGCCAGGCGCTTCCAGCATAATCTCACCACACACGGTATTCTCGGGTCATTCCAAAATGATCCGCAAACAGTCGATCTCAACCAAATAATTCGGGCAGAATGCATTGCCAGGGGGGAAGGAAATGTCAATCAGTGATTTAGATTCCATTCTGAACAAAGACGCCATTATCGCTACCTATCCGGCAGCGCACCTCCGTTCCATTCCTGAACAGGTCGAACATATGTACCGAGCGCACGCAAAAACCCATATTCCGCTAGGGGATACTACAAGATACGTCGATACGATCTTTAATTGGGTGGGCGGTCAGAACCAAGGGGCTTTTATCGGCGCTGTTGTCGGTGACTATGGTCATGGAAAAACGAGCTTTCAGGTGCATATCTGGGAAGAGAGCACTGAACGAAAGGTTTTTGCGGTTCCGCCGTTTTCATGGAAAAAGGTCGCTGACATGATTGAAGGTGCTGCTGCATGGACAGATTTCATGCTTGCAAAGAACCATCCAGATCAGGCGCGCCAGGCTAAAAAGATATACGAAAAATATAGGGAAAAGAATCTTCGGGAGACTGCTAAAAAGGTTTCTCAGCAGACAGGACAGGATATCGAAGATGTCATCAGATCGCTTTCCGCTCTGACAGACCAAGGTGCAAGCATAGGCATGGTGATCACTCCTGACCGTTTCCTCGATTATTGTAAGGATCTGACAGTTGTCATCAAAGAGGCAGGGTATACCGGTCTTTTGATGCTTCTTGATGAACCGGAAGTCGCTGCAAAGGAACTCGGATTCGCATCAGTATCCCAGATCCTTTTTGATATCGCAAATGGACTTTTACAGCGGCAAGGCGATTACGGTGTATTTATCTCAATGCCAGAGAATTTCCTTGCAAGAGCTCAGAGTACATTCGCTGCGCTTACCGCTCGCCTTCAGGGAAGAAGATGCATGTCGAGGCTTCGCGATATTTATGGTTCAGATTTTGCTGAGCAATTATGGGCATCATATGTAAAGAATTTTGAGCTTGGCAACGAGGGGGAAAGAATCGTCAAACCGATAACCCTGAAAGCCATCGGACAGGTAGCTTCATCGGAAAGAAAGGACCTTTCATACGGCCCCCGGACAGTCGTGTCCTCATTTCGCCAGATGGTACACAGATATCAAGAGACAAAAGCGGTCTATGAGGTTGAAGATTTTGTCGAAGATTGCCTTGAAGATGAGATTCTGGTTGCGCCTGACTATCCGACGAGGATTAGGGAATCACTGAACCGACCTGATGCTGCAAAACTTGATAAGACATCGCTTAGGATACTTGCAGGATTTCCGAACGGACTTACCATTGAGCAGGCTGAAGAGCTCGGAATTGCGGCATCATTTCTTGAACAGGCAAAGAGCAAAGGTGTCGTCTATAGGATGCACAGCCTATATGGTCTTGCAAACCTTCGTAAGTCAGAAGGAGTGATTGATGAAAAAGAGCCTGACCAGACAATCGAAGATATATTCAGCGAATTTGCACCAGCTCCAAAAACTTTTGAGATAGCAAAGGAAGCATTTATTAAGCATGTCATGTCTCTTATCTATGAGAAACGGAGCGGACAGCAGTTAGTTGGATGGGATGTCCCGGACGAATGGATCGAACGAGGCAACATCAAATTGACAGAGATTGTCGGCGCTTTCAAGCAGACTGCAAGAGACTATCCGAGAAGAAAGATTGCGATTGCTGTTGGGCCTGTAAATGAGACTATTGAACCACAGGAGTTCCGGGATAAAGAATCTCAGACAGACATATTGATTCATTACCTCTTGCGATGGAATATTGAGGAACCATTGCCTGATCAGCTTGTTGAAATATTGCCAGGAAAACCCGAAATAGGCAAACCGGCAGTCATCAGAATCATAATAGACCTTGCAAGTGAACCTATGCCAAATGATCAGCTCGAAAATATCGTCGATTCAAGTTACCTCACACCTCTTGGCATACTCTATCTGATAGGAGCGATGGATCGACAGACTTTTCCAAAAGATGTCGAAGCAATCTGGGATGCGACAAGAAAGCAGCTTTTACGAAATTTGCCTGGCCGTTTCTTCCAAAATGAGGATGTTAGGAATCAAGCATCTGAAAAGATAAATCGAACGATTCCTAGCGGTGCTGTAGAGCTTATTCCGAGCTTATGTGATTATGTCCTTAGGGACCGATATCCGGAATATTCGACACTTATCAGGCAGCCTCAATGGGCAAACAAGGTCAAAGACTATATTTTAGCTCTTCAGAACCAAAACATCTCGCTATCATGCAAGAGAGGTCGTGAACAATGGAAGGCTCCGAAAAAGGAGGTTGCTAATGCCTTCAATACAAATGTCATGAATCTCAACGATTTTTTCAGTGGTTATGAAAACCTGATCCATATTAATATGGGCAATAGAGAGGATGATGCCATTGTAGAATTCAAGCTGCATCCGCTTGAAGAACAGATCATAAAAAAGATCACTGGCGAAAAACCATCAATTCCGCTGAAGGTCGACGGTAAAGAATGCTGGTGGGTGGATATCCGTAAACTTATACCTCTGCTTCTCTATTCAGGATACCAGTTTGATGAAATAATGCAGATCGTCGAGATGGGGAAAGCTCGCGGCACCTTTCTTACAACAAAACACAGGGGCAGCCCTGTACTTTATTGCAAGCCTCTTGATCCAGAACAGATGAAAGCGCAGCTTCGCGAAAAGCTTGAATCTCTAAGCGAGGAATCTGTGGAGCTAAATAAACTGCCTGATTTTCGCCACAGTTTCGATTTCGAATCCATCGAAACGAAGATAGAAACCATTGAAGATGATGCTGATTTTGAATCTTTGAAAGGCAAGATACATCGGGCTTTTGAGCAAAATCATGATAGGCTCGACACTTTTTTCAATCGTCTTGAGGAGGCGTTCAACAGCGAAAAATCGAGTGCAATCCAGGCAGAACAAAACATTTCTTCAAATAGGCAGATTTCATTATTGATAAATCCACCGACTGCGTCATCAAAGTGGTGCTCCGACCTGAGTACCTACATAATGTCAAATCTCAGCCAGACCGTCGAGGATCTAAAAAAAGATTGCAGAGACATAAAGCAGAAATCCGGGAGAAATATATCTGAATTCACAGCAAATAGGAAAGGGAAGCCGCTTGAGAAAATCAAGAGGCTTCTTGATGGCTGGAATGCTCATGCCAACCTCCAAGAACAGGTTAATAGCCTGAAAAATAGTTTCCAACAAATAAAGAAATATCTATATGACTATGAACAATGGGTGAAGCTGCTTAGTACATCAGATGATCTTCACAAGCAGCTGATAGAAATTAAAAAAGACGATGCCCATAAGCTTAAGGCAAATGAATTTATCCAGGAGATCGATGGAGTCTGGGATGATATATCTGAGCTTCTGCGAACAAGAAATGTGGCGGGTCTTGGAAGTTATAAACAATATTTCAAGCAGTTTGAAAATATCGAACAGAAACGAAAGAAATATCTCCAACAGCTAAGGGGTGCATTTGATAAGGTAAAAGACAGAGTAAACCAATTCTTAACCGGTACCGGGCTCGGCCCAGAGAGCCGAGCAAATGTCATATTCAATCCCGAAGACAGTAAGGGATGTTATGAGCAGCTCTACAGTCAGGCATTGGAGCAACTAAAAAAGATCTGCGAGGGAGAATTAGAAGAGCTTTCAGATAAAAAACTTGAGCTTCTTTATGCAAGCAATGTGCTGAAACGAATTACCCAAGAAGAGGTAAAGACATTATTGGATGAACTTGAAGAGAATGAAAAAGATTTAGATAATCTTTCAAAAAGCCTAAGAGAAGAATGGATCGAAGAGATCGCAAAAGAAGACGGTGCTCCGAAACCGAGCACAGATCAAGTGAAAGAGATGATAAATAGGACGCGCGAATCATCTATAGGGGCAAGAAAGATAATCATTGAGAAGACCAAGAAGAAAGTAGAACCCGAGGTAAGCAAGGAAGCTAAAGAAATGCTCAAGCTGATCCCTGAAAACCAGATTGTGGACCTAAAGCATCTGATATTGGAGATGCTAAAAGAAGACCAGCCGGCTGAAGGTATATTAGATCCTGCATTGCGATACTTAAGTGAGCTTTTTAGGAATGACAAGGTTCAGATCAAATTAGAGCTTACGCGCAGCAGGTAATTTTTCTAGGAGATACGTTCTTTATGGAATCTAATGTCGATAGGCTTTCGACTGCAATTGATGCTTATCCGGCGGCTTTCGGGGGTAACCGGCTTAACCTATTGTTTCTTGATGATGCCTATCCGATAATAAATTCGAAGGAATTCTTAGGCAAACTCGACAGCTTGCTGCTTCAGGATGAGCGAAGGGAATATCTGCTTGGCGAAAAGGAAGAGTGGCCTTTCCCGACAATCGATATTGAAGGCCGTCCTAATCCCTGGGAAGTGACTGATGCATTGTTCGAAAAATTCGAAATCGCCGGCAATTTCCTTCCGACTCAACGTGATATCTGGAAAATATTAACAGATCATGTATCAAAGAACGATTCTGATATAGTGATTCTCAATATTGTTGACGGGCTATCGTATTACGATCTGCCTGAAAATATGGGGGCGATTCCCTGTTTTGTCAGAGGTGTAACGACAACTAATTTCGGTTTTCTAGATGTTGTTGGGAAACCAGCCGTGTCTCAACGTCTGTTCAACATGGGATATAAGAATCAGCTCGCCTTCACATTCTTTGATAAAGATAGTCGGCCCCTATCCGCAAAGCTGCATTCGACTTTTGGGAGTTCTCAGGTTAACCGCATCAATTCAATCGAAGAGGGGATCGATATCATAAAGAATAATCCGTTCTGGCGTGGCTTTATCCAGATAGTCGCCCCAGGTCTTGATAAGCTCTCCCATTATCATGCCGACAGACCTATGGTCAAAGAGACTCTTGATAGGATAATTGAAAGGCTTGATAAGGTGATAGATTGTGTGTCTTCTAAAGGCAGAAAAGTGACAGCATGCCTTACATCTGATCATGGAATCCTTTGGCGAGATGATGCAAAAGAAAGGACAGAGGTTGTTGGGGATCTGTTCACAGAGGATGCCACCCATCCAAGATATGTCAAAGGAAGCCTCACAAGGAACTACGCAAGAGCCGTGAAATGCGAAAACCAATCATTTACACTGCTTAAAGCCCCGTACATGACACGAGACTGGAAACATTCTGAATGGGGAGTTCATGGGGGAATTTCTGCATGGGAATCGATTGTACCAATAATTATCAAGAAAAGCTGAATTTCAGCGAAAGGCAATGATATGAGCCAGCTTCTGATAGGAAAAAATGTCGATGACGGCAGCATGTTCAGGATATCATGCGAAAAATCGCAGCGGATACTGGTCTGTGGAAAAACCGGGACCGGAAAATCCTATACTATGGGAGTCCTTATAGAAGAGCTTGCAAATATCGCTGATGACATAATCCTTGTAATCGATCCTCAAGGGATATTCTGGACAATGGCCCAACCAAATGAAGCCCCAAATGAGGTTGATAGCCTATGGGAATATAATAGGGAAGCCAAAGGATATCGTGTTAACTTGATGGTACCGGGTGATCCTGTCGAGAGATATGGCGGAGAGGATGTCGTGCAAGAAATGGAGAAACGTGGCCTTAAAATCCAAGGCTTAAGATTGAATCCATCAGACCTTTCACCTGAGATGTGGTGCGAACTATTCAATCTTGACATAAACGAGCTTCAGGGAAGCATGCTGTTTAAGGCTGTCAGGACATGCTATCGGAAATTAGGTCATGATTTCCTCCTTGATGATATTTCAAATACTGTCGAAAAGCTGAGGGGCCTTGACAAGACAAAAGAAGCGATCCTTCGAAAAATCGAGATGGCCTATGATTGGCAGCTATTTGAAGAGACCCGGTATAGGGAAATATGGGAGATACTGCATCCAAATGCCGTCAACATCCTTGATCTGAGTGTGATCGCTCAAGGTAAGTACGGGCTCCGGAATCTTGTCATAGCTGTTCTTGCTAATTTCATCTTCCGGATGCGAACAATTGCGCGTAGGCGAGAAGAGCTCGGACTTCCTACCGATGTAAAGAAAGTGTGGATATTCATCGATGAAGCGCATAATTTCTGTCCCCGAGGAAGCAGCACATTATCCAAAGAGATCCTTATCAGGTGGGCAAAGGAAGGCCGCCAGCCCGGACTTTCTTTGGTAGTTGCAAGTCAGCAGCCATCAGCACTCAGTTCTGAAGTCCTGACCCAGTGTGGAATCAGGATAGTCCATCGCATCACCTCAAAAGAGGATTACCGTGCTGTCAATGCACTCAGCCAAGACTTTCTTCCAGATGATCTGCAGACCTATATCAAGCATCTTTCCGGGCCTGGACAGACATTGATCATAGATGATGAATTCGAAAAGATGGTCCCTGTGAAGGTCCATCCTCGGCAGAGCTTTCATGGGGGGGGTAGTGCTTAATAATCATGGATAGACCTTAAGCTTATGGAGTTAGTATAAAATAAAGTGGAATGAAGACATAAAAACAATTTGAACAACATCATATCTTTTTTATGATAGATAATCGTAATAGTTATTTAAATAAAATATTTGGTTTTATCCTGAATTAATTAACAATATTTCATTAACTCCCCAACATATTCCCTAAAATTATCATCACCCCCCAACCGAATTATTGCCCAATCCTTATACAACCCTTATAAATTCCACTATCACCACTATTAAATTAAGAAAAATGGAATATAGTTGCTCACAATATTCAAATGCATTTCCGGGTTATTTGGAAAATACCGTATCAAAACCTTTTTATCATTCTGACTTAAAAAATACTCTTGAAGGTATTGTGTTTAAAGAAACACCTGAAAAACAGCAAGGCATATTGGAAAAAATGTTTTCTGATAAAGGTAAAACACTGAAAGGAACAGTAAAAGCCCTGCTAAACGAGATTAAGTTGCGTGAAACGCTTGATTCTCATTTGATTAAAAAAATAGATGATGAAGTATGCAGTAAGCATACAGATCTTATGCAGCTTAACAATCTGAAACTCAACTATTCGCCTGATCTGGCAAGAGATATAAACACAACAAAAATGCAGCTTGAAAATAGCGTGCTTGAACTGGAAAAAGAGAAAAGAAAGGAATACCTTGAATGCTGGCGAGACTTGATGTTTTTGAAAAAATATCTGCTTACATCATTAAAAGATTACTGGGATTTGGTTAACAAAAGGAACGTGCTTTCATATGATTTGAACTCATAAAAAATGAAAATAGAAAACCAAAAAGCTAATAAACTAAATTGATTTTTATTATTTGCCTGAGCAGGAAGTACCAACAAGTAAAAATGCACTAACGGGTAAAGCCGAGAACCTTTTTTAATGAGGATTTGATTCCTGCAGGGGCTCATTTATATTATCAACTATTTTTTCTTTATTCTCCAATCTTTTAATGGCTTATTAAGAATATCAATTATTGGAACTCCATATTCTTTATTTTCTTTCTCATCAAACACTTTAAGTTTTCCCAATCCAGTTGAATGATGAGTAACTCCCAATTTATGTCCTTCTGAACTTGGGAGTTTAAAATATTCTGTATTTTTTGCTGGTCTTATTTTCATATTTGAGGTTTCAATAATCCCAAATTTTTTCATATCTTTTTTATCTATCGGGCCAAACATCTTTTACTCTCCTCTCTGTTTTAAAGGTTATTAGAATGGTGATTTCGCTTTATCGCAAGATTTTAAGTTGTGTGACACTCTATAGAACAGTAATAGCAGCCATTAGACTTAGGATAGATTTTCTTCGCTTCTCGTACTGCATCAAAACAATTTGTAAACGATCCTAAATATAGCCTATTTTTTTCAATTGGCATATAAGTACAACCTAATTTGTGAACTTCATGATCACCATTGATTTGTGCGTTTTTATTTACATAATATAGTGCCATAATAATTTACTCCTTTATCTAATAATTCAATATTAATTCTAATAAAATACTTTTCAAAAAATGTTTTTTGCAGAGAATTTCCCCCACCATCATTTGGTTTATAATCTGCCTATTTCTTTTTATCGATTTTAATAGTTTCAACCACTGCGGTTTTTTTACGTTTTTCTGCCTCTTTAACTGGAATGAATTTTCCTGTTCCTGCGTCTCTTCCAATTTTTCTTGTGTTTGATCTTTTTTTTCCCATTAGCTTTTTCTCCTTTTCACTAATAAATTGTATATGTTTTCCAGGGTATGGCGCTTATAGGAACCTTAGAGAGGAATCTTACTATATCGCGCCGTCCAAAATAGGTGGGGGTGCCCCTATAATTTTGTGCCATGAGTATAACCGGCATACCAGGGAATAGGGTGCCAAAACTTTGGAGAGCTTTATTAGCTTGATTAGAATTTTGAACTACCTGCCTCTTAACAACAACGATGGCAAATGTTATTCCTTGTTCTTTAATTACAGAGCCTTGGACTTTCATAGCATCTCTCCAGCTTTTTAGAATTTATCATTGAATTAAGATAATATCTTTTAATTTATTAATACGATGACGGGTTACAAAATTTGTGATATAATATATTTAATTCTAATCATATTTACGAAATAAGGTTACAGAGGGTATAAGATGGAAAAGGCTAGGGTCGGGTATGCAAGACAGATGGCAAGAAAAGTTTTAAGGGATTTCGGTATTTCTGAACCCCCTATTGATATTATGCCCGTTATTGTTCAGAAAGGTTATGAATACATTGAGGTTGATAACTTTCTTGATGATGTTGACGCTCTTTTTTTAAGAAATGAAAATGATGGAAAAGTTTATGCTGCGGTTAATGCGAACCATCATGTTAACAGGCAACGATTTTCATTGGCTCATGAGTTCGGGCATATATTACTCAACCATGACTTAAATTATTACCGCCCTTATATAACCATAGACAACCCTCCGACTGAAAAAGTTCATACAGCTGCTGAATCTTGCTTTGAAACTGAAGCGAACAACTTTGCAGGTGAATTATTGGTTCCTTTGGATATGCTAAAAAAAGAATTTAACAAGACCAGAGATCTTAAAGCTTTATCAAAGACCTTCTGGGTAAGTCAGCAAGTTATAAGCATTGCTGTTAGTACCCACATGACCTCTCTATTTAAGTAAATTTTGTGCTCCCCTCTTCTTAAGTGCCTGCTTTATAGCTTCCAAATAATCAGGATTAATTTTTATTTCATCTATCTTTTTTTCTGATTTTTTGACAATTGCCTGTAGGACTGCATCCATAGCATGTGCAAGTTTGTTTCCTTTATCTATTGAACCAGCCTTAATAGAGGAGCGTGCCATGGCGTTTATCTTGCCCTTTTTTACATGTGAAATGGACAGAAATATTTTAACAGAATTTATGAATTCTGTAAGAGACAGCTTAAATAACAGCATAATGTCTGCCACTTCATTTGCCATCAGGTTTAATGGATTGATCTGACCATTTTCGATCCGTTCAACAAATGAAGCATCCTTATTCAAGATTATACCAACCTGCGCATGGGACAATCCGCTCCGGTCCCGAACAAGCTGAAGGAAGCGACCCAGGGGGAGGTCTGTTACAGGTGTTTCAGTGCGGGCGTCCATAATTGCATTTTCACCCGAGGCCTTTTTTACAGTCTGGTAAAAGTGATTCAGTTCACTGCTTGTCAGCTCTGCGGGCTTTGTCTCGCGTACTAACCTGTCAAGACTTTCTTCCATGGCGTCATCAAATGCTCCGTTCTCAGCCATCGCCTGTAATTTTGCCTCAAATATTGTCAGATCCAACTCTTTTATTTTTTTAATTTGCTGCTTTTTCATTATCATCCTCGATATGTAAAAAAGCTTTTATTTCCGTTGCCGTATGTTTATCTTCAAAAGTCTCCAAGATGCTTATATATTTTTGCTTTAGTCTCTCTTTGGCTCTTAGGTAGGCTACTTTTACAGCGTCAGGGGTTTTATCCAGTAAGACTGCTATCTCTTTATGTTCAAATCCGCAGACGCGTAATCTTAGAATATCCTTGTCGGTATTACTAAGGTTCTCCATGGCTTGTCTCATTATTTTTTGAGACAGTTGACCTATTTTAGTACCTGCTGGCTGTTTTTCCTGCCAAACTTTTTCGGTGTCCTGAATTCCTCTCTCTGCTCTTTCATCAATGCTTTGTGATATGGGCGGGTCTTTTTGCTGTTTATATTTGTCCCTTGCTGTATATATTGCAATCTTTGCAATCCATGCTGAAAATTTAGTTCCTCTGGTCAGATCAAATTGGTTTATATTTTGTACGACTTTATAAAATGTGTCATTTATCACTTCCAGGCCATCTTCGCGACAAAGTCCTAATCTCATGACAATAGGTAGAAGATATCCAGCGTATTTGTCAACTAACAGCTTTTGATATCCAGTATCGTTTGCCTTAAGGCCATTGACAAGATCATGGTCGTTTTTGTCAACCATAAATCGAAAGTCCTATTGATGTTTTGACTTCTTATCTTTTTATACAGTGTTAGGTTACATTTTCATTTTCTAATAATTTTTAAAAATTTTGCAAGCATGTCTAATAACAAAACTACAAATTTTAATATATTAACATAAATTTATATTGAAATTCAATTACTTTATATGCCCATTCAAAACTCGCTTTCCAATTTCACCAATCCTTATACACGCCTTATAAATCAACCCCCCTCCTCTGTTTTAACCCAAAAATGAAAACAACAAAGGAAGTTGAAGAAGTATGTAAAAAACTTAAACCTGTGATCGGAGATAAGGCAGACAAGTTATGGTATATGTATCTGGCAGAGGATGATAAAGGCAGAAAAGATCTTGCATTGGACATAGAGATTATTGCAGAAAAAGTCCTTAAAAGAGATCCTCTCGCAAAACAGGACATATTACTTACCCCACCATCCATAGATAATTCACTTGGATCATTTCTAATTGGTGATGTTGTTTACAATCACAAAAAACTTCATTCCTTGTATTTAAGGCCTGAGGATTTCATAAAACAAATAGGTATATTTGCAGTAACAGGTGAGGGTAAAACCAACCTTGCATATCTTCTTGCCCTCCAGCTCTTAAAGTCCAAGACTCCTTTTATTGTAATAGACTGGAAAAGGAGCTGGCGCAATTTATTGAGTTTGCAGGACAGGTTCCCTGAATTAAAACAAGTGCAAGTTTATACAATAGGAAGAGATGCCTTGCCTTTTTTCTGGAATCCGTTCAGAGCTCCGCCAGGTTCTGACAGAGAATTATGGATCAGCGCTATTGCAGAGGCACTTGAAAAATCACACCTTTCCGGGCCAGGAGTTGCCTATTATTTTAACAGGATATATCGAAAATTATTCAAAGGATTAACAAGTGACTTTTATCCGAACTTTTATGACGGTCTAAGAGAAATTGAAAACATAAAGGCATACCAACGTGAATTAAAATGGAAGCAAACAGCCTTAAGAATATTTCAAGGCTTTACAATTGGAAGCGCTTCAAGGGCTTTTAATGTGAGAAATCCGATTAAGCTTGAACACTTGCTCGACAAGCCTGTAATTCTTGAACTTGATCTTGAAATGCCAAAACCATTACGAATATTTTTTTCAGAAATAATTTTAAAATGGATTCATCTTTACAGATTAGGTCAGGGTGAAACAGAGAACCTGAGGCATGTGTTGTTTCTTGAAGAGGTGCATAACCTTTTTAGCGAAACAGGAATGTATAAAGAGACAAACAGTCTTGAGAATGTTTATCGTGAGATAAGGGCTTTTGGCCAGGGGATAGTAAGCATAACACAGCACCCGTCTTTACTTCCGATTTATCTGCTTGGAAACTGTCATACCCAGATTTATCTTGGTTTGCAGCATGCAGATGACATAAGAGCAGCAAGAAAGTCCCTGTTTTTACCATATGATGAAGAATCATATCCAAACATGCTAAAAGTCGGTGAGTGCATAATCAAAATAAAGAACAGGGTTGAGCCCTGTCTTGTGAAAACACCCCTTGTGCCAATAAAAAAAGGGCTGATAACAGATGATTGGCTTAAGGTAAATACCCCCAGCTATTTACCAAAGCTCCACAACGGCAACCAGCCAAATACCCCCAGGTATTTACCAAAGGCTAATATAGGAGAGAAAAAAGGCAAAAACCCCAACGATAATAAAGCTCCCCATCACAGGCTTCTTGTTGATATTTTTAACAACCCCTTGTCTGGCATTACCCAGAGATATAAGAAGTTAAAGCTGAATCCAAAATACGGAAACAAATTCAAGAACTTATTAATTTCGCAAGGATGCATTCAGCCAAAGAAAATAATCACTGGTAAAGGCTGGATTACGCTTTTTGAGCTGACACAAAAAGGAAAAATGGAATTAAGAGATTTGGGCGTTGAATTTAAAAACACAAGTGAAGGCGTTGTCCATAAATTCTGGAAACATAAGATATCTGAATACTACAGGAATAGGGGTTTGGATGTACGGGTTGAAGAATATTATGTAAATGGAAGACCTGATATTATTGTTGTGAGGGATGATAAAAAGATTGCTGTTGAAATTGAGACCGGTAAGTCAGATTATGTGAGGAATGTTAAGCAAGCTCTTGAAGCACGATTTGATAAGGTCATCTGTGTTGCGACAAACAAGCACGTCGAGGAAAAAATCAGGAAGGAGTTGGAGAAACAGAGAATTTGTGATGATAGGGTGAAGGTGTCTTCTGTTTTTGCGTTTGATCTTTAGTTTATAATTTATAAATTTATAATATCAAAATATGACTATTAATTGACATACAAATTGTTTTTTATTATCCAATGCAAGCATTAAAATCTTTACATCTAACTTTAGTCTAATTGTGTTTACAAACAGAATTTCTGGAGAGAACACAAAAATTAACTAACGCAATCTTTATTAATATATTTTTTATATTTATATTATGAAAAACATTAAATCATTTCAAAAAGAGATATTCCACTGCAGGACTAAATTGAAGAAAGACAGAAAAAAATTTTGGGAGAATAATAATAAAAATTTTTGTAAAAATGTGGTTGAAATATTAAGAAGCTGCGAGCTTCCTAAAGACTGGAAAACTTATGTTGTAGTCTCGAATTTTTTATCTGATAAAGAAATATTGCCTTTCGACTATAATTCTTGGAGTAATGTAAATCTTGTAGCCGCCACAAAAAAACAAGGATTTGAAATTATGGTTTTCATTAATAGAAGCCGAGCAGAATTTCTTTCTCGCCCTGCGATAGTACCTCTGATATTACATGAAATCCAACACATAAGGCAAGCTGCTAATAATCCTAAAAAATTTATTTCTGCAACTTTGAATGATGAAGTAGCAAAGTCTTTTGAAGAAGATGCTGAAAAACATATTCGCTTCCTATCTGATGAGTTTAGAAAAGAGGCGGTACTTGAAAGTGTCTTGTATTGTTATGATATTGGTAGCTGGAATTATGCGTCGAAGATGGCGAATTTTTTCTATAAAGAAAGAGAAAACATTTATAGTGGAGGATACGACAAAGATATGACAGATAGTGAGTTTAATTTATTTCAGAAGGCAAAACGAGAAAAGAAAATTAATCTGTTCATAGATTATTTTTGCGCTTCTCTTTTAGGAGGTAAAAAATATGTATAATAAATGTGGTTAAGAAGAGGTTTGGGTACTTTCAATTTTAGCACCCATTTATCAAATATTTTTTCAGCAGAAAACATATTCCCCGCTTTTATTCTCTTCAATTCATCTTCTGCTTTTACCTTTGCTTGATCAGATATTACAAAGGGGTAATAATTTGTTATTTCATAATTCTCAGGGAATGCCATTTCATGATGTAATTCGTATGTTGGATAAGACATTTCCCATTCACAAGCTTCACATTTGGGTTCTTTATATTCATATGTACCTTGGTTTATTCTTTCCATCATAGTTTCGTAATAATAAGGCCTATAAGCTGAACGGACTTCTTTAAAGGCATACTTTACTCTTTCTCCTCTTTTTAAAGGGGGTGTGAATAATATTCTCCAAAAAAATTTATAATCTGTATTTATTTTTATTTCGGATTTTACTATTGTACCTGAAGGTTTTTCAATACACTTGAAATCAAAACTTTGAGGCTTTATTGATAAGTTAGGTGTTGTTTCTTCCAATTCTATAGCATGGTGAGTAGCCTCAAGCTCATCAATTAGGGATTCCATCAATATTTCGGTTCTTTCAATCACTTTTTCTTCAGAAATAAGTTCGTCTTTTGCATGAATATAGTGCCTCAACAGAGGAGGAGCTTGATATAATCCAGAATGATAAACAGATTCTAAGTATTTTCTCAGATTAAATAGAAATGTTATGATTTTATCAACATCTTGAATCAAATGTTGCTGATTAAAACGCTGGCGTCTTTCTTCTAAACCAATTAGTCCTTCAATTTTAACGTTATCTTCAATAAATATCGCGATAGGCTTTTTATATGCATTTGCAATAGCAATTTCATGTTGTATCCAATCAGAACATGTCCAATAATTATTTCCTTCAATTTTATTTCTTCTATTTAATATTGCTATTAAACAATCACTCTGTATTATATTCTCTTTAACTTTATCCGTTAGCCTTCCAATTTCTTGATAGTCATAAACAAGAGGGGTAATATTAAAGGATTGGATTATTTTTTTAAAAAAATCGATTATGTCCCTGTCTTCTTCAGCAAAACTACAACTTAAAAATGCTTTGAAATGTATTTCAGCCATATAAATTTCTCCTTTAAACACATTATGATAAAAATATTGTACAACATTGTTAAAGTCAAGGCGAAAAACCAACCAGGTGTTCCCATTAAGGTTAAGAAAAAATTCGCCATCTTCGCTCAACTCAAAAAAACAAATCCCTTCGTTCCAACCCATACAGCTTTCACCTAAAATACATAAGCACTGAGACCGATTTGGGCACACCTCCCTCATCTCCCCTATCTCAAAGTCATGGTCGAGCAATATCATATTAATAGCAGACCGGATATTATTGTTAATAAGGATGATAAAAAGGTTGCGATTGAGATTGAAACAGGAAAGTCAAATTATGTGAGGAATGTTAAGAGGGCGCTTGCGGCTAGGTTTGATGAGGTTCTTTGTGTGACAGTGAATCGGTTTGTTGAGGATAAGATTGTGCTGGCTTTGAGGGAGAATGGGATTTGTTGATGAGAGGGTTAGAGTTGTTTGTGTTAGGGGGTTTGGGGGTATTGAAGAGAATCTTGCCTTTTCTAAGGTGCATCAGGGAAGGTGGATAAATACTTTGAGTTTTCAATCAAATCTTTTATACCCAGATTATCAAATGCTACATATATGATCCCACTACTTTAGAATAATGAAAGAACGGATTATAAAGCGATTTATCTATATGATTCATTAAGTAGTGTTTCAGCACTGGGATGTTTATCAAAAGCTATTCCTAGACAGCCTTCTATGGTTATAGTTCAAGTGTAATCTTGGGAATTTTCCTTTTTTTCGTGGTTGTATGGGAGTGGTATCCAATAAGTAAAATTACAACTATAGTGGAAACAAATGAGAAAATAACCGGATAACTCGGGGCAACTATTTTGGCCAATTGAAGGGCAGCATATATGGTCGCAACTAGTGTAATTATATAGATCCTAGTGTTTGATAATAAGGATCTGAGCAATAACAGATCATTGAATCGAACTGTTAGAATATTTAGTGATTCTAAAGAGTTATTGATGCTAGCCATACTGTTTTCTGGAAGATTGAACAATCTTATAAACGAACGTGCATATACCATTTCCCCTTTCGCAGATGAAAGAATTGCTGACACATTTTCAAAATTGCGGGCAGATTTAATCCCGTAACCGTCGCCAACTTCATGTATCATATTTTTAATCAAGCTATGATATAGCAATATTTTCTTTTGGTATTGAGCGAAAATTTTTTTGATCGCTTCATCTTTATTGTTACTTTCTATTTCAACAGGTTGGAGAGCAAAGTCACCATGTGGAGCATATATGTGTTCATGATAAATGTCTCTGACCTCTCCAAATAGTTGCATGGCATGGGTGTATGGCTCCCCATGTATAAGCTCGTAGTTCATGAGTCCGGTGGTTTCTATATTCTCAATCACGGCTAATGCTTCCAGTTTGGGGTTTGAAAAACCAAACAATGCAACTTTTTTTACGAAACCATCATTGTTTACGATCACTGCAACTCTGTGAAGGTTTGTCGTATCTTTGTCATCGAAGTCTCTCAAATAATAATATACTTCATCAGTTGAAGCTGGATTAAGGTGAAACCTCATGGTAGCTCTTGTGGATTGGTCAAAACGGCGATTATATTTTTGTTTGTCTTGTCCGGACAAAGGAATAAGCTCGGCTTGGTTTATTTTCGGGAGAAGGAGGTGTTCATTTCTCGTTTCAGTGGATAGGGAGCTACGTCGTATGTCCCTTATAACATTTTCCACCAGAAGTGTTGATGTAATAATTGGAATCCAGCCATACCAAGACATATTAGTCCTCTGGGATTAAAAGTAATTTGGTTGAGAGTGTGAGGAACAAAAAAATTAATAGGCTGAGTTTGCGAGCGAATAGAAAAATTTTTTAAGAGGATTCCTTAATATTTTTTCTCTTTTGTATATATCCATACCAAGAGGAGTAAGCATCGCGGTTTCCCTTGTCTCATCGTCGAGGGTAGTAAAACCTATACGAGCCAATCCCATGGACGTAAGTTCGTAAGTATCTTCTTTATCTGCTTCATCGACCACATCACCTTCCAAATATTTCTTAAATAGGTCAAAATTTCTATAATGCATCGTTTTTTCTCTCCATTGTTTATCTGTAATTATTAACTTTTTATAGTTTAAATAGTTTACTCATCAACAGATATAATTTGCCTATGAACAGATGTTCTTTTTTACTATAGACAATCTATAAGAAAAATTAAGTACACACTTTAACATCTTAAAAAGTCAAGCCAATTTGTTGTGTGATAGGGGTGAACGATTCTATAATTAAGCCTTTTTATATCCATACGCTTACGGTGGAGTTTTCGATAGTTTTATCTATCTTGGGCAAGGGAGCATAAAGAGCATTGCCTTGTGATACCCTGCAATAGTAACCCTCATTAATTGGAATAAAAATTATGTACTCTAGTACAAATTTAAAGTCAAGTGCTTAATTTGTCAAATAATTTGTAAGGATGTGTCAATAAATAATACATAAAAGACATCGCCCCTCATACAATTCTCAAATATTTACAACCTTCCGCCCCAATCCTTATACAACCCATATAAACCCCATTCCCCTAAACCTCCCAGAATAAAAAATCAAACAACTATAACCTCAAACGAAAGGAGGTAAAAACGATTTAAAGCAAGGCAACAAAATCAACCCTTGCAAAAAATAGGCAAGCCCTGTTTTAAAAGCATGAAGTCAAGAACTTCATCCAAAACCAGCTAAGAAACTCGATTAAACGGCAAGTCCCAAGAAAAATCGAAACTTCTTAGCTGTGCATTTAAAAAATTTAACCAACCTGATTTTCTATCCAAACATATTCCACGCCAAAAATAATTATTAACTCTAAAGCTGCATTATTCCAGATAGTTTTTTCATTTTCTGAAAAGGAAATTAGCAAAACACACCAACTAAAACATCCAAAATTTTTAGATTATCAAAGGCTTTCTTGGCAATTTTCCAAGAGGGCTTTTTTATTTCTAACCCTTAAATAGTGGAGGTGTAAAAATGAACGAAAAAGTAAAACAAGTTTTAACTTCAATCGTAGAAAAATTCAAGTCAGGAGAAATCCCGCAAGCTGTAGCAATGGCGTGCTTCCCGACACCAGACACCCCAAGCAGTCATTGGTCGTTTACAAACCGGATTATAATGTTTTTGTCAGGAACAGGAGACGCGCGAGGATACAGACAATGGAAGGATGCTGATAGATTTGTTAAAAAAGGTTCCCACCCAATACATATCCTTGCCCCTTATTTTAAAAAGGAAACCGACGAAGAATCCGGTGAAGAAAAAAAGGTTCTAAAATATTTTAACCCTGTCCCTGTTTTCAGGCTTGAAGATACGGACGGAGAAAAACTGGATTATCAAGATTTAGAAATTCCAGACCTGCCTCTTAAAAACAGAGCAATAGAATGGGGAATATCCATCAAATTGATACCGGGCAATTACAATTATTACGGCTACTATTCTTCAAAGAGAAAAGAAATTGCTTTGGCTTCCCAAGAAGAAATTGTCTTTTTCCATGAACTTGCTCATGCAAGTCATGAAAGGGTTAAGGGTCATCTAAAAAGCGGCCAAGATCCTTTGCAAGAAATAATTGCTGAACTTTCTGCCCAGGCTTTGTGCAGGCTGGTTGGGAAAAGAACAGCCGACACAACCGGCAACTCATTTCGATATATTGAACGGTATGCAAAAAAGATCAAAAAGTCGGCTCATTATGCCTGCCTTTATGTAATGTCTGAGACTGAAAAGGTTTTGAATCTTATTTTGGATGGCAAGAACGTCATTTCTTAAATTCGTGTCATCCCAATAATTTCAATGACAAGCTCCTGGGGGAGAAATCTTCATGAGCTTTTTTAATTTGAATATTAACTGAAATGCTTAAGGGGGGAACTAATGGCCTACACACCCGAACTCACTCAGTATCATAGTTGGTATATTAAGGCGTGAGGGGCGTATTGCCTAGGCCTGTCGTATGCCAATGACAAAGACTATGGCCAGTATTTTTGATCATATGGGGAATACTCTTGATAAAGGTAAAATTTGTGATGCGTGCAGATAATAAATCCAACTATCTAAAAATAAAAGATAAGTCAAGAATGAAATATAATCCTTAACCTCCCCAATCCTTATACAAAACATATAAACACCTACGTCTTACCTTTTCCGTAACAAATTGAAATCAGGCTGCCTCAAACTTTTAAGAAAGGGGGCACTATGAATATTTTTGCCGGAACAGGTAAAATTATTGATGTAAATCTGAACAGCAAGGTTTTGAAATTCAATCTTGCAAATGAACAAGGCAAGCCTTGTTTAATTCCGTGTGTGCTTTTTGACACAAGTGATGAAGTCAGGAACTTCATTGAACAGCTACAGACCTCTGGTCAGGTTGTGTGGTTGCAGGGACGAGTTTCGTCTTACGAGTACGAATATAATGGCAAGACCATAAGAAAAATTCAAGTCATTAGCAACGCATCTATCATAAAAACAATCTAACCAAAGGACAGCCTGATTCACAAAAGGAGCAGTCTTGTTTTTCTCTTACAAGGGATTCCACAGGACTTTGCTCCTTATTTTTATTTCACATGAAAGGAGGTGAATTCTTAAATTAACTTTTCACAAAAAATAACAAAAGGAGGGATTATGCAGACCCGGGAAAATGTGCAAACTCAAGATGCCAAGTCTGTTGAAGTGGAAACATGTGAGCACTGCGGTAATGTTTACAAGCTGGTGTGGCTTAAGCAGGGCAATGATTACAATGATTTTGGATTAAGGCATTGCCCGTTTTGTGGGCTGCTTATTGATGAGTACGCGCACTTGAGCAAATCGTAATTCTAATTACAAAATTCCAACAATGAGCCTCTCTGGTTTCACCCAGAGGGGTTTTTTGCGTTTTAAGGAGGTGTTTATGGCTTTCATAGGAATTGTCGGAGCAAGGAAATTTAGAGACAGGGAGGCTGTAGAAGAACTTGTAATCAGTCTTCCAGAGAATTCAATTATTGTAACAAGCGGATGTGAGGGTGTCTGTTCATGGACTCATAAAAAAGCAAAACAGAGGGATATGGAGGTGCTTGTGTATGCGCCAGATCTTACCAATATCAGATCAAATTTCGATATCCCAAAACGCTATTACCAACGCAACCGTGAGCTTATTGAACAATGCGATTTTGTCCACGCCTTCATAAGCAAGGAGGGTGGATACACAGGTGGAACATGTTTTGAGATCAAATATGCAGTGAAACTCAGAATACCTGTCAAGATACACTGGGAGCAAGGAATAGAAGATATCATCTATCAGTGTCGACTACCATTCCAGTCAGAAGAACAAGTTTTCTCGACAGCGTGGCAGAATTTCTTCTGTGAGGCTGTTGCTTTTAAGAGGAGGTGTTTATGACTGAAAAATCAAAATTCTGGAAAGACCTAAAATCCGGTCGTTTTGTCTCAATGGTCAAAGAATCATCAAAAAAGCAATCTATATCAAACTCGCAAGAGGTCTATAACATTATGAAGCCTTTGTTTGCTGAAGATGATGACGTTGAAAAGGTCTACTTCCTTTTCCTCGACGCCCAGAACAAAATTCTTTCCATTGAAAACCTATTCTCTGGGAGCCTCACAGCTTCATCAATATATCCTCGCGAAATTGTCAAAAGGCTGATTCATCTCAAGGCAAGCGCCTTTATTATGGTGCACAATCACCCTTCTGGTGACATCAAACCATCTGCTGAAGATAAATCCATAACAATGAAAGTAGGAGTTGCAGCGGCAAGCATTGATGTGCAGTTGCACGACCACCTCATCATTGGTGAAGGATTCCACAGCATGGCTGATACAGGCTGGTTAAGAGGCGTTTCAAAACAATTCTCAAACCTTTTGAAGTCAGAGCCGGCCCTGGAAAGGAGGCTGCCATGACATTCTGCCCTGAATGTGGTTCGCAAATGATTTATTCAGAAAATAGCCTATTATGTCCTTATTGCAGTTGTTCAGTGTGCTGTTGTCCAGACTGCAATGGACAAATGAAAGGAGTTGAAAATGTACAGTCCCAAAATAGAACCAAGGCACGTAAGAAAATTATACCTCTTGAAGCTGGCTTATGCGCAACTGGGTATAATTAAACCAATGACAAAAATAACAACAGAAGCTTTGGATGACTATATACCAAAAGCTATCAAGGAAATAGTGAAATCAGGCGGAGAACTACATATGCCTGATGAGTTAACGGGTAATTAATTAAAAGCCCTGGGCATGGCTATAAAGTGCCCATTTATATTTTAATATGTTGGATTCAAACTAACACATTAGCTTTTCTAAAACTACGCAGCATTGAAATGCCTGGTCGGATAAATTTGCGATTCCTTTACGGTTGTTGCAGGTTATTTTTAAAACAAGGACAAATTTTTAAGCTTTTGCTATATTGCAAAGAGCAACTTTGGGCTAGTTTCTATGTTAAAATAACATAAAGCGAAATTTAAGAGGTTTAGAGAGATAACGGCAAACTTTGAAAATTCATTTTTCCAATTAATGATATTCAAATTCATTTTTATTTTGATTATATGATATATAAATTTTTAGTATAAAATAGCATAAGAGCCAATAAGATTGTTGTGGAAGAAGGAATGGTTATTCGATAGCAATAGGCTATAAAGACATCAGCCTACAATTTAAAAAATCTCCACAAGGTAAACAAGGAAACAGAAACGGCCTACTTCATGCTACTTGAAAAAAAGTATATTTCTCCATCAGATCATACTTTATGCAGTTTCAGATATGATGTGCCCAGAAAGTGTTTATGCCCAAAAATAACCATTACAATTTCGACATCAAAAGCGGATTTTTCTGGCTTTAAATTCATACATTTGTGCTTGACAGACCTAATCTTATAACGATAAAGTTACATAAAATATATTATTTTGATATTTTATGCTCCAATTTATAGATTGTACTTGCCTTTAATGTCTACTATTAAACGATCTTTCGAGAGCGTCGAACGAGCATATGGTCTTAGGGATACAATAACTGTGGAGCGTTCTTGAGTTCTGTTATCCGATATGGTAGTAGGCTGAACAAGGGCAAGGGGAGAATTGTGCCTTACTCAAAAGACATAGTATTTTTGGATAAATCTACAACAGATCGGTACGATTTCAATGTGTCGAAGAAATTTAAGAAGTACGCTAAAATAGAAGACCTTTTGAAAGATCCTAATTATTTTCGCGAATACAAGTTTCGTGTAAATGGCAAAAGAAGAACCTCGTGTGAGGTCGATGAAACTGAAGAATTTATTAAGAAGTATAAGCTGGTATGCGAGAAGGGCATCGTTACAGATCCACGAGCCCTAGATAAGATGTTTATAGCTGGCTTTTCGATTCAACCCAGTTCTGACTGTAAACAGATTGCCCCTGTGTTCATTAATTCAGCGATTCCTATATTTCTAATTAGTAGTAAGGAGGCAGAGTGTGATTGGATAGAATTAAAGTACAACTCGGAGAACCAGATAGAAACACTCAAATTTGGATGTACTAAACCCTCTGATTACAAGGACAACGAGTGTAGACGAAAATTCTGTAAAGATGGGTTTGCACCCGGAGATGATCTAAAGGCCTTGATTGACGCTATCACTCGAGAAATAGCTTCCGTTGAAATCCTTCCACTGATGAATCTAAGCAGCTTTTTCGAAACTCTTATCTGGCAACACGTATTTTTCCCTAAAATTCTGGACCAACTAGGCCGAAAAACAAAAGAGAGACATACTTGTTTTGCCTACTATGGGCCCTGAGCAACATAATTCGCGGAATAAAATAAAAAACCTTAAATATGATAGTTTCGTCAATAGTTGAGATGATTAGAACTGCTGAAAGCTTATTTTACTGCGGTTCATCAAATGTCTTCCATAACTGAAGCAATCACGACAATGATATTACGCGACCCAATACATAATTTGCTGTATGATCCACGATTGAAAGAAGGTAGTTTTCAGAGCGTGAGAGAGAGATTTCGTATAATTGACACTCTGTCCGAGTGTAAAGGAAGCGACTATCTGGTAAGTCCTGCATATGCTTTTCTGAATGACTCTCAACAGCGAGAGTACTTCGAGCAAGAATTTAAGAAAGAGAATAAGCTGTCGGCAGACTTTACATTCGAGAAAATCAAGCCAATCATCCACAGCAATATAATCGTTGCAAGAGAGAATATTGAAAGCAATATAAAGAAGGTCATGGAATATCTTAAGAAGGCTCAGGCTCCTGACACTGGAGGATGGGATTTCATCTCAAAGGAGGATTTACTCAAGATTCTTCCAACCAGAAAGGATGAAATCAAAAGCTTGCAAAGACCTCGCTTTTCAAATGCTTGGACTGTTGCAACATGTATCAGAGCCTTATTGAAATGGCGGGCTTACATGAGTGACGATTCCGTAGACCCTTACATTAAAAAAGGGCTTGGCTGGCTTAGAAAAAATAAGGCTTGTGAACTTCATGATACTTTTATTGAAGGACTTGATTCTTTGCCAGCAGAGCTGGGACCAAGCAGTATAAAGATATATGATACGAGCTATGGGCTCCTCGCTTTCCTATATGCCCCGCCTGAAGCAGGAGGAGCCAGTATGGAAAGTGTGCCATATCTTGACACAGTTATAAGGTACTTTAGCCTTGAGGATAGGTGCTGGCTACTAAACAGCCGTCCTGATGTAGGAGCTACGAGTTACTCGTTATATACTCTAATTCGCTATTATGAGAAGTGTACTCGACCGGAGGAAGATAGAAGCCGCTGTAAATATTTGTCTGATGTTGAAAGGCTGATTAATGATGGTGCCAAATGGCTGTTGGAGAACAGAGTGAAGGAGGGGTGGTCCAATAGCATTTCTCCAGAAAGACCACGTGTGGATAAGACATGCTTGGCGGCTAACGCACTGATTAAATATTGCGAACTTTTTCAATGTGACGACAAATACTTTGATGCAGTGGAGAATGCTGTAGAATTTGTTTCAAGAAACTTTTTCTTCACCAGTGAAGGGAAGGATCGAGGATGGGCTTGGCTTGATGCAAATAACAAACCTGATATATACATGACAACTCTAGCATTGAACATGCTTTTCAAATATTCTGGAGACACGAATCTACCACATATCAAACATGGAACTATCTGGGTGCTTAATCAATGGCAAGCTGAAAATGGCAAGAATGAACACGACAATAAAGAAGGGAATAGTGGACAAATCCCAGAAATCCACCCGATGGACAAGGTTTACATCCTTTGTTCAGTTCTTGACTACTTACATTGCAGATACGGACGAGGTAAACAGATATAAATTGATTTATCTATCCAAAATTTTAGGGTTCTTGTAAAGAGAAAGTAAATGATTTGATTTCCCATTCTTTGTTTTATATATAAGTTCATAACGCATATCAATTTCCACTTCATCGTTTTCAAGTACAGAAATGATACTTTCTATTTTGGCATGTAATTTAGTAATTTGCTGATAAAAGTGAGGATCAATTTTCCTGATCTCCAATTCACCATGAACAGATAATATTCTTTTAATATTTTGCTTAAATTCTTTAAGTATTTTGGAGGTCGCACTAATTATCTCTTTTTTTTCTTCATCTGTTCTGTGCGGCATCTCAATAATATAATTCTTTATGAAAGGTCTAATGTCTTCTTCAAATTGTTTTTTAAGTTTAAGCGAATCCGTTTCCAGCTTTTTATTAGAACTTTTATGCCTCCAATAATGTATCCCCACAGGGATACATATTCCCCCCAATATGAATATGATAATCGTAACAATTACGCTTAGATCCATTGGTCACCGAATTAAAATAAGAGTATTAGCGTCACTTCTCAGAAACTTTATACATTGTATTGTTACCCAGCGTACAATAGCGAGCAGGAAGTCACTCGTTCCTTGTAGCAACAAAAATTATATTAGAATATAAAAAAATTAAAAACATATCAAGCGCAATTTCAGAGTAAAATAGACGATAGCAATCTTATTTAAGAATAAGTATTTTGATTGAAAATTATCCCCATTTCCTCTCTATATTTGATTATTCATACGCCTTGCTGTTACCAAGGTGGCTTCTCGATTCTATATAACTTTTATCTGATAATTCAATTTACCTATAATTAGAGGTAACTGTTTATTAATAAATCTAATGCAATGCTGATGAAGCTCTGTGAGTAAATACGTTTTCTGTACATCGCTATTGCCTTCAACAAAGGTAAGTACTTTAATAATACTCACCTTTTTCTTTGTTTCTTTTTTATTCATCATAATACAAAAGAATAATTTTTTATCCCCAATCCTTGTACATAATATATAAACTCTTCAGTTGTTACCTTTATTAAATTAAAACAAAAAAAAGATTAAATGGTCAAAGAAGATTTGGAAACAAAAGCACGAAAAGCAGTTCTTGGTATTGCAAAGAAAGTTACAGATATTAACAATGTGTTGCGTGATCTGAGCATGAAGCTATGCCACATAATAAAATACAGGAGAGATTATTACAGCTTCCCGGATGGAAATAATTACTATAGATAGTTCGCAAGTTTGTACAATGTATTTAACCTGTTTCAAACTTTCTGCTTCATGGTATGCAAGTATTGCAATGAAAAAGATGAATCCAAGATTGTGATGAGAAGCACAGTTGTTGATGGCAGAGTCGAAACCGAGAATATCTGCACCTCGTGTTTGTGGGAACAATTACTCAATGACCATAGCGAAGATGGAAACTTATTATCAAAACAAGCATCACCTGAAAGAACACTATCTGCAAAATCTAAATCTGCACATTCCGCAGTGGGCAAAAAACCTAGTTGAGCTTTATACATCTTCGCTAAAATATAAAATAGCGTCGGATCATGGGACCGCTGATTAAACTTCCTATCAACCTCTTTATGTCACGAAAACTATTTAAAGATTATTTCATATAATTAATCAAAAGAAACCGTCGGCATTATGGCAGTTGATCAGATCAACCCAAAAGAACAACTTCATATTCTCGACAGAGAGATCTAATTTTTCTGAGCCCTTAACATATACAAGTTATTGGACGCCCGGTGGGGGCGCTTTTTTCATTTTATCGACAGTAAAATACATTAAATCTTGCAAGGTTGTTGGGGCATAGGACTAAAAAAAGGAATAGAAGAAATGAATAAAAATGATGCTGTCCCTATTTTTTTATTTTTGTGCAGGAAGTGAATGAAGATTTTACTTATGATTTATGCTTTGCAATTACAAAAGCAATGTTTGAAAGATTGAGAGATATTGATAAATTTATTTGAATATAATCAATCCATCACTCCCACCCCGACAATATTTATAAATCAAGCCAGCGTCAGTAAATCAGATAAAATTAAAACAAAAAAAATTTATTTAGCTATATTAAACCAGGGGGGAATTGCATGTCCCCGATTACCAACCCATAAATAAATAGTCGGCATATCTGGAAAGATTGTCTGCAAAATATCTTCATTTTGAGTAAAGAAAATAAAACTATTAAATTGATTTTTAATTATTTCTGATTCAATTTTCCTCATGATATAGTATCTTTTCGCTTCATATTTATAATTGGTAAATCCTAAATTCTTTGCAGAATTTTCTAAATTTTTATGAGAGGATAAATCTCTCCAATCCTTCTCACTTATTTTTTTAGACTCTAATTGAATCAATCTTCCAGAAATTCCATTCATCTTCCAAATTTTACTAATATAAATTGCTTTAAATCCAAATTTATTTATTTGTGTTTTAATGCTTTTAAGATATTTAATATAATTCTTACTATCAAATTTATTTAAATTTGCATGCTCATCAGCTAATAAAAAAGTGATTTCAAGTCCTTTAGGATAAATACACTTTACTTCTTTATTTATAGTCTTAAATTTTTTTAAAGCTTCTAAATCATTCTTATCAATACTATTTTTATTTGAAGCCCCCCAAAAACCTATTAAAGGGATTGACTTTTTTTCATCTATTGCTTTTTTTATTCTTTCAGCCATCAAATCCCCCCTGTAAGGTATATCTCTTGATATATTTCTTTTATTAAATATTGAAATAATTTTATCCTCTTCTCTTGGCTCAATAAATTGAGGAGTATTTGATTTTAATAACCAAGGGTAAACTGTTTTCCAAGTATGTATTAATCTTTTTACAGCTTTATCAGAAATTGAGAGCTTTTTGTTCCAACAAGTAATTAAGAACTCAAATAACTCTTTTTGATTCAAAATTTCTGGAAATTCTTTCTTAAAATATAACATTGATTCATTTTTATTTTTTTGAATAAAATTAATTGATTCTCTTATTGAATTAGTAAACGCTTTTATTGATTTAAAGAATTTAGGGTCTAGATTATCTGCTATATTAATCCCAGTTAATAAATATTCTTTAAAATGATTTTCAAAGGAGTAAATAATATGCCCTCCTTTTCCAGCTAAATCATATGCAAATTCTGCAATAACAATTGCGATATCTATTTCTCTCTTTTTTAATGCATCCACAACTTCAGAATATTGGTATGATTTAATATCTTTATTAGGAAATAACTCTCTCACAAGAGTATTAGTAGTTGAAAATTTCTGAAAAGTTCCAATAGAATATTTTTGAAAATCTTTTAGATTTGTTATTTTGATCGTGGGGTCTAATGTAACTGCTTGTAAAGGAACTTTTCCCACTAATTGACCAACTATTTTTCCTTTTATTCCTGTCGGATTTTCAGCAAAAGTAAATATTGGATCTGCAATTCCAACCTGTGCAGAACCATTCAGAAGAGAATTATAAGTTAAATCATCCCCTCCTGTTGAGATATATTCTATACTTAGATTATGTTTTTTATAAGTTCCAATGCGGGATGCTAAGTAAATCGGAAAATACAAAGGCAATTTTCCAAATTCTGCTATTAAAAGACGGGTTTCACCAGATTTTTTATCAATTTCTGTTAAATTATCTTTTATTAAAATTCTTTTATAATCTTTATCAAGTTTATTGTAGTTAAAACCTCTATAAATTTGAAAATAAACTAATTCTTCATCTGTTAAAAATCCGTATTTTTTAATAATTTCTTTATTTACTATTGGTTTTCTTTTTTCTAAAATCTGTCTCGCAACTTCTCCATCTTGCGAACGAAAATTAAATCCAACATTCATACCTGCACCATTAGAAAAAGCTATCTTATATCTCCAAGTTATATAATCTGGAAGAAAATCTTCTGCAACTTTCCTTAAAATGTATTTTGTGATTATTTGGTGATTTTTTCTTTTAATCTTTAAATTACCATTAATTTTCATAGCATAATTAACTACATTAGTATCAAATAAAGGGGCACGTATCTCAAGTGTATGTTTCATACTCATCCTATCTAATCTTAAATTATGTCCTCTTTCTAAATCATTCATCATTATTAAACATCCTTTGTTAATATTTTCATTTTTTAAACTTGAAAATTGATTATATCCGCCAAAAATTTCATCAGAAGCATCTCCTGCTAATGCAATCCTAAAGCCTGCTCTAACAACAGCTTTTGATAAAATATCTAATGCGAAACACTGTCTAATAACTTGTGCCTCATAAGATTCTAAATGATAAATGATACTCTCAATTTCTTCATCATAATTCACCTCAGGATATACAACTCGAAACTTATAATGATTATCTTTACAAAGTTTTAATGCAGCTTCATAATCTGGAGACCCTGGTCGCCCCAATATAAATGCTGTAACATTTTTATGAAACCTTGTAGCAATTTCCATTATTAAACTACTATCAACACCCCCGCTTAGTAAAACAGCTATTGGTAAATCTGTATCAACTCTTTTCCTAACCGCCTCTACAATTTTTTTCGTCAATTCTCTTTTTGCTTCAGTTAAGTTAGTTATTTTATTACTATACTCTAAAGAATAATATTTTTTTAATTTTTTATTATACATGCAATGTCCCTTTGGGAAATTAAATATTTTATCAATAAAATTAAACTGAGAAAGTTGTTTAAGCTCAGAGGCAAAATAATAATTATTCTCCAAATCTTTTGTATAATATAATGGCTTCAATCCGAACCTATCTCTTGCGACAAAAAAACCATCTTTTTTAGTATCATATATGATAAAAGCATAAATTTCTGAGTCTATATACTGAATCATATCTTCTTTATACTCCTCATATAGATGCACCAAAACTTCTGTATCACAAGTTGTTTTAAATTTATGGCCTTTATTTTCTAATGATTTTTTTAATTCTTTGTAGTTAAAAATTTCTCCATTTTGGACTGCAAAAATTGTTTCATCCTCATTAGAAAGAGGCTGTTGACCTTCTAATCTTCCAACAATGGGTAATCTATTAGCTCCAAGAGCTCCTTTTTCAAATACTTTTAATTCAAAAAATTCAGTTCCTCTGTGTTTTACTTTATCTAAGGATTTTATCAAAAAATCTTTTTTATCATTCTTATTTCCAAAAACTGCTGTAATTCCACACATATTAAATATAATAGTAAGATAGAATAATGTTTATAAAATCTTTTCTTTATATCTTTTTCATTATATATTTGAAAACAAGTAAAATTAAAACAAAAAAAAACGCCCACAAGGATAACATTTTACTCGCTTGCATAATGAGAAATTAAGATTTAGTGAATTGGAATAAAAAATTCTTGAATAGAAAGATTTAAATAATAATTACAGGTTATTATATCATAACTTGGAGTTATAATGATAGAACTAACAAAAAAGGAACAAGAAGCATTGCTAACTATCTATAAAGATATTGCTAATTTTTATAATGCAAATTCTCTGAGTAAAGAACTTGAGATAACGCAGGTTGGAACTATGAAGCTTTTGAAGAGGTTTGAAAAAAACAATATACTTACAAGTAAAAAAATTGGAAAATCAATTGTTTACAAAATTAATATAAAAGAGGAGTTTGTACAAAAACTAATTGCATTTGCTTTAATAAATGAGGCAGGTAAATATCAAAGATGGAAGGATGAATTTAAATCTTTGAATCAAAAAGATAGAATTTTATTGTTTTATGGATCTGCATCAAAAGATTATTCTCATGCAAAAGATATAGATATATTTGTTATTCTTAATAAGGAAGATTTTAAAGAAGTGAGTAAAGAACTTGGGAAAATTCAGGGGATATTGCCCAAAAAACTTCATGCAATTAAAGCGACAAAAAAAGATTTAGTAAAAAATATAAAAGAAAATAACAAATCCATGATAGAAATAATTAAAACAGCAATTGTTTTATATGGATATGATGAATACATGGGGGTTGTAAATGAATTCGCAGAATTCTAAGCAGGTTGATTGGTGTCTGAGAAAAGCAAGAGGAGAGCTTGAAGAATGCAAAAGGCAAAAAAAGAAGGCTCGCCATAGGGGCTTATTGAAAGTTGAACCAAATAAGGAACTTGCTTTTAAACATTTACAAAAAGCAAAACATAATTTAGAAGTATTCAGGCTTCTCAGAAAAAATAAATTTTCAGACTGGTCTATAACTGCAGGTTTTTATACAATATATCATTGTTTTCTGGCAATTGCAGTAAAGCACGGATATGAATCAAAAAATCAAACTTGCACTATTGCTTTAATAGAGACTTTACAAGCACAAGGCAAAATATCAATTGATCGTGACATTATTGATTTCATGAAATATGAAGAAGAGGAAAATAATCATAAGAACAGCATTATTGAACTTAGGGAAGATTATGCTTATGGTGTGGATCTTGAAGTTAAGGACAAAGAACAGCTTGATAAGGTAGAAAAGTCATGTATTGAATTTATTGATGCTGCTAAAAGTATCATTTATGAAGAAAACTGAGAAACTAAAGGTTAATAGTACAGGATAAATATTAAAAATAAATACTAATCCTAATTTCTTCCAACACACATATCACTCCCACCCTGACAATATTTATAAATCAAGCCAGGCACACAACACACGAATGAAAACAGCAAGGCTGACAAAAAAAGAGGATGAATTCTGGGAGGAAGTTTACAATTGCGTTATAAGGAAGTTGCCAATTAAAGAGTACAATTTTATCGCCATAAATAAGTTATGCTGAGAAATATTTGAAACAAATATTGTAAAAATCTTTTCATCAGAAAGAACCATTACAATTTTAATGCAAAAGTGCACCCATTTTTTAAAAACCCCTTACTTAAATCTCTTCAACATTAAAGAATTTCCCACCACAATCAAAGAAGACGCTGCCATTAACAAAGCCCCAAATTCAGGCCTCAATCTAATACCAATAGGCATTAGAACTCCTGCAGCGATAGGGATGGCAACAATATTATAACCCGCAGCCCACCATAAATTTTGTTTCATCTTTTTTCTAGTTTCTCCACTTAACCTTATTAACTTAACAACTTCCAATGGATTACTTTTAACAAGGACAACTTCTGCAGATTGAACAGCAACATCAGTTCCAGCACCAATAGCAATCCCAACATCTGCTTGAGTCAAAGCAGGAGCATCATTAATACCATCGCCAACCATCGCAACCTTTCCTTTTTGTTGAAGTTCTTTAATTTTATTCACTTTATCTTTTGGCAATACATCTGAAAAATAAATATCTATTCCTAACTCTTTTGCAACATATTCTGCAGTATGTTTATTATCTCCAGTAATCATTGCTGTTTTGATATTCATTTCCTTAAGTAATCTGATAGTTTCTTTTGATTCTTCTCTTATAACATCAGATAATGCAATAACTCCAAACACATTATTTTTGTCAGTTACATAAACAATTGTTTTTCCTTGATTTGCAAATTTCTCAGCTTCTTTTTGTAGTGTATTTTTAACATTAAACTGCTCTAGTAATGCAAGATTCCCAACAAAAACTTCCTTACTGCCAACAACTCCAACAGCACCCTTCCCAGGAATTGCCCTGAAATTACTAACAGAAGGAATCTTTAGTTTTTGGCTTTTAACTTTCCTGATTATTCCCTCCCCAATAATATGTTCTGAATTTTGTTCAATCGCCGAAGCATAACTTAAAGTTTGTTTGTCTCCAACAATGTCTGTAACCTCAAAAACTCCCTTGGTCAAAGTTCCAGTCTTATCAAAAACAACATAATCTAATTTTTCAGCAGTCTCGACAGAAGTCATATCTCGAATCAACATTCCATTCTTCGCAGCCAAAGTCGTTGAAATAGATGTCACAACAGGAATCGCTAAACCCAAAGCATGAGGACAAGCAATAACAACAACAGTAATCGCCATTGTTAAAGCAAAAACTAAATCCTGCGTAGATAAAAATGCCCAATATAAAAAACTTAAAGTTCCAATTGAAATTGCGGAAATGGTCAAATAGTGAGCCGCAACATCAGCCATCTTCTGAGTTCTAGGCTTTGAAGACTGAGCCTCTTCAACAAGTTTAATAATCTGATTCAAAGTTGTATTTTTTCCAGTTTTTGAAACTTTAATTTTTATACTTCCATTAAAATTAATACTTCCCCCAATAACTTTATCGTTTAATTTCTTATGAATGGGTGTGGATTCTCCAGTAATCATTGATTCATTAATGCTTGTCTCCCCCTCGATTACAACCCCATCAATAGGAACTTTTTCTCCTGGTTTTATTAAAATAATATCTCCAATTTTCAATTCATCTGTTGAAATTTCAATAACTTCATCGCCTTTTATCAAATTAGCTTTTTTAGGTATAAGTTTTGCAAGCTCTCCTAAGGCTCCTGAACTAGCCATAACAGCTCTCATTTCCATCCAATGTCCAAATAATAAGAATAATGTTAAGGTTGAGATTTCCCAATAGAAATCTGGTGCTTCTGTAAAAACAAACGTCGCTCCAACACTATAGAAATAACCTGCTAACAAGGCAACAGACACCAAGACCATCATCCCAAGTCTTTTTTTGGCTAATTCTTTTTTTGCTCCTGCAAAAAATGGCCATCCGCCCCATATAACTACTATTGAAGCAAGTGCAAATAATACTAACTCCTCTCCGGGAAATGAAAAAGAAAAATTAAGCCATCTATGAATTGTTGGAGATAATGCAAGGATTGGTATAGATAAGAGTAAGACTATAAAAAATTTGTTTCTGAACATTGATGCATGATGTCCTGCATGGTCTCCACCACCATGTTCATCAGGGTTCTTATGTTCTTCATGACCAGAGCTATGCTTGTGCATTTCCTTATGGTGATTCATTTTATGATTTTCCATTTTATGATTATTTATTCTCCTTACTTTAGATTATGAGATTTATACAAATTTATTATATGCATATGCAATTAACCAACCAAAAATAAAGCTGATTATACCTGCTTCAATCATTCCGGCTATTGTTCCCAATATTGTTATATCAAAAAACATATGCCATTGTTTCATCATTTCAACAGCTCCAGCATAAATCCCAATGTTTCCAGCTATGCCTAATAAAAGCATCATTAAAGCTGAAATTAAAGCGAGACTTATTGCAAGTGCTTTAGGATTTAATTCATGTTTCATCTTTTTTTACCTCCTTTCTTTTTATTAACGACTTCAATCTTTTTAAATACATCACTCCCATCCCGACAATATTTAAAAAGTCAAGCCAGCGTCAGTAAATCAGATAAAATTAAAACAAAAAAAAAATGCCCACAAGGATAACATTTTACTCGCTTGCACAGTGGGGGAACTTAAGATTTAATGAATTGAAATAAAAATTCTTGACAGTATCTCCGAAAACAATTGAGTTCTAACTAGTAGTATCGAAAGGTATTTAAATGAGTATATCCAATGGATATACATGAATAAAGTAAAGAATAAGCTGATCCTTGATAATATTAAATTGTATTTTGAAAAGAAAATAACTAAATTTGGCAATAGTGCAAAAATTGATTGTCCAAAGAAGTTTATTGGAAAGAAAGCTATTGTGATAATAGAAAATGATAAATCATGAACAATTAGTTTTAAGTTGTAACATTCTTCGCCATTTTATTAATGAAAGTTTGGGTTTGGATAGAAGTAAAAATGTTTCTGGCTTTGAGCTATGTGAGCCCTTACTCGACGCTGTTGCATATAATACTTATATTGAAACAGTCAGCAACAAAGCTGACATTCTTTATTTAAGAATAAAAGAATCCTTAAGTGAAATGACAACTTATTCTTATCTAAATTACATTTCAAGACTTTCTAAAAAATTGGAATTAAATGAAAAGAAAGTTATGTTAGCTTTTGATTATACCGACGAGGATTTCTATGGAGATGTTCAAGGATTTGATATTCATGGTTGGACAGGCAAGGAAGGAATTACTGGAAAGTTTAAGTTTCTTACATGTAGCATAATCTCCGACGATATTCCAGAAAAAATTCCGTTGATAAGTTTACCAATTCAGATAGGGCATTATAAAAGCAGTGTGATTATAGATTGTTTGTCAAAGATAAAAAGTTATATTGGAGAAATTGATTTGATATTATTTGATAGAGGATTCTATGACAAAGATTTGATGTATGAATTAACAAAATTAAATTATCCTTATTTAATTTTTGTTCCAAAACATCAGGATAAACAATCTATTCTTTATCCAATGGAAGCTGGAGAAGAGATTGCAATTTATAATGAATTTACCGTCAATAAAAATCAAAGCAAATATCCTGGAGAAAACATTTTAGTTTTCTTAAAACAAATATATGATAAAAAAAGTGAGAAAAATTATGATTGGGTTTTTGCAACTAATGTCGAGGAGGTTTTGTTAGAAAATTTGGTTATAACTTACAAAAAGAGATGGAGAATTGAAACACAATTTAGAGTTCAGGATGAAGCAAGAATAAAATGCAAATCAAAAGAAATGAAAGTAAGATATTTTTTATTTTTATTTGAACAGATGTTACAAACAATGTGGATTTGTTTTTACAAAAACGAATGTTCATTTAAACAATTTCTTATTGAAATTAAAAAAACTGGTAAATCTTTAACAGAAAATCCCAAGAGGTCCTACAGCAAAAGAGTGAAAGCATAAGTTTAGTAAGTCTTGTGATTGATCATCTGTAGGACTTTGAGGAACAATTTAAACTAGAGGTAACAATCTAATTTTAAAACTTATTTCGGAGATACTAATTTATACCAAAACTTTAAATATAATAAGTGTTTTATAATAAAATAAATTCAAGTTAATTGCCAAAAATAACATAAAAAATTAAATATAAACAATAAATTATTAAAAAAATGCTAAAAATAATCAAAAAGAAAATTAGAGAATTCTTCTGAATGCTAAACTGCAAAGGTTATATTAGTTTCAAGTTTTTTAAAAAATTATTCTATAAGGAATAAAAATTCATTTAAGGCTAAAAGAAATTCCTCAATCCAAAACTTATTTAAAGGCTTATTTCCTAATAATATTACTTAACTTCGGTTAAGGTTATTTAACTTCGGTTAGATAAGGAAAGATGTGGATTTCGGTTTATGTCTTTCCACTTATTTTCTT
>Ga0180732_1000364_pt1 | contig 41089 bp, 32 predicted proteins | sample KR11_01MetaG_FD_148674 | JGI IMG/M metagenome (GOLD analysis project Ga0180732, IMG submission 148674) | Groundwater microbial communities from the Olkiluoto Island deep subsurface site, Finland - KR11_0.1 MetaG | ecosystem: Environmental > Aquatic > Deep subsurface > Groundwater | place...
TAACTTCCACTCCGCACTTGTCGCAGACAACGCCCTTGTATCTGATTCTTTTGTATTTTCCGCAATAACATTCCCAGTCTTTCGTAGGCCCGAATATTTTCTCGCAAAAAAGCCCGTCCTTTTCCGGCCTTTGCGTCCTGTAATTAATTGTTTCCGGCTTAATAACTTCCCCGTGCGACCAGCCTAAAATTTCCTCCGGACTGGCAAGCTTCAGCCTCACCGCCTCAAAATCCTCAACTTTTGTTCCTAGATTTGGCATAAATAAATTGTTAGATGATTAAATTGTTGAATTGCTAAATTGTTATCTATACCGCTCCGCCGCAGTCTCCGCCTCGGCAGGCTGTCTAATAAGTCCCAAATATACGGAATTTATCCTTTAGGATTTCAAAAAATGGCTTAAACAAGCGATGCCTTATGAAACCCTGAAGGGTAAATTCCACTTATTAGACAGCCTGTCAGGACTGCGGCGAGAGAAATATCGCTTTGCCCGCTTTCTCGCCAGGGTCCTCTCCGAGAGACTCTGGCGGAGCGGGAAAATTTATCTGCCGGAGATATGACCAGTTTCCACAACTCTGATGGTCCATAAAAGTGGTTAAAGCAATTGGCGCTTTTTATTTTGGTGTGTATTTTTTTCATGTGATTTTGTGATATCATCTTCACCAAATACAGCTGTCCAGTATGCGGGTACATTATTTTTGTCATTGATAAACATTTTCAAAAAAATACAACTAAAAACAATTAAAATCAAATATACTGATAAAAACAGTAGTACTAAAGTAAAATCAAGAAGAGACAGCTTGTCTAATCCACTAAAAAGTTGTTCCACTACACTCAAACTATTCATATAAACAAAAACAAGCAAGTTTATTAAAAAAACAAGTATACTAAAAAATGGAATAATAAATTTCATTATTTTTCCTATGTTTAACATATTTTTTGGCAAAGAAGTTTCAAAATCGGTTTTGGTTTTTTCCGCAATATCAATTTCATCTTCCGACAACGACTCTCCTAGCGCTATAGCTTCTTTATATTTTTTCTCTTTTGTTAATTTAGCGATTTTAATTGCGGGAGATGTCAAAAATTCAATATAAATAATAATTCCAAAAAGAATACAAAAAACACTAGTACCAGTTAAAAACTGAACTAAAAAACCATAGTTTATAAAAAGAAAAATTACTATTACAGAAATGGTAATAACCGCAAACACAAGAATCTTTTTTAGCTTGTTTGCCATATTTTTGTTTTTAAAATTAAAATTTAAAAATAAAAATCCAAAAGCCGCGATTAGCCGAATAATATCCACTTCCAAACGGGAATTATTTTTATTTTATATCCGCTTTCTTCAATCTCGCTTTCTTGGTTATAAGTAAGAATCGCTCCGTTTTTAATATGAAAATAATCCATCGCTTCAACCAATCCTTTTATTTCTCTTTTCCGGTCCGCCTCGCTCAATTCCCAAACCGCTTAAGAAATAAATCAAAAGCGATGCCAAGGAAACAAATAATATGGATTATTGTTTCCTATGAGAAACAATATAATAAATCTGCTTCTCTGTCAATAAGTTGCGCAAAATTATCATTTCTCGCAAACTTTCTGGCATTCTTCCAGAGAGCCAAAGGGGGTTTCTAGCGAACAACCGCCGCCGGCATTAACTTTTATACACTTATTTGTTTGCGTGTCAAATTCATAACCATAAACCTCATTTGCTCTGGCACATTTGGAATCAAATTTAACTTTCTGCCCGCATCTCGGATCAACCGCCGATTTTTCCTTAATCGTGAATTCGGGAGAATTAAAATAATCCAAACTAAAATGACCATGGGTTGTAATTCTGGTTTTTGCCACTATTCTATATATTCCAGCGCTTGCCTCAAAATAGTAATTCTCAATTTCTTCACTGCCGTCGCAGTTAGCTATTTTTTGATTCCATTTTTCGCTTTTCGCTTTTCCTTTTTTCAAAATTTCAAATCCATTTATATCAATATTGCATTCGATATTAGAACAAGCGCATAAGTTAGTAATTATTCTTTTCCATTGATCATTTTCTTTCTTCTCTACCTCAAAATACGGCCAGTAAATTTCAACATCAGCAGAAACATTATTTTTTATATCAATTTTAATCTCCTCTCCCCATTCATACTCCGTTTTGTCGATAGAAACAGTTATTTTTCCATCCGACGGCGTTGGAGTTATTATAATCGGAGGATTAATTTGATGATTATTTGACGCTAAATACCCCACCGCTCCAAACAGCGCGCCGATACAGACAATCACAGAAACCGTTAAAATCAGCTTTGATAAAGACACTGATATTGGCTCTTTTTTGTTTGTCATATTTTTGTTTTAGAAAATAAAATTATTTAATTGTGAATTCATCTGAATAAATTATTTCTTTTTTCTCACAAGGAAATTCTTTATTTTGACAAGCAGTATAAATAGGGACCGCTATTCTATAAGTTCCTTTTTCAAAATCAGTTTTAAAAAATTCAATTTCAAATTCTTTATTTTTTGAAAAATCTATGCATTCTTTAATAAAATCCACTTCACATTTTTTTGCTAAATATTCTTCCCATGTCCAATTTTTCTTTTGGAAATAATAAGTATTACAGGACTCAAAACATACGGCTTCATTTAAACTATTTCTTACCGTTATCTTCACTATCTCCCCCTGCTCATATTCCGTCTTATCCGTCATAATAGTTATTTCTTTTTCAACCAACGGATTTGTGGTCATGATAATTCCTTGTTGCGAAACCAAATACCCAACCGCTCCAAACAGCGCGCCTAAGCTGACAATAATAGAAACCGCTAAAACCAGTTTAGATAAATTCACTGACATCGGCTCTTTTTTGTTTGTCATAATTTTGTTTTTAAAAATAAATAAAAATTATTTTTCAATTTCAAGAAGAAATAATTTTATAAACCTTCTTTTCTCCAGAAGGAAGATAGTATTCTAATTCTGTATCGGAAATCCATTTTGGTTTGAAAAACCAAAGTGGCTCATCGGTTTTATCAATAAAATAACGCTCGCCTGTAAAAAGATTTTCAATGTAAAGTTCCGATCCTATCCCTTCTTTGCGCAGTTTTTCTTTTTCTTCTTGTTCAAGCTCATAAACGCCAAACCAGATATTGTCAGGATGAACAGTAACATAACCGGTATTAAAATTAAGCGCGTCTCCTCCCATAACATTTTCCGGCGCCGGAAAAATATCAGTTTTCCATGTTGTAGTGTCAATGCGAACAAATCCTAATCTTATAGCTCCAACATGAGTATCAAACCAGAAATAGCGGCCGTCGTCAGACCAGTCGTCTAATCTTACACTACCCACAAGATCGGGATATTTATCTATCATTTTTTTAATCGGGAAAACAAAATCATCTTTTTTGGTTTTCAAATTTTTGACAATTAGAGCATAATCATCTTCTCCAAGATAACCTCTTTCAAGAACTACATAAATTTCAGCAGGATCAACGCGAAAATCGTACGAATAATATCCCTTAAAAACCATATCTTCGCCTTTTTCAGATAATACAATTAAGTCGTCCCCTTTTTTATTATATTGATACTTCCAAAGTTCTACTTTAAATCCTGCGTCTTGCTTTGATTTTTTCGGATCGTAATTAAATTTTCTTATCGCATAAACTCCGCACCTATGTAGTTCGATAGGATGATAATGTTTTGAGTCTATATTATCTATTTGAAAATTAAGTTTTTCTTTTTTAGTTTCTTTGTCTTCTATAGAAACCCTAACTGACATTTCTGTCTTCTCAATATAACTTGCCACTTCATCATCAGCCAAGCAATATTCTTGATTTGATTTTTCTAATTGTTTTTCCGGCAAAGAATTTTTAATTGAATAAAAATAAATAATCCAAACGACCAACAAAACTAAAGCTGATAGAAAAGATGTTGCGATTATAATTTTTTTAGAGCTGATTTTCATTTACTTTTTTTATTTTCCTTTATTATCACAATCCTAATCCCTCGCGAATTAAACTGCCGCCTCCAAGTTCACTTGCTTTTGCTTCCTTGTAGTAATTTTTTACCAAGCCCTGCGGGAGTTCAGGTTTCTTGCCTCGCAATAATTCTTCAATGGTTAAAATTTGAATTTTTTGAAATTCAATGCCTGTATTTTTAGTCAAAGGAGTAATAAAAGTTCCCGCGTCAACCGCTTCGTTTTTCATCGGCTTGGTCGGCTTTTCCAAAGTTATAAAAATCCCCGCTTCGGCTTTTTCCCTTTCCACATCGCCTTTCAAAGCCGCTATTTGATTTCTCTGGACTTTGCCTCCTTTAATTTGAACAATCACTTTGCCGTATTCCCATTTGCCGTTTACTGAGTTTTTATGAATAGTAATAATCCCGTCAACACCTTTATCCGCTCCTCGCATATTGTCTTTATTCTTGCTTTGCGCCGGCATAGCGTTTACCAAATCCAGCGCCCAATATTCAAATTCAAAAGGATCTTTTTTAAACAGCTCTTTCGCTCCCGCCAAATCCGTCGGCAGTCCGTCAACAAAAATTTGCTTATTTCCCAGCCCGAATTGATCTTGCAATCTGTGTTTTATTAAATTTATAGCCAAAGTCGTAATATCTATTCCCACCCAATTTCTTTTTAACTTTTCCGCCACCGCCACCGTTGTTCCGCACCCGCAAAAAGGATCCAAAATCCAATCACCCTCTTTTGAACTCGCTTTAATTATTCTCTCCAAAAGCGCTTCTGGCTTTTGAGTGGGATAGCCAAGTCGTTCTGCCCTTACTCTATCAACAGGATAAATATCTACCCACCAATCTTCAACTTTTTTGCCCAGTTTTTCCATTTCCTTAATTTTATCCTTATCTTCATTGTCACTATTAAATACTTGGCCTGTATTATGTAGACCGCTTTTATGAGGTATCCTCGGGCTATCAAAAAAATAATTATCTCCTTTTGCGTAAAATAAAATTGTATCGTGTTTTTGAGGAAAACAATTTTTTGCTCCACTAGGTGTTGCGTAACACCACACTATCTCATTCTTAAAATTCTTTTTCCCAAAAATCACATCCAAAACAATTTTCAAATAATGGCTGGCGGTCGGATCGCAGTGCAAATATAAACTGCCTGTCTTTTTCAGAACGCGATGTAGCTCAATTAATCTTACGGCCATCATCGTCAAATACGCCAGCATATCATTATGCCCGACCATTTTTTCCAGCGCCAGCATTAAATTGGAAATATCCTCGTTCGTTTTAGTAACCAAATAATCAAAAGTTTCCTTTGATTCCCTTGTCCAATGCCAAGAATCGTCAAACGCCTTAATCTGCGCCGGACTGTCCAGCATGCCTTCTTTAAACAAAACATTATAATTCCGATTGGAATTAAACGGCGGATCCAAATAAATCAAATCAAAACTCTCGTCTTTGATTTTCTTTCTTAAAATTTCCAGATTGTCGCCGAAATATAAAGTTCTATTTTGCATATTAGTTGCGATAATTTTCTAAAAGATTTTTAAAAATTGATAACTTTATTTTCCCACACAGCCTGTCTAAAAAGTCCTTATTTGGGTAGGCACGAGCCCTCGCTCGCGCCAGAAATGGCTTAGCTGACAGGTTGAAGCGAGGGCTTCAACCTACCTAAGAGAGTTTTTAGACAGCCCGCACAGCCCCTGCTGGAAATTAAAGCGAAACAATTTTCTGGTTTGTTCGGCAGCCGCTCCTTCTCCGATTTCTCCCGCTTCTTCCGGCATCTCATCAAATGTTTCCGTCTTTTCTAATTTCCATGTATCGCCATATAGCCTAAACCAAGGATTTTTCTTGCTGGGAAATATGATTTCAAATTTAAATATATTTTCATACCAACTGGACAGCTGAATCGTTCCTGGCTCAACCCCATATTTTTCCATCAATTCCTTTAGTGTGATGACATACACATCCTTCATGGTTTTCAAATCTTTAATCACCAGAGCGTGATTTTCGTCGCCATACCAGCTTCGGACAAGAGTCAGATAAGTTTCGGTGTCATCAATACGGAAATTACTGCCAAAGGAAACGGAAATATTCTTATAATCACTAAATAAAAATGCCTTTTTGCCATTCCCGTTATAATCATAATGCCATAATTCACTTGTGCCGCTAAACTTTCTGATAACATATACCCCGCACTTGTGAGTTTCCACCGCGTGAACATGGTTTTCCGGGACATTTTCAATCACAAACCTTGATTTCTCTTTGTTGGTGTTTTTTTCCCAAATAATTATTGTCAATGGCATGTTTTGCGCTTGTGTATAATCGACCCATTCATCGTCTCTCAAACAAGCGCTATGAGTTGGGGAGGGCTGAGATGTCGGATTATAAGAAATTATTATTTGAACTTTCTACAAATTTCTGATTTAAAAGCCAAAGGACAAATCCAAGTAAAAGAACGACTAATATAACAAGCGCGAGAATTATGACCTTGGTTTTGTTTGAAATTGTTTCAAGCATCTATTTTCGCTTATAAATTAACCGACTGCAACAGAGTGTATAATATTATTTTAAGCAAGATGGAAAAATTATCTTGCTTTTCGGTTATTCTACAAATTCAAAAGTAGAGATCATAGCAGTATAAACCTTGTATAATTTTATGGGATAAGCAAAATTAGGATTTTCTTCTGCGATAGGATAATCGCCCAACTCATACATAAATTCACCCTTCGGCATATACACGCGCTCATAATATCCGTCAAAGCCAAAAGTAACTATACGATAAGCGGAAATGTTATTAATTAAAATAGATTCTTTTTCTGCGGGACCCCATGCATAAGGAGCTCCGCCTGCATCATATTCTTTTTGAGATTCTGCCATAATTTCTTCAACCCACTCCTCTCCTGAAAGTTTTTTGGGATTTTCAATAGCATCAATAACTAAGTTCTCCCCCACAATAGTTCCCGATACTTCTGATGAAGGCAGTTCTATATTTATTTTATCGCTCAAAAACAAATCTTCAGATGGCAGATGAAATGCTTTTGGAACGCTAGTTATTGTTGCTTCTTTTGGATATTTTATCTGATAATGATGTTTTTCATTTTTATAAGTTAACCAACTCATAATATCAATCTTATAATTTTCCCAATCAAAATAGGTTCCAGCTCCCTCTGTTGTTCCTGGCATATAAAATTCTTCTGGCAATAACGGCTCGGATTCCTCTGGCACCGGACTAGCAAATTCTTTTTCAATCAAAACTTGATTGCTTTTCTGATTAATAAAAACAACCAAAAACAAAACAATGCTTGTTGTAAAAAGACTTATTATAGAAAATTTGATCAGATTCTTCATGGTAATAAGAGGTTAAAAACAAAAAATCATTTCCTCTCCAAAAAATCCAAAATATACTGGCAGTATTGATGGTAATCCCGCAAGCAATCTTTTACCGAAGAATAGACTTTGGTATAATCAACTTCGTCGTATTCGTGTACTAAAATATTTCTCGTCCCAACGCTTTTAGAAATCTCATCGGAAAATTCTTTGGGGTAAATTTTCAAACCAACCAAGCCTGAAAAAGTTTCCTTGTAATCTTTAGGGATAACAATGTCTTCGTTTGAAAGCTCGGAAATTAAATGCTGATTTATGTCAATCGCCCTCATTATTACCCGCTCAAGCAATCTTTCTATAATCGCCTGCTTTTTATAATCGGAAGCAATCTCGCTAAAAGAGTACTGGGAAAATTCCGCGAGATGAACCAGCTCTTCTTCAATCAAATTTATTTTTCTTTTGATAAATTCTTTATTTAACATATTTTTCTAATAATTTATGGCGTTTTTTAATTAAAAAATATTCAAGATCCAAAAGCGATTTCGCCGCGATATAATCTCTGAACGCGAACGCCTTAAATTCAAGATAACTCATTTCATTTCCAAAAAGCAATTTTCCTTCCCGCGCAATCTCGTATCTCAAAAGCGGATTGGCGTTTTTAAGATTCGTAAGATCGATTTTTTCCGCGGGAATATCCAAAATTTCTCCCAAGCCGAAAAGCGCCGCGTTATAGATATTCATATCATTGAACCCATCCATATAAACCGCCACATCAAAATCGCTGTCTTCTCTGAAGACGCCTTTCGCCCGCGAGCCGAATAAAACAATAAATTTTATTTTATGCTTTTCGGCCAATTTTTCTATTTCCGATTTTTTTAAATTGATGTCTATCATAAATTTAATTTTTACGATATCAAAAATCGCTAATAATTCACTGCCGGTGCATTCTAGTCCCAAGCGCAACTTGGGACTAGCGAAGAGAGTTTAATCTCCAGTTTCCAGTTTCTAATTTCCAATTTCTATTCCTTCTCATCCAATCCTATTTTTCCTTCTCCTTTTTGAATATTCTCTTCTTTGACAGCTTCTTCCTCTCTTCTCTCTTTCGCTCCCAGAAGTTCAACATTCAAACTAAGCGCCTTAAGCTCGTTCACCAGGACATGGAATGAAGCTGGAATATTGGGACTTTTTATCGGCTCGCCCTTGATGATTGACTCGTAAGCTTTTGACCTGCCGAGAACATCGTCTGATTTGATAGTCAAAACTTCCTGCAAAGTGTGCGCGGCTCCGTGCCCTTCCAGCGCCCAGACTTCCATTTCCCCGAATCTCTGTCCGCCGAATTGCGCCTTTCCGCCCAATGGCTGCTGGGTTATCAGGGAGTATGGGCCGATGGAGCGCATATGTATTTTATCTTCCACGAGATGGTTTAGTTTCATGATATAAGTAATCCCGACAGTAGTTTTATTATCAAAAGGCTTTCCTGTTTTTCCGTCAAAAAGCTGGACCTTTCCGTCTTGCGGAAGCCCCGCTTTTTCAAGCTCGCTTTTTATCTGTTTCTCGGCAACTCCGTTCAAAGACGGACAAGCGACTTTATAGCCCTGCTTGCTTGCCGCCCAGCCCAGATGAGTTTCCAAAATCTGCCCGATATTCATACGGCTTGCCACTCCGAGAGGATTCAGGATTATATCAACAGTAGTTCCGTCTTCCAAATAAGGCATATCCTCAACGGGAAGAATTGTGGAAATAACTCCTTTATTTCCATGCCTGCCCGCCAGTTTGTCTCCGACTTGGACTTTTCGCAGCTGCGCGACGCTCACTTGCACTTTTTTTATCACGCCACTGGAAAGCTTATCTCCTTGATCTCTGGAAAATATTTTAATGTCAACTACTTTCCCCTGTTCTCCGTGCTGAAGATATAAAGAAGTGTCTTTCACATCTCTCGCTTTTTCGCCGAAGATAGACCTCAATAATCTTTCTTCCGCCGTCAAATCGCTTTCTCCCTTAGGCGTAATTTTCCCGACTAAAATATCTCCCGATCGAACTTCCGCGCCAATTCTGATAATTCCATCCTCATCCAAATCTTTGAGTTTTTCTTCTCCGACATTAGGAATGTCTCTGGTCACGATTTCCGGACCAAGTTTTGTGTCGCGGACATCAATTGAAAAATCTTCAATATGGATTGAACTGAATCTGTCTTCTTCCACGACTCTTTGGGAAAGTATAATAGCATCTTCAAAATTGCATCCTCCCCAAGGCATAAACGCTACCAGCAGATTTTGGCCAAGCGCCAGCTCTCCATTTTCGGTTCCGGAGCCATCGGCAAGAAGATCTCCTTTTTTAACCTTCTGCCCTTTTTTGACTCGGGGGCGCTGAGTCATGCAGGTAGCGGCATTTGACCTGACAAAACTGGAAAGGTTATAATTTATAAATCCGGAATCCGAATTCTTGATTTTTATATGAGCTCCATCAACTTCAATAACTTCCCCGCTTTTCTCAGCAAGAACAACATGCCCCGAATCAATTGCGGCTCTTTTTTCGAGGCCGGTTCCCACTACGGGAGATTGTGGAACAATGCAAGTAACGGCCTGTCTCTGCATATTTGAACCCATCAACGCTCTGTGCGCGTCATCGTGTTCCAAAAAAGGAATCAGAGATGTCGCCACACTAATCGCTTGATTGGGGGAAATATCCATAAAATTTACTTTCTCGGCTTCAATTATTCCAGGTCTGCCTTTGACTCTTGCCTGAACTTCGTTTTCAATAAATTTACGAGAACTTTTTTCAAAAGGAACGCTGGCATGAGCGATAGTGGCAGTTTCCTCTTCGGTAGCATCTAGATATATTATTTCATCCGTCACTACGCCATTTTTAACTTTTCTATAAGGAGTTTCCAAAAATCCGTATTCATTAACTTCTCCGTAAAGGGCAAGATGCCCGACCAAACCGATGTTCGGACCTTCCGGAGTTTGAATTGGACAAACTCTGCCATAATGGCTTCTATGCACATCACGAACTTCAAACCCCGCTCTCTCTCTTGTCAATCCTCCCGGACCCATAGCGGAAAGCCGCCTTTTGTGCTCAAGCTCGGCCAGCGGATTCACCTGATCCATAAATTGGCACAGCTGGCTGGACATAAAAAATTCTCTGATAACCGCGATTAGCGGCCTGGTGTTTATAAGCTGGGAAGGCGTAACGGTGTTCACATCCAGCGTGCTCATCCTATCTTTGATGTTTCTTTCCACCCTCATAAATCCCAATCTGAATCTTTCCTGAACAAGTTCTCCCACCATGCGGACTCTTCTGTTTCCCAGATGATCAATATCATCGCTCACGGAAGTTGAAGAATTATTAAGCTTGATTATTTCTTTGATCGTTAAAATCAAATCACTTGGCTGAAAAACTCTGTGCGCGACTGAATCTTCTAAGTTTACATTAAGCCTTTGATTCATTTTATGCCTTCCGACTTTTCCAAGATCATACCTGTCAAATTTGAAAAACATTCCTTCAATCAGCTGCTTGGCATTATCGGCAGTCGCCAAGTCTCCCGGTCTGATTCTTTTATAGACTTCAATAAAGCCTTCCGCTTTGGACTTTGCCAAATCTTTATTTAAAGTTTCTTTTATAAATTTCACGCTTCCCGTGTCAACATCAGCAAAAGTTTTCATTATGCTTTCATCGGTTCCTTCGGTAAAAGCGCGCAGAAGAGAAGTGACAGCCACTTTTCTTTTCTTGTCAATTCTCACAAAAATAGCGCCGCTTGCTTCCGTTTCAACTTCGAGCCACGCTCCTCTGTTTGGAATCAGCTTCGCGCCAAAATATCTTTTATCCTCTTTCTCGGCAGAAATACTGAAAAATACTCCCGGAGATTTTATAAGCTGGCTGACAACCACTCTTTCCACTCCATTAATAATAAAAGTTCCGCGATCTGTCATAAGAGGGAACTCTCCGAAATAAATTTCTTGCTCTTTTTTTATGTTAGTCTGCAAGCTTGTCAGCTTGACTTTGCATCGCAGAGGCGCTTCAAAAGACAAATTCTTTTTCTTGGAAGTTTCTTCATCATACTTCGGCTTATCAAGATAGTAACCGACAAAATCAAGCTGCATTTCTTTGTTGAAACTGGAAATGGGAGAAATCTCGCTCAAAAGCTCTTTCAGCCCCTGTTCCACGAACCAATTGTAAGAATCAATCTGGGATTCTATTAAATACGGCGGGTTTATCAAATCCTCCCTTTCGTTAAAATATTTCCTGTCCGATTTAAAACTTGCTGTTTCTTTTTTTTGAAGCATAAAAATTATTTTTATGGAAATTATTTATGAAATATTTTATTATAAAAATTGACCGATCTTTTCATTATTCTGCTTCGCCATTTAAATCTCTCAAAAAATCTGCCCGCCAAACGACATAAAATAGATTTTACAAACACATACGCAAAATGCGATCTGGAGTCCTGACGAAAGTCAGGATGTGAGCCCAAGGCTCATCAGCCTTGGGCTGAAAGACTCATAAAATTAGTAAGTCTCAAAAGAATCGCTGATGTTTCTTCCTGACTTTCGTCAGGACTCCGTGATATTCAAATTACCCAGCATTAAAATAGTAAAACAAAAACAGAATAGTAGAACAATATAGCAATAGAACAATTATTATATTTTTTTCAAGGACACAAAAACAAGCCTAGACAGCAAATACTGCAGGCGAAAAAAGCCCTCTTCTTTTATTTGATTGCTTTATAAATCATAATATATTGTTTTGACTTGAAAAACAAGCATATTTACATTATATACAAAGGAAAGATTGTGTCAAGGGCAAGTTTTCAAATATACCTGAATGACAAAAAAAAGAGTAAACCGTATAGCTTACTCATTGACTGATTATTTTATAATATATCTTTTCTTCTTTTATTTCTTTTTCGATTTTCGGACCTCCATTATTGTTAATTCGATTAAACATCCTATGAATACCTACTGGATTTATTGTCTTTCCAACTTTAGAGAGATTGCGAATGATTTCTTCATCATCCATAGGATTGCCTCTCAAAAGATCAACTAAATCTTGCTCCAACTCTTTTTCCGCATCAAGCGCAATCTCTGCAAGACTCGGACCAAGTTTTTTCAGCGGTGCCTTTATTGTTTCTATTTTTTTTGGATTAGATTGTTTCTCTTTTCTAGGAACAAGGAGGCATTCCATAAAATTTTCCGGCTTTTGTATTTCAACAGGAAATTCGATTTTAATAGCTTCAATAACGGCATCAAAATATTCTTTTCCTATCATACATATGCTGAAAAGATTGGCAATTTTAAAAGATTTTCCTGCCACAAGGTATGATACGGCTTTTGCAACAGCTTTTTCAACCTTATCTTTATTTATTTCTTCAGGAGAAACAACTTCTTCTATTTTTTCGCGAATAGAAAATACGAGATTCTCCCGTCCATGACGCTCAATCCTTACCAGCCCTAGTTCCATTAGAATCGGCAAAATTTCTCTAATCTTTATCGTATCAAAACCTGTCTTTTTGCCGATAACCGTTTGGTTTAATCCTTTTGGATTTTTCAATATAATCCTTAAGACAAATTTTTGCTCATCACTAAGCTCATATTGTTCTTCTAATACTCCAAAATTGGCGTCTGGGGTTATGGTTATGGGCGTTTCTTTCTTTTTAATTGGCATTGGCGAGGTGTTTATTTCTGCGACTTTTTCTTGGATATCATTCTTTGCCAAGCAAACCATTTTTTTCGATGGGTTTATAAATTCTGCGGTTACAATTCCCTCCTGAACCATTTTTTTTATGGTACGCCTTGTTGTTTCTATATGTATGCCTAATTTTGAAGCAATTTCCGATTGTAAGAAATCTCCCTCTTGCAGAAGATTTTCGATTTGCTCCTCATTGCTTATTTTCATAAAGGACAATCCTTCTTTTTCAATCTTTTCCATATTAAGACCGATTAAGTTTTTTTGTCCGCTATGATCAATGATATTTTTGACATATATCCAGCCTTCGTTTTTTAATTCATTTATCTTTTTTCTAAGAAATGTTTTTTCCATATTAATTGCGATTCTAATATCCCTTTGAAACATTTCCCCTGCTTTATTTTTCAATAATTCATATATTATTTTTTCTTTTGTGTCGGCTCTTTTTTCATCTATACGTTTTTTTAGCACTTCTGCAATTTTCGCTAATTCCAGATCTCTGAAATTCAAGGATTCCGGGGCTTTGATTAGTTCTGATTCTACTGGCGGTATCGACAGTGTTGGCGACACAAACTTTATTACTTCTAATGCTGAAAAAGGAACTGCTTCCATGTTTATATTTTTAGTTAAACTACCAATTTCACAAATAGGTATAGGTAGTTCTTGCATCGGCATATCACCTTGAGATTGCTTCATTGTTTCTTCAGTCTTACTTGCGATTTCTTTTGCGGAAGAAACACCCTCTTCCGTAAGTCTTATTATATTTCCTCTACCTCTTCTGGTTCTGATTTTTAATATTTTACCAGATTCTTTTAGTTCTTCTAATTTAATACTTACTATCGATTTATTCATATCCAATTGATCTATTAATTCCATTTGCTTAATTTCATATGGAATTCCGTTTTTGTAGATTTCGTATAGAATTAGTTCATTGTATTCGTATTCCAAATTCAATATTTTCTCAATATCGTTTTGATAATAGTACGATTTTTCATTAGCGGTTGACAAACCAGATGTTTTATTAAATTGTTCAATTAACTTAATGGCTCTTGCTTCCGCAACGCTTTTCTCAAGCGCTTCTGGCGGCAAAACATAAATTACGCCAAGCTGCGGCAATGGTATCAGCAAAAAACTTTCTGCGCCTTGTCCCCACAAGCCGTTTTCGATTAAAGTAAAAGGCTTAATTTTAAGACCATCAAGAATTTGTTGCAATAACTCTCCTCTATCGCTTATTATTTTTATCATATGTCATCATCTCCTATTACATAGCAACCGCTTTTGGCAAAACGATTACTTTCTAGGAGACGATAAATTTTAAATTGTCAAAGAGCAATTTTAATTTATTAATTGCGCAAAAAACTTTTATCAGCTTTTAAAATTATTTTACCGCCGCGCCGGTTTTGTACCAGTCAAATTCAATCTTGTTGACTTCAAGAACTTTAGCCCAGTCGTATTTATTCTTGTTGAATATTTCAGCGGAAGGTATTAATCTTTTGGCGTTGTTTTCAAGAAGATAAATATCAAATGATCCGATTAGTTTCATTAAATTAGAAGTTGCGTAAGAATCCATTTCTTTTTTACTGATCACTTGAATATCTTCCCATTTATTGTTGTAAGAAGCGAAAATTCCAGGATTAGGAATCCATTTTTTGACACCGGCAGGCGAGAGATAATAAATCGTTCCTTGCTTGGATTCGCGGACAAGATAGCCTCGAGAATATTTATTAATAGTTTCTTGCGGAACATCTTTGACATCATCCCAAGAAAAACCATAGTCTAAAAATATTTCTGGATTTGGCAAATGGCGTTTTATGCCATTAACTACAAGATAAACTTTATAATCGCCGATAGCTCTTATAAGATTGTCTTCGTAATCGGTTACTTTATCCAGATCCGCTTTACTAACGACAGTAATACTCCCCCATTTATAACCCAATGTTTCAAAAACCTCCGGGGTTGCAATCCATTTTTTCTTTTGATCTATGACCACATACACTTTGAAACTGTCTGCTATCTTCAATAATGTTCCATCCGCGTATCCCGTTGGATTGACAGGCGGATTTGGCGTTTGCGAAGATCCGCCGCCAGAACCGTAATTTGGAATCGCATCCAATTCTTCTTTGGAAATAATTTTTATGTCTTCCCATTTATATCCGCCGGCTATGAAATCCGCCGCGGTTTCAATCCATTCTTTTTTTCCATCTTTGATCACATAAACTTTTTCCTCCGAGGCAGATTTCAAAAGCGCGCCGTCGGGATAAGAAGGAATAATTATAGAAGTGTCTAAAGCAATAGCATCTGATATTACAGCGGCGGCAATTCCGGCGGAATCTTGAAATTTAATATAAACGGTTTTTGTTCCATCGCCGGATGTTAAAGTCCATGCTTTTGAAACGGCATAAGTTTCCCAAGTCGCGCCGGAAAAGTCAGAACTATTGGAAATTACCATCTTCGCCGCATTGGTTGCGCCGATGGTTAAAGTAACCGCGGGATTATTGGCAGTAGCCGCGCCGCTATTTATGGATATAGACATATTGGTTACGGCAGAAGTTGGGGGGGTATAACCTCCACCGCCGCTTGGAGGGGAAGGGGGTGCCGCGGCTACTGTCACAGTTACTAAATAAGCTTGAGTTGTTGCGTCCTCGGCGGTTACAGTATAAGTCACTGAATTTGTAAAGTTTTGAACTGCGCCAGAAGCAGGATTAATTGCCGCATTAGTAGAAACTGCGATTGTCGGCGCGAGAGCGGTGACGCCAGTGCCATAAGGAACGGTCAAAGCTACTGTGTAGGCAGTATTGTTAACCGTGCCGGTAACTGCCGGAGATGTGAAATTAAAAGAAGTTATATTTTTAGCTGAACTAGCTGTGCTAACGGTAAATTCTGTCACTGCCAGTAAATTGCTTGGATTGCCTGCCACGTCTGTAACGGTAATTGTGCAGTTGCTGTACGCGCCATCAGTTAAAGCATTAAAGGTTATTGTGTTTGTTCCGATACTTGCGGAAGTGGTGACGCTTGAGCAATCCACGCCATAAGTTATTGCGCCTGCTTCATTGGTAGTAAATGTATAATCAGGAGTATTGTCGTTGGTTGGCGTGGAAACAGGGGTTGTTTCGGAAATTATGGGATAATTCGCGTCAATTGTTTTTACCACATCTGTTCCCGCCGCCGCCGCGCTTGGATTGCCGGCTGTGTCAGTCAAAATTACTCCCGAAATTTGAAGAGCAGAAGTTCTGTCCGTGTTGCCGGCGGCAACAGTATAGGCGGCGGTATAAGTCGCGCCACTATCAGCCGTGCTCCATGTCAAAGCAACGCCATTGTAAGACCCGCTCGCAGATCCTCCGGCTTCGGTCGCGCCGGGGGTAAGCGTAAAATTTATCGCATCGCCGATTTTGAGAACTCCTGCACTGGTCGCGTTGGAAGTAATGGATGAAATTATCGGCGCTTGTCCGTCAGCTATTGCCTGTCCTGTAATAGCAACTAAAGGATTGCTTGCCAAATCTACAACTGTAGCGGCAATATCCATAGTTGCGGTTTCACTTAATGCCGCCGCCGCTCCGTCAAAAGTTAACGCGATAATAGATGTTCCGCTTCCGGAAACACCTGTAACATTTCTCGCTCCGCCTGCGGTTAGCGCCAAGTTAGTATAATCGCCTATCACAGTATTTACCGCCTCTGAATACCCCAAAGTAACAGTATTAGATCCTGTGATTTTAGCGGTGGAAAGAGAAGGGGGCGTGATATCTACATTTATTGAGCCAGCAGTTACCGAATAGGATAAGTTGTCTGTAGTGGCAGATTCCACAATTTCAACTGTCTTCCCAAAAGTATAAATATTGCGGGCTTTCGGAGTATTGGTGGGAGTGGTGGTGGTTTTTAATCTAACCCAATATTTAGTAACGCCATTAACTGTTGTTTGCGTCCAATCTACAGGAGAAGTAAAAGTAATATTGCCATCAGAAACAGAAAGGTTAGAAGTACCGTCGGTGATAATAAGAGATGACCAATCGGTAGAATAGTATTCGGCCGAAAGCGTTATTCCTTCGCCATAATCTGTTCCGCCGTAAAAAGGTCCGTTAATGCTGAAACTAATTGTATCAAATTTCTGCTCTAAGCCCGCATAAAAGAAATCATCTGTGCCGGCGAGAATAGTAAAAGCCGTTCCGCCGGAACTTTGAGCTTCAAGAGTATTATCAGTATAGCTTGCGCCGTCATAATAAAAAATCGTATCCGACGGCAATCTCAAATAAGATATGCCGGAAACCGCGCTTTTGGCGGTCATATTTATAGTGGCTAAAGTAAAAGGCGTTAAGCCAAAAGTAAAATCTCCAAGATCATCATCCCACCCTGAAGGAAAAACCATTATTGAGGTTATTTTTCCTTCTACATTATCCACTATGCCCGGGTCAGACCAATCATCTACCGGGGGATAGGGTCCCCATGTTATTGGATTTATTTCATCAACCTGAACCAAGCTCGGATCAAATTCAAAATCAAACTGGATTAAGCTAATGTTTTTGCCATTCGGATCAACCCGAATATCAACCGTAAATGAACCGTCCGGCAAAACACTTGCCACCGAGGGAACAATGGAAATTAACACTTCTCCGGCGGCTTTAGCTTTGTTTGCGCCAAAAGGCGAAACTAAAACAGCCGTTAAAGTCAAAACGATTGCCAAGACAACTGTTGCTATCTTTTTTATTGTTTTTACCCCGTTAGAATTTTTAATTTTTCCACAGGAGTTAATGGTATCGGTTTTCATAATTTGTTGTTTATAAAATTTTATGTTAAATAATTTTCTAACGGGGTGAATATTTTTTGATTAGAGCGAATACTAATAATTTAAAAAAAGCCTTAATCCTCCTTTATTATTACCTTTTACGCTTTATTTCAACTATAAAGCAAATCTAAAACTTGTCAACCCCGTTAGAAGTCCAAACTTAATCTATGTATTTTTCAAGGTCGTCAAGCGAAAGCGGATTTCATCTTATATTATTTTTAAATAGCAAAACTTATTTAAGACTTCTAACGGGGTCAAGACCTTTCTATATTTGACACTTGCAAAATAAACATATATTATATATTCAGAAAAGAGATTGTTTTTTCTTTTTTTTGAAGCATTGCTTCAGGGAGATTGCTCTTTCAAAAATAAAATGGAGGAATAAAATGAAATTGAACATCGTAGTATTGGCTGTTTGCGCTTGCGCGATTTTTTTGCCAGCCGCGGCAGGAATAACGATAGAAACGGAACAAGAAGCTGGGGTGGATAATTCGCCTTTCTGCATAAAAGCTAATCAGGAGGAAGTGATTGCTGTTTGGTACTTAGACAGTAATCTATATGAAAGCAACGAGACATACAGCTACATCCAGTGTTCTGAAATCCACTGGAATGAGAGCCAAATCGGTGTCCACAACCTAACGGTTGTTGTAAGCAACCAATATGGCTTTTCTGTGTCATCGAGTTGGAATGTAACGGTAACAAACACTATTATAGCCGTGAAAGCTATAAGAACTGAATTATTCCCGCTCAATTTGACTCTTGCAGATAATTTCACAGGACGGTTCTATTTGGACGATATTATGGTCCAACAGAATCTTACTCCCGCTAAAAACCACTCTTATAACAAGCGGTGGGATTATACAGAAATAGGTGATCATTATCTGAAATTTGTCGGCGAAAAACCGGCAGTACCGGAAGAAGGAATACCCGCGCTGCCTGTGAGATGGGGAAAGAAAACTTTTGTCGGGACATTTTTCCTGACAAACGAAAGCGTCCCCGTGGTGAATATAACAGTGAAATCGTTGCTCCTTGCACCCGGAGATGTGGCAAATTTAACCACAACTGTGGATATTGAAACAGTTGATACCCCTGTCCAACTGATCCATGGGATGACGAGGACATCTCAGAAACTGCTTAATCTTTCGGCATATCAGGTTGCCGAAAATTGGACAGAAATCAATTCGACGCGGCAGATTCAACAGTCAGGCGGGAAAAATGTTACCGTATTCAATATGACTTTGTTTGCCGGGAACAACAACGGCACATTTTATGTGGACCTAATGGGTCCGGCTGTTGAGTATAATAGCGGAAGCTACGAAAGCGGCAACCGCAGAATCCCAGTTAACCGAATAATGGCTGAAATGAAAATTTCATGGCAGCCGGATATCAACGGAGATTTCTACACTAAAAATTCTGTTGATGTCGTGCTAATGCGAAAATACGCATCCGCAAATGGAGGGGCTGGGACAAATGTTTCAGACTGTCCCGATGTATATTGCAGAAGGGCGGATCTGAACCACGATGGAATAGTCAATAGAACAGACTACAATCTGCTATTGGCGATCCCCGCAGGTCCTGTTCAGGTAGTTTAAGGGCAAAAACAACTTGCCCTTATTTTTTTTGACTTTATTCTTATTATTTGCTAGTATAAAAAAGCGCGTTAGCAAAAGGAGGCGAAAAGAATTGAAGAAAGAAAAAATACTGCTCCTGATTCTCGGAGTAATCTGTGTCTTAACAATCAGCATAATCCAAGATGGCGGCAACAGGTTGAATGGAAATCAATCAGCAGAGGATAATAGCGAGGCAACGCTCTGGAACTATACAGCTGATAATTCGGGAGAATCCGCTATACCGAGCAATTATCAGGATTATATAATGCTGGATAATCCGATAATTAAAAAATACGCTGATAATTTGGAATTAAAAGATGGTTTGGGCATTTTTCACTATAAAGATAATTCCATCTTCTTTATAATTCCCAAAGAAGACGAAAACGGCGATTACTGGCAAAATCCGGATTATACCTTGAAAGTTAAAACCGGAGATTGCGAGGATATGGCGCTTTTAACCGCTTCTTTCCTGGTGGCAAAGAAAGTGCCGGCGATGGTTGTAATTGGTCTTCTCTACAACGGTTCTGAATCAGATGGCCATATCTGGGTGGAATATTACCTAAACGGGACATATTATGCGGTTAGCAACTTCCATTCTTTTAAAAGAGAAATAAGGGTTGAAAACAGCATAGTCTATTATTCTTCGCCGGCGGTAACATTGGTTTCCACTGCCAATGAAAGCGACAGATTTGAATTGCCCTCGGAAAAATTCCAGCCGAGAAATATCTTTGGAAAAAATATAAAAAAAAATCCATATAATAAAGACTGGATTACGCTAACTTAAATTGCTTGAAAATCTCAGGCAATTTTTTTTAACATTGACACTTTTAAATAAGTGTGATATTTTTCAAGCGCAAGAAGGACTGAATGTTCTTCGGCAAAAGAGGTGAAATAATAATGAATAAAGAGAAGAAACCAAAAGGGAAAAGAGTGGGAAAAAACAGTATGGGAAAATTACTGCTTATACTGGTGGTGGTATCGGCGGCTACTTTATTACTCGCTGTTTCCTGTTTTAACGGGAAGCAGACAGACGAGCAGATGAATCTGACTTCCGAACAGCCGAACAAAAAGCAAGTGGCAGAAAACCAAGAGTTTACTTCAGGGATTATCTTTATCGAAGTAACCCCCGTGGCAACGCCGGAAGTGACGCCGATATCGAAAGACAAACCGATAATGCTTTCACTGAAAGCGCCAAAAAATGTTTCACGAGGGGAAACATTTAAGGTTGATGTTGTGATTGAACCAAACGGCAATAATATTTCTATTGCCCAGTTTGATCTTAAGCTTGAAGGCGGGATTCAAGCAGATAGTTTCGAATTCAGCAATGTGCCGAATCTTGAAGATTCGGGGTTTGAATTCAGGGATGGAAATATCTCTTTGACATTAGTTCCAAAAGAAGATACATTTCCAGCGAGTCAATTTATTGCTGGCACCCTCAAATTTTCGGCTGTTTCTTTAGAGGAAGCAAAAATAAGCTTCCATAAAATAGATATTATTGACCCTCAACTCAATAATATCTATACATTAGGAGAACCAACAACAATTTTGATTGGATGACCTCAATTTCCGGCCATCCTTTTTTTATGGGCTGGGAGGTAATGTCCTTGTAAATTTTAGAGCGCATTTCCCCTTATACCGACAAAATATCATTAAAAAAACAGGGTACGCGCAAAAGAAATTAAGGAAATTAGGAAATTGATTGTTGTATTGCCGTATTGTTAAACCGTTAGCATGTTAAAATGTTTATATGAATTCCCTATGGACTGTTTTCCGCATAAGGATTATTATAGAGATGCGGTGTTTTAATAATAATAATAATTTTATGAGTTTTTATGAAAATGTTTTGGTTGAAAACGCGGGGGTTCCTAAAAATGGACTTAAAGAAAACCTCGAGCAAAAAGAGCCGGAGTTTATGAGAGAAATGATAAAATCGCTTAATTGCCTAATAGATCAATCGCAATCTATGCGGCGAAATGCCAAAAAGATTAGCGCGTCCAGCACAAAATTATTTATAGAATCTTTTCTTTTTAACATTAAAGAGATAAAAACAGATTATAAGCCCATAGAATCTTATTTTGAAGCGCCTGCGGAATCGCATAATATATCCGTTGAAAAAAACAGAAATGACAATTCACTAATTAATAATGGCTTAGGAAGGAAAGATGGGGGCGATGAAGAGAATGGAATTGAAAATATTCCTGAAATAATGGATATAAAATCTGAATTAGAAAAAATCGCGGTTGAAATTATTTCCAAAAGTAGAGGTGTGGAAAGTTACCTAAGAAATATGAGCGGAATCAACAACGACAGTTTCATCACTGGAGCGTATAACAGCTTCAGAGATCTGAATAACGCGATCTTGAAACTGGATTCAATAGAAGAAATGATTACGGCGTATTCTAAATAATATCTCGCATTTTATATTAAGAAATTTTTAAAAAACTTGAACGCGCATACGCAAAAGGCTCCACTCGGGAGAATAGAGCCAGCGCCTAACTTTGTTATAAAGGAGGCTCTGAAAAACTGCTAAAATTACATTTTTGAAACTTATTTTTTGAGTTAAATCATGGATTCCCGCCGGAGTTTATGCTGAATTTATTTCAGTGCGGGAATGACAAAAACAGAGTTTTTTCAGAGGTTCCTAAAATTATAAATTGCAAGTTATGAGTTAGTTTGTCGCAATTGCTGAACGAAGCTCGAACCTTTTTTGAACGAAACTCCGACTGATTGCTCCCGCCGTTGGCGAGACGGCAGAAACTGAACGCTCGGGCGGGCAAAAAGCGAAGTCCCATACCGAACTTGTTCTGGTGCGGGGGAAGGGGGCTGAGAGGAAGGAATCTATTCGGCTACGGCTCAGGACAAGCTTTTGCCCGCCCCCGCTTTCCGATTCCAATTTTTCCGCCGCCGCCGAATTTCGTATTTCGCTTTGCGAAATGCGCCGCCAAGAGAAAAGCCGTATTTGTCTTAACTGTCTAAATCTTGGATTTATTAAATTCCACTTGGTGCTTTTTGACCTTGCATTTCATCATTCAATTCTTCCATCCTTTTTTGCATTGCCTCTATTGTTTGACGCTGATTCTCTTCATAATTCTCATTTTCTTCTTGGATTTTAGAAGCTTTGGGTTCTTCAACACGTTGAGATTCTTCTTTTATCTTCATCTCTTCAACCATTTCTTTTGCTTTCTGATGATCAATCATCTCGCAACTAAATGAAAAAGAACCATCATATTCATACATCGGTTCTGTTCCTTTACATTTTCGGTCCATGCTCATTATATCATCGTTAATGACCATGTCATTCCGAGCCGAATTACCGGAAGAATAATAAGCTTGATAAAGTTCGTACACAGCATTACAGCCCGATCGTGGCGGGACCATTTGAGTTTCATTGCCAACAGATTCGGTTACCCAAAGATTATTTTTGGGAGTAATGGAAGTGTAAATATAATTATTGGTAAAATCTATTCGTATTTGATTTTCGCTTTTGGAATAGGTTTCATTCAATATTCCAGATTCAGACAATGGAATGTCAACAAAGATATCTCCCATTTGATACTTTCTTGTTCCCTGATATTCATAATTAGATTGATGAGCTAATACAAAAAGTTTTTCTGCCTCTTTATCAAAAAGCAAAATCTCTTTAGATTTATGTTGCATCTCACCAGGCTCTCTCCCTAAAGGAGAGTATAAGTTAATTTTACTTTCAATTTTTACTTCAGCGAAACAAAAAGAATAGCGCTTTGTGTCTTTTTGCTCCTCCCAAGCAAGTTCTTCTATTTTTCTCTCATTTTCCTCGATAATACCTTGTTCAATTTCTCTTCCTTGTTTGAGAAAGCTAAAGTCTTCACCATAAGAACTTATCAAAACAGCTCCACCAATAACCACGGCGGTTGCCGTCGCAAGACCTCCGATAAATAATTCTTTTTTCATATATTTTTTATAATCCGCATTTATCCGTCATTGCTTCACAATTAAAAGCGGTAATCATACATTCGGTTTTGTCCATACTCCATTTTGTGCATTCTTTTAGGCATGAGTTAAAACCGTCTTCAAACAAGGCTTCGCTGGCATTAGGCACCAAAGTCAAACAGCTTAGAACATATTTATTGCAAGCCGCTTCGCAATCACTGGAAGCTTCTTTTTGTTCCGGTTTTTTTATTTCCGGGATAAGCAGTTCGGAAATTAATTCCGGTTTTTGAGTTAGCTCCTCGCAAGATTTTGCGCCAAGCAAATGTTCTTTAGTGTCTTGGCTTAAATTTGGACATTTTGTCTCGCAATTTTTTTGGTCAATTAAAGACGGACAAGCTGTTTTAGCATCAGCGCAAATTTGAGAACATTTAGAATCTACCGGCAACTGACTATTATTTTTGTTTAACAAAATAAAACCAGCTACTCCAGCTACTACGATAATACCAGAAATGGCAATAATAAGATTTTTGTTCATAAGATTTTAATGTTTATTAATATTCTGCTTTAATAAATCGACCTTTTTAATTTTACCACAAACAATATTATTTAATCAAATCATCAACTGAAACATTTAAGGCTTTGGCAATTTTTTGTAGTGTTTCAATTGTTGGATTAGTAATTCCGCCTGTTTCAAGTTTACTGATTTTGCTCTTTGGCGGCAAATTCTTTTTAAAACTACACAATATTTCTATAGCTTGCTCATATTACTGTTTTATCAGAGAACCCGAAAGGGCTTTTCCACCCATAAATTCTTGTCCGGCATATATATGTTCTTCGCCTATAATCATCTTGGAAAAGGTTAATGTATTTCCCGCAAGTTGAAACTCTAAACTTGTGTTTTCACCAAACAGAATCACCGCAGACCCCTCTTTTTTCCAATTCAGTGATCCAATCTTTTCGTTGGGCGAACTTATTGTCCCATCTTGATTTAATGTAATCATCCAGTCTTGTGTAAATACTTCCTGACTTCCTCCAGCTGTATTTTGCAAGACACCCGCCCATGTGGTTCCGCTAACTGAATTATTATTTTCGCTGACTAATTGCTCTGTTTCAATTTCAGGCTTGGCTTCACTTTCTTTTTCTGCTTGATCAGTTTTTTCTAAATCTTGATTTACTTCTTCTTTATTATTATCAGCTTCTTCGCTATTTTCCTGCAGTTCTTCTTCTGTTAAATTTTCAGTCTTTTTGTCGTTTGCATTAATTCCCAGTATTGCCTCTACATCTTCTTTTGTATTATCTCCAACACTAAGACTGTTTTCTTTTATCCACTGATCTATTTCTTCTTTTTCCAAAACTGATACTTCCATTTTTTGTTCGGATTCACCTTTTTTATAAACGGGAAGTTTAATGCCGATTACCGCTCCGGACTGAATGGTAGAATTAAGCTGATCGGCTCCAAATACTACCGCATTTAGCTTATCAATACCTAGGACTAGATTAGTAGGCAAAGTAGCGACCATCAAAATAGCCGCGGCCGGTTCCGTTATCTTACGAGCATCTCCCACGATAGCAGATATTTTGTTCTTGTCGCCTAGCGCCATTTTAGCGGTATCATCGGTTATTTCCAATGTTAAATCTGCGCCACTTACTATTACAGCGGCCTGAGCAAGAGTTCCACCACTAGCAATAGCAGCTGTTCCTCCCGTAAGCGCGATTGTTCCCACAAACACTGTCACTTTGCTTGCATTTTTAACCATAGTTGCCCGCGTTTCTAAGGTCTGAAATACATCTCCTTCTTCTCCGTAAGCCTCTCTGCTTATTTCATCTTGAGATTGATTGAGAACAAGCTGAGCCATTTTTGCGTCTACTCCCAAGAATTGAGCAAGTGTTCTAATCTTTCTTCCCGCTGGAGCTTTATCAATAACGCTTGTGATCTCTTCTTTCGTGTAGGCTTGTGTTGTTTCGACAAATTCAAAACTCACTTTTTCTTCTGCCATTTCGTTGGCTAAATTTTCCAAACTAAGCGCATTTTTTTCCAACTCTTCCCAGTCCTTAATAATTGCAGACATTTCACTATTCCAAGCGTCGTAATCAGCATATTCTTTCGCATTTATTAACACATTGTCAGTTCTATATCGAAGAGAAGCGTATTCCCGAGAGATATTAAGCGTGCTTTCCAAAACTGCCTGCTCTTGTGTTTGAGGCGCTTGGCGGTTGTTGAGAAAATAAAAAATTCCGCCGACAAAAATGATAATTACTATTGCTACGATGATTATTTTTTTCATAATGGTTCTTTAATATTTTAAATATTTAATTATCCTCAGTATAGTTCCTTATTGTTAATTGTCAAATCGTTTTCGCAGCCCCGTTATTCAACGGGATAAACTCCGCGGAGAAAACACCATATATCCCTCTTGTATTTAAAGAAAAAGAAATTTTAAAATTTTTTAAAACAATTGGGTGCTTGCCCGCCGTAGCTTCAGCGGAGGAGGGATTGACCAGAAAAGGGAAAGGAATATTTCACATAACGTCCCGCGGATAAAAGAATTTGCGACCGTAGGGAGCAATTTGGGGAAATCAAAGATTTCCCTTTTATCCGCTGTTAGGCGAAGTCGTTCTAATTTGTTTCTCGCGAACCAATTTTTTAGCTTCCCAAATACTCAAGATGAGCGTAACGACAATCATAAGCATAAGTGTTGAGTAGACCAGTAGACCTGCATTTCATTGTCTTCTTCGCCAGCGAATAATCGCCCAGATGGTGATGGCTACGAACCCGGCCACGCACATCCAGCCGAACAAATCGCCAATGATGGAATAGATGGTGCGAACGCCTCTCACCGGCACTTGCGCCACCATGGTGCGGTCACTTGCGGTATAGTGATCCATCGCTGCCAGTGTCCGCCCGTAAGGATCGGAGATAATTGAGAACCCCAGGTCGGATTGACGCACCACAGAGATGCCGTTTTCAATGGCGCGAAAGACGGTCATCTGCCCGTGAAGCGGGCTAATCTCGCGCCAGTCGTGCGCGGGCGAAAGCAAAATATCTGTGCCGTTGCGCCCGGCTTGTGCAATGTTGACGATGAAATCCGTGTCCCAGCAAATCACACCCGACAGCGTGCCATACGGCGTTTCAACTGTACGCAAGATTCCATCGCCCAACAGCGAGCCTTCAAACACATTACCGCCATATTTGATATGCTCCAACACCTTGCTACCGGATGGATCAATTACGATTAACTTGTTTTCAGGCGGGCGACTGACATCCTTGTACATTGTAAAGAATGGCATTGCCAGGTAAATGCCTTCCTGTTTGGAAATCTCTTGCCCGCGAGCCAGCAATGCCGCTTCGTCTTCTTCGGCATTAAGCGACGCAGCTTCGGGCCACAAGATAATCTTTGCTCCGGCGCGCGCCTCACGGATAGTACGCTCAAAGTATCGCTCATGAATTTCGCGCGTCTTTTTCCGGAACGCTTCGCGGTCATAACTCAGAATCGGCATTAATTCGGCCAGATCAATTGAGACTTCGGTGAACGACGCCACACGCACCGTGCCCGGCTCTAATTGGGCAAATGTCAATCGCGCACCGCCATAGGTTAGCACTAACACCATAATGCCGCCATACAGCGCTACGCCGCGCCAGATTTTCGGCCACTCGAAATCCTGCTCCCACGCCCAGTTGACCATCGAGGCCAGCCAACTCATCAAAAAGCTCAGTCCCCACATGCCAGTAATCGAAAGAATCTGTAGCAGGATCAGATCGCCGTATTGCGAATACCCCGCCGCGCCCCAACTACCCATCGGGCTAGAGCTTATATTCAAAAATTCCAGCGCTGTTGACGCCAGCGGAAACACCAGCGTCGCCCACAACCCTTTGAGATGCGGAACCAACCAGCGGTCAACCACAAAAGGCAAACTGCTGATCAGGCCGACCATCACGATGAATACAATAATCCCCGGCGGCGGTATAGGAATCATCCCGTGACTCGAAACAGCCATCGTGACCATAATAACAAAAGAGAGAAGCAAGTAACCTACAATGCCCCGCTTTTGCGTGCGCATAAAGCGAAGTGCAAAGATTGACGAGAGCCACGCCAGCAGGGGGATGGCCATCTTGCCACTGGAAAATAGTATGAGTATAAAGGCAATCGCCAGCCAGAGGAACGACAGACAATCGGGGTGTAGAAATTTGTTGGGCTGATTTTGAGTCATTTTCATAATTTTACAATCCCTCCTTTCTTTATATATATTCACTTTTTCTAAAGGTCGGGCTCGCAATTTCGCCTAACCGCTGTTATACGCTCCCGATAGGGACGAGGAATGCGTAACATTCCGAAGAGTCGGCTTTGGGACGCCATAAATTATTCCCCCTTACGTTTTTTGAAATATTTATATCCAAATATGGGTATCATAATAACAAAGAAGACGAAGAGACCATAGTCATGGAGAAATAGGTTTGTGGATGCTAACAATGTAAAAGTAGAAGCCATCCACACTAATGGCAGAGATGTAAATGCATAAATAACAGTTGCAGCAGTAGCACTACCGAAGATGATTGTTGCTAGTTTTGCTAGTTTATTTTCACGTTTCTCGAAATATATATAGCCTATTATCCATACAGGTATTAAGACAAAAAAGATTATGTATCTGGTAACAATTTCTATATGATGTTCTTTTAGAGATTCTGTTAGCACAGGGAATAGTGTTTTATCCATAAGAATATCGGCTGCCACATACATAATAATCAACGCGGCAACCATGATAATCTTCCGTTGCTTGTTTCTTTCCATTTTATTATCTCCTTTCATAGATTAATTATTATTTCCTTTTATATGTTTTTATTTTAGTGTCCCGAAGCCGATTGCGTATAATGCGCGCGGGCAAGCCCTTGTTCTGCTCGCGCTCTTTAGGCCTTCGGCCTTGCGGAGCGACATCGCAGAACTCGTTTTTATACGAATTGTTTCCGCTATTTTATTGAAAATTTACTAAATTTGATTATTCTCCTAAGCCACTAAGCGCAGTCGTCTCAATTTTTTTATCGAGATTGGCGATATTAAAACCAAAAATTATCTCTTGTTGTACATCTAAAGGAAAAATCGTTTTAATGTCTTTTGAATAAAGCGACCCGTCTCTTGGCGCTTCATGAGACATTTTGCTTATATCGCGAAATGACAATTGTTTTGGGTAGTCTATTTTAGCCGGCCCCGACGATCCACTTAATTCCTGTAATTCGCTATTTTGCAGAATAAACTCTCCACAGCGAACCCAAACATACAATGGAAATAATAGATCTTTTTCTGGATTTAAATTCTCTATAACGCAAAAATTGCGGCTATCAGTTGTTGTTTTCCAGCTAAAAGATTTTTGCGTTAAAAGATAGTCCGTAATAAATTTTTCCAATTGATCATTGCCAAAACTTGAGGTTGGTTTTTTACAGCAAATACACGGGCATTTCAAGCCAATAACATCATTTAAGTAGTCTTCTGAATTTTTACAAAAAAACTGGTTTTTATGGTCCCGACGAAATTCTAAATCATCCGCTCTTTTATCGTCTAAAATGTTTACTATCTCCCCGCCCCTTTTCGCGCACTCTTCCACAGTAATTCCAACTTGGTTAACAATCTCGGGCTGAGCCTTTTTGTTATAAAGAAAAAATCCCACACCGGCAAAAACTGCCAATATTATTACTGATAAAACAATCAAAACATATTTATTCATTTTAATAGTGTGTCCCATTGTGTTTTCTTATTTTATTAAATCCTCAATTGAAACACCGAGAGCCTTAGCAATTTTTGCCATAGTTTGAACGCTTGGCTTATTAACCACACCGCTCTCAACCTTCATAATCGTTGTATATTTAATGTCCGCTTTCTTGGCTAAATCATCTTGAGTCAAGCCAAGTTTAGCCCGTGCTTTCTTTATATTTTCGCTGATTATTTTTCCATTTGTCATATAAATAAAGTTTTGGTAGTATTGTAGCAAGTATAATTATTGTCTCTATTGTTATACTACCAAATAAAATGAATTTAATCAAACAAATTTCTTGGCCGCGAATTTCGCAAAGCGAAATACGAAATTCGGCGACAAAAAAGCCATCCTTCGCCTTTCGGCTTCGGACAGGCAAGCGGGGGCGGGCAAACAACCGCCTCTGAATTTGAAAAAAGTTTAAGTTGGTCGGGGTGGCGGGACTTGAACCCGCGGCCTCAGCGTCCCGAACGCTGCGCGCTGGCCATCTGCGCTACACCCCGGAATTAATTTTCAATTTCTAATTTTCAATTTCCCAATTTCCAACCACCCCCACCCCTCCTTATCCAAGGAGGGGATTTTAATATCCAATATCCAATATCCAATTTTCAATTTTCAATGTCTAATTTTCCCGCCTATGGCGAATACGCTATCAGACAGACAACCAAATTAAAGCTTCAAATATCCATCTATTTCTAATCTTCATAATACAGCAAAAATAAATTAGGCTTCGCGCATTTGCTGGACACTCGGTGTCCCTGACACCGAGTGTCGCGGCATAGCAAACATTGAAATTCATACGCGGTAAAATAAATCAATAATTCATAAACTCCACTCGGACCTTGTCCGCCTTATAGAGCCGATATTTATTTCTATTACGGAAAGCTCTGAAAAACTGCTAAAATTACATTTTTGAAACTTGTTTTTTGAGTTAAATCATGGATTCCCGCCGGAGTTTATGCTGAATTTATTTCAGCGCGGGAATGACAAAAACAGAGCTTTTCAGAGGTTCCTGTGTTTTACCCGAACATCAGCCATTCCGGCCTGAATAAAAGCAAAATTCCCATAATCAGCATAACAATTCCGCCGACTAAACGGGAAATGCGGCTGTATTTAGTGGTCGCTCCGGTCATTTGCAGAGTTGTCATCGCTACGAAAAAGACGATTAAATCATCAAGCATAAAAATAAAAATATAGAGCAGCAGATAGGCGTAATACTGCCACTTTTCCAGCGGAGACAGGGCGAGAATTTGAGTGTAAATCGCCGGAAGACCGGCAGAGCAAATCAGCTCAATTAAATTGACGGCAAAAGCCAAAATAATAATTCCGCCCAAAGCCAGCCAAAATTGTTTTTTTTGGGTTACGCCTTTTAATTTTTCAAAAATTTTCCGCTTTTTTTCATCATCGGTTACTTTGCATTTTCCCGCTTTATCGGTAAAATATTCTTTTAGATTATAACCTCCGGCAGCCAAAGCCACCAGACCGATAATAATTCTAACCCACAAAACAAACCCTAAAAATAAAAACAAATTAAGCCAAGCGGACATAAAGAGAAAATAAATAAAAGCCGAAGAAACGATGAAAGCGGTTCCCAAAATCCACATTCTTTTTTTATCCTTCATCCCCAGAAGCAGGCTGATCAAAAAAAGCAGAACCCACATAGCGCACGGATTAAATCCGTCCAGTCCGGCTATCAGAACAGTCAGAATCGGCAAAGAAAAATCCTTGGTTTTTATCTCTCCGACAATCGGCAAATTTATTTTTTCGGGAATCTTTTTTTCGCCTTGATATTTAGAACCTGAAGTTGCAGGAGAAATTATATTTCCGACCGTATCGTAACAGCCGTTTTGCAGGGCGCATTGGATAGCTTCTTCTATCGCCGCTCCCGTAGTTTGTTCATTATACCACCCGGCAAAATAATGATCGCCCACCACTGTAAATGGCACGCCGGAAACATCGGCGTTTAATTCTTTCCCGACTTTTTTCAATAGATCAACGTTCTCTTTGTTTCCCGTAACTTCAAAGCTATGCACTGTTAGACCGCTGTATTTTTGTTCCAATTTTTCCAAGAACGGCTTTTCATCGGAACAATGAGGGCAGCCATTCGCCCAAAAAAAGTAAAGATTGACTTTATTGTTGGAATCGGGAGACAGCTTCTCTTGAGCCAGAACTGATGTTGTTGAAAACATTAATCCGGCAATCAGCAAAAATAAGAATAATTCGGCTGTTTTTTTGATCATAAGTTTTTTAGGGTTTATATATTAATTGAGTTAAGTGTTAGAGAAACGGATGTAAAATGCAAACTGGAGTCCTCATGAAAGTGAGGATGTGAGCTTGAGACTCATCGGCCTTGGGCTGAAAATTTCGCAAGATTAGTGAATTTCAAAAGAATTGTGATATTTATTCCTGACTCTCATCAGGACTCCGTAATGTTCAATTCTCAGCGATAAATTTATTTTAGTTTCTTCAAATATTCATAAACCGACAAAGCGGCTTTGGCTCCTTCTCCGCAAGCAATAACAATTTGCTTGTCCCTGATATCCGCCGCGTCTCCGGCGGCGAATAGCCCGCCGGTTTTTGTCGCGCAAGTTCTCGGATTAATTTTAATCTCACCGGCCTTATTTAATTCCACTAAATTTCCGGCAAAATCAACGGACGGCGCGGCGCCAATCTCTATAAAAATGCCGTCAACGGCAATCCGAATTATTTTTTTTGATTTTCTGTCTTCATAAACAATTTCTTTTACGAAATCATCTCCCCTGATCTCTTTGACATCCGCGTTGGCGATAATGTTGATTTTTTTATTACTCTCAATCGCCTGCTGAAGAATTTCATCACCGGTAACTTTCGGCGCGAATTCCAAAACATAAACCTTCGAACAAAATCCGGCCAATTCCAGCCCGGCTTCCAGTCCGACATTTCCTCCGCCAATCACCGCCGCAATTTTGCCTTCAACCATTGTTTCATCACAAGTTACGCAATAAGAAACACCTTTTCCCAAAAACTCTTTTTCTCCGGGCACTCCTATCTGTTTAGGATTTCCGCCCGAAGCGATAATAACCGCTTTGGCGGAATATTTTTCTTCGTCCGTCCGGACTTCAAAAAAACCGCTTTCCCCGTTCAGGGATTTATCTCTGATGGAATTTGTTTTTTTAATTTCTTTAACTTTTTTAATTTCTTCAACCTCTTCAAACTCCGCAATATCTATTTCAAACTTTTCCAAATGCTCCTTGAACTTTTTCATTAATTCCAGTCCCCTGATTTCCTTAAAGCCGATATAATTTTCAACCCAAAAAGCATTGCCCGCCTGGCCGGCGAAATCTTTGGAAATAAGCATGGTATTAAGTTTTTTTCTGGCGGCATAAATTCCGGCCGTGATTCCGGCCGGGCCTCCGCCGATAATGATTAAATCGTACATAAACGCGATTTTGATAAAATTAATTTATCCCCAAAACTTCCAATATTTTTTTCTTGTCAAATCCGACAATAATTTGATCTCTGGCTTCCAGCACGGGCACTTCCTTCTGTCCGGATTTTTTAATCATTTCCTCTTTAGCCTCTTGATTGCTGAAAACATCAATTTCTTCAAATTCAACATCATACTTTTTCAAAAGCCCTTTTAATGTCCAGCAATAAGCGCAATCGGGCGTGGAATAAACTTTGATTTTTTTATTTAGCTTGCCCATAATTTAATCTTTTATTTTTTTTAAATAAAAATATACGCTTTCTTCCCCCATAATTGTCATTATACCCATTATTGCGCCGCTGTCCATCTTTTTTTCTAAAATTATTAATTATGGGCAAATAGTCATAAATCATAGCGCCTGAAACTTTGTTGCGGAATTTAAACTTACCTAAAGCGACCGTTTCTCTGTTAAATTATTTCTTAATTCACGGGACATCTAGCGCGGGATTCATAATTATAAATTTATCAAATATTTTACTAAATACCGCAGATAATAAACTCCGGCGATCAAAAATACTGAAGCGACCGCGTATCTCATAACTTTTTCAACTTTTTGCGTAATTTGAAAAGCTCGGCTAACTTTTTGCATACTGAAAGCGATTAGAAATGAAAAAATAATTACCGGCAATCCTGTGCCGAGAGCGAATAAAGGCGGAAGCAGTAAGCTTTCGGGCGACCTTAAAACTAATGGAATTAAAATTCCAAAAAACAAAACCCCGCTATATGGGCAAAAAGCCAAAGCGAACAAAACGCCCAAAAGCAATGAGCCGATATATCTCTTTGAAGCCAGCCATTCTTTTAGCTTTTCTATTTTTTCATTTTTAGTTCCGAGATTGATTTTTATAACTCCAAACATTATCAAGCCGATTATAATCAAAACAGGACCTAAAATTTTATCGCCCCAGCCCTGAAAAATATTAGAAATCTGAAAAGAAGATAATCCAAAATAAATCAGGGTTGCTAAAAGAGTGTAGCCAATGCCGCGGCCCAAAGTATAAAATAAACCGTTAAGCAAAGTATTTTTTACGGTTTTTATTTCTTTTGAGATATAAGCGATTGCCGTAATATTTGTCGCCAGTGGACAAGGGCTGATTGATGTTAAAACTCCCAGCAAAAAAGCAGTCAAAAGCGGAATATTGTAATTGTCTATCAGCGCGTTGATAAAATCCATCATAAAAATAAATTTATTTTATTTTCCAAATAGTTTTTAAATTGCACTTTATTGCTTAGTAGTCGCCAAACATTTGTGTCTTGGCTGATATTGTCTTGCCCGTTTTTAATAACGTTAATAAACAAAGATGAACCGCTGGCTTGAAATTTTTTGGCCACATCTTTATTTTCCGGCAGATCAACATTTATTTCCCTGAAATCAATTCTGCCACTTTCTATTTCTTCGAAAAATTCTTGTTCAATCGTTTCCTTTATGTATTGGCCAAGAGCGAGGCATGAATAACATCTTTGCGTTCTGTGAAAATAGTACACTTCTATCTTGTCGGCGGAATTTTTAACGCCTTGTGTTTGAGTTTTATTCGCGGTTTCGCCGGTTGCGTTTGTATTTGCCGGTTGATTATTATTTCTTGTCGCCATTGCGATCGTTCCCAAAAATATAAGCGCAATAATGCCAATAATAATTTTTTTGTCCATAATTTTAAAAAATAAAGAAATTAAAAAAATATCCGATAATCATAATCCCTATTGATGTAACGATTATGAAAGCGGATAATAATTTCCAGTTCATGGCTTTTTTAAGAATTAAAAGCCCGGGAATTGACAGAGTCACGGTAGCGGTCATAAAAGCAAGAGATGTGCCAAGCGGTATGCCTTTGCCGGTCATAGCCTCAACCACGGGAATTACGCTTACTGAATTGGCATAAAGAGGCAAGCCCAGGATTACAGCCAAAGGCACCGCCCACCAATCTTTTATTGACAAATATGTTTCAACAAAATCTTTTGGCACAAATCCGTGTATTAAAGCGCCTAAGCCGACACCGATTAAAACATAGGGAAATATGCTTTTTGAAATATACATACCGTCCCGCCACCAGATTTTTAATCTTTTCTTGAGCGGAACTATCTGCCCGCCATTGTCATTAATGGCTTCTTTTTGAGTTTTGAATTTTAAGAAATCGGGATTTACATTTTTATCCATTTTCAGCTTTTGAATAATCATACCCGCCAACATAGCAATAATAATACCAATGCTATTATAGGCTAATGTCATTTTTAGTCCGAAAATTGAGGGAAAAATAAAAAGCGAAGCTTCGTTTACCAGTGGCGAAGCGATAAGAAACGCAAAAGTTGCGCCCAAAGGAATTCCGGCGCTAACGAAGCCGATAAATAAAGGAATTGAAGAACAAGAACAGAAAGGAGTTGCCACTCCCAACAAAGCGGCCAATAAATAATCAAAACCATGCCAATCGCGGCTTGTTAAAATACTTCTGATTTTTTCAACCGGGAAATAATAACGAGTAATAGCCATTACATAATTGATTACGATCAAAAGCAAGCCGATTTTTATCGCGTCATAAATAAAAAAATTGATCGCATCGCCCCAATAATGATTCGTTATGCCAAGCCAGTTATAAGTAGCAACATCAGCGAAAATTTGGATGGGTTTAAAAATATCCATATTATTTTAAATTTTTCCGCAAAGCGTTTTTAATATCATCTTCACTTTTACCTCCACCGGTTAAAACCGGCTTGCCGTTAATTGCCAGCGCGGGACCGGTCATTATGCCCATTTCAATCATTTTTGATATATCGGTGATATATTCAATTTCAGTGTCGATATTTAATTCTTTAGCAATTTTTTTAGTTGTTTCCAATAGCTGTTTGCAAGTAGGGCAGCCGGAGCCCAAAACTTGAATTGATTGTTTTTTCATAATTTTAAAAATTTATTTAATAATTTTGCATGCTTTATCAGAGTTTTTTGGTTTAATTTATAAAAAACTTTTAGCCCCTCTTTTTTTGACGAAATTAAATCAAAATCCCTTAGGACTTTTAAATGATGCGAAACGAGATTTTGGGGCAAATTTAAATACCGCCATATTTCACAGACGCATTTCTCGCCGTCCCGCAAAATACAAAAGATTTTCAAGCGATTTTCTTCGGATATTATTTTTAAAAATTCTGTCGCTTGTTTTATGTTTTTTTCTGATTTATTTTTACAGCAATTCGGCTTCATAAAATTTAAACTTAATCAATCTATATTGATATTATAGGCGAAAGAAAAATCAGTGTCAAATTTATCGCTAAGGAATTTCAATGCCACCTGACTTAACAAGGACTGCCCTTATTGAAAAGAACAGCCCTTTTTGTTTTGATTTAACATTTACAATAATCTCTTGCGAAAAATAACCGAGATTAAAAACACCGCCACGCCGGAAACAACGACCATGGGGCCGGCCGGAAGCTGGACAAATTGAGCGATAAAAATTCCGGCAACTGCTGAAATAACCCCAAAGACAACCGCCCACATTTTATATGAACGCAAATCTTTGCTTATGTTTTTCGCCGAGGCCGCGGGAATGGCAATAAGAGCGGCGGTTATCAATCCTCCCACCAGATAGACGCCCAGCGCGACAACAACGGCGATGCTTAATAAATAAAGCAAATTATAGCGCTGGATGTCTATGCCTTCTATGGCCGCTAAATCTTCATGGACATTCATCAGCATCATTTTTTGATATAATTGCTTCACCGCGTAAAAAACAAGCGAGCTTAAAATAACCACCATTATCGTTTCCCAGAAAGTTATTTTCGCGATGCTGCCGACCAAAGCCTCTTCCGCTTCTTCAATCGGCAGAAAAAGCAGAGCCGTTCCGACTCCCGAAGCGAAAACAATCGCCGCCAGATTTTCCATCGGCAATTTCGTCCTTTTTTCCAAAAGCCAGATAAGAACCGCGCCTATAATGACAAACGGGAAAACTCCTAATGAAATATTAAATCCGAAAATTAAAGCCAAAGCCACTCCGGGAAAAGCCAAATGAGCCAGCGGACCGGCGACTACGGACATTTTTTTGGAAAGCATCAATGTCCCTAAATAGCCGGCGACTCCGCTGATAAAAATTCCGCTTAATAAAGTAAGAATGAGTTGGCTTGGCATAGTAATATTATTTATAAATTAGGTTTTTAATGCAGACGCAAAACGCGATATAATTGGTTCCCCCTGATAAGGGGGCTAGGGGGTTTGAAAACGGGCGGGCTGTAATCATATAAAAGAAAATAAGAAGACACTTCAATTTTTTGGTTTAATTTTTCACTCCGTGATTCTTCTTAACCCCCCGACCCCCTTATCAGGGGGAGCGATAACAGCGATTATTAAAACTCCTTGGCGATAATTTAATGATGCTCGTAAAATTTGATCTCCGCGCCGAAAAGATGTTCCAGCATTTTCGGGTTTAAAATCTCTTTGGGCGCGCCGAAACAATGATACCCCTTGCGATTCAAGCACAGCACATTGGTTGAATATTTATAGACAATACTCAAATCATGCGTTACTAAAAAAATAGTCAAATTTTCTTTTTCCCGAATGGCGCGCAGGAGAGAGTAAATCGTCTCTCCGCCGCCAATGTCTATTCCTGTTGTCGGTTCGTCAAAAAATATAATTTGAGGATGAGAAATCAGCGCCCACGCCACCAGCATTCTTTGGAACTGTCCGCCGGACAAGCTGCCGGCTTTCTTAAAAAGAATATCTTTTTCCAATCCGACTAAGCGCAAGAATTGTTCCGTTTCTTTTTGCGTTGGAATAGGATTTTTTAAGGCGAAGAAATCTTCCACGGTCAGCGGAAAATCCTTGACTTTCATTTGATTTAATCCTTGCGGCAAATAACCGATCTTCGGTTTTTGATGCCATATAATTTCTCCTTCATGCGGCAAAAAACCCAAAAGCGCTCTTAAAAGCACGGTCTTGCCGGCGCCGTTTGGTCCTAAGATGGTTAAGATTTCTCCTTGCGCGGCTTGAAAAGACAAGTTTTCTATGACCTTTTCTTCGTCCAAAATAACATTCAAATTTTTGACTTCCAAAATTAAATTTTCTTTCATCATAAAAGTTTTAAATTTTAATAATTTTAATCGCTTTCCTAATAATCATCGGCCGCCAAGCCGCTTTTATTTATCTATTTTTTGTTTAAAGAAATCCGTAAGTTTTTTATATTATTGATGATTGAAAATTATCAAAGTTAGCGCCAATCCGCTTAATTTTTTCCGGAAATTCAAAGCCGCGATGATGAGTTTTTTGATTTTCTCCGGCTTCAAGCGATAAAGCCGAGGCGCGCATTTGTTGTTTTATTATGTTTCACTTTTAGATTTTATCGCGCAATAAGTTGCGCATTTACATTATAAAACAAACGAAAGCACCTAGCAATAGGGGGCAAAGTTGCGCGGTTTTATGCAAGCGTGAAGCGGCTATCTGGCCCGCCGCATCAAAAATTATCTAACTCCGACAAGCACTCTCGCGTCTTGATAATGTTCATAAACAAAATTATAAATTTCAAACCCTTTCAGTTCGCATTCCTTTTCCGTATAAGTTGGTTCCTCTGGTAATTTTGACCATAATAACTCTGATATGGCGACCTTCACTCCGGCGCGATTTGCTTCAAAATCTCTCCAGTGCGGAACAAGAAGCGGTTTAAGATTTTCCAGCAATTCGCGCGCTGTTCCTTTAATGCTCGCGACCTCGTCCGGGTTTAAATCTTCTTTGACCAATAAATCAAAAATCGCCAGCTCTTCTTCGCTCAAATTCTCTTTTACCGCCCGCTGTTCTTCTTCGTTCAAATCTTTCGCGAGCGCGACAAGCTCGTCAAAAATCCGGTCAACATCATGCGCGCCGCTGTTATATTCTTGCAAAAGAGCGACAAGCCGTTCCATAAACTTGGCTCGTTTTTTGTTTTTCCTGATCATTTCTTCAATCTTTTTTTCAAGCTCGGCGGACATTGCTTCAACTTGTAAATTCTTGTTTTCAAGGCCCGCGAAAAAACTATGCAAAGCGTCCGCATCAAAAATGCTCAGGTCTTTGATTTTTTTATGAGCGGAAATCACATACTCCCCCGCTTGAATTGACCTATCAAGCAAATCTTCCAAATCTTTTTTTACTTGAGAAACATCAATGCTCTGTGATCCCGCGTCGCGAATTCTTGACGCAAGCACGCGAACGGCTGTCACTTCCTTGTAATAATCTTCCGCGTCCGGGTCAGGCAACACCGAACGATAGGCGCTTTGCAAATCGCCGGCAAGGTTCAAAAACTTCTTTTTCTTCTCCTGCTGTCCAACAATCGCATTGGCATATTTTTCCAGCAATAATAATTTCTGCTCGCTTGGCGCTTCAAGCAAAGGACCAAGCTCAATTTGCTCAATACTCAAAAATTCTTTCACGACGCGAAGCGTATTTTTCAAATCATTCAAAAGCTCGTCTTTGCTTTTAATTATTTCATCTTTGTCAATTCCGCTAGCCGCGTATAAAGCCAAAGCGCGCTCAATATTTTTAAACACGCCGATATAGTCAACAATCAATCCGTTCTTTTTCCCTTCATCAGCCACGCGATTAGCGCGAGCGATCGCCTGCATCAAAGTATGATTTTTCAATGGTTTATCTAAATATAAAGTGGAAAGGTTCGGCACATCAAAACCGGTCATCCACATAGCGCAAACAAACACAATGCGCAGATTACTATCGGCTTTTTTAAATTCTTCTTCCAAGTTTCCGTGTATAATTCTCTCGCGAATCGGACGGACATCAATTTCAAACTCTTCCATATCGGCAATTTCGCTTTGATTATCGCCCAAACTCACCATCACCGCCATATCAACATTTTCGTGCTGTTCCAATTTAGCCAAAATCTTTTCCCGCTCCCGCTCATCCGCGGCGCGCGATAAATCCATTCTCAATTTGGCGATATAGCGATCCCATTCTTTTTTTACTTTATCATACATCCGAAAAGCGGTTTTCTTGTCAATGGAAATCACCATTGCCTTGCCATTATAACCCCGCCCCGCGTAATGCCCCACGATATCGCGCGCAATTGTATCAAGGCGATCTTCGCGAGTTATAATTTCATAAAAAGTAGAGAATTCTTTTTCTATTTTTTCTTCCGCCTCATCATCAATTTCATATTTATCCATTAGCTGTCCCAATTGTTCCTCAAGATTTTCGTTGACATTTTTAAGTCTCGGCACCCGGTTTTCATAATACAGTGGCACAGTCGCGCCGTCCGCCACCGATTGTCCAAAATTATAAACGGAAACATATTTGCCGAAAGTTTTCACCGTTTCCGCTTCGCCGTCAGCCATAAGCGGCGTTCCCGTAAATCCGATAAAAGACGCGTTCGGCAAGGATTTTCGCATATTGAGAGCCATAAGATCATATTGCGTGCGGTGAGCTTCGTCAGTCATCACGATAATATCCGCGCGCTCTGAAATCGCTCCCGCGATATCTTGAAATTTTTGAATGGTCGTAAAAATCTGGCGATGGTCTTGCGCCAATAATTCTTTGAGATGCGAAATGCTTTCGGCATGCGTTTCTGATTCGTGAATCACTCCGACATTAACAAAATTATTATAAGCCTGCCCGTCCAGCTGTTTTCTGTCTGTCACAATCACAAAAGTAAAATTTCCGGCAAGCTTGCGCAAAACTTTTTGCGAAAGCCAAATCATTGAATATGATTTTCCCGAGCCTTGCGTATGCCAAAAAACGCCCAGCTTGCCGTCCAAATCTTGGCGATGAATAACATTTTCAAAAGCCCGATTAACGCCCAGATATTGAAAATACCGCGGAACAATCTTTTTTGCCTCGATCTTTGATTCGTCAAATAAAATAAAGTTTTCAAAAATATCAAGCATTCGCGCTTTATCGCATACGCCGCGAAGCATTGCCGCCAAATCGGTTTTCGGTTTGTCTTCTTCACTCTCCGCTTTTTTCCACTCGTTAAAAAATTCATAAGGCGCTGTGAGCGAGCCGAATTTATTTTCAATGCCGTTGGAAATAATAATTCCCATATTATACCAAAACAATTTCGGAATCGTGTCTTTATAATCCCTGATATTATCGCGGTGCGCGTCCACCAAACTTTTATGCGACGCCTTGAGTTCCAACAAAATAAGCGGAATGCCGTTCACAAACAAAACAACATCCGGCCGGCGCGTGTACATCTCGCCCGCTATCCACATTTGAGACACTATTAAAAAATGATTATTCCCCGCATTCTCAAAATCAAAAAATCTTACCGTTTCATTCCCCTCCCGCGGAGGGGTGCCCGTTAGGGCGGGGTAGTTAATTCCCCTCCTGTGGAGGGGTGCCACAGCAGTGGCGGGGTGGTTTTCTTCCGCGACATTCACATTCACGCCATCTCGCAATAATTTATAAATTTCTTGATTGGCTTTCACCAAGCTCAAATTTGATCGGTCGCGAGTGATCGCGTCCGCCGCCTGCGCGATCGCGTCGGCCGGCAGATCAGGATTAAGTTTTTCCAGCGCCGGCAATAAATATTTTTTCAACACCGCCTCGCCGCGATGTTCCCTGCCAAGCGACAAATCATCCTCGTCTTTATAAGCGTTGATATGGCAATCGGAATTCCCCCATATTTCTTTGATGAGTTTAATCACGGTTTTCTCAACTAAATTGTCTTCGGTGAATGGGTTCA
>Ga0180732_1000365_pt1 | contig 41068 bp, 43 predicted proteins | sample KR11_01MetaG_FD_148674 | JGI IMG/M metagenome (GOLD analysis project Ga0180732, IMG submission 148674) | Groundwater microbial communities from the Olkiluoto Island deep subsurface site, Finland - KR11_0.1 MetaG | ecosystem: Environmental > Aquatic > Deep subsurface > Groundwater | place...
AATCGTGATGCACAGGAAAAAGGATATAGTTCCAACTGGGAACTTTCAAGCCTGATGGCCGTCCAATTGCAAAAATATTTCATAGAAGAATGCAAAATAAAGCCCGACAGAATTACAGCCTATGGGTATGGAAGTCAGCAGTCAGTTGCTTCAAACGATACACCAGAATCCAGGCAGAAGAATAGAAGAATTGAAATAATACTCAACAGTAATTCGCCTGTTAAAAGAGTATATTCCGAATCGCCATCGGGAAACTTTACTTATAAGAGATTTAACTTCAATGTTTATTGATACCAAAAGAAGCAGAATAGAAACTGATGACGAGACAGTCCAAAATACTGACACATGGATGGTTACACTGTCAGATATTATCATGCTTATGATTACTTTTTTTGTGATGCTGCTTACAATGTCTACCATAAATCAGAAATCTCTTAAAGATGCTATTAATCATATTAAAAAATCAATCGGAGGCTCAGCATATCATGGCCTCAGAGGAAGTGAAACGCTTGGAACAATTAAAGCAGCACTTAAAAATATCGACAGGTCTATCGAAATAAAAGAAGATGAACGCGGTATTGTGCTGTCAATTCAAGAAGACATACTTTTTGATCCGGGAAAATCTACAATCAAAAAAGAAAACTACCTGATTCTTGATGCTATTTCCGCTGTAATTGATTCATGTCCGAATGAAATTATGGTTATGGGTCACACCGATGATTTGCCTGTGCAAGACGGTGAATACGAGTCTAACTGGGAACTGTCAGCATATAGAGGGCTTTATGTGCTAGAGTATTTTGTAAAAAACAGGCGTCTACCCCCTGAGCGGTTTTATGTCGGCGGTTATGGTGCGTTTCGGCCATTATTTCCTAATAATAACTCAAAACACAGATCATTAAACAGGAGAGTAGAAATAATTTTTAAACATAAAGAGGTATAATTATGGCGGAAGAGACGAAAACCAACGAAGAAGAAAAGAAAGAAATAAACCCGAAAAAACCAATGATCAAGTGGGTGATTATAGGTTGTGCCGTTTTGGTAATCGGGATCGGCGGGTTTTTCGGTTGGACTATGTTTATGAAGAAAGGAGCAAATGAGGATAGTCATAAAGCAGAAGTTTCCGAAGCTGGTGAAAAACAAAATGCCGGAGAAGCCCGGAGTATTTATCCGCTTGAATCATTTATAGTCAACCTTATGGACAACTCAGGAACCGGGAAAAAATATCTTAAAATCACAATGGAGCTTGAAGTTGTTGGAGAAGCAGAAAAGAAAAAGGTGGAAAATTATAAAACTCAGCTTAAAGACACTATTTTAATGCTGCTTTCCAGCCGGTCGTTTGAAGAAATCAATACCGTAGAGGGTAAAATGGATCTGAAGCAGACTCTTTTAGCCAGGATCAATCAGGCTCTGGGTGAAAACGTAGTTTCCAGAATATACTTCACAGAATTTGTTGTGCAATAGAAATAACAATGGCGAATATATTATCACAAGAAGAAGTTGATTCCCTTTTAGGCGGGATAGACGAAGGAAGTGTTGAAACCGAAACCGATGTTTCCGAAATAGACGGGGATGTTGCTTTATATGATTTTGGCAAAAAAAGCAGCCCCGGCCATCTTCGGCTGCCTGCTTTGGGTATGGTAAATGAGCGGTTTATCAACCTTTTAAACGAAAGTCTTCCAGGTACTGTGGGGCTATCGGCGGATGTATGCATAGATGAGATCGATTCAATTAAGTTTGGTGATTTTTGCCGGTCACTCCCTGTGCCTACAAGCCTTAATATTTTCAAAATGGAACCGCTTAAGGGTTTTGCTCTTCTGGTTTTTGAAGGTTGGCTGGTTTTTGCTTTTGTGGATGCCATGTTCGGAGGAAAAGGTGTGAGCCATGTTAAACTGGAAGGCAGGGGCTTTACAGCCATTGAGAAAAAGATAGTAAGCCGTATTGTAGATGTAGTTCTGGTAGATTTGCAAAAGGCCTGGGCCGATATCAAAGATCTGAAGATGATTTGCACCCGTTCGGAAATGGATCCTCAATTTGCCGGGATCGCTAAACCTACAGACATGATCATTGCTACAAGGTTTGCTATAAATATAGGCAATTTTACCGGAGGAATGACAATATGTCTACCCTATGATGTTATCGAACCAATCGGGGAAAAACTTAAAGCCAACTTTCGGAGTGAAAGTTTTGAGCCGGATAAAACATGGCGGAAATATATAGAAAATAAAGTACGGGAATTAAATATTAACTTAACATGTACGCTGGGCAAAATCAAAATAACAGGTCGTGAATTTCTGGAGATGAAAGCAAATGATGTATTGCTTACGAATCAAAAAGTTGATGATCCGGTTGTTGTCAGTGTGGGAAACACTCCCAAGCTTGAAGGGTATATTGGATCAATGAACAATAAGAAAGCAATAAGGGTATCAGAAATAAAATATTCGGAGTGAAAAATGGATGAATCAATTGAAAGTAATGAATTAGATAAGCTGGGCTCAAAGGATATGGAAGCCCCTGAGTTAAATCAAGGATATGATATCGATCTTATCCTCGATATCCCGATAGAGATGCGGGTAGAATTGGGACAGACAAAGATGCTCATAAAAGATCTTCTCCAGCTTGGCCAGGGTTCGGTTGTCGAGTTGAATAAGCAGATCGGCGATCCCATTGATATTTACATAAGCGACAAGTTGATAGCAAGGGGTGAAGTTGTAGTAGTGGAAGATAAATTCGGTATACGATTGACAAATATTATAAGTCCGACAGAACGTATCAAATCTTTAGGTTAAGGGATTTAGCCATGAATGGGGCATTTGAGGTCAATTTGTTAAGTACGGGTTTAAAGACGGCTGCTATGCTCTTAATCGTACTGGCTGTTTTAATCTGCGTTCTTTATATTATGAAAAGGTTTTTATTTTTTCAAAAAAAGTCAGGTGAGGAACAACTCATTAAAGTTGTTTCATCTATGCATCTGTCGCCTAAAGAGAGAATTCAGGTTGTTGAAATATCGGGTGAAAGAATCGTGATTGGAATTACACCAGGCTCTATAAATTTTTTAGCAAGGCTAAGTGATGGCAATGAGCGGAATGAATAAACCTATAATTTTTATAACTCTGATGCAATCAAAGGCTAAAATTGCAAAATTTATTTTATTTTCGTTGGCCATTTCAGCCGCGCTGTTTTTGTTTGCAGCAAACTGCGCAACCGCAGCCGATATTGCTTTTCCTTCTTTGCGCATAGGTGTGGAGTCCGGAGAAAGTCCGGAACAAGTATCCGTATTGCTTCAAATACTTTTTTTATTGACTATTCTTAGTCTTGCGCCGGCCATTCTTATAATGATGACGCCATTTACCAGGCTGGCTATCGTTTTTTCCTTTTTAAGACAGGCACTCGGAACCCAGCAGACCCCATCTAATCAGATTATCGCGGGTCTGTCGCTGTTTTTAACTTTTTTTATTATGATGCCCCAATGGCAGGAGATCAACAACAATGCGCTGCAACCGTATATGGAAAAAAAGATTTCGCAGGAAACCGCTCTTAAAGAGGCTATGATTCCCATTCGTAAATTTATGTTCAGACAGACACGTGAAAAGGATTTAGCCATATTTGTAAAAATGTCTAAAGCCGAAAAGCCAAATTCACCTGAAGATATTTCAATGACTACTCTTATACCTGCGTTTGTTATAAGCGAGCTTAAAACCGCTTTTATTATCGGCTTTGTTCTGTTTGTTCCTTTTTTGATTATCGACATGGTTGTGGCGAGCGTTTTGCTGAGTATGGGTATGATGATGCTTCCGCCGATTCTGATATCACTTCCGTTTAAACTTATGCTTTTCGTTCTGGTTGATGGCTGGAATCTGATTGTTGGTTCCATGGTTAAAAGTTTTGTATAAGGAGATAAATGTAAATGTCACCTGAATTTGTAGTAAATCTTGCCCAGGAAGCAATTAAAACAACGATATTGGTTTCCATGCCGATCTTGCTTATTGCGCTGGTGATTGGTCTTATAATCAGTATTTTTCAGGCCGTAACTCAGATAAATGAGATGACACTTACCTTCGTACCTAAAATACTTGCTATATTTCTTGGACTGATTGTTTTCGGGAGCTGGATGCTGGAGCATATAACAACTTTTACAATAAACACGATTGAACAAATACCGAATTACATAAGGTAATAATACATATGGATCTGCTTCATATACAGCATAATGAGATCAAGATATTTCTTTTTATACTCACAAGAATAGGGGTTATTTTATTTCTTATGCCTTTCTTTAATTCCAGAGTTATACCGGTTCTGGCAAAAGCGGGATTGACGATTATATTGGCGATGGTCCTTTTTCCTGTAAGCGGTCCATATACAGGAGTATATCCGGAAAGCACAGTGGGAATTTTGGGCCTGATAATTGGTGAATTAATTATCGGCATGATTTTGGGATTACTTGTCCTGTTCTTTTTTGAGGGTATCCGCATTATGGGTCAACTGGCTGGAATGGAAATAGGGTTTTCGATAGCAAATGTGCTGGATCCACAAAGCGGAGCGCAGACCTCCATTCTTTCAAATATTGCTTATTTAATGGCCATAGTACTTTTTCTTATTCTGAATGGACACCATATAATATTAAATGCAATCAGAGAAAGCTTTGCTATTTTACAGCCTGGCTCGGTACACCTGAATAAAAAGGTCTTCCAGGAGGTGTTGCACAGATCCGGAGAAATGTTTGTTATATCCGTTCAGATAGGCGCACCTGTAATCGCAGCCATTTTATTCATTCAGCTTGCCTTCGGACTTATTACAAGGCTTTTACCTCAGATGAATGTCATGGTTGTTGCATTTCCTGTACAGATAGTAACCGGACTGATTTTTTTTGGTATATCATTATGGGTAATGCTGCACTCTATAGAAAAATATCTGGGGAATATGGACAAACTGCTAATAAATATGATGTTACATATTAGAGGATAAACCATGGCTGAAGAGTCAAGCGGTGAAAAAACCGAGAAACCAACTCCAAAAAAGAGAGAAGAAACACGGAAAAAAGGCGAGGTAGCTAAAAGTAAAGAGCTTTCTTCCGTTGCCGTTCTTTTTTCCGGCCTTTTTGCTATGGGAATATACGGCACATTTATGCTTTCAAAGATTCAGGAATTAATGAAAAGCCTGTTTTCCAATCCAACCATAAACGATTTGAGTATTCATGGCATTATGGAATTTTCACAAAACCTTATTATTTCTTTTGTTGTGATTTTGTCTCCTCTTTTGGCTGCTGTTTTTATCGGGGCTATCTTATCCAATGTGATGCAGGTTGGTTTTATGGTGTCAGGAGAACTGATTAAACCCAAGTTTTCAAAATTAAATCCATTCAAAGGGTTAAAAAGATTGGTTTCCATGCAATCAGTAATGGAGCTGCTTAAATCTATATTGAAGCTTCTGATTGTTGGGGTAACAGCATATTTAACCATAAATCATGAAATGGATAATGTTTCAATGCTTGGAGAGCTGGAACTCGGGTCTATTTTTTACTATATATCTGCAACTTTTTTTAAGATCTTATTAAGATGCTCTACTGCTATGATATTACTTGCTGCAATTGATTATGCATTCCAGAGATGGGAATTCGAGAAACGAATAAAAATGAGCAAGCAGGAAATTAAAGATGAGTACAAAAAAACCGAGGGTGATCCGCAGGTCAAATCAAGAATACGTGGCATTCAGATGGAAATGGCAAGAAAAAGGATGATGCAGGCCGTTCCTGATGCAGACGTGGTTGTAACAAACCCGACACATTTTGCTGTTGCTATAAAGTATGACAGCCTCAACATGAATGCTCCTAAAGTCTTAGCAAAGGGTGCAGGTGAAATTGCCGGTAAGATCAAAAGCCTTGCTGCAAAACATAATATTCCGGTGGTAGAAAACAAGGAACTTGCCCGTAATCTGTATAAACTTGTGGAAATCGGCAAGGAAATCCCGGCGGATCTTTATCAGGCGGTCGCTGAAGTTCTGGCGTATATCTACAAATTAAAAGGCAAGTTTAGTCATTAATGCGTAATTAAAAGTTAAGCTGGCGGAGTAAATAAGAATGGAAGAAGCTATAAGAATAAAAGCGGGTATGGCGTCAAGCAGCGAAATATTATCGGCTGTAGGCGTAATAGCAGTTCTCCTTGTAATGATTATCCCAGTTCCTTCGATGCTTCTTGATTTTCTTCTGGCTATAAATATTACACTCTCTGTTACTATACTGCTTATTTCCATGTTTACTCTGACGCCTCTGGATTTTTCAATTTTCCCGACGTTGCTGCTGCTTACAACTCTTTTCAGGCTGTCTTTAAATGTGGCTTCGACCCGTTTGATACTTCTGCACGGAAATGAAAGTGCATCTGCTGCCGGAAAAGTTATTATGTCGTTTGGAAACTTTGTGGTCGGCGGTAATTATGTAGTCGGCGTGATTGTTTTTGTAATACTTGTCTTAGTTAACTTTATTGTAATTACCAAAGGTGCATCTAGAATCGCAGAAGTTGCAGCAAGGTTTACGCTTGATGCAATGCCTGGTAAACAGATGAGCATAGACGCCGATCTTAATGCCGGAATGATAGATGAAAAAGAGGCAAGAAAACGCAGAACTATTATCGGAAGAGAAGCTGAATTTCACGGAGCGATGGACGGCGCGGTAAAATTTGTAAGAGGTGATGCTATTGCCGGTGTCATTATAACATTGATCAATATATTGGCCGGATTTGTTATAGGTGTATTTCAAAAACAAATGCCCATAATGGATGCCGCTCAAAATTATACCCTATTGACGGTTGGTGATGGTCTTGTGTCGCAAATTCCGGCACTTCTTATATCTACCGCAGCCGGTATAGTACTCAGCAGATCCGGATCAACCGATACTATGGGCAAGGAGTTTGGAAAGCAGTTTTTAGGTTATCACAAGGCCATTTATCTGTCTTCCATTACAATATTTTTGTTTGGGCTTATTCCGGGATTGCCGCATTTTTCTTTTATAATACTTTCTCTTCTTATAGGAGGCTCCGTATATTTTCTGAGGCGAAAAGAAAATGTATCCCGTAACGAAAAAGAAATGGAAAGCAAAAATAAAGAAATTGATGCCGGTCCGGAAGTAGTCGAGCATCTGCTGCTTGTTGATATTTTGGAGCTGGAGGTAGGATACGGTCTTATTGCACTTGTAGATAAAGAGCAGGGTGGTGAGTTTCTTGATAAGGTTCGTTCTATTCGTCGTCAGTTTGCCATTGAGTTGGGAATTGTGATACCACCTATCCACATTAGAGATAACCTTCAGCTGAAATCATCTGAATACCGCTTTCTTCTTAAAGGAGTGAGAATTGCGGGTTCCGATTTAATGGTAAACCACTTTCTTGCTATGGATCCTGGTGATGCGACAAGAAAAATTGAAGGGATCAATACTTTTGAGCCATCCTTTAACCTGCCCGCTGTCTGGATTCCAAAAACAAAGAAAGAAGAAGCAAGCATTGCAGGTTATACTGTTGTAGATAATGTCACTATAATGGCGACTCACTTGACTGAAGTGCTCAGAAAGCATGCCTGGGAGCTTTTGGGACGCCAGGAAGTGCAAAATCTTTTGAACAATTTGGGCAAATCATATCCTAAGGTTGTTGAGGAGCTGGTGCCAAATATGCTTTCGCTAGGTGGTGTCCAGAAAGTCTTGCAAAATCTGCTAAAAGAACAGGTGGGCATAAAAGATATGCTGACAATCGTCGAAACGCTGGCAGACTATGCACCTTTATCAAAAGATCCTGAACTTCTGACAGAATATGTCCGTCATAAATTGGCACGTTCTATTATCGGACCCTACCTTGATGAGAATGGATGTTTGAATCTTATAACCATGTCTCCCGATATTGAAAATATACTTCTAAAAAATATCCAAAAAACAGAACACGGCTCATATCTTGCATTAGATCCTAATACTGCTGACAAGCTTTTGGATTCGATTAAAGAAGAGTCGGAAAAAGCGATGATACATTATATGCAGCCGATTCTTTTGACAAGCCCGGGATTGCGAAGACATCTTAAAAAAATGGTGGAATATTTTGTTCCAACATTGAAGGTTTTGTCACATAGCGAACTATTAAGTGATATCAAATTTACTTCAATAGGAGAGGTTAGAATAAACAGTGCAAATTCATAAGTATAAAGCGAAGTCAATAAGCGATGCTATATCAATGGTTAAGAACGAACTTGGCCAGGATGCTATGATTTTATCTTCCAGAAAGATTAACGGAAATGCAAGTAATCATGCTTTTGAAATAGCTGCAATAGCCTCTAACGCAGATACTCTTAATACTTCTTCAGGACATTACGAAGAGGTTAAAACCGAGCTGACGAACATCAGGGAAATGATATACATTTTGAATAATTCCGGTAGTTTTGTCGATAAATTAATGGTGAATCCTGAAACATTATTAATTTATGCAAAACTTCTCAGAAACGGTATTAATGACTATTATGCAAGAATGCTTCTCGAAAAAGGTGGAGCCTTCGAAAACAGCATGCCAGATAATTTAAAAGCAATTAAAACACAAACTCTTAAGGCTTTAATGGAAAAAATCGGGATACATAAGCCATTCGAAGTCACAGCCGGTAAACAAACTATTGCTGCTATGGTTGGCACTACCGGTGTGGGAAAAACAACTACTATTGCAAAGCTTGCTGCTCAGCTTACGCTAAAGAGCAAAATAAAAGTCGGGTTAATATCTATAGACAGTTATAGAATCGGAGCAATGGAGCAGCTTAAGACTTATGCAAATATTTTGGGGATTCCTTGTATTCCTGCATTCAACAGAAAAGATCTGATAGCGGCAATAGGAAAACTAAAACAGATGGATGCAATTATAATTGATACAGCCGGACAGAGTCAATACGATGAAAAAAGGATTGAAGAGCTGAAGAATATAATGACGGATGATTTGGAAATACAATCTCATTTGCTTCTCAATGTATCAACTGCGGAAGAGGAAATGAATAAAATTGCAATTAATTTCAGCCATCTTAAATTTGTCAGCTATATTTTTACGAAGCTGGACGAATCCGAAAAGTATGGATCTATTATAAACCAATTAATGAAAAAACAGTTTCCAATATCATATCTGACCACAGGACAGAATGTCCCGGATGATATTGAACAAGCGTCAAAAAACAGAATAGCAAAGCTATTGTTTAATAAGAACTGACGGACTTGTAAAAATTCTTAAGAGGAGGCCATTTTCCACAACGTGAATGTCATTTTATTGACTATTTACGAATGTATTCAAAGTTGATCGGTATCGCGTATCGAATATCTAGTTCGATGTGTAAATTTCAACAGTCCGGAGATGTTGAAACAAATAAATTAATCGGAGCTTACTGTAATGGATCAGGCGACGCATTTGAGACAAATGATAGAAATAAAATCTCAAAATATAATTAAACAAAAAACAGACAGAGCTGTTGAAGCGGGTTTAAAAGCTAAAGTCCCCAGAGTGATTGCTGTCGCCAGCGGGAAAGGGGGTGTAGGAAAAACCAATATAGTCGTTAATCTCGCTATTGCTTTTCGGCGAATTGGTAATCGTGTTTTGATTTTTGATGCCGATCTGGGATTGGCTAATATCGATATTATATTCGGTCTCAACCCGAAGTGTAATATAGAAAATATGATTAAGGGAGAAAAGGAACTCTCTCAGGTTATTGTTAAAGGCCCGGAAGGTGTCGATATTATCCCGGCAAGTTCGGGTGTTCAGGAATTGACGCAATTGACAGAAGGCCAGAAGATGAATCTGTTGAATGAGTTTGATATGCTAAACCGTATGTACGATTTGTTGCTTGTTGATACTGGCGCCGGCGTATCTTCAAATGTTATATATTTTAATCTTGCCGCAGAAGAACGGATGATTGTTGTAACTCCTGAACCTACTTCAGTAACCGATGCTTATGCCCTAATAAAAATATTGTATTTTAAATACGGGATAAAAAATTTTTATCTGTTACTGAATATGGTGAATGACGAAAAGGAAGCAAAATCAGTTTACAGCAAATTTTCAAAAGTTGTTGATAGATTTATGGGCGGAATTTCCATAGACTATGCTGGTTTTATTCCCCGTGATAAATTTTTGGTAGAAGCTGTTTCACGTAGAAAACCGGTTATGCGTGCTTACCCGGATGCTCCATCGTGTAAAAGCTTTAAGTTATTGGCCGACTATCTCTCAAAAAAAGAAAAAACAGAACAGATTGACGGCAATATTAAATTTTTCTGGAAAAGACTAATCGGCGGAGAAACCGATGCTGACAATAAGCGCTGAAATTAATCGATATGTAGAAGCTTCTCAACTTAACTTTGAAGAACAAAAAGTAAGTCATAGAGAAAAACTCATCATGAAATATGCGCCGCTTGTAAAATACATTTCAGACAGGCTGGCGATTCGAATGCCATCGCATATTTTAAAAGATGATTTACATAGCGCCGGAATATTGGGGTTGTTTGATGCGATCGATAATTTTGATTCCAGCAGAGGAATCAAATTTGAGACTTACGCATCTTACAGGATAAGAGGCGCTATTCTGGATGAAATGAGGAAACTGGATTGGATTCCAAGATCTGTAAGAAAAGATATTCAGACAATTGAAGCTGCCATATCAGCTGCTCAGGTAAAACTTGACCGAACTCCGGAAGATGAAGAAATTGCTCAGGAGATGGGAGTCAATCTTGAAACCTACTACAAAATGATAGACAGGACACATAATATAAACCTTTTAAGCCTTGATGAGCCTACTCGTGGCACAACAATTACTGCTGTTAACAAAATAGAATCAGACAATCCATCGCCTTTCGATAAAATCAAAAAAAGCGAACTCAAGAAAGTAATTGCGGGCGCTTTGGCTAATCTGCCCGAAAAAGTCCAAATGGTCATTTCGCTATATTATTTTGACGAGATGACCTTAAAGGAGATTGCAGAAATAATGGGATTGACTGAATCACGGATATCCCAGATACACTCAAAGGCTATCATCATATTAAGGACAAAGCTGAAAGCATATTTTGAAGGTTGAGTATGGATTCGAATAAAACCGGTATTGAATATGAGCAGTTTAACGGAGATGAACTATCGGAACCGGAAACTGATGAACAATTCACCGGAGATGAACTATCGGAACCGGAAACTGATGAACAATTCACCGGGGATGAACTATCGGAACCGGAAAGTGATGAACGATTCACCGGGGATGAACTATCGGAACCTGAAAGCAAAAAAATAATCATTGGAAAGGAAATAGACGGCTTTGAAAATGATAAACGTTTGACCGGGAAAGAACATGACAAGACTGGTAGTAAAATAGAAAATAAAACGATTCAGAACGATTCATCTGATAGCCGGAAAGATTTGAATCCGGTTGATGAAGAACTGACTCCAACCAGGAAGAAAAAATTTACAGCTGTTCATAAAATATCCGGTATAGTTATTTTGGTATGTCTTATAGCATCATGCATATATTTTTTTATCTTGAGACAGTCCGAAGTGCAAGATAAGCCAATAACGGCAAATAAAATATCGGCGAAGATCGAAAATCAGGCATTAGTGTTCGAAACGTTTATAGTTCCTTTTGAAGGCAATAAGTATTACACATATATGCTGGTTGATGTTTCTTTTGATGTTCCCGTGAGTAAAACACGCTTTGAAATGATTGAAAAACAAAATGAACTTAGAAAAATAATATACGACATATTATTAAATGAGATTGGTGGTTCCAAATCCCTTCCGCCGGTGATTGATATAAAGAATAATATAAAGTCCGGAGTTAATGCGATTCTTGAAAAAGGGAAGATTGAAGAAGTATTTATAACAAAATATAATGCTGTATGACAGATTAATGGATAAATAAAATGAGCAGTTCATCAAATATTAATAGTATCTTAAGCCAAAGCACTGCTATTAAGGAAATACACAACGTCAGGAAGCAAAGTCTGGAATTAAACCAGCAGTATGTTGCTCAGCATGCTGAGATCCGGAAAGAGGAAGACAAAAGAAAAGTTCTGGAATCCAATGCTGGCGGTCATGTGGAAATCGGTAATGAAAATGAAAGAAACAAAATGAAAAGCAAGAATCAGGAAAAAACAAATTCTTCAAAAGATACAGCTGAGAATGAATCAAAACCTTCTGATGAACACATTATAGATATTACGGTGTAAATATGGCTATGTTTGATATTAAGCATTTAATTGTACTATTGATAAGCATTGACATCTTTATGATAATTACCTTTGTATATCTGATCAGAAAAATAAGATCGATGCCAAAAACGGAAAGATTCGAAGAAGGTATCAGGATTTTTGAATCTTTGCTTAGTGATGCGGATCAAATAACCGGATGTTTTGGCGAGCAGGTCAAGACAAAATATGACATGATCAAAAATATAAACGCACAACTGGACAGACGCATAGATAGTATAAACGTACTATTGAGCAGAGCAGATATAATTCTTTCTTATAACGAGAAGAAAGCCGATCGGGCCGATCAGCCCGCAAAGTCGATTCTTCTTAAGCAAAAAGAAATTGTTGATCTTGATAGCAAGGGTTGTGATGTGGATGAAATTGCACACAGGCTTTTGATCCCGAAAGGCGAAGTTAAACTAATCCTTGAATTAAACAAACAAACAGCCTGATGACTAAATATAGCTGAATTCCAATATGATCGAATTTAATAATCTGATAAATTCAAAAGTCATGATTTATGACCCGGATATAAAGCGTTCAGCAAGTCCGGTCATGTTCGGCGAAAATGAAATTGTTAAAGGAAAGGTCATTGAAATTCTTGATTCAGAAACTGCAATTATCAATATTAAAGGACGAAACTTTAGCGCAAAGACTCTGGTTCCATTGAAAATCGGCGCAGATATGGCGTTTAAAGTTGAAAGATTAACGCCGGTCCCGGTTCTTAAGCCACTTGGCATTCAATTCGTTAAACCTGAAGCTGCTAGTATTCCAACCATATTGTCTGCCATAGAAGATAATTTATGGAAATCTGTGTTTGAAAAAATTACAACCGTCAAAGGTTCGACGCCTGAAAAGATATCATATAACCAAATTGTAGAAAATTTACCAAAAAAACTATTGGAATCCGGGAGATCTGAATATTTAAAGGAGATCATAGACCGGTCTGGTTTATTTTTCGAGGCGAAACTAAAAGGAGCGTTAGAGCAAAAGCCAATAAATGCAGAACAAATCAGGCAGCTCATAAACAATGATGTAAAAGGATTGCTTTCAGATTTACTTTCAAAAACAGATAACGAAGAGGCCAAACAATTACTGTCTGTTATAAAGAACTTGCAGATGCTTGATATATCAGGGCTTGAGCAGGAGAGAAAAATATTTATTCCTCTGCCTTTTCTACTGCCTGATGGGCAATTTTGCGTTGCGCAGCTGCTGTTCCAATTGCCAATGGTGCTAAAGGATGCCCCCGAAGAATCAGCGGAAGAAAACGGTCAGTTAAAGATATCCTTATTACTTGAACTTTCCTCCCTTGGTCCAATTCGGGCGGATTTTACCTTAAATGGCAAAATGGTTTATGGAATGTTTAGAGCCTCCATTGCCGAGACTGTAGAAATATTAGAAACCGAAATGGATTCTTTTGTAAAAAACCTTGAGGATAAAGGATTTTCTATAAAGCACATTGAGTGCCGGCTTAAAGAGCCTGAAATTGTCACTGAACCGCTTTTATTGGATATGATCCAGGCAACAGAAAACAATATTAATCTGGTAGGATAGATGTACTCCTGAAAAAAGCGGTTTTTGATTTTTTGCGAAGGTATAAACAGATGACTTCAAAAAAAGGATCCAATAAGGCAGTAGCATTAAGATATACTCCCGAGCGAGAGCATGCTCCACGTGTTGTAGCAACAGGTAAGGGAACGGTTGCGGAAAAAATTCTTCAGATTGCAAAGGAACATAATATTCATATTCACAATGATCCTGATCTGGTTGAAATGTTGTCTCAGCTTCAACCGGATCAGGAAATTCCGCCTGAACTATATAAGATTGTCGCTGAAATACTTGTTTTCGTCTACTCCCTAACCGGTAAAAAAAAGTTTGGGTAGGAAAAAAATTCCCCCCTTTTGCCATGCTTGCCGATTAATTTTATCTGTTTATTTATTTGTCTGCGTTAAACTGACGGGCACAAAAAATATATAATGCAGAATACAGCGTCAGGAAAAAACAGCTTTATGCTGTGTTATCTATAGCGTTTACAAACATAATATCCCAATTTCTTAAATTTTCAGCAATAGTACTCTACGCAGGAAAACAACAATTATATATTTAGTATAAAACGTCTCTGGCACTGATATTGCTTCTGTTATTAATTAAACTCTGTTCAAATTACGATGAATCGCATTAAGCAGGTTTTCGGCTTATTGGCGGGGAAATAAACAAAATCGAGGTGGAAAATGATTTCAAGTAATTACAATTTGGTTGAAGGTTCTTTGATACAGCAGCTCAGGTTTGATACCCTTTCAAACAATCTTGCCAATGTAAATACTACTGCTTTTAAGCAGGATATTGTATCTTTTGATGAAAATTTATCTTTGAACAAGTCTTCCATCGATTTTTCTTCCGGTCCAATCGTTTATACCGGAAACTCATTCGATATTGCACTCGAAAGTCCGGGGTTTTTCAAGATACAGACCCCTTCCGGTGTAAAATATTCAAGAGATGGGGCATTCAGCCTTAACAGAGACGGTATGCTGGTTACTCGTAATGGAGATCAGGTACTTGGACAAAATGGTCCGATTAGTATATCCGGCAGTAATGTGATCATCGGATCTGATGGTCAAGTCATCGAAGACGGCAGCCCTGGTGATAAAATATTTGTCGCAGATATCAAAGATTTAAAGCTTCTTAAAAAAGAAGGCATGAATTACTATAGTTATGAAGGAGAAGCTAAAAATATAACAAGCGCCGGAAAAGTCAGCATTAAGCAAAATTATATAGAAAAATCCAACGTGAATATAACTGAAGAAATGATCAGGATGATTGAAACCTTCAGAACATTTGAATCCATACAAAAAGCGGTTCAGAATACGGATGAGACAACAGGCAAAATGGTCAATGATTCTGAGCTACTTTAATTGGGACACACAAAAGATACATATTAGTTAAACAGGAGGTATTTATGCTTAGGGGAATGTGGTCGGCTGCATCCGGAATGGATGCACAGAAAATGATGATAGATGTTATTTCCAATAACCTTGCTAACGTGAATACGGTAGGATTCAAGAAGAGCAGGCCTGATTTTCAGGATCTTATGTACCAGACCATGAGTCAGGGCGGATCAACAACTACTTCGGGAGATCAGATACCGGGCGGTATCCAGGTCGGCATGGGGACAATGCCGGTCAGTGTTCAAAAAATGTTTATGCAGGGCGATTTCAAGGAAACAAAAAATGAACTGGACATGTCCATAGAAGGAAAAGGGTTTTTCAAGGTTATAAGTAATGATGAGGAGGTTTATACCAGAGCAGGTAATTTCAAGATGGATAAGGATGGAAACATCTGTACTCCTAACGGTGAAAAATTACAGCCTGCTATGTCTATCCCCTCTGATACACTAACAATTAGTATTGACAAATCCGGAACAGTAACTGCTTTCGGTCCTTCCGGACAAGGAACCGTGGTCGGTGTGATCGAGTTATACTCTTTTGCGAATCCGGCAGGTCTTTTCAGCATGGGGCATAATAATTATAGATCAAACGATGCTTCAGGTGAAGCAATAGCAGGCGCACCAGGTTCGGAAGGAATGGGTACAATTGCGCAGGGCTTTATCGAGATGTCGAATGTAGATGTTGTTGAAGAAATGGTGGCAATGATTATGGCCCAGAGGGCTTATGAGGTATCCAGCAAATCAATTCAAACTGCGGATAATATGCTGCAGATGGCAAACAACATCAAGAGGTAATAATAATGAGTGAATCTGTGCGCACGATCATTATTCTTGTATGCCTTTTGCTTTTTGGCTCAGCTTTCGAAGTAAGTTCAAATGAGAATGTTCAAAAGACGAAGGTTTTGGATGATTCAAGTCAGCTAATACCGGAAGCTATGTTCAGGGAGGCTTATAGCCAGTTTATCTGTTCACGTCTGGAAAAGAAAAAGGACGATATCATTTTGTCCAGATTTACAGTTAGCGGCGATAAACCACTACCTGCCGGCAAAGTGTCTTTGAAGTTGTTCAATAAAGGGCGTGAAGAATTTGCAGGATACGTGCGGCTGATTGCAATTGTCAGTATTGATGACATTCCAAAAACGGAAGTAAAGCTTTCGGGCTGGGTTGATGTGTTTGATTCCGTGGTATGTGCATCGCAGAATTTAAATAGAGGAGATGTTATTACTGCCGGGGATATACATCTTGAAAGAAAAAATATCTCCCGTCTTAATTCAGACACTCTTAAGGATGTTGATCAGGCGATCGGTCTCATGGCCAAACATGATATAAAGGATAACGATTGTCTTAAAGAGTGGATGCTTAAGAGAAATCCGCTTGTTAACAAAGGAGATATGGTCACGATACTTGCGGAGCATGGAAGCATAAGAATTACAGCGCCCGGAAGAATTCTTGAGAAAGGATATATGGGTGATTATATCAAAGTTCAGAATGCGATGAGCAAAAAAAGTGTTTATGCAAAGATTATTAATGATTCAACTGTAGTAGTGGATTTTTGAGGGTAAAAATGATTCCAAAATACATTGCAGTATTATGCATTATGCTTGGACTGATTACAGGTTGTTCAGCCGGTTCTCAATATATTAAGCAGGCTGCTAAAACTGAAGTAAAAAGTACTACCAATGACCAGTCTCCTTATGCCTACCAGCCTCCTGAAAAATCGGAAGGATCTTTGTGGTCGGAATCGGAAGGCTCTTTTCTTTTTCCGGACAGAAGAGCGCGGCGTGTTGGCGATTTAGTTATCGTTAGAATTGTTGAAGATCCTGAGGCAAAACTTAATGCCAGCACCAATGCAAGCAGGTCGTCCGGTGTGGATGCTTCAAAACTGGAATTTTTGGGTTTTATGAAGGCACTGGCGGAAAAAAATTCCCGCCTTGCACAGGACCCGGGAAAGGATGATCTGATGCTTGCTTCTTTGGGGACAAAATTCGATGGCAAGGGTTCGAGTGATAGAGACGGACATATAAAAGCATATGTTTCTGCTGTAGTTTTAAAGGTATTTCCAAACGGGAACATGTTCATAAACGGCAGACGGGAAATAAAAGTTAATAACGAAACAGAATATATTACATTATCCGGAATAGTAAGAGCTGAGGATATCAGTACGGCAAACGAGGTATCTTCTGCCTATGTTGCTGAGGCTAAAATCTCTTATTCCGGAAAGGGTCCTGTAGCAGATAAACAAAGACCCGGATGGCTTATGGGGGTTATTGATTATGTATGGCCGTTTTAAGGTATTATTTTTACTGATAGTGGCACTGTGCCTGTTTATTCCTTCTGAGGGATTTTCAGCACGGATTAAAGACTTGTCTTCTATCAAAGGTATCCGGTCAAACCAGCTTTTCGGTTATGGTTTAATCATCGGGCTCAACGGCAGCGGAGATAAGAGCGGCACTACCTTTACAATTCAGGCCCTTGCAAATATGATGGAAAATATGGGAATACATGTGAGCCCGAGTGATATGAAGGTAAACAATATTGCTGCGGTTATGGTAAACGCAGAATTGCCGCCGTTTGCACGGACCGGGAAAAAGATAGATGTAACGGTTTCTTCCATTGGTGATGCCAAAAGCCTCCTGGGAGGAACACTTCTGCTTACCCCGTTAAAAGGTGTTGACGGGAAGATATATGCGCTGGCTCAAGGACCTATCGTAGTAGGCGGATTCAGCTCCGGTGGAGATGCCGGCGGTGGAGTAACAAAGAATCATCCAACGGTAGGAAGAATAGTAAATGGTGCAACAGTTGAAAAAGAAGTTCTTTTGTCGCTTGAAAACAGAAATGATCTGACTCTTATGCTGGATAATCCCGATTTCGTGACTGCAACAAGAGTTGCCGAAGCAATCAAGACCCAATTCGGAGAGGATCTTGCCAAACCGATCGATTCGGGCACTCTTAGAATTACAGTTCCTCCGGCATACCAAAATGATGTAGTCGGTCTGCTTGCAAAACTTGGTGATCTGGAGGTTAAGCCGGATATTGTGGCCAAAGTTATAGTCAACGAAAAAACAGGCACCGTTGTAATCGGAGAAAACGTCACAATTTCAATTGTTGCTGTTGCCCACGGGAACCTGAACATCCAAATAAAAGAGACAAAGGATGTTTCACAGCCATCACCGCTCGGCGTCTCCCGTTCTTCAAACGCGGCTCCGGCTCAGATGAAAAACGGTACGATAGTTGCGCCCGGAGGAGCTACCGTTGTCTCTCCGAATACAGAGATAAATGCCAATGAAGAAAAAGCAAGCCTGCTTTTGATAAATAGCGGAAAGACTGTTGGCGAACTGGTGCGGGCACTAAATGCGATAGGTGTGACGCCAAGAGATCTTATCACTATTCTGCAAACGATTAAAGCGGCAGGAGCGCTTCAGGCCGAGCTGGAAATAATTTAAAAGGAATAGATATGATTAAAGACATTACACAGGCTTCCGTTTCAGTTGATAATCAAAAAACTTCACAGGAAAAACTTAAAAAAACATGTCAGGATTTTGAATCGATTTTTCTGACATATATGCTAAAGACCATGAGAGCTGGTGTAACGGAGTCAGGTCTAACCGATAAAAGCCATGAGAGCAATATGATATATGCGATGTATGATGAAAAATTAAGTGAAGAGATGGCGGGAAACGGAGGGATGGGTCTGGCAAACATGCTTTTCGAGCAACTTAAGGATCGAAAATAAAAGACTCCTAAGAGTTCCATGTTATTATAAGCTGTTATAAATTATACAAAACTAATTAATTAAGAAAAGGGCGGAATCTGCCGATAACCAACTTGGAGAATTTGCTTTATGGAATATACTATGATTGAGTTTCTCGAAAATGGCCTGCATGAAGAGATATTTCTTTATAACGAGCTTCTTAATTGTTTTAAAAGGGAAAAAGAATCATTAATAAATATGGATTTGGATACTCTTTGGAAAATATCAAAAGAAAAAAATGAACTGTGTTCAATGATAAATTCCGCAGAGCAAAAAATATTTTCGATGATTCGCCCTAAATTAGATAAACAACATTTTGAACAATTTGAAAAAGCCGCCGGTTTTAATAGATGGTCGCAACTTTTGGTTCTTATAACAGATATTGTTGCGGAAAAGGACAAGCCAAAATTTAACAGATTATATTATTCGCTGCAAAAACTTAAAAGCGAGATCGATGCTATGCGCAAAGTTAATACGGATACGGTCGAGCATTCGCTTCAATTTCTTGATGAAATTATATCAATTATAACAGGACAGGCGCGCCAGGAAGCAATATACAATGACAGGTGCAGATATAATCATTCAGGAAATAAAATGCTTATGAGCAGGGAGGTCTGATCATGTCGAGTTTGGGACTTGTAGGGGATATTGCAAACAGCGCTTTATCTGCTCAGCGCTATGGTATTGAGGTGACTTCTCATAATATAGCCAATGTTAATACAGAAGGCTATACCAGACAAAACCCAATTTATGAGGCCAAACTTCCTGGATCTTACGGCACCTTAATTCTTGGCCGGGGTGTAGATACAAGCACTGTAAGAAGGATTTCCGATCAGTTTATTGAAAATCAGCTTATGCAGCAAAAATCGAGTTTGTCTTCTTTTGAGGAGATGGAAAAATATATTAAGGTTATTGAAGGGATCTTTAATGAAAATTCGCAGACCAGCATAAGCAACATGATGGCAGATTTCTGGAATTTGTGGCAGGATATTTCAAACAATCCGGCTGGATCTCCCGAACGAGGTGCTCTTTACGAATATAGTTCCCAGTTTGCAGAACAGTTTAATACTCTCGATATGAGTATGAATCAAGTTGAGATAAATTTGACTAGTTCTATATCTTCAGGAATTGGTAAAATAAATCAGCTTACCAGTGAAATTGCAAAAACCAATGGACAAATTGTTGGAATGGAAAGCGGTGGTTTGGCAAACGATTTAAGAGATAAGCGCAATGAACTGATATCACAACTATCAGGATACATTGATGTAAAATCATTTGAGCAGGACAATGGAACTATTACGGTAGTTACAGCAAGAGGTTGTGTATTGGTTAATGGGAATGACAGCAGTGACCTTGCCCTTGGAGGCGTAAATGGAAACAGGGTTGAGTGGCAGGGTTCAGGTGGAGCAACTACCGATATTACAGGCTATATCACAAACGGAAAACTAGGCGGATGGCTTGATATGCGCGACAAGATCCTTGCAAAGTATCAACTGGACATGGACTCTCTGGCCAAAGAATTTGCATGGTCTGTAAACCAGCAGCATAGCCAAGGGGTTGGGTTAAGCGCCTTATCGGCTGTAACCGGAACATATGCGGCTATAGCTACGGATCAAGCTGTGAGTACCGTTGACTCAGGGCTTGATTATTATTCCAAGATTAATGTTGGCAGTTTTAATCTATGGGTTTATGACGCCACAGGGGCTGTGGTTGGTCCGGGAGCAACCACTGTAAATATCGGTGCCGCAACAACTCTTGAGGATTTAGAAATTGCGATCGATGCGGTTAATGCCAATATTAATGCTTCCATAACAACCGATAACACCTTTAGCATCACGGCTGTCAATGGTTATACTTTCGCATTTTCCAAAGATACAAGCAATGTATTGGCAGCACTTGGAATAAACACTTTTTTTTCAGGTTCTAGCGCCGGTGATATATCGGTAAACGATTCGATCAGTTCAAATACTGATGCTATTGCTGCAGCCAGGGTAGGAACCGATGGCGCTTTTGCTTCAGGTGATAATGTAAATGCAATTGCTATGTCCAACATACAAAATGCGTCTATGCCAATCTCGATCTGGACCTGCGACCGAATAAATGGTAATACGGAAGGAAGTGTTACAAGCAGTCTGGAAGGCTATTATCATTCACTGGCTGGTTCCATTGGAACAAAATCGGCAGGAATTACAAGCAGCAAATCATTTAATGAAGTGATGTATCAAAACTTAAGCGGTTTGCGGGACAGCATATCCGCCGTATCATTAGATGAAGAGATGACTAACCTGATAAAATATCAGCATGCGTATTCGGCAGCGGCAAAACTGATCAGCATAGCTGATGAAATGTTACAAACATTGCTTAGTGTGAAGTAGAGTTGGGAGAATGTAATTATGCGGGTTACAAATAATAGCGTTTACGATTCTGTTAGATACAATCTGGGCAAGATCAGTGAAGATATGAGCAAAGCTAACAAAATCGTTTCTTCAGGAAAACTCATTTCGAATTTATCGGATGATCCGGTTGGCCTTACCCAATCATTAAAGATCAAGTCTGTTATTGCCGGTATTGATCAGTTGGGAAGAAATGTATCTTTAGGAAAATCCTGGCTTACCGCATCAGAAAGTGCATTGACTAGTGTGCAGGATTTGATTTCCGATACAAAAGCACTATGTATTCAAATGGCGACCGCGACTACAGGAGCTCCGCAAAGAGCATCAGCAGCAAGAACCGTTCAAAATATACTGGATGAGATTATATCGCTGTCAAACACTGAAGTAAGCGGAAGATATATCTTCTCCGGAACAAAAACTGATTCACTTGCATTTGATCAGAGCGGAACCTATTTGGGAAACGATGAGCCCTTTGCTGTAAAAATAGGAATGGATACAACTGCTTCAGTTGGAAGGAACGGCCAGGAAGTATTCGGAGCTATCTTTACTGTATTAAGTGATTTGAAAGACAAATTAAACGCCAACAATACGCAAGGGATTCTAACAAGCCTGGACGGACTCACTGATAATTTTAACAATATAACAAATACAATTTCTGATATCGGTTCCAAGATGAACCGAATGGAAATTAAAGAACAGATATTTCAGGATTTGAAGCTCGTCAACACAGATCGGCTTTCGGCTATTGAGGATGCAGATATAGCAGATGCAATTATCAATATTAAAGAAAAGGAACTCGCCTATCAGGCTGCTTTAAACTCTTCCAGCAAGGTAATGCAGTTGAGTCTGGCAGACTATTTGAAATAATGACTTAGGAAAGAGCTATGGGAAATTCATGCTGATAATTACGCGAAAAGCAGGTGAACGAATTACTATCGGCGACGATATTGTTGTTACAATAATTGAAGTCAAAGGGTCACTGGTCAAGTTAGGTATTGATGCGCCAAGATCTGTGAGCGTTCATCGTCAGGAAATATATGATAAAATCCGTGAGCAGAATATTAAAGCCTCAGAAATTGATGAATCCGATCTCACAATTGCTCTTTCCATAATAAATCAAAATATATCAGATGGTGATTCAAAGTGAAGATAAAGACAACTCGATTCGGGACTATCAGCGTAACAAAAGACAAAATAATTCATATGCCTTTCGGTATGCTTGGCTTTTCAGAAAAAAAGAACTTTATTATGTTCCGCCATAAAGAAAATTCTCCTTTCTTCTGGTATCAATCCGCAGATGATCCGATGCTTGCTTTTGTAATAACCAACCCTTTTATTTTTATGCCTGATTATAAAATTGATGCGGACGAGGCGGCAAAAGCCATGTCCTGGGATGATATCGGCGAGGATGATCTTGAGCTGTTTGTGGTTGCCAATATTCCCAAAGGCAACCCGAAAGAAATGACGGCCAATTTAATCGGTCCTGTATTGATAAATACAAAAAAACGTCAGGCGGTCCAGATGGTTATTTCAAACACTGATTACTCCCACAGATTTCCGATTGCAGTATAATGCTATCAATATTCTAAATAGAAATGGAGTCCCTGTGGGTAATGAGCGGCGCTTTAAACTTATATCCATGCTCTCAATTCGCACAATGCCGTGGAAACCATTAAATAAGGTTCTTTATGCAAAACAGCCAAACGTTGAATTTCTGATAATAACTCATTAAAAATCAAAGAGTCTATTTTCCTGTCGGACAATATTTCAGAAACATGTCCCCACATGTGTTCAAGGGTATTCCTCAGATTTCCAGGTGCTGGCTGTGTTTGAAGTATTTTTGTCAACTCTAAAGCAAGCTCATCAAATCCCTCATATTTTTTAGCGTTAGATATTTTATTGCCTATTGATTTATATAAAACCTGATTGCGTGCCATAACGGAATATTTATGCTGGGCCCACAAGTCCTGAGTATTTCCCGGAAGCGGAATTCTTCCAAGCGGCCGGTCTTTATATTTTTCTTCTAGTATAGCAAATTGAGCACCCGGAGAATCAATGAAGTTTTCCGGCCAAAGCTTTTCCCCGGAGAAAAGAGCAACAGCAGAATAATGCTTAAAATTTCTTAAATACATTTCAGAAACTAAAAGAGCGTGACGTTTGCAAAGTGCCCAGCCAAAAGCTTTCCAACGCAAAGTTTCAGGATGTCTTGAATAGCCCTTCTTGTTATTGCTGATAATAGATGCGATTGCATGCAGCTCGCGGTGTTCTCCAAGAAGACTCCGGTTATTCAGATACCCAGGATTTATATCCCATATTCGCATCTGTATATTTACCAAATTTTAAAATTCTGCTTTGCATGACCTATGCAGGGAGAGTGTTTATTCGCTCTCGGTCTGCTGATGGTCATGCTGTATTGTGTGTGCTCCTGCAACAACATAATTGCAGTCCTTTAAAGCAATAAAGGTAAAAGCATCATTTGCCATATATATAGCCTGCTCTTTGACCAATTTGGTTTCAACTCCGTCTTTTTCAATAAGCGCTTCACCGGATAGCAGATATATTATTTCGTCATGACCTTTGGGGGCTCCCATTTCTCTTCTTTCATTACGGGGTACTTCTCCGTAAACAAAATATACGCTATGCTTTCCGATTTCTCTGGAACCAATTATATATTCTTCCCAATCATTCTGGAAACAGTCTTTGATATTAAATATTTTCATATTATTACTTCCTTTCATTATTTAGATATTCCATAAACAGCGCACATAACAGGATCGGGAGCAAAAGAATTCGAAGCGCGAAAACGGCAACCCCCAGTACATTCTGCCAGTACCGGGCAGCTTTTGCATTCAAGCCGGTCAAGCGGTATATGTCCAAGTCTAAGCCATGCATCTTTTAACCCATCTCTTGCATCGCCAAGTATATCCTGGCTGTAAAATCCGCATTTTACAGCATTTCCGTTTGGCATAACAGTTATCAGATGTCTTCCGCAGGCAAAGCCTTCGGAAGACCCGTGATAGCCGCCGCCGAATGAATAAGCCAACAGTGGTACAGCTTCTTTATATGACACCATAAGATGCCGGTTGTTTTCAAGGGAGCCTGCGGCAACAGGAAAATCAATTCCCCATTCCAGACCTTTAGTTTGTTCTATGAATTTTTCCATCTTGTCAAATTCATCAAGGTTGCCCCTGTGAATCATTGTAGCAAATGAAACGGGAACTCCAGCTTCCATTGCTGCTTTAATTCCTTTCATTGTTCGCTTAAAAGTTCCCTTGCCCCTAAGCATATCGTGACCTTGCTCCCATCCGTCAAGACTGAATTGTATTTCATCTACGTTCAGCCAGCCGATGTTATCGGGATTGATGAGCGTACCATTTGAAAAAAGTACTCTTCGCAAGTTCAGATCTGCGGTTTTTGCAATAAAACTATTCAGGTCTTTATACAAAAGAGGTTCACCGCCTGAAATCATGGCCTTAAGCCGCCTATATCGGAAAATTCACGAGTAATTTTAAGCGCATCACCTAAAGCCATATCGCCATGTTCTGATGAGCCGAGATAACAATGAAGGCATTTAAGATTGCATCTGTTCAGCAGTTGCAGCTCAAGATATCTTAGAGACGGATTTACGGCCTCATTAACAAAAATGTTCACAGGATCAGGTGAGACAAGAAGCTCAAGCAGTTCTTCTTCTATGCAGTACCGGACAAAACCGGAATCTGAAGTAAGATCTTTTCCTTTGCTGGTGCCGTTGCATTTAGTTAAAAAGTCTTTAGCAAGATTATCAATTTCGTAAAGTTCATCCTTTGCCGCATGATATACGAAAGGATTTTCCAGAATCTTTATAGAGGCTTTTTTATGAAGCCGGAGGTAAGCCGAAGCCCAGTTCAGGTCATTCACAAGAAAGCTCCATATCCGATTCGTTAATCATATTATTTTCTTTTAAAAGTGCCAGCAGTATAAAGCCTCCGCAGGGTTCAGTGTTGTCAGGAGGATTTTCCGACTGGAAATCACAGTCTTGTTCCCGAAAAGAACATCGACTGCAAACATATGTTTCCAGATTTTTTTTATGCTTTTCCCATAAAACGGGTTCTTTTTTATATCGGGAGATCTTTGATGAATCAATACGGCCATTGCCGACAAGCATTTCCACAACCTGAGCCCCCATGCAGGACATGTCTTCTTTTTTTTCTTCTTTAAAAAACACGCAGTACGGGCGGCATATATATACTTTGAACAGATTTTTATTCATGATTTTTTATATTGTGATACAAAACAAATGATGGCCTGAGTATGATTTCGCAAACCCAGGCCATCTTCTTTCTTAAAAAACTCTTTGGATCAGCAGGCATGTTTACATTTGCACAGACCTGTTGAAACCTTTTTAACTTTCTTAATTTTCATCGTTTTACCTCCTTTGAGTCCAACGCAGAGATCGGCCAAAATAGGGCGTTTTGCAATTGGCTCCTTTGTTAAGAAGTTAACTTATGAGCTACACAATACAAAATCAGCTTATTCTTAGTATAATTCCTATTTGTTAAAAATCAATACATTATAGAGCCAGTTTCAAAACGTTTCAGTTTGGTCAAGGTCAAGGCGGGTTAAAATTTTAACCGCAGGAATACATGGGGTATTTCGAGGATTAAAAATTTCACCCAACGCAGAGATCGGCCAAAATGGGACGTTTTGAAACTGGCTCTATAATGAACCGCAATAGCTATCTATTTTTATTTTATAATAATCCTTGAACCCTTCGAATATTTATCTATTGATCTAGGATGTAAAGGACATTCCCGGCTTAAGCGAATAAATTTTGCTTTGCGTATTGCAGAAGAATTCAAAAAACAACTTCTCCTTAAAATACCGGCATATCAAGCACATTCTAGATGTTCTTATTCTTTTTCTTTCAGAGTTTATAGTACAGACTTATCAAAGGTTTTCTGGTTGGCTGATATCCTGTGGTTATGGAAAGATATCTGTAGAAATAATTTTGTCTGGTAAGTTTTGCTTACAATCATGAATATAAAAAAACTTAAAGAGGATACACTCTAATTCTTATTTGCCTCGGTAGTTTCAACGCAGTTCCGATAGGTTAACTCTCCAAAATAACCAGATAAAACGTTTGACAATATATCACCGGTAGATATAACAATGACATTGTTAACTTTAGTTTAGGCACATAATCACCAGTGGCTCGAACATAGGGTACCAATATACCTACTTAAGTAAATAGATTTCTCAAAAAGAAATCATAGACTTTCCGGGGGCAAAAATGAGTAAGGCCAACAATGGGGCTAACCTGGGATTTGAGCGTGAGCTATGGCAGGCTGCAGACGCGCTACGTTCCAATATGGATGCGGCTGAGTATAAGCACGTTGTGCTCGGACTGATCTTCCTGAAGTATATTTCCGATGCATTCGAGGAACAGCATGCCAATCTGGTAGCCGAACGTTCCCTTGGAGCCGACCCGGAAGACCCCGACGAGTATAGGGCTGTAAACATATTCTGGGTGCCCAAAGAGGCGCGCTGGCCAAATCTCAAGTCCAATGCAAAACAGCCAACCATCGGCAAGTTTATCGACGATGCAATGATAGCTATCGAGCGTGACAATCAGTCGCTAAAGGGCGTGCTTCCCAAGGATTATGCTCACCCCCGTCTTGATAAACAGCGGCTTGGGCAACTTATCGACCTGATCGGCAATATCGGGTTAGGAGACAAGGCCAACCGCACCAAGGACATTCTTGGCCGGGTTTATGAGTATTTCCTCTCTCAGTTTGCCAGCGCAGAAGGCAAGAAGGGCGGTCAGTTCTATACGCCGCGCTGCATTGTGCGTGTTTTGGTCGAGATGCTGGCGCCTTACCAGGGTAGAGTCTATGATCCGTGTTGCGGTTCCGGAGGCATGTTCGTCCAGTCGGTTGAGTTCGTGAGGGCTCATGCCAGCGGTAATGGGAATGGTGGAAAAACAAAGGCCGATGTCAGTATCTTCGGACAGGAGTCAAACCACACCACCTGGCGATTAGCAAAGATGAATCTTGCTATCCGTCAGATTGAGAATAACCTTGGAAAGGAACATGCCGACAGCTTTCATCACGACCTTCACCCCGACCTCAAGGCCGACTATGTTATTGCCAATCCGCCATTCAATGATTCAGACTGGCGCGGGGAGCTGCTCAAGGAGGACAAGCGATGGAAATTCGGTATACCACCTGCCTCTAATGCCAACTTTGCCTGGGTCCAGCACTTTATCCATCACCTTGCTCCGAAAGGGCTGGCAGGTTTTGTCCTGGCCAATGGTTCAATGTCATCCAACCAGTCCGGCGAGGGTGAAATCCGCAAGAACATTATTGAGGCCGACATGGTGGATTGTATGGTGGCAATGCCCGGCCAGCTCTTCTATTCCACTCAGATTCCAGTCTGCCTGTGGTTTATCACCCGTGATAAAAAGAACGGCCGTTTCCGCGATCGGCGCGGCTACACGCTCTTTATTGATGCCCGCAAGCTGGGGACGATGATTGACCGCGTTCACCGCGAGCTGACCGAAGAAGATATCCACAAAATCGCCGGCGTTTACCATTCCTGGCGTGGTGATATTGGGGCGGTTCGCGAACCGGCTCTACCGCAATATGAAGATATCGCCGGTTTTTGCAAGAGTGCCACAATTGATGATATCCGCCATCATAATCATATCCTCACGCCTGGGCGTTATGTTGGCGCGGCAGAAGTCGAAGACGACGGTGAGCCGTTTGATGAGAAGATGACCAGACTAACAATCGAACTGAAAAAACAGATGGCGAAAGAAGCCGAACTCGACAAACTTATTTGGGCCAACCTGGAGGACATCGGGTATGGCGGATAAGAAAATGAAGACGGATGACTCACGCCGAACACTTGGGCAAAAGCGACCAGGGGCATCCTTTCCTGTAGCCCCTCCCAAGTCCGAATTGCCCGGAGACTATGCTGGTCTTCTTGCTGATCTGAAGAATCGTATTGCTGCGGAACGCCTGCGGATGACAATGACGGCAAACGCTGCAATGATAATGCTTTACTGGGATATCGGACAGTCTATTTTAGAGCGGCAGCGAAACGAAGGCTGGGGTGCCAAGGTGATTGACCGTCTTTCCGCCGATTTGCGTGATGCCTTTCCGGATATGCATGGTTTGTCTCCGCGGAATCTCAAGTACATGCGAAAATTCGCTGAAGCCTGGCCGGACCGGAAAATAGTGCAGCGGGCCGCTGCACAAATTCCATGGAGGAGCAATCAGGCCCTGCTCGATAAACTCGACAACCAGGAAACCCGCTTGTGGTATGCCGAAAAAACCATCGAAAACGGCTGGAGCCGGGATGTACTTTCTCTGCAAATCGAATCCTGCCTCCATGAGCGCCAGGGCAAAACCGTCAATAATTTCTCGGTAACACTTCCGCCCGCCGACTCCGACATGGCCGCCCAGATTTTCAAGGACCCGTATCTCTTCGATTTCATCGGAACCGCCGACCCGCGCCGTGAACGCGAGATCGAACAAACCCTGGTCGATCATATTCAGAAATTCCTCCTGGAACTCGGGGCCGGTTTCGCATTTGTCGGCCGCCAAGTACCGCTTGAGGTCGGCGATCAGGATTTTTTCATCGACCTGCTGTTTTATCATTTCAAACTGCGTTGTTTTGTGGTTGTGGAACTGAAGGCCGTGGCTTTCGATCCTTCATTTATCGGCAAAGTGAACCTATATCTCTCTGCAGTGGACGACCTGCTGCGTCATCCTGATGACAAACCGACCATCGGGCTTTTGCTTTGTAAGGGTAAGAACAGGCTGGTAGCCGAATACGCCCTGCGTGACCTTCGCAAACCGATTGGCGTTGCCGACTGGGAAACGCATATTGTCGCATCCTTGCCGGAAGAGCTGAGGGGTAGCCTGCCGACTATCGAGGAGATCGAGGCTGAACTGGGTGAATTAGTCAAGCCGAAGCCGAAAAAAGCTACCAGCAAAAAGAAAGGCGATAGGAAATGACCGCCAGAATGGGTGAGCATACCAAACATACGGTTTACGGTTTAATGTCTGCTCGATTTGAAAGTTCACCACTTGTTGATCTTTGCATCGCGGACGGTGGTGTTCAGACTGGCCCTTTTGGTAGCCAACTTCATGCGAGTGATTACGTTGACTATGGCACTCCGATCATCACTGTCGAACATTTGGGTGATAATCGTATTATACATAACAACCTTCCGCGTGTCACCGATGAGGACAAGGATCGACTGTCTCGGTATACACTGGTCACCGGTGATATCGTCTTTAGCCGGGTTGGATCAGTTGATAGGCGGGCAGTTGTCCATCCTGAGGAAGACGGCTGGCTATTTTCCGGTCGATGTCTTCGCATTCGCCCGGATAAAAATAAGATCGATCCTGGCTTCTTGTCATGGTTTTTTGGTTTTCCGGGATTTCAGGAACATATTCGACAGATAGCTGTGGGCGCGACGATGCCATCACTCAATACGAAGATTCTTGGTGATGTGCCAATTTACTATCCGTCATCCCCCACGGAGCAACAGGCTATCGCATGCATTCTTGGTGCATTGGACGACAAGATCGAGTTGAACCGGCAGATGAACCGGACACAGGAGGAGACGGCGCGGGCGATCTTTAAGAGCTGGTTCGTGGATTTCGACCCCGTCCGTGCCAAAACTGATGGTCAGCAGCCCCCTGGCCTCAAGCCTGAAATCGCCGCCCTTTTCCCGGACACTTTTGAAGACTCCGAACTGGGTGAGATTCCTGCCGGTTGGAGAGTGCGGCCCATCGGTGATGTTGTGCAGGTGCTAGGTGGTGGAACACCTAGCACCAAAGAACCTGATTACTGGGAAGGAGGGTTCCACCCATTCTGTACTCCCAAGGACATGTCTTCGCTAACGGAACCAGTGCTGCTGGGAACGGAACGCCATCTAACCGATAAAGGGCTCACCAAGGTCAGTTCGGGGTGCTTGCCAATAGGAACGGTTCTATTGTCGTCGCGCGCACCCATAGGGTATTTGGCCATTGCTGAAACACCCGTGTCCATAAATCAGGGGATTATTGCGATGGTCTGTGACGGTGGGCTGCCGAACCTATACGTTTTGTACTGGACCAGAGCCAACATGGAACGAGTACTTGCTAACGCTAACGGCAGCACGTTCTTGGAGATCAGTAAGCAGAACTTTCGTCCGATTTCTGCAGTCATTCCACCACCGACTATCCTTCGGCGATTTATGCAGATCGTCGATCCGCAGCATCAACGGGTCGTCTTATCGCTTCGACAGATTCAGCATATCGCCGCCCTTCGCGACACTTTGTTGCCTAAGTTGTTGTCCGGTGAACTCGTGGTAGCAGAAGCTGAACGAATTGTGGGGAGGGTGATCTGATCATGGATTTTCTTCATCCCGTCTTTGAGGATCAGCTTGAGTTACAACCAGATGCTAAGGGCAACGTCGTCATCGGCGACACGATCTTTTCCCCCGTTGCCATTCTTCGTGCTGATCCCTCCGCATACGAGGATGAATTCTCCAAGTGGATGAGCGACCGGTGGATTCCAGAGCAGAATGAGTTATTGGAGGAAATCCTCAGCATTCACGCAAATCGGAAGCGGTTCGTTGATTTGTGTGCCACGTTAAAGAATGGACACCTAATCCCTCTTGTTGGCAGCGGAATGTCGATTCCCACGGGCCTTCCGACATGGTTGGGGTTTCTGCGCATGGTCCGGCAGCATTCATCCATGCCGGAAATAGAACTGGAAGACTTACTATTACATTGTGCATACGAAGAGGCTGCCGAGCGCCTTGCCGCAGCCATGCCTGGAAGGCTCTTCGATGAGCGAATAGAACATGATCTACGGATCGATGATACCAACGCAATATGTGGAGCTGTGGTCTTTTTGCCTGAACTATTCGACAAGCTGGTCCTGACAACGAACCTTGATGACCTGCTGGAGCGAATGTATGAACTACGCAATCGTAGGTTTAGCCATATCTTGGCCGGAAAAAGCATTAGCGAATATCGAAAGGTCAAGGCAAACTCCGAACGCGTTCTCTTGAAGTTCCATGGTGACTGCCGATCACGTGATGGACGAGTACTCGGAAAAACCGAATACGAGCAGGCATACTGCAACGGATCTCCCATCAAGGAAGAACTAACTACTGTCTATAGAAACCATAGCATCTTATGCCTCGGTTGCAGCCTGGAGCCAGACCGCACCGTAGAGCTACTGGCCGAGGTTGCAAAGATTGATCCCGGTATGCCCAAGCACTACGCGTTCTTGCAGCACCCAAATAATGCAGACATGCTACGACAGAGGGAGCACTTCCTGACCGACCGCGATGTATTTCCGATCTGGTATCGCGACTACCATGATGAATCAATTAAAGCATTATTTGTCGGCATGATGCAACACTTGGGGAGGCTATGATGCCTAACTTCACCGAATCTGTTGTCGAGCAAGCTACCTTGGCCTGGTTGGAGAGCATGGGCTACCTCGTCTTGTCGGGGTTGGAAATTGCTCCAGGCGAACCGGCCGCCGAGCGAGAAGATTACGAACAGGTCTGTCTTCCTCGACGGTTGAAACAAGCGCTCCAGCGGCTGAACCCGCATTTGCCGCCTGATGTAGTTGAGGAGGCATTCCACAAGCTGAAGCGGCCGTACTCGCCTTCGCTGGTGGTGAACAACCACATCATCCACAAACACCTGGTTGATGGAGTGCCGGTCGAGTATCAGCGTGCTGATGGATCTATCGGCGGCGATCTTGTTCGCGTGTTTGACTATGATGAGCCGGAAAACAATGAATTCCTTGTAGTTAACCAGTTTACGGTGGTTGAAAATCAGCATGAACGACGGCCTGATGTTGTGCTTTTTGTCAATGGCTTACCATTGGCGGTTATAGAACTGAAGAATGCTACCACTGAAAATGCTTCCATATGGTCGGCTTTTAATCAGCTTCAGACCTACAAAATGCAAATTCCGTCGCTTTTCTCTTTTAATGAAGCGCTGGTGATCTCTGATGGCGTACAAGCTCGAATTGGCACTCTGACGGCCGACCGTGAGTGGTTCATGCCGTGGAGGACCATCGAAGGCGAGGATTTGGCTGACACGCGGTTGCCTCAGCTTCAAGTTATGCTTGAGGGTGTGTTTGAAAAGCGGCGGTTTCTGGATCTGATAAGGTATTTCATCGTTTTTGAGGATGTAGGCGGTGGTGTGCTGGCTAAAAAGATGGCCGGTTACCATCAGTATCACGCAGTAAATGTGGCTCTGGCTGAAACAATTCGAGCTTGTGTGCCGTCGACAAAACAAGAACAAATCGGAGAGGAATTAGGAAGGTTTTATGCCAAGGGGCAGCGTGAGGCCAAACCGGGTGACCGGCGTGTGGGGGTTATCTGGCATACCCAGGGATCGGGAAAAAGCCTGACTATGGCTTTTTATGCAGGCCGGGTAGTAATGCATCCGGTTATGAAAAACCCAACGCTTGTAATAATAACCGACCGCAACGATCTGGACGACCAACTTTATGGCACTTTTGCCCGCTGCAATGAACTGTTGCGCCAGAAGCCGGTTCAAGCCCAGAGCCGGGCTCATTTGCGTGATCTGCTGCGCACAGGTTCAGGCGGTGTTGTATTTACAACGGTTCACAAGTTTTTCCCTGTCGAAGGCGAGGACCAACATCCCCTGCTTTCCGATAGACGTAATATTGTGGTTATCGCCGATGAAGCTCATCGAAGCCAGTATGATTTTATTGATGGATTTGCCAGGCACATGCGCGAGGCGCTGCCAATGGCATCTTTCATAGGGTTTACCGGTACCCCCATAGAATTGATTGATAAGAACACCAGGGCTGTATTTGGTGATTACATCAGCATATATGACATTGAAAGAGCGGTAAAGGATGGCGCAACAGTTCCAATATACTACGAGAGCCGATTGGCAAAACTGGAACTGGATGAGAAAGAACGACCTCACCTGGATGAAGATTTTGAGGAAGTTACCGAAGGCGAGGAGGTTGATCACAAAGAACGGCTCAAAACCAGATGGGCACAGCTTGAGGCTTTGGTCGGCACAGAAAAACGTTTGGCATTGATCGCCAGTGATCTGGTAGACCATTTTGAGCGTCGCCTGGAAGCAATTGACGGCAAGGCCATGGTGGTTTGCATGAGCCGGAGGATATGTGTTGATCTATATAACGCCATAGTATCAATCCGGCCTGATTGGCATTATGAGGACGATGACAAGGGCTTTATCAAGATCGTGATGACCGGTTCAGCCGCCGATCCCATTGGTTGGCAGAGTCATATACGCAACAAACAACGAAGAGAACAACTGGCCAAGAGGTTTAAAGATCCTAAAGATGGATTTAAGATGGTGATCGTACGCGATATGTGGTTGACAGGTTTCGATGTGCCGTGCCTACATACCATGTATGCGGATAAACCCATGCGCAGTCATGGCTTGATGCAGGCAATTGCCAGAGTTAACCGCGTATTTAAGGATAAACCCGGAGGCCTGGTGGTTGACTATTTGGGTTTGGCTCATGAACTTAGGGCTGCATTGGCAAACTATACGGAAAGTGGGGGCACGGGCCGGACAGCCATTAAACAGGAAGAAGCTGTGGCAGTAATGCTGGAAAAATATGAAATTTGCAGTGGAATATTTCATGGTTTTGATCGAACTGTCTGGAAAACCGGAAAGCCACAGGAACGGCTTTCTATTCTGCCGTCCGCACAAGAACACGTGCTTTCAATACATGATGGCAAAAGCCGCCTGAATAAGGCTGTTAGTGATCTGTCCAAAGCATTTGCCTTGGCTGTGCCTCACACGAAAGCAATGGAAATACGCGATGATGTTGCTTTTTTCCAGGCTGTTAAAACGGTTCTGGCCAAAGGCGCTTATACTTCAGGTCACAGTCCGGAAGAGCTGGATCATGCAATTCGGCAGATAGTGTCAAAGGCCGTCTCATCTGAGGAAGTAATCGATATATTTGCCGCAGCCGGTCTTGATAAACCGGATATATCGATTTTATCTGATGAATTTCTTGCGGAAGTACGTGGAATGCCGCACCATAACCTTGCAGTGGAGATTTTACGCAAGCTCTTGGATAATGAAATCAAAACGCGTAAACGCAAAAATATTGTTCAAGCACGCTCTTTTTCAGAAATGCTGGAAAATTCCATTCGGCGATATCAGAACCGCGCAATCGAAACAGCACAAGTAATTGAAGAGTTGATCTCTTTGGCTAAAGATTTGAGAGAGGCGGATCGCAGGGGAGAAGCTTTAGGCCTCACAGAAGATGAAGTTTCATTCTATGATGCTCTGGAAGTTAATGACAGCGCTGTGAAAGTACTGGGTGATAAAACACTTAGAATGATTGCCCAGGAATTGGTGCGGGCGGTACGCAGCAATCTTAAGACAGACTGGACGGTAAGAGAAAACGTCCGGGCTGAAATGCGTGTAATGATAAAGCGAATCCTCAGACGATATGGTTACCCGCCTGACAAACAGGCCAGAGCTACCGAGCTTGTTTTGGAGCAGGCTGAGGTGCTTTGTCAGGATTGGGTTGCATTATAGCGTTATTATATGGCTATAGGAGTTTTTACTTAAATGGAACTACGAGTAATCCTCTTAAGTTCAGAATGAAAGAGAGCGGTATGTTGCTCATTGTCAAACGTATGATCGAATATGACAAAAGTATAAATACAAAACCTCAGCCACTTCTCATTTTGAGATATTTTTCACATATCACAGTTCCTCCATAACCTTTGATAAGAAGAATGTATGAAAGAATTGCATTGATCTTAGGGTCTTTTATTCTTTTGAGCCAGTTTCAAAACGTCCCATTTTGGCCGATCTCTGCGTTGGGTGAAAATTTTAATCCTCGAAATACTCTATGTATTCCTGCGGTTAAAATTTTCTCCCGCCTTGACCTTGACCAAACTGAAACGTTTTGAAAGTGGCTCTTTTATAAACTTCTTCCTGTAACAGAGCATTCAGTCTTTTAGGAAGGCATTATATTTTCTGGGAGAAACCGAGTAATGATGTTGAATAGAATATACTATCACAGGTTTTATTACTTTATTTCAGCATCGATATCCCCCGGTTTTTTGAAGGATGATTTATTTAGTTTAATATCATATTGATACATTAGAATTACAATATAATAATTGGTTTGGGAATAGTTTTTTTGCTGTTTCAGAAAGCAATTGACACCAGGGTTTGTAAACTGTAAACTTCTATTTATATCGGATATTTTGGTATGTGCGGTATGTGCTGTTGTCGGCAATTTAGCAATAGATCAGGGTAAGATGTAACACTCAGAGATATCAAGAGACATATGAGCAAAACCAAAGGACAAATCGAAGCTGAAATCTGCGATGCAGTGATCAAATTTGAAAAAGAGTATATGGGCCGGGGTCCCCTGGAAACCAAGGCTTATATCATCGACGACATTGTGTTGGTGCGCCTTAAAAGTGTGCTTACGATGGCAGAGATCAAACTTGCTGAAGCAACTGACCGTAAAGATGGGCGCGAATTAATCAAACGCATCAGAATTACTCTGCTAGAGCAAGGCCGCCCCTTGCTGGAGGCGGCGGTGGAGGAAATCGTCGGCGTAAAAGTAAAAAGTCTGCACACAGATATCAGCACGGTTACCGGCGAACGTGTGATCATTTTCTCGTTGGAATCTCCTCCTTTCTTTGCCCAAAGTCGCAATCGGGCATAATGATTTTTTGTGTCCCGCCGTAACTAAAATAATTTCTGAATAAATTGCTTGACAAGAATTGTGCACATGATATTTTATACATAAATTAATTTGTCTGAAGGGTGGCGCTATGGCAGCGATTTTCTTCGGAAGGGTTAAAAGTCTTTAGAAATTATTGCCTGAGAGTTTAAACGGACCCTTTGTGTAAAAATTAAGGGTGCGGGAAAGATATAAGGCCGTGATTCGTTATTTTAACGAATCACGGCCTTTTTTTTTGTAAAATTTGCAAAAGAGGGAGTAAAGACCATGCGGCCACCAATAGATTTTATTTTTTTACGCCAAGGCAAAGTCCGCGATGTCTATGCTGTTGATGACGACCGGCATCTTTTGATTGTCGCAAGCGACCGTATTTCAGCATTCGATCATGTGCTGCCCAACCCCATTCCGGGCAAGGGAAAAATTCTCACGCGCATGTCGAATTTCTGGTTCGAGCGGACAAATACTATTGTCCGTAATCATATAGTAGATACAGAGCCTTCATTTGCGGCTTGGGTGGATGATGACCGGTGGCACCGGGAGGAATTAACACAACGGACGGTATTGGTTAAAAAAGCCGAGCCGCTGCCTATCGAAGCCATTGTAAGAGGGTATTTGGTGGGTTCAGGCTGGAAGGAGTACCGCCAGACCGGCTGTGTGTGCGGCATCGCTCTGTCAAAAGGGTTAGTGGAGGCCGAGCGGCTGCCAGAACCTATTTTTACGCCATCCACCAAAGCCGAGGTGGGAGTGCATGACGAAAATATCTCATTTGAAAAAGCTACGGATTTGATTGGACTGGAAGCCGCCCAAAAGGTGCGCGCTATCAGCTTGCAGCTTTACGCCTTTGCCTCAGGCATCGCCGAACAGCGCGGTATCATCATCGCCGACACCAAGTTTGAGTTTGGCTTGTTGGACGGCGAGCTGATTTTGATCGACGAATTGTTTACCCCGGATTCGTCACGGTTCTGGCCAGCCGAATCATACCGGCCCGGAACTTCCCCGCCCAGTTTCGATAAACAGTTCGTACGCGACTATCTGGAACAGATCAAATGGGATAAGCTGCATCCGCCGCCAGCGCTTCCCGATGATGTGATTCGCAAAACATCGAGAAAGTATGAAGAAGCCCTGAAACGTTTAACCATAAACAATGATTAAGGAAGAGGCTGTATATATGAACCAAAACACAGATAAACCTGCGCCTCAGGTTGTTATCGTTATGGGAAGCAAATCCGACTACGAAGTCATGAAAGAGAGCATTGGAGTATTAAAGGAGTTCGGGGTGCCGCACGAGGTAAGAGTCATTTCAGCACACCGCACGCCGGATAACGCCCACGCCTTTGCCACCGGGGCGGAAGGGCAAGGAATCAAAGTGATAATCGCCGCTGCCGGGAAGGCGGCTCATTTGGCCGGAGTGCTGGCCGCTCTGACCACCTTGCCGGTTATCGGAGTGCCAATGGCTACATCTGATCTTGGAGGTCTTGATTCTTTGCTTTCAATGGTACAGATGCCAGGGGGTATACCGATAGGTACTGTAGCTATCGGCAAGGCCGGCGCCAAAAACGCAGCTTTGTTGGCTGTTTCCATTCTGGCTTTATCGGATAGCCGCTTGAACAATAAATTAAAGGCATACCGCCAAAAGATGCGAACCGAGGTGGAAACCGCCGATGCGGAAATCCGGAATGCATCTTTTACATAGGACGCACACGCAAGGAAAATCCGATGGATGCGTAATCAATGCAAACCTTGAAACACTGGACAAATTGTGCACGGATTATTTTGCTGGCGGCAATAAAAAAGGGGCCCTGAGCACAAATAAAGAAATATTCCCATGTGAGGTATGTCATGTTTGATAAAATTTTAGTTGCCAACCGCGGCGAGATTGCAATTCGCATCATCAAGACCTGTAAGCGTCTGGGCATCAGTACGGTAGCACTGTATTCTGATGCGGACAGCGATAGCCTGCACCGGCAGCTGGCCGATGAAGTTGTGTATATCGGCGGCTCGCACGCCCAGGAACCCTACCTTAATATGGAAAGGATTATTTCAGCCGCTCTTGCAACCGGTTGCAGGGCTGTACATCCAGGCTATGGTTTTTTATCCGAAAACGCCCTGTTTGCAAGGAGCATAGAAGCAGCGGGTTTAATTTTTATCGGTCCGCCAGCCGGGATCATTGCCATGATGAGTGACAAAATCGCTGCCAAGGATCTGGTTATCAAAGCTGGTGTGCCGGTCATTCCAGGACATTCTGATACCTTGAAAGATGAAGACGAAGCGCTAGCGGTGGCAGAGTCCATCGGCTACCCGGTGTTGCTCAAACCAGCGGCCGGCAGCGGTGGCAAGGGCATACGCATCGTATACGGACCGGATGAAATGGAAGCCGCGTTGGCGGCCAGCCGCTTGGAAACGCGCAAAGTGTTTGGTAATAGCCGGATTTTTATGGAGCGTTTTATGGAACAGTCCCACCATGTGGAAATCCAGATCATGGCCGATTCTTTTGGTAACGTAGTTAACATGGGTGAAAGAGACTGCTCGATCCAGCGACGATATCAGAAAATAGTCGTAGAATCACCATCGCCTGCTGTGTCTGCAGAGTTAAAGCAGCGCATGGGACAAGCCGCCTGCGATCTTGCTCGCAAAGTCGGCTATGTTAACGCCGGTACGGTAGAGTTTATAGTAGATGCTCAAAGCAGGTTCTATTTTCTTGAGATAAATACCAGCCTTCCGGTGGAACATCCGATTACAGAACTGGTAACCGGGCTTGACCTGGTGGAACTTCAGTTACTAATCGCCAGCGGCGAGCCTCTGCCGTCTGCCCACAAAAGTGCGGTTTCAGACGGATGGGCAATGGAAGCGCATATTTGCGCTGGAGATCAATTGAGAGGCTTTATTCCTTCAAGGGGTGCTATTACCCTTTATGCCGAACCGTTGGGCAATAGCGTTCGGATAGACAGCGGAGTAAAAACGGGCAGTAAAATCGACGCATGCTACGACTACCCGATAGCCAAGGTTATTTGCCAAGGCAAAGATAGAGAAGCTGCACGTATCGCTCTTGTGAAGGCATTGAATGACTACTGCATCGAAGGGATTGTCACTAATGTTGATTTTATGAACAGCCTTCTGTGTCATCCGGAATTTGTTGAAGGTAAATACACCTCAGGTTTTATAGAGCGGTATTTCAAATTATAATTGAAGATCAAAAAATAAAAAATGATACTGGCAGGAAAAGAAGAAATGAATAAACTATTGGTATAGATACTGGAGGAATCATCATCGATGATATTTAGATCATAACAAAGGCAAAAACAACAATTAAAAAGGGAGAATGGTATGACGCAACAAAAGGAGAAGTACATAATAGGTATAGATACCGGAGGGACATTTACCGATACGGTAATAATCGATAAACACGGTAAAATTACTATCGGTAAAGCTCTCACAAATTATGGGGATCTTAAGGCGGGTGTTATCAGTTCCCTGCGGGATGGAGCATCCGAGATGGGGAAAAAGCTTGAAGATATTTTGCCTAATACGGTTTATGTGGGACACGGCACGACTCTGGGAACCAATGCGGTTATAAACCGTACGTTTGGCAAGGTAGGTCTTTTAACAACAGCCGGACATGAGGATTGCTCCATCATTATGAGAGCCGGTGCAAAAACTGATGGGCTTAGTGAAGATGAAGTCAAACATCAGGCTACCTGCCGCAAACCTGAGCCGCTTGTGCCCCGGCCATTGATTAAAGGCATAGTTGAGCGTATGGACTGCTTCGGCAAAGCAGTAATACCTCTTAATATGAAGCAGGCAAAACAGGCAATTGACGAGCTTGCAGCAGAAGGATGCGAGGCTATAGCCATATGCCTTCTTTGGTCTTTTACAAATGCAGAACATGAGATTGCATTGAAAAAGCTGGTAGAGGAGAATTATCCGGATATTTATTTAGCAGTATCTCATGAAATATCTCCCAAACTCAGAGAATATGCCCGAACGATGACTGTTATTATTGATGCCTGCATAGGAAAGCTGACACGCGAATATATTGATTCATTAAACCAGGAGCTGAAGAATTCCGGGTTAAAGCAGGATATTTCCATTATGCATGCTTACGGAGGTGTTACCAGCTGGGAGACCGCAAGACCTGTTTCCACTATCGAATCCGGTCCTGTTGGTGGTGTTGTCGGTAGCAAATTCTTAGGTAATATTCTTGGGGAAAACAATATTATTACTACTGATGTGGGCGGTACCAGCTTTGACGTGAGCGTTCTGGCCGACGGTGAATGGTCTTTCAAGAAAGAGCCCATCATGATGCGCTTTCGTGTAACTATCCCGATTATCAACATCACATGTATCGGAGCGGCAGGCGGAACAATCTCAAGAATCGATCCTGTTACAGGCGGCTTGAAAGTAGGTCCTGACTCCGCGGGTTCCACCCCTGGTCCGGTTTGTTATGAGCGGGGGGGCACAGAACCCACAGTGACCGATGTTGATGTTGTACTTGGTTATCTGAATCCGGGTTATTTTTTCGGCGGTAAGCTTACCATAAATAAAGATAAAGCTTACAAGGCGATCAAAGAAAAAATAGCCGATCCTCTTTGCATGGATGTGGTTCAGGCTGCTGCCGGTATATATGACATTATCAATTCTTTTATGGCAGACAACTTAAGGCAGTCGGTAATTGACAAAGGCCATGATCCGAGAGATTTCGTACTTCTTTCATATGGCGGCAACGGTCCCATGCACTGCGCATCTTTTTCAAAAGATTTGGGCGTTAAAAAGGTTATAATTCCTCCTCAGTCTTCGGTATTTTCGGCATTCGGCATTGCCTGTTCGGATGTAATTCATGTTTACACCCAGACCGATGTTAATATCATGCCTGCTGATCCGGTACACCTGAATGCGGTTTTTGAAGGCATGGAAAAGAAAGCTATAGAAGATATGGCTCTTGAAGGCATAGCTGCTGCTGATGTTGAGCTTCACCGCGAGCTTGATATGAGATATAACAGGCAGGTTCACGAAGTCAATATCCCTGTTCC
>Ga0180732_1000366_pt1 | contig 41029 bp, 58 predicted proteins | sample KR11_01MetaG_FD_148674 | JGI IMG/M metagenome (GOLD analysis project Ga0180732, IMG submission 148674) | Groundwater microbial communities from the Olkiluoto Island deep subsurface site, Finland - KR11_0.1 MetaG | ecosystem: Environmental > Aquatic > Deep subsurface > Groundwater | place...
CGTCTACTGTTTCAATAACGCAGCAGATATGCGCTTGCATCTCATCGCTTGCTGTTGAATAACTTTTAAGCAAGTCTTCTTTTAGCTTCCCGATGCGCTCTTTTAAATCATTATGCGCGGATTGGCGACCTGCTTCTTTACCTTTAATGTATTCTTGAGCTTCTTTCAGAACACATTGACTATTTCTTTTTTCTTTGCCTTCCGAGCGTGCTTTGTCGAGCAAAATTATTATTTCAGCTTTAGATAGTGTGTATGTTTCCATTCCACATTCTGCGCCATTGTCAATTTCCGCAATAATTTCTTCATTACCCATTTTTGCTCGCCTCTTTCTCTTTATTCCAGCAATCATAGCATATTTCTTCGTCAATATGCCCTTTACTGCCGTCTATTTCGTCAATTCTGGTTTCATATCCGCATTTATGGCATCGAATCATTTAATCGCCTCAAGATGTTTTTTCTTTTCTTTCCATTCTAAACATTTAATCGCCTCAAGATGTTTTTTCTTTTCTTTCCATTCTAAATATGTACTACATTCTTCGCATTTTGGAGCATTAGCCCAATATTCGTGTGCGTCTGCATTATCACAGGACGTGGTTTCATCAAGTGTGCAAACATAAATCTTGTAACACACCCATTTTTTGACCATTCATTTCGCCTCAAGATACATTCACTTCGTTTTTGTCTCTCTCGCCTTTGGCTCAAGATGTTTTTTCTTGATGTCTATTTCAATAGCCTCAAGTGCTGCATTCCAAACAGTATCCTTAGGGATTTTAAATTTTATTTTAAAATCTTGTATCCGTTCAATAATCGCCGAAGCCGTCTTTTGCCGTGTATTGTGTATGAGATTTTTTGCAGCTGCTTCAATATCTGCACTAAAGAACTCTTTTTTAATGCTCGGCATAAAATTATCTTTCCAAAACTCCGCGATGAGTTCAGTTTCGTCTTTTTTGTACTTCAACAAAACAATAGGTGGCTCGGCTTTCATTGGGAGACCTCTTTCTTTTCAAGTTTTGATTTTTCTTTAACGAAAATCCTTGCTTTTGTTGTTGCAGTTTCGGATTTCTTTATTCTTGTTTCGCAGATGATTGCCCAAAAAACATTGATGTCCCTTGCATCGATGTTCCCTGCATTGATGTTCACTGCATTGATGTCCCTTGCATCGATGTCCCTTGCATCGATGTTCCCTGCATCGATGTTCCTTGCATCGATGTTCCCTGCATCGATGTTCCTTGCATCGATGTTCACTGCATTGATGTCCCTTGCATCGATGTCCCTTGCATCGATGTTCCCTGCATTGATGTTCACTGCATTGATGTCCCTTGCATCGATGTTCCTTGCATCGATGTTCACTGCATCGATGTTCCCTGCATCGATGTCCTTTGCATCGATGTTCACTGCATCGATGTTCACTGCATCGATGTCCTTTGCATTGATGTCCTTTGCATCGATGTTCACTGCATCGATGTTCCAAAGACCATTTTCAGACATGATTGCATGACATTTTATTTTATTTTTGAAGGTAGTGTCTTGGATTAGGATAATATCCTCTTCGGTATCAATCTCTTCTTCTATAACTGCTTTTTCAATTTTCATCTTCATTCACCTTTTAACTTTCTCGGCAACGGGCGGGGGGTTTGGCTCGTTAAATACATTCCAATACACAGCGATTGTTCTTTTTTTCCAAAGATACGCTTTATGTATCCTATCGATTGCTTCTGTTTTTTTATACCCTAAATCCTTTTGGCGTATTACTTCTCTTGCCAAATCATATTTATCGTCTTTTGTCATACCCATAAATCATTACCTCTTATTCCCGCAAACGTCTTTCGGGGTTTTTGTTTCTTTAGTTTTTGTAACTTGAAAGTGCATTTTAGCTTTCACAATATCATTATCATTAATTTTCAAAAAACAAGATTCGAGTATGTGCTTAAATCCATGAAATGTACCTTCATAGTTTTCGATTTCAAACCCCGTATTTTTAGGCATTAATTTGGTTTCAATCGAACCGTCTTGATTTACCCATGTTGTAAGCTCTTTTTCAATCTTATTCTCCGCAGGCGGGAGTGTGGATGGCTCGAACCTAAAAAGCAATGTATTATCGCAAAATAATCCACTAAATACGTGTTTATCTTTCGGCTTTCCGCAGTGGCGGCAGAGTTGCGGCTCGGCTTTCATTAGGATACCTCTTGTTCATAACTTGTCGACTTTGTCGAATCATCATCTTTATGCGTAAGCTGTAAATTACCTTCTTTGAACGCCTGATAAAGTGTCCTATTATTTTTGACATCGTACATATAAGGCAATAAAACTTCATCTGGCTGTGCCTGACCGCTTGCGATAATGCTTAGTTGAGCATGAACCCAGTCCTTCATTATTCTCCATGCGACATTGTAAGAGTTCTTATCACGATTTAGCATAGCATCCCTTCTGCTTGACGTTCTTTTGCCCTCATAAAGCACTTTTTTTACTCCATCGGCGTTAGCTGGAAGTTTGTATGTCTTATCGCCAATTTTAAACGCAAGAGCCGTAATTCTACCATCAGCAGTATTTTCCTTCATGGTTGCAGTTGCGCCAAATAAGGCAAGCATCTGCTCTATCTCTGCAATGCTTCTACTTGCTGAAACTCCTGTCGTATAATTCATTAATTTAAAATTCATTTTCATTCACCTTATATTTCAGCCAGCAATCAAAGCACTGCTCAAAATCTATATGCCCTTTGCTTCCGTCTGTTTCGTCTATTATGCTTTCAAAACCGCAGTCGGAGCATTTTATCATTTCAATCGCCTCATTTCAAATATTGCTTGCAACGCGGGCAGCTTTTGGGCTCGTTCTTGCGCGGCAGCCACGAGTATGCCGTGCCGTCAGGGCAGTTATGCCGCATTTCTTTTTTATTTTTCATAAAAAGCAGGCAACGGGCGCAAGCCGTTTGTGCGTCAAAAGCGCAGTCCTGCTCAAGGTGTAAATAATGCTAAGTATTTTAGTGCGCGCCCCTCTGCGCTATATGCAATTCCGCAGACGTTAAAAAATGTCCTGCTAAATCGTCGTAGACAAGTTGACCGTCTTTGTATGCTTGACGATAGTTTTTTCCGTTTCTGACCACGTTCATTCCTGTATATTTCGTTTCAGTTTTAGTTTTCATAAGACATCACATTCTTTAATACGCATAATCTGTTTTTTCAGTTATATTGCCTAATTCGTCTATAAATTCGCTGACTGTTGCCCATCCACGCTCCGCTTTTCCATTATCTTCTTCATCAGCATCATATTGTGAAAGAATTCTAACAAATTCTGCATGATGAGATATTTTCGCTTTCTCTTGCGCTGCTTTTCTCTTTTCAACAAAAGCTTCAAATTTTTCGGCTTCTTTAGCTTCCTTTTTTGCTTTCGTCTCGTTTTCGCGCTGCATAATTTCATTATATATCTCGATAATTTCTTGTCCTGCCCGAGACGCAAAAAATATCTCATCATCTACTTCAGCAATGCCTATGCAGCCGTCTTCTTCTTTGAAAGTTAAGTTTAACTCGGCGATACTTTCATCAGAAAAATAAATCGGGTCGCTGCCGTTATGCTCTTCAACTTTTTTCAGAATATTATTCAGTCTTTTGACTTTGCTGTATTCGACTATGTTTCCGAATGATGAACTTTTATATATTTTCATATCAATCCACTCATAAATTATCGAGAGGCGGGGTTGGCCGCTTCTTCAACTTGCTGAAGAGTTCTGTCTTGGAACACCTCTATAATCAGAATAGGTGTTCCGTGATACTTCACAGAAAACAACTCGCCTTCGCGATCCACAGCAGGAATTTTTACTAAATTCCATCCAGTCGTTCCTGATAATTCGTCTATTTTTTCTTTCATTTCTCTTGTTAAGCTTACCATTTTTCCCCATCTCCTTTTTATTTATCTTTAGTCAAATGCGCTTCTCTATCAGCATATGCTGATTTATGATTATGATTATTATTATGAACACGAGAGTATATATACTTTTCGTTTGCAGAATGTATATATTAAAGCATCTATTTAGGCGGTACTGCTATCGGTTTTAGGCAATAATCCTGCTTGAATTGATAAAATATACCTATAGCGCCGCATTGTCTGCGCGTCATGCCAGCCGCCTCTTTAAGTCTTCAATCCACCACTTGATGCGCGTCTTGATTAACCACCACAATCTTGTCCAGAATCCTTTCATTTTGTTCCCCTCGTGTTGTTCTGCAGCATCTGTTTAGTGTTGATGTCTGCGATGATGACCTCTAACTTCGAGACTCGTTTCTGCAGGTCCACGATGGATTCTGCCTGCTTCACCAGCGTGACCATTGTTTCCATCGGCGTATCGTGCTCCGGGAATTCTGCGGTCTTTGGTTTTAAGCTCTGCTGCGTCTCTCCTGCGCACACCATGTCAGTGATGTGCTGGTCCTGCGTCTTGCTATTTCCAAGCGGCTTCTTGATCCATATAACATGGACTTTCTCTCCGATTTGCGCGCTTGATATTCCGAATTTCCAGAAGTCTCCCTGCGTCTCCTCGAAGGCCGCGAATTCTCCTTTGCCGTTCTTCCAGACCGATTTCTTTGTGATTGTTCCATCGAATTCAGACATATTCATCACCCTTTATTCGCTTCGAATCTTTTGATTTGGAATCCAGTCTCTGTCGCGGTTATATATCCGAATTGCGTCAGCGATTGCTTATATCGCACGATTGTTCGCGCATCAAGGCCTGCAACAGTTCCTATGTATTGATCAATCGCGCAATGCGTCAGTTTATCTCCGACTTTCTTTCCGTTTTCTTTCAAAGAAGCCATTATTTTTATGCATTTGTTCATTCCTGCTGAGGTCATAATACCACACTTTATCTATGTGCGCGCTCGTTTATATATCTTTCGCTGCTGCAGTATATATTTTTCTGTTGATATGATCACTCCAGGAACGTGTGCACGGCGGCTCCTGGGCAGATGGTGTGTTGTTTTGTATCATTTATTTAGAATTCATTATCCTGTTGCGTAATTCGTCGTTTTTTATCAATTCTTTTCGCGAGCCTGTCGTCTGTCTTATTCCCGCGAAAAACAATCAAGCAAAAATATATAATACGCTTGACGATTGTCCGCTTACGCACGCATATAAAATAGGAATAAATCTCGAAAAAACGGCGCAGTTGTCATGATCAGGTTCCTGCGACTTCCCGAACAGACCGTCATGGTCTGTTTAGAAGCTTCATCCCTTTCAATTCCCCATTTACTCCCTGTCTTGCGGTCATTAGGAAACGTCATCACAGCTTTGTGACGTAGTGGTTTTAAAAGTGCTTCCAGAATCCAAGGTTCCCTCAGATCCGGTCCAGTTTGTCTTGTTCGATATTATGGATTCTGGAGTTTATATAATTTTGCTTTTTTAGAAGAATTAGCCTGGGCCGTTTTGATAGAAGTTATAAGACAAAACTGTACCGGCGCAGCCCAGGACAGAATAAATATATGTATTCTGTTGTTTATAAGCCTTTTGATCGATAGCGAGTAGGGTGCAGCTTTCACCACACCCAATCAAGCTATACGATATTAGGAGATAAAACAACATTAAGCGCATCATTCAGTTGTCCGCGCTTGTATATATGCTTTCTCTTGAGGGTTTATAAAACTTTGTGTACTACTGTGACGTGTTTTCCTCAATGGTCGTTTTAATCCAGCCGCAGACGCACACTGTCGCGTATACGGGCCGTCCGCAATTATCACATATCATCGCGCCCCTCTCCTTTCAGTTGGCACCCGGAGTCTATTCCGTAGCATTTAACGTTGCATGACTCGCATACGCCATTTATGGTCAGTGTGGCGTATTCGCGGCATCTTGAGCAGTATCCTTTTGACATTTAAAACCACTCCTCCATTCCTATACCCCATTGCTTTTTTGATGCTCTTCTTTTTCGTTTTTGCATATCACTCACATACCATTTTTTATCTTGCCGAATTGCAAGCCGTCATTCCACGTCAGAATCGTTGTATCGATTCGTCCGGTGCGTCTGTCTGCATGTTCTTTTTCTATTATTATTCTTGGCATATATCTCGACCTCAAAAATTCCTTATTCTTTTTCCACTTAATCATCATCTTCATAATATATATAAATGACTACTGTTGTTTATATATCTATCGCTGTCAACTGCTATCGTTCTTATTATTATATGCACTTATTAGGATAATTAGTGCTTTTAAAGCTCTTTGCATATTTTTTCTATTGCGCGCGCAGAGTCCTCCCATGTATAGCTTCCTGCATCGTTTGACGCTTGAATGCCGCGTTTCCTGGTTTCGTCTCTGTTGTCGAAGGCATATCTCATACGCTCCTGCAGCTCTTTTTGGTCCGAGTCCCACCATCTGCATTCTTCATAAATCGGGTTTGAATCTCCTGGCACGATTGACTTCCCCTTCTGCAGCAGCCAGCCGTTCTCTCCGTCCTTGATGAAGTCTGCCTGGCCGCCGAATGCCGGCGCAATCACGGGCATTCCGCATGCCATCGCTTCGAGGCATGGAAGGTTGAATCCCTCTGCCCTGGATGTCGAGACGAAGACGTTTCCGGACTTGTAGACCTTAGCGAGCTCTGTTGAGGGTATGATCTGCGCGTTTAAGAATAATTTGTCCTTCAGTCCCTCGATATTCAGCGCGCGAATTGCTGCAGGGAAGTCTATCTGTGCGTATGACGGGTTAATCTTGACGATTGCCTTTACTTTGGCGTCGTTCTTGAATTCCTCGGCAAATGCCTTCAAAAATAGAACGAGGTTGCTGCGGTCCTTATCTCCCTGCGACCAGCCTTTGCACCATACGAATGCGAACTCGTCAATTTCTGCGCGCCCTTCGGTATTGAATACCTTCGGATCATATCCGTGCGGCACTATGCTAATTGGTGTCTGTACGCCTGCGGTCATGCATGCTCCGAGCGTATGCGTGGACGGCACGATTACATGGTTGATGAACTTCTCGTTTAAAGCGAGTCTCCACGATGTGGGTATTTTGGTGCCTTCAAAGACGGCATAACATATTATAAGTGTTCTATCACCACTTTTTAAATACGCCATCGGCGGCGGCGTGATCATGAGCTGTATTCCTTCGAATCGGTGGTCTTTCAGTATCATTTCCCTCAGTTCGTTTGATACTGCGCGCTGCCAGTTCGGGTTTGTCATCTGAGTCTCGAATGCGGTGTCTATGCCGATTCGTTTCAGCGCAAGTCCTAATTCGCGCGTATGGTTCGCGTATCCACTTTCACCCTCTACCGTTCCACAAATATTTATTTTCATATAATCACATAAAAAATATAACTACTACGCTGACCACAACAATTATGCATCCATATATAATATAATCACACAGTGTGTCTATTCATAATTTCGTCACCCTGTACGGATTCCCTTTGTCCTTAAACATCCATTTCGACCATGTTTTGAAGTGCTGCTCGACGATGTTTATCTGCTGCGCATAATCCGGAGACCTCACCCCCCCACTGGGACAGTGTAAATGATAACAGATAGCTCCGGTATCAGTCAGCATCTTCCATCCTTTCCAGGCCAGCTTCATGCAGAATATTGTTTCCTCGCGCCATCCTGCAGGGCCCGTATCTGTCGGGAATCCTCCGACCTCGTCGAATGCTTTGCGTCTGAATGCGTATGAGCTTCTTAAATGGTGCGAAGGCAGGACTACAGGCGGATAATATGCGAATCCTCCATCGTCCTTGATTGTCACGTCTCCATCCTTGCTGAATGTGACTTTATTGAATATGCTCTTTAGTATGTTCGGATTGCGCACGAATGCTGGCATGCCGAATAAAGGCACTACGCCTCCTGCGGCTCCAACATTCTCGTCTTCCATCAGCTTCATAAGGCGCGCGATATAATCCTGCTCGAGGAGGCTATCATCGTCGATTCTGATACATATTTCGTTCCCGAATCCTTCCCTTACAGCCCTGTTGCGCGCCGCACAGACTCCCCTCGGTGGTAGGTCTGCGATGTATTTCACGCCATGACCTTCTATTTTAAGGCGGTTGACGATGTCCCCGATAAACTTATATGCGTTGACCAGCGGTTGCGGCTGCGATGAGTCCACTATCACGACATCGAAGTTCTGTTCTGTCTGTCTCCACAGCGATGTCAGAAGCATTGCGAGCTCAGTCGCGCGGTCCCGAGTGCATATTTGAATTTCTGCTCTCATAATCTCATCTCGTCATACATAAAAATAATTGCTCTTTGAATATCCAATCGTCTGGCACGCGGTTAATTGTGAAATACTCAGCGATTTTGTTCTCCCACCATATCCGAGATTTGCACGTCACATGTGTTTCATCAGGATATTTACCCCACAGCGAGGAGTCGCAGATGCTGAATATGATGTATTTGCCGGCTTTCTTCTGTATCGCGCGCAGCACATCGTCAATCTCTGCCTCCGTGACATGCTCCAAAACATCACATACCCAAATCAAATCATAAGTCCCCGATGGAATTTCTTTAAATATGTTATTTCTAGAACAAGCAATTTTTTGAATTTGTTCGATGTTGGGTTCATATCCAATTGTGGGCACCCCATAATCTGTGAATATTTTTACATATTTACCTGCGCCGGCTCCAAAATCCAATATTGACTTAGGTATCGTTTTCTCTAAAACCTGCACCGCAAGAATCTCATCTTTTTGAGTCACTATGTCTCTGTCTTTGAAATATGTGGAATCATAATTTGACATGTTTTTCACCTATATGTAAGTTATATTGCTCTCTGCCTTAATTTTTCCTTTGTTTTCTCAGTTTGCTTTCGTCCCATCATATTCCCTCATCCCTCACTTTCACGAACATAAAAGTCCACATCCTCTGCTCGTCTCCTCCGTTTATTGCTTCCTTGTCTTCCTGAAAGAATGTCGGGACAAATCCGCACTTTCGGAATAAAGCCTCGTAGTTCTCGCGCGGCACACAGAAGTTGTGCTCATCCGCATTAACCCATTGCTTGCAGTCTGCAGGCACGTTCATGAATACAACGCCTTTCATTCTCAGCACCCGGTTGAATTCGTGCAGTGCTAAAATCGGAGCGATTGCATGCTCAAAGACCTGCGACATAAATATGATGTCGAATGTCGCGTCCGGGAAGTCCAGTTCGTGCATATCCATCTCTTTTATCCCTTGCGCGCCTATGTCGATGCCTTCCACGCGGTATCCTTTCTCCTTGAATTCCTTCATGTGCTTGTCGTTTCCGGCCCCGATGTCCAGCAGTCTCGGATGCGTCTCTGCTGGCGGCGCTTTGTCGATGTGCAGACTGAGGCAGCGCGGACATTGTCCTCCTCCTGCTCTTTGCCATTTTGCGGCGTATTTCTTGAATTTTTCAGTATTCATAATTCGAACCTCTGTCTGATCAATCTTGGCAGTTCCTCTGGAGCTACCGGACTCACCGGATACTGGCCTAATAAGTGAGCATCGTGCCACATCTTAATGAACTCGGTGTCATGTATTGGCGAGCGTCCTTTGTTCATTATATATTTGTCCTGGATTGCATTGACACCCTTCAGGTATCCGAGGTGCCAGATTATGATGTCTCTGATGATGCCTTCTTTGTGCCATTCCGGGCTTTCTGCGTATTCGTGAAGCGGACGGTTGTATTTGACGCCTTTGTTCTTGAAAAATCTGTTTATTCCGATATGCTCGTGTATGGTTGCATCCTCCAGAGAAAAGGTCCGGATAAAATGGCGGTACTTCATGCTGTAGACATCCACGTCCGATTGCATGAATACATTAAAAAGATGCGGCGTGTCTCCGATTATTTCGTCCATATCCAACTGAATACACCAAACGGTATCTAATTCATCAACAGCTTTCTGACGTGCTGATCCATAGTCATTATCCCATTTTCGAAATATGTATTTTATCTTTTTTGAAGCATAAGGATGAGTGAATATTCTATTGAGAGTTTCTTGATTTGCATCACCAACAATTACAATTTTATCCACCCAATCAATAATTGATGCTATGGATAAATCTGCAAAAGGCTCATCTCGAGCGCATATCATTGCCACACCCATTGTTAAGGCCATATCTTAATCTCCTTCTCCATGTCTTTCTGCATCTCAGCGACCTTTGCGTTGAAGTCGCGCATTGTTAGGTCTTCCATTCTTCTGAATATCAGGTAATGCTGGCCTATTGCCTGCTGGAATTCGCGCGTTATTTCTGCGCCCAGCTTGCGGTATTTTTCCTTTATTTCGGCTTCCTTCCAGTTTTCTTTTACTTGCTGTTTCATGTTGCTCAGTCTCCTTTGCTCGTTTCTCGATAATTTTATAGTGCCATTTCAATCCCAATTACATGCTGAAAAATTAAGATACTCATCGACTTCGCTCACGATTTCTTCCTCGCGCGTGAGATTCATTCCATGTATGATATTGTGCATAACTTCATGATTGCACACTGTTTTGATGCGCGCCATGGATAAATTCTGCATAATATATATGTTGTTCCGGTTGTCCGTCCATCCGTCGCATTGGTCGGTTCCATTCGCTATTATACTTACAGTTCCGTTTATTTTGCTAAATTCGCAGGTGTCTATCATAGTCACTGTGTATTTATCCATCTTGAATGTGTGCGGTGCGATGAATACTCGCTGTTCGTTCAGCGTATAATGCGCGAATGCGAGTGAGGTGATTGCTGCGCAGGTCATTAAAATAAATGCTATCTCCCTTGCTTCCATATTACTCAACCATTTTTTTGAATAACGCAACCCATTTGTTGATGATGCCTTTGTCTCCATCCCATGTGTAATTATCAAGCACCCTTTGCCGGCCGGCAGCGCCCATCTGTTTGCGCGTATCTGCCTGGTTGTAGAGCATCTTCATCGCGTCCACGAATTCTTCGAGATTCACGAATCCGCGATAAACATCCCACGTCCCGGGTATCTCTGCAGCAATTGGCACTCCTATTCCGCACTTTCCTATTTGAAGCTCTTGCTGTGCGCTTGGCGCTGCATAAGGATAGTCCAGCAGTTCCGCAGTTGTGGTGTAATCCGTCATAATAATCGGAATCTCCGCAGCCATAGCTTCGATTGTTGTTATGCCGAACCCCTCGCCCGTTGACGTGCTGATTTTAACGTCCATGGCGTTGTATATGCTGTTCATCTTTGATGTCGGCGCGCCCTGGTAGAATTTCATTGCTCCCTTTCCGAGTATGCGGTGTTCTACGTTGTACCTGCGCGCGAGGTTCATTAAGTCCGAGTGTCCGGCCTGATCCTGGAAGTCTGTCCATAAAAGCAGATATGCATTCGCATCCGGGTTTCGCTTCATAAATTCTCCGAATGCCATCACTTCCAGCCCGACCATCTTGCGGCCCTGATTGCGCGTAACATCGCCGAATACGAATGCGTCCTCCGGGATTCCGAAATCTGCTTTGCATTTGCGCTTCTCCTCTGTGCTCATCGGATAGAATAAGTTCGGATTTGTCGCGTGAGGGATATATTCAGACATTACGTTGTATCCGTCTGTGAGCTGGTTCTGCGCGAATTTCGACATTGCCACAGGGACATCGAATTTCTTCAGCACGTTCTCGCATCCGGTCGGGAAGTAGTTGCCGTCGCTTGGGTAGTACATTATTGACTTTGCAGGCGCGAAGCTCATCGGAATGATCCACGGATAAAGCATGAATGAGTCAAGCAGCACCCAGAATATGTCCGGCTGGTATTTGGCGAAGTATTCCGGGAGAACGTCTTCTGCATATGGCTTGCGTCCGCCGGATAGGATCGTGAAGTTGAGGTCCTCTGTCGCGCCGAGGTCTCCGGTTTTAATCGGAGGGACTAAATTCACGCCGTTGCTGTTCCACGCGACGTGGTATACTTCGAATTCCGGCATCTGCGATAGACGCTTGCATAATTCGCGCGTAATGTTTGCAAAGCCCGTTGGCGTGAGCACCGAGTCACTTAATAGCATTATTTTTATCTTCCTCATTCCTGAACCACCATCCCTAATATATCCACAGTGACTTTGACTAAAGTTCCGCTTTTAAGAGAATTAGCATCGCAATCGTTTTTCGGGAATGTCACCCCGAGGCTGTTGCCTATTCTTATGACTCTGAGGTTTGCAATTATCTTCCCATTCCCATTTGCCATGATTATAATATTGTTATAACACGTATATATAGTTTTGTGCTACGTCGCGCTTGTTCATCCGTACACTGTTAGATTTATTTGCCTATTGCATCTCTGATGCCTAACACTACGAGCAATGCTCCGGATGCGTTGACTACTGTTGTCAAGTCTGATGCTGAGAATCCGTTTATTAATCCGTTTCCTACTGCTCCAAGTATAGCTGCGAGCGCGAGCAATACTGCTCCAACTTTTGTCTTTGATAGTTTCCCTGCTTTGTTCTGCACTACTGTTGGTGTTTCCATCTGCTATTCACCTCCTCCACTGTTTTATGTGAAATATAATCCGAGTCCGACGCATTTGGCCGTGCTTGCGTTCTCCGACACAGTAACTGTTATTGTGCTTCCTGCAGCTATCGGCGTATATTCTGTCTCGCGAGTCACGGGTTCTGTAGAAATTTGATTATCGAAGCTCACAGTCAGGCTGATGTTCGGAAGATCTTCTCCGACTGGTTTTAAGTAAAGTCGCGTCACATTTGAAGACACAGTGATTGTTCGTGTCTTTGCGGTTCCGGTGCTTGTCGTTATCAATACGCCGTTGCTTATTGTGATTCCGGATAATGTCGGGAAGTCTGTCGAATTCGCGCCCAAGAATATAACATTTTTAAGCCCATAGGGATTGTCTGATATGATCTGATTCTTCGTCCGGTTCAGATTATCCATTAAAAACGATGCGATCCCTTCTGTCCTTCGGCCTTTCTCCTGAAAGAATACATAAGTGCTTATCCCTTTCTGTCCGAATTCATGTATGTATTCAGTCACATATTCCTCCTCCTGAATGTTGTAGTCCGGGTTAAAGACATATATGCTGTCTCCTGGTTGAAGTGTCGACATGATGCTGCACTTGGCTTCTCCTTTGAATTCGTCAGTCTGTAGAGTATTCAGCACGCTTTGCGCCTTTGTATGCAGGGTGCTCCAATCTGAGATGTTAGTATCCTGTCTTATGAGTTCCAAGTCTCCAGTTCCTGCTGTGGCGGTAAGTGGTACGCCGTTTATTGATGCGCCGATAATCGTGACTTTATTGTATGTGTCTGTTCGATCCTTAGTCCATTTAAATGTTCGTGGAAGAAGATTTCCGCCGTGTACTATAGCATCTACAGTGTTATATACCGCGCCTTTCTCGAAGAATTGCCATGACTTTGTGAAGTCGCAATTGAATGTGTAGTTCTCCTCTGTCTCTCCGACAAGGTCTTTAAGGCATTCGAGAAGCGGTTTATTCTGCCATGTCGGTGTTATTAAATACCCTGTATTTGTGACAATACCATTTCCGCGCGCGTATCCTGCCTGCACGGTAGATGTCGCGGTATGGCCTAAAGGCACGAGATAATCTGTGATTAAATCCACGAATACCTGTCCTGCGTCCGTCGGTGTAGTGTACACTTTACTCACCATCTTTTTGAGCGCGTCTCCGGCATAATCCAGGGCAGTTATGTTTATTGCCGGGAATGGCATCGAGTCCAGAGATGGCGCTTGTATCTTTCCTTCAAATATCTGAGTCGTTCCTGAAGCATAGTCGGCATATATCTTTATGACGTCTCCGACATTAAATGTTGTGCTATACGCGCCAGACTGGTTAAGGATCATAACTTCTGCGAATCCGGCTGATGTTGTCGCGTATCCGTGCACTTTACAACTCATAACCTTTGATTTATATTCAGTTCCTGCAATTGTGACGCTCGTAGCCAGCCTTGTAGATGCCGGAGGCGACCACATAAACATTCTTTCCTGGCGTATAACCCTACAAATCTCCCCCTTTTTTATTCATAGTACTTATCTGTTTAAGCCGTCCATCTTTCGTCATATGACATCTCCTACATAACCATTCATAATCATTTATATCGCGCATATATTTTCCACTAATATTTGCTAAATCTCTTGGCGGAACTTTTTTACAAAATTCACAAAAGTATGGTTTTGGTTTTCGCCTTTGTATCCAAGCGTGTAACCCATTCATACCAACATATTTTCCAGCCCAATTTCCATTCGATTCGCCACTATTTGCCAGACCTATTTTATCTTTGGTTTCTTGAGATTTTTTACGTCCTATTGAAGCATCCCCTATTTTTTTAAGCGTTTCCTTTGAAAATACATCCGATTTCCCTTTACTCCAAGGAATATTTCCTTTTTTAAATCCCAATTTTGTTCCGTCTTTTCTATATCCTGTAGGCATACACTTTTTTTAGTTTAAATGTTTATATATCTATATGCAATTAACACATTTCGATTCGTATGTGATATATGGCCTTGACTGCTGAGGGCAGCTTGCGTTCTTATCCCAGAATAGCCAAAGTCCTTGATTTCCACTGCAGAAGTTATATATAAATGGTGTATGCGCAGTTGTGAATAATGAACCATTCGCTTTGTTGCTCGTATTTGATATTGTGAGGTTCATGCACGGATTCAGCGACGTGTTTGTGTACAGCAATATATTCATGCATTGTTCTCGCGCGCCATAGGAGAAATTAACCGCAGGGATTGTTGTCGTCTGGCCGTATGGAGTTATATTCTGCGTCTGGTTCAGCTTCGCGATGAATATCGGCTCCTTTGTCTTTGCCGCGAATACTTTCGAATAATTGCTCCATATCAATTTGACAGTTTTTGTCATATTATTACTTGCATCAGCCCATCCTGTAAATGTATAATTATAATCTGTCATTGCGCTTATTGCAAGACTATAGGTATTCAATATTCCCCAGTTGTCTGCTGTGTATTTTATAGGGACTTGAATATCTGAATTCATTATATCAATGTACAGGTCATATACGTTAGCCCACGTATAACCAACACCAATACCACCTGGAACATACATCCTTATTTTTGAAGAATCTCCATCCCAATAATTTATAGAAGAGGTATCATTTGAAAAATATGTTAAATTAATATCTCCATTCAAACTATAAAGCACATCCCACGTTAAACTTGAATAGTTATATATTTCTACATAAAATATTCTTCCACCATCATTTTGTGTTTCACTGAAACTATAATATATTTTTGAAGGTCGTGTTTTAAATGTAAAGTTATATGTTATTCCTCTTTCAACTACTGCATAGGTTGTAGTATCGCCTTTATTTCTATCAGTTATATTTTCAGAACCATTTGTTTGCGAATTAGGTCTAATCATGGTGATATAATTATTCAAAACACTCACATTCAAATTAATCGGGTTTATCGAGAAGTTTCCTACTAAGTTGCTTAAAGCCATAGTTCCTGCTGTCTGGCTTGTTGCAACTATCGGTATTGAAACAGAGTTATTAACACAATGACTTGAAATGTAAGTGTTCATTGCATTCAATCCAGTTAATCCTATTGTGATATTGTTGTTAGGTATTGTACTACCACTTATTGAAGCATCAATCACTCCATCATTTGCAACGTCAAAAGTGATATTACTTATTGAGTTCGTATAATCAACATTAACTCCACTTATTGTAACATTTCCACGTTTTGTCGTCTTCATCGTATATGGAACAGGACAGGGGTCTTGAGCGCAAGTGCTTAAATAACTATTCATATTTGTCGAGCTTAAATTAACCTTTAAGGATACTGAACTATTCAATTCAGGAAGGTATTGATAATTAAGTATTGTTCCGTTATACCAGATTGTTGTGTTTGTTGCGTTATGTATGTTATATTGATTTAATCCAGAAAACGAAGTGCATTTTTCAAATGCTCCAATTCCGCTGCAAGCATTGCAGCATGGTTCTGTTCCTCCTGCAGTGTATGTCGAGGTTACCCAAATATTTTCAAAAGGCTGTATTCCCGATATTGTTGCTGCACATTCCCAAGGACCATAACCGCTCCCCCAATTTAAAGGTACTGTTGTACTACAACTTCCTTTAACTCCCGATGTTCCTACTAATGTATTAGTTAATGTTCCCGCGGGCAGAGAGCAACCATATTCACAATAAAGAACACTTCCTGTAAGTGTTACAGTTCCGCTTCCATAATAATTAGACGCAGTTGTTTTATAAGCACTTCCTTCAATATAATTGTATCCGCTATATCCTCCGCTTAATGTTCCGTTTGATTCATAGTAAGATGTTCCAGTTAAAGTTATATTAGCTGGTTCTGAAAAAACTGTTGAACTTTTCGGAATATATAGCTTAAACGTATTGCTTGAATTTTCTGTTGAAAAGACAAGCGATTCTTGAGCTAAACCATCTACTTTGTTTAAATTCTGTGTTCCAATTCCACCGCTTACATTCCAACTAAGTGGATTTGCTTGTGAATTACAAGGTGCTTGAATATAAGTCACGTTTGTTCCGCCTCTGCTAAATAATAGACTCTTTGTCAAAGTATTTGTCTTAAATCTATTTGTTATTGCATACGTGTCTTGCAGTGTCATGTAAGGTAGCCAGTAATCCTTAATATTATCATTTCCGATGTCTATTGAAAGATTAAATGAATATAAATCAGTATAATTTAGAGTAACCCACGCTTCATAAATATTAAAGTTTGGTGAACTTGTAGGGCAGAAAAGCCTATATTTCAGTTTTAAAATACCATTGTTAAAATAATTTGTACCATATGTTTGGTTTTTATTTATTATCGCAGGCGTTGCTGGTATCGTCCATGTTCCACCAGTTATTTCTTCGTAATTTCCAGAACTTGTATTATACGCATAAAAATTCATATTGCCAGTGTATCCACTTCCGCAACCCACGTAAACAGAAACATTAAAGTAATTTGTTACTAATCCTGATAAATAATTAACATCTTGTGTGAAATTAACATCAGCATTATCAGCAGTTCCTACACCATATGTAGTTATGTCTTTGTCAAAAATATTAGCTCCATTCGTTATTCTTCCTGTTGAATTAGTCCATGTGTATGTTGTAGCATTATCGTATTTAGAAACAGAAAATCCTCTTAAATACATATTTCCACCCAATAAATCAGTAACTGTATATATCGTAACTCCGCTCATATTATTTGTAGTATGGTTTTGAGAGGTTTCCGTATTATTGAATTGATTAATTACTGCTGTTGATGTATTCCAAAGATAAGTAGCGCAATTTGTTCCATTTATTATCGGATTTGTAAAACTTGGATGTGTTGTATTTATAAAAACGGTCGTACCAGCAACATCAGCGCATCCAGTAATATTTATTGGGTCTCCAAGTTCATAGAATCTATCTGCGCTTGTTCCATTTAGATAAAGTGTAATATTTAATGGTTGAAATTCCACATCTCCTATCGTTACTGTCGGCGGGGTTGCCATGTATTGTTTAACTATAAGATTTTCAACTTGCGTATATGTCGGATAAGCATTTGTTGAACGACCTGCAATTAAAGCAAGGACTGGTGTACTGCCAGAAGTTCCGTTAATCCATGAGACCCAATTCTGTGTGGTTGTGTTTCTATACCATGATTGGTATGTTGTGCCTATTTTTACGAGCTTGAAATATCTGACATTAAGTGTCACATCACTAATCATGTTTGTTATAATATCCGCTGTTCCGTTTGACCCTGCAATCTGATTCAATATTGAAACGCCGTGTCCGTCAGACTGTGCGCCGCTTATTAGAGTATAATTGCTTGAGGCGTTCATAAGTCCGATACCGCCTTGCCCCATAGCAGCACCTACTGTATTGTTTATTGTACTTTTATATTCTACTGAAAAGTTGGTTGTAGGAGACCATTTTGCTTGATGCTGAGAACCCAATTGTGCGAATGTTGCCCATGTGCCTGTTGTTGCATCAGTTACCCTAAAATAATTATTTACGGAATAAGTAATTGTGTTTACGGCATTAATAGTCCATTTATTCGTATCTAAACTTGTCCCTGCGAAATCGTCAAAGAATGGAAATGTCGTTATTCCGTTGCTTGTATTCACTGCGCTTGGGTTGCCGTACCACATATTCATCAGCGTTTGATTTGTTTTAACCCAGACGCCGAACCATGACGCTTGCGTATTATTTTCTATCCAATAATAAAGCACTGTTGAATTGTCATCGTAAGTAAAACGAACATCCTGTCCTGTGCTATTCATATTTGTCGTATTTGTTATGTTTATGAACACCTGATAATCGACCATTGCCGAACTGTTGCCTGTTAATGTAATTGGCCTAACATACAACCATGATGAGTTCCACCACGCCCATTTATCCTGCTTAAATTTTATATCCGATATTGTTATTTCAGGAATCCAGTCTATTGAGATTTCCTTTCCAGCATCCCAAGTTCCTTTAATCATTATATTCTTGCACTCATTTGGTTTTACCTTCTTTGCTGTAGATGGAAGCAGTTCATACTCTATAACAGTTTCTGTTATTGTTCTTATTTCATTCCATTCTGTTTTATAGCTGTCATTCACAAAATAAATACTATCATTCTTCGTTACATAATGTCCTGTTGGCAGAGATATTATTTTAAAATAATAATCAGTTATATTTCTTGTTATATTCTTTATAGTGCCTATAGAAACTTCAAAAGTATTAAAATCGCCCTTTACTTTATTAAATAAAAAATTAATCTTATTCTTATCATAATCAATATCGTAAGTGGCAGGATTGCAGTATTTAAAAATTGCCTCTCCGCCTGTTAAATCTGCTCTGTTATAAATCAATTCGGGAATGAAATCATCTGTTGAGTATCCTTCCCATTTCGGGTCTATAAAGGAATCATTATTAAATAAACTCTTCTCTCCAAAAGCCCATTCTACTGTATCATTTATGTTATTCTTATAGCCAATAAATCTCAGGCTGTATTTCTGACCATTTGAGAACTTTATAGCATATTTAACATCTTTTGTATATGTCTTGCTTAAATCAATAGTTCGCCATCCTGTCCCCCAGCTTCTCTGCATTATTATTTCTTTCATTAGATGTTCCGGCGCAACATTAAATGCCCAAGTGGCATCATTTGTGGGATATATATAAATGTCTTTATTTGCCGTGAAATTAAGAAACGCATAACATGGTTCTTGAATTGTTCCAGCGCATTTCATATCTCCAGAATATCCTGTTATAGTTATGTCCCCTGTATTTGAAAGATAGATGAATATACTGAAAATCAGCGCTATTCCTGTAATGCCTAATTTCTTTATATTTGTATCATATATTCGTTTGTAAGCCATCAGATATTCACTCCCGCCATAATTGTTCATGTACTCTCCACTACATCCAATATATATTCCGCGGTATTTCCGATATCTCCCTGCGACCAGTGGTATGCGAAGTGCATCACTTTGACATTAAAGTTTCCGTCCGGGTAGTATTCTGCAACTGCAGCGTCCTGAAACATCTGCAAATGCAGCACGACAGTTCCCTGGTTTCCATTCTGCAGCAAGTCTATTTGTGCGATAAGAGTCATGAGTGCAGCTTGTGTATCTGCCACCAGTTCACCTGTGATTGTGAACTTGCGCGTGACGCCAGAATAATCCAGCGCTATAACTCCGCCCGTCCCGGACATTGGGAATGCCATAACCGTAAGGTCCGATCCAACGTCTGAATCTATTGACTGTATGCTTCCGAGGGAGTATGTATTTATTGTGTCCGCCATATATATCTACCTTCCTGCCGCGCGCATCTCAGAGCGTATCATACTAGTGATTTCGCGCTTCATATAATCAATGTCGCTTCTATCCCTGAATTGATTGCCACGGATATTAAGCGTGAGATTGATTGATTTTGAGGTTCCGCCAGCCATATTCTGAGGGTTCTTTGTTGCGAAGATATAATCTGCCGGATCGGTTTTGATATGTTGGCCTGTCGGTGTAATCACAAAATCTCCGCCACCTTCCTTTGTTGTGGTCTTTCCGCCGCCGAATACATTTCCGAGCTGTGTCTTAATCCATGCCCACAGCTTTGATGCAAGGTCGAGTCCCCACGTCCATGTATCTTTTATGTTTGTCCAAATCCATGTTCCGAAAGAACCCACTACTTTTAAACCATCAACGAACTTATCCCAAATCCATGTTCCGAAAGAACCCACTACTTTTAAACCATCAACGAACTTATCCCAAATCCATGTTCCGAAATTAGCAACGTCTTTGAGGCCAGCGACTATCAGATTCCAGATCCAAGAACCTACTTTATCGAGGAATTTAAAAGCTGGTGATATGATGTTATCCCATATCCATTTACCAACACCTAATAACGCATTAAATGCCGGAACAATTGTATTATCCCATAGCCATTTTCCTATACCTTTGAGCGCATCAAAAACAGAAATTATTCCTTTCCAAAGCACACCCCCCGCCCATTTTAGAATATCTGCCGCTACACCCGCCAAAAGAGTTCCGATATCCTTTAATCCACCAAATATATCACCCGACATTATTTTTTCAATACCCTTCATTAGCCCCATCATTACGGGTTGCAAAATTTTCATAAATAATCCGAAGGCCACCATGATTGGTTTGAGAATTGGTATTAATGGCATAAATAACAGCATGAGCACAGACTTAAACATCTTCATCACAGCGGATATGATCGGAATGTCTGCCAAAAGGTTCATTAACCCCATCACCCCTCCAGCGATAAGTCCGAGCGCGACTCCGGTTGCTGTTGTTCCTCCACCTCCTTCTTTCCCCCCTCCTGCAGCGACTGGCGAGAATTTATCAAGACCTAATGCGCGCACAGTGTTCTTAAGGCTGCTTTCTATGCGCTTTGCGAATGATTGCGCTGCCTGCTCGGAATCCTTTCTGAGCTTGTCTCCTTTGACATTAAAATCGATTCCGATTGTTGTTTCAAGCATTTATTTCGCCTCTTGCATTAGCGGACATTGCGGTTTTGTCTTCTCAATCCATTTCGGGAGCATTATAAGGAATTCATCCACGCGGTATTTATCCATTGCATCGGTTTGCTCCGGCGTGTAGTGGAAGTAATATGCGAATAGGAAGTACACGAATTCGATATCCAGTTCCTCGTCAGTCACAAGGAATCCGCGCAGTTTATTCCCTATCCTTGCTTTTTTTTTTCATCCAAATTGTTCAATTCTATGTATGTCAAGAACAGCGTATCTCCGACTTCAACCGGGAGCTGCGCGATGTTCTCAATTGTAAGCGGATACGGTTCTGTGATGAATTCGTTCTTTTCTGTTAAATATGATGTCTTGGAGAGTGTGCAGGATACCACGGATTTGTGTATTCCGAGCTCCATTGCGTCCGGGACCATGTCCTTTGCTTCTCGCATAACCGGTTGCGCGCCTTCTTTCGGCATTCTCATTCCGGATGCTTCCAGCTTCAGTCTGTTCATCTCTCCGAATCCCAACCGTTTAAGAACCACGGTTCCTTTGAGATCCAGCTTTTCGTTTCCTTCTCCTTCAGAGTAATTAATTTCTACAGTCTTCTGCATTTACATTACCTCTTTGGGCTCTTGCCCAGTTCAATATTATCCGCGTATTCTTTGTCGTAGTTCCGCGCCAGTGCTTATCACACATAGCTTTTTAAAAATTCTAATTCTGATGCCGATTTGCGCACGAGTTCGTTGTATTTGGCGAAGTTGTCCTGGAGCTTCTCGACGTGCTTCCAGAATTCATCCGGTTTGTCCGCATTGAGATATTCCGCCACAAGAGCGTCCTCGAGGTCGTCCTTTAGCTTTGGCATCTTGTCATGCAGCAGCCAGTAGATATATTTATCTCCCTCGTTTGCATCGACAGCGTATATGTTCTTGATGTTGAGATATAAGCTGTGCGCGACATTGAGTTTGCTGAATAGCAGTTCTGCTCTTTTGCTTCCGCGCATCTCCACGTTGTCGACGTTCAGGAATTCTTCCATAACCTCACTTGAATAAATATCTTATTGCCAAATCAATAACGAATACGGCAATGCTCGCTATCATAGCAAACTTAAGTTCTATCTTGTCAAGTTTGCGTTCCATTTTTTGAAGGCTTATCTGCATGTGCGCAAGATGGTTCTCGCGCATCACTCTGCATTCTTCCTTTATTTCCGCGACATCCTCCTTTATTTCCGCGACATCCTCCTTTATTGCAGATTCTTTTGCTTCGCATAAGTCGCGGTCTATGAATTTCTGCTTTTTATCCGCGCAGTCTTTTAAACTGACGAATCTTGAGTCAGCTTCTGTCTTGCTATATGCTACGACCATTATATCCCTCACAGTACGGTGTTGCTTCCTGCTATGTAGGTTATTGAGCCGCAGTATGTTGCGTATGCGGTCACGTCTTCTTTTGTGACTTCCATCGGATCGCTTGGCAATGTGTGTTCGTCGAAGAACACGCTTCCGAGATTTATCTGTATCACTCTCTGCGCGGTTCCTGATCCTGCGTTGTCGAATTTAAGGAACATTGTTGCCTCGTCTGCAGGCGTTGTTGCCGGGCTCCCGGTGCCGCCGTATACGCGGTTAAGGAATTCTGTGACATCCTTGAATGTCGCATTGAATTTAAGGTCATAGTGCCTGTCTTTCGCTGTTCCGTTTGTCGCATATCTGCTTCCAATACCCCATGTCTGATCTACGCTGTTGTTAACCTTGAGCTCTATTGTCTGCATTTCTGCCATGGCGCTTCCTGCGATGCTGATTAATCCGTGCGCGAATGAGAAGGGTTCGTTTGTCTCTGTCGGTTGCGTTGCAAGCGCGATTAATGTCGTGCCTTTTGTTTCGTTTGAATAAGGGCATTCGAATTTCAATTTGACGAGCTCGTTCTGCGCGGCAGATAATGTGACGGTGTTCATCTGGCATCCTTTAAGGGTGCGCGCGGTTTTAGTATCCATAGATACGCCGTTTTCGATTGTAAAGCTGGGTATTGTTGTGTTCTCAAGGAATGTGTATGTCCACCATTGCGTCGGTGATCCAGTCCATACTGCAGTTCCAGGGCTTCCGAGCATGCCTCGAACCCACCAGGCATTTGCCATGACTGAGTCAATTGAAGCATTTCCTTCAAATTTCTTTGCCACCATAGTGGTCGCGTTTCTCCCTCCGACGCCGAAGACTTTCTCGGTGTTGTTCTTGATTGAAACATTCACTTTCTGTCCTGCGCCGAATACCTTGTTTATCGGTGATCCTGCTGTAGCATAAGCTGTTTCCCACTGATATCCAAGATATGTCATCCATCCTCCTGTATTTGTAGCCATAATATCACTTTTCTACTCTTGATAATATAATCAGGTCCTGCGTCTGGAATAGGATTTTATCGTTTCTATCCGGTTCATTCAATATTGAGGACATCGAGTCCGGATACACGGCCTGAAAATTATAAAATGATGTTGTATTTGCGATGAAACTGCTTCCGATTTGCGTCATGAGCGTATCTATTGTCGACGCCTTATCCGCGAATACCGCCATCGATACCATGATGTCGCTTATGGTCACTTTGCCACCGATTCCGAAGGGTTTTGTGCGCTTGCTGAGTATATCCACAGCGATTCTCGGGTATGCGTTCAATCCGAGGTCTGTGCGCGGCCAGTCGGGGTATATCCACGTATCTCCGTATTTGTAGTTTACCTGGACCTGCGCGCCGGATGCCGGGACTGCTGCCATGGCGACTGTAGGGTTTGATGATGGTGAGGTGTTCTGATAATTTGGAGTATAATCGACGTATGCTGTCTTTGCTGCGCTTGACACGGTGACAGATGTGATGTTCTTGACGCCAACTTGCGACAGCGTGAAGTTCCCTGATGCGCCTCCTGCGGTGAATACGTCGCTTCCGGTTGTTCCGCGCGCGCTTGGATCGGTGACGTTATTTCTGAGGAATACGAGGAGTTCTTCTTTCAATGCTCCGTATGATAATACATCAGTATGATTCGTTCCCATTAATTAACACCGAATTCTTTCTTAATCATCGCCGCGATTGTGTCTCTGGATTGAAAAACCGCCGGCCTTAAAAAGGGTATGGATCCGCTTTGTGTCTTTCTTGGCGATTTCACGGTTCCTGCTTTGATACCTCGCTTCTTAATATTCTTCGCTATAGCCCATCCTGCGCCCTCCATACCGTGCCGTTTGGCCCAGACTTCTATTGGCGCTACTGGAGGCATTGTCCCTGGCGCGCGCCCGTATTCATACACTTCCGCATAGGGCAGTTCGTTGAATATCCTGACTTTATTACCTTCAACGCGATAATATATGCGGTCACGGAGCGTTCCGATATCTTTCGGCACGAGTTCTTTTGCCTTATCCATCACGAGTATGCCTATCTTCTCGAGAAGTTTCGGCATTACTTCGCGCTGCGCTCGAGCCTTTATGTCGTCTTCAAATGACATACTTTGCCCTCAATTTCTCCCAGTCGCGCATGCAGATCTGATTGCTGAATCGTGTTCCGTGGTCATTTGCATTATCTCCGACAAAGTTTCCGAGCATTCCTTCGACATCGTCAAGGACTTTATTTGCAATCTCTTTGTTCGTCTGTACTGAGATAAGCGGCACTATTGTTTGTTCTTTTTCAGTCACTGGTTTCGGCGCTTCGTTCTTTTTTTTAGTTACTTTCCTTTTTGCTGCCATAAAATCACTATGATCCATTCATTGCATATAATGTTGCATGCACATATAATCCCGAACCCTGCCACCTTCGTATCTGCGCGAAGTCCACCTCATACATCGAACCAGCATATAACACCAAGTCTCTTTGAGTTATTGCTACGGATCCATTTGTGACTATAGTATTCTCCGCTTTGTTGAACTCTCCGGGTTTCTCGCGCGAGTCGCTCCATAGTTTATGGTTCCATAATACTTTATGAGTTACGCCTGCGCCTGAAGCGCCGACTTCATCTCCTGTAATATTTGAATAAGAATGAGTTACTGGGTAGAGTGTTACATTTACGCCATACTCCTGTATGGTATTTTGTACCTGGTCTTGAAATTCTGCAACGTCTACCATAAACATCCTCTTGAATGATTATGTATAACTTACATGTATTTTTTACATCAAGCATACACTTTTTGAAATAGGATCGGCTTTCTCTTGAGAGCGTCCTTAACCTGCGACGCGAAAAATTCCGCCTGCGGTGATGCGCCTTTGCTGAGTGATAATTCTCCTAAGTTGAAGCTGCATGCTCCTCCATCCATATTGACGCGCACATAAAGCGCGGTTAGGTTCACTGCAGCATTAAAATATCTGTCAGGTATGTTATCACAGGATATCGACTGGCCAACCGCATTGCTTATATCATACACTGCTCCTGATGCGAGTATGACCATATTGCCACTTAGGGTTGAGTTTATTCCATTCATCCTGGTAAATACCCAGGCTGCCACGGATCCTGCGCTCATTGTCATAGTTAAGGCCTCGCCCAGTATATGCTTGCAGTCACGCTTCCAACTGTTCCAAGCGCGCTCCCTCCGACGATTACTGGTCCGAGCACTGATGCGCGAGTCCATACACTTCCAACTGTCACGGCTCCTGCGGTATCATGTGCTATTGTGCGCGGATAATATGTCGATGTGATGTTTCCGGAAGAGATCGTATTGACATTAAGCAATACTTCATTCGTCCCTGACACAAGTATCCATGCAGAACCATTTGCGATGGATTTTGTTTGCAAGACTACCTTTTCGACATATCCAAATATTGGTTCTGAAGAATGCGCGTCTGTCGTTGTGTTGCTGCCTGTTGCGATTATCATTAATCTGTCGTATCTGTTTACCATATTGTTCTCCTCCTCATATATAAATCAGAGTTAAAAAATTATAAAAAATACCTTGGGACAGGGCGCAATGCCCTGTCCCTCTGATGGTAATTTTATCTTAGCAAATTCGTACCAATACTGCTGCTCCTGATGCTGCGTCGTTCACAGCTATTGCCGCGACTCTTGGCAGAGGGCTTCCAGTAATCGGTAGTACTGTGTTCAGCGCGCCTCCAGCGCCCATCTGCAGGTGTTGTCCGTATGTGATGGTATTATCAGCCACCATATATGCCAATCCATTTATTAGGATTACGGGTGCTGCTCCTGATGCAACAGTTGCCATGCATACGCCAATTGGCGCAGGGCATGATGCAGGCGCTGCGATTACCACGGTTTGGGATCCTGCAACCCATTGTCCGCCAGATATAATTACATCTGCGAGTGGTCCTTGAACTGTCAGCCCTTGTCTATAAGGCGAGCCAGCAGTTACTTTTACTGATGCGCCTATGCGCGCATCAGCAGTTACCATTGCAGAACCCGTCAATGTTAGGTTTGCGCCGCCCAATATAGTTGTTGCAGTTACCGAGCCAGTTGATACTACATTGCCAAAGCTTCCGGTTGTTGCCACATATTGTTCATGCGGCAATCCTTGTAGTATGTTAGTAGCCATTCAAATCTCCTCCTTATGAAGATGTGATCTTGCAGATTGCTCCAGCTCTCAGTTGGCGCACGACTATTCTCTGTGTGATCACTGCTCCGGACAGGTCATGGACGTTGTCGTCGTAGTTCTCTACGGTTACTGGCCTTTTCTCAGCTATGCAGAATGCGTGTGCTTTGTCAATCACATAAGCGTATTTGCTGTATGTGGTTGTCGGTGCGGCATTTGTCGAGAATCTGAGGACATCCATTCCGTATATTCTGCCGATGAATCCTGTCTCGAACATCTCGCGCGTTCCGAGCTTCTGCGCTTCGACGAATGTGTCGATGTTTCGAAGGTCGTTTGCTACTTCAGGGCCTACGATTATGTGTGTTGCGGTGTAGTCGGAGTCCTCGAGGTATTGTATTGCGCGCGTGACATCAGATATTGTGACAGCTGCTCCGCCGGATTGGGTGTTTGTCGCGTTATCAAGCGCATCCCTCAAAATAAGCAGGTCTTCATTGTCTGCGATCTTTGTTCCTGCGAATTTGATGTTGTGCTCGATTAAGTCCCATTTGCCGTCTTCCATCATTTCTTTTGTGATTGGTATTCTCACGCCGTATTTGACAGGTTTAAGGTTGAATGAGGTATAATCCACGACATCAATCGGTACTGCGCCGCCTTCAGCCACAGCATAGACTTTCTGCGAGTCTGGTGTTGCGAGGTCTATGTCAACGCTTGAGCCGGGTATTCCTGAAGAACCGACAACGAATGCTGCCGCGCCTCTCCCAATGTGTTTCTTCTCGACTGCCTCTATGAGAGTGTCGTAGATTTTCTTCTCAATTAGTTTAGAGCCTTCTGTTCCGACAGAGGTTTGTAATAGTTCTTTGATTGTCTTCATTTAACATCCCCTCCTTAAAGATTCAGTTTCACAAGGACGAAGTTGTTCGTTCCTGATGTCTGAGCTGTCATGGCGATGCCTATGACGTCATTTGTGTTGAATGCAGGGCTTCCAGCCGCTGCATTTGCGACGCATGCTTCTCCGTTTGAGGCGTATGTTGCTGCGAGGTTGCCTCCTGCTGTTACGGTTCCGTTTGCAGGGCATATTACTATGCCGCGCGAAAGGAATGCTCCGTATCCGCCGGATGCTGTGTTTGCGAGCATCATTCCAATTGGCCTGGCTGTTCCAGATCCGCCCGGTGCGATGCTTACATAATCGCTGTTAAAGACTACATTTCCGCCCGAAAGCGAAAGATTAGCAGCGAGAGTGTCGCTTCCTGCAACCACCCACCATCCGCCTGATGCTGCTGTTGAGCATTTGCCAGTGAATGTTGCGGGATTTCCGTCGTCATTTATAATTCCGATGTATCCTGTTGATGTGTGTGCCATTTAAATCTCCTCAGATTATTCGTACCAGAAGCTTGCCTTTCCGCCTGCTGTCTTTTCGACGCAGAAGGTCTTGCCGTTTTCCTGGATCATTCGTGTTATGTTTCCGTTAACCACGACTTGTTCTTTTGCTGTGGTGTCTTCGCTGATCACGCCCTTTCCTCTCGGCGCGCTCTGCGCGGTTAGTTGTGCAAGCTGTTCCTGGAGCTGTTTTATCTTCTCCGAGGATTCAGCCTTAAGTTTTTCTGCTCCTGTGCCGGCTCCGCCACAGACTTGCTGTAGCATCGCCATCATTTGCTGTATCATGGTTTTGAGTTCCGTCATTCCGTCAACTACTGGTACGGGTGCCGGAGCTGGTGCAGCAACTGGTGCTGGAGCAGGTTCGTCTGCTTCTTTTGTTCGTTTTGTTTCCATAATATCACTTGAATATGATTTTCCTTTTCGCATGAATGGTTCTTTTGTAACTTTGTATGACTCTGAGAGCGCGCTTGATATGCTTGCGTTTGGATCCCCGGGCACTGAGCACAGCGACAGTTCGAGGAAGTCTATGCCTTTTGCAACCATGATGTCTTCGCTTCCTTCTACTTCTTCTTTGATGAGGTCATCTACTTTCGCGCCTATCGATACGTTTTGGATGCGTCCGTCCTGTATCATCTCTATTGCGTCCCGGTCCATGATGTCTGCGCTGAATTTGATGCAATTTCCTTCAAATGTCGAGGAAGTCACACGGCCCAATATGCCTTTAATCGATTCCTGGCGGTGTGTGTCGAGTATCGGCTTTCCCATGAGGCTCTTTGCAGAGGTCATGAGTTCTTCGCGCGTGTACTTCACTTTATTTCTCGTTGTTCCTTCTGTGATCGCGTCCCCATTTATCTGGAGCGTTTTCTTTCCGGTTTCTTTGCCGGAGGCTTCACTGATTTTTATCGGTACTGAAAATGCGAAGTTTATCATGGTCAATTCACCTTTATTCCTGCTGCGCGCGGAGTAACTTTAAAGTATTCATATCTCTTTCTCTGCCTGTGTGTTGATGCGCGGTTTCCCCACACATCGTAATTCTCCGAGTTCTCTCCCTCGATGCCTGCGAAGGTTCCGTTGAGCCTATTTGCAATGCCCTGGAAGTTTGGCGCGCTGCGCTTAATCTCTGTTTCGTATGGTGTTCCCGGGTTGTCCGTGCCCTCAGCCATTGTGACGACAGACTCATTATCTACAGCGACGACTCCCTTCTTGCAGTCGTGGACGACGTCTGTGTCATAAGAATTAACTACAACTGTTTGCTGGCAATTGGGACAATGCACGAGTGGCATATGTAGATATGGTGCGCGGTAGGATATAAAGATTTTTAAGAATTTAAAATAATATTAGCTCGGCATCACGGTTTCGTCCACAGTATCTGCGCAGTGATGCTTCCTGTCGCTCCGAGTCCTGAGCCTCCGAGGTATAATGGCCCGAGTATTGATGCGCGCGCATACACGCTCTGGTTAGTCACCTGCGTGTCCTGGGTGAGTATCCGAGGATAATATGTCGCGGTGTTCAGTCCGGACGGCAACGGCACAATCTGCAATAAGACCTCATTCGTCCCGGACACAAGTATCCATGCCGAGCCGTTTGCGATCACGTTTGTTGTCAGCACTACTTTCTCGATATGTCCTGCGATACCTTGACTTGAATATACACTCTGCGCGGTATTGCTGCCTGTAGCTACGATAGTCAGTTGATTGAGTTCTATTCCTCCGCGCTCTATCTCGTTCTGCCAATATACATTTGTGAGCGTCTCAGTCACTTGGTCGGATTGTTCAGGCATAAGCATCAGGTTGATGTAATATTGTAAAATTATATAATGCGATTTGCGCGCCGGTTGCTGTCGCGTTGTATCCGCGCCTGCACCATAGGGATGTTGCGGTATTCTGTGATAGGAGATTGCCGAGTCCGGCGTATATATTTGTTAGGTTTATTGCTAACGAGTATGATGATGAATTGCTGCATGTGTCCGTCCTGTTGCCGAGCGTCCCGTTTATTTTAATCTGTACCTGTCCGCTTCCGCTTCCGACATTTGTGCAGTTATAAAGCGGAACTGTCGGGTATTGCCCTGTCGCGTTCACCCATAACCACGACGTATTTGTCGGAGGGTTTCTCATGTCGAATTTCGGCGCGTAGTTTGCGATGCTTATTCCTGTTCCGAGTGTGCAGTTGACGTTTCCCTGCACAGTCCCGTTCACTAATAATATCAGCCAGTCCGAGTTTGCGCTATAAGCACCTTCCTCGTTTCTGGTTAATAGAAGCCTGTCTTTTCCACGGTTGTATTCGCTTGTTATTTCACTTGCGCTCAAAGACCTGTTGTAGATGCGGACTTCATCGATTGTGCCGTTGAATGGTACATTTGAACCACCAACACGATTTCCAATTTTGATAACCGATTCATTAACAAAGTTACTGATAGTTCCAGAAGTTATTGGAACTAAATACATAACACCATTATATATGATTGTTGCATTTGTTGAGTTTAATGTCAGACCAACCATACTCCATGTGTTGGCTGGAATATTTGCGGTATAATTTGCAATAATACCGCCTTTTATAAAAATATCATCATTATTTTCTATCTCTAATTCTACACCATAGTTAGTCATAAGACTTGTAACTACTGCACCTTCGGAAGATGTAAGAAAACCAGCACCACGTTTTATCCACGCAGTAATTGTTATTCCATTGAATCCAAGTGTATCTAAATCAGTAAGTACATAATCATTTGTTCCGTCAAACTGCAACCCGTTTCCGAACTTTCCGCTTGTTGTCCATCCGCTGCTTCCGTTGTCTATGCCTAAATTCATGTTTGTAAGTATGCCGTCATTGTTAAATCCGCTTCTGTCGTTTGTGACTGGAGTTGCATTGTTTGAGTAACCCTCTTCAAATGGCATGCAAAGTACCATATTTGATATAACCCCTGTAGTGCAGGTGTCTGTATATCCGATTGCATTGTCCTGTTTCCACGCCCTGTTCTGTGAGTCTATCCTTCTGTATGCAACCCAGTTGAAATTATTGTTTGTCGAATATCCTAAAGCTGTCAGGTTTATTAAAGGCGTGTCCATCACGCTCATTGATTTAGCAGATGTGCAGTTCAAAAGGGTTAAATTCCCGTTTCCCAAATAATTGTTTGTCGCAACGCAAGTGATGTTAGAGACATAATCCGAATTTGTGGTGTTGAATATCACATTTGTCCCGTTATAGACATAAGTCGGAGTCAAGCTGATTGTCTTGTTCAGTTCGGGTATGTCGTAGATTAAAGACCTGTTTGTATTGCTCCAGATGTCGAATGTGCAGGCAGAACTGCTTAAGTTAGTGATTGTGTTCAGTCTGTATTTGCCGTTGTTGAACTGGTTGAGTATTTCAGAGGCGTTGAGTGCTCGGTTGTAAATCTTCACTTCATCGATTGTGCCGTTTGTTCGATTATTAGATTGAAAATTAGTGGAAAATCTTAAAGGTGCTACTGGTAAAGACATACCACCCTTACTTAAATTCAAAGCGGTTGTAGATACGGCAACACCATTTTTATAAATGGTTGAATGAGTATAATTTATAACCTGAGCAAAAAATACCCATTGTCCTATAGTATAAAATGATGAAACTGAAGGTCCTGCCCATGTTCCGTCGTTATAACGATAGTGACAAGAAAACTGACCTAGAGTACTCGTTAATCTACATCCATTTTCCCAACCGAAAGTAACAACACCACCATATTGATTTTGGTTTACATCAAACCCGTTAATTTTAAACCAACCTGATATAGTAGTATAATTCGAAATATTCAATGATGGAGTAAGTGAACGTTCAACATGATCATCCACGCCGTCAAACTGCAACGCTCCGCTTATATTACCAGATGTGTTCCACCCGCTTGTTGCATTACCTACGGTGTTCATATTCGTAAGTGTTCCGTGGTTCTCATACCTGCTTCCGTCATGCGCAATAGAGTATCCAGTTCCGTCATCGAAGCTCCAGTAACCAACAAGAGAAGTGTCGGTGTCATTCTGGGTAGTGATTGTGCAGTCTGCTGTCCTTAGATTGCTTACATATCCATAGGTTTGGTTCTCGCCTACTACAACATTCAAATTGCCGTTCTTTGTAAGCTGAATAATAGTTGAGCCAGTGCCGAAGTACATTATGAATTTGCTCGGCTCAGCGTCCATCTTCACATAGACCTCGAAGTCCTTATATGTGCCTTTATCTAACTTAGAGAAAGATAAAGAATAAGCAGCATCATATTTCTCTACTTCTTGGTATCTTGTGACTTTATCAATTACAGATTCGTTAGTGTCCTTATCAATCTTATATGTTGTGTCTGTTTTTGTGACGTTTTTAATCACGTATGCGTCTTTAACTGTCAAGTCCTTACTTGCGACTTCAGTCCATAAAGATTTATTGTCTGTAGCGTCTCTGTATTTGATGTATGACTCTGCTTTGATAGGCTTGTCGAATGAAAATCCGAGATACTTTGTTCCATTTTTGTCTGTGCCTTGCTGCTGAAAAGTTCCTTTATAGCTCATATAATATGACGTCGTGTTATCTCCGTTGTCAACTGTCCATTCATTTATAGAATCCGTGTCTATGCTGATTTGATATGGCGCTTCGGTCTGAATCTCCACCGCGGAATATTTCGGCGCGCTCATTGTAACCTGCATCATCGGCGCTGCAGGCGCGACAGCCACTTCCTCCGGGTCGAAGAGCCTCACGTTGTAGGTCTCATCATTTGATGTCACGCGCCATTTAAGCGTCAGTTTCCCTCCTGTCAATAGTTTTGTCAGTTTCGCGTAATATGGCGCGCCATCCCATTCTATCTTCATGTTGCGCCCGAATTTCTCCGGGCTGGCCGCATCTCTTGCTCCGCCATCATACACCAGCTTCTGCGCTTCGTATTGGTATCTGAGCCCTGCACCGTTTATGACTTGGATTGTGTGCGCAATAGGAAATAGTTCTTTGTCAGTTATTGTTCCGTCGAATATATACGTATCTATGACTGTGGCCGCGCCCATCTTCGCCGTCCTGGTGATTGTCATGTGCGCGCCGTCATTCTCCTGCGTTACGCTCCTCGCGTTAGCAGTGATCCGTTTCGAGCCGTTGTATAATTTCGAATATTCTTTTCCGGATATTACCCAATGTCCGTTGGGATATGATTGTGATGATTCCCACACATAAAAAATTGTTGACGAATCTCCGACTGAAATCTTTACTTCTCCTGGAAGCATAATATAAATTGAAGTTAGCAAAATAACGAGCGTCAAGCTTCCCAGTACATATTTGTTAGCCATAAAGCATATCCTCCTTTTGTTATGAAAATACATGACTCCAGCCGCACCTACAATTAACGTGTTTCGGTATTTGTCCCTTTGCATCCTCTATCTTAAATACTTTCCCCTGCATCGGCTCGCATATCTCGCATATTCTGCTATCGTCGATTACTATCCAGCGAACCTTGTCGATGCCTTTATCCTGGAAGTCCTCGAGCAGGGCCTCTGATGTCGCCCGGACAGATTCTGTTCTTGCAATCATTTCTGCGCGGTGTTTGTCCACTCCGAGTTCGTCTGCGATTCTGTTTGTGAGTGTTGCGAGTGTTACATTATCCTTCATCCCATTCATCATTATTCCGCGCAGTTTTTCGCGTCCGCGCTTGGATACGTCCACGTCCAGGAATTTATGCTGCTCCAGGAACTTGCTGATTCGTAAGAATAAAGGCGCAGGATTTCGGGACGTCCACTCTGATATTGTCATGTCGTTTGTGTTTAAAATAGGTTTATTGTCACTGTCTGTATTCACTAGCGATGAAAAATCACCCGATACTGTTTTACCGTCCACAACATCGGAGTGTGTCACTGCGAATTGTGGAGGTTGCTGTGCTGCCGGCTGAGGCGCGAATGCCGGCGGCGCTTGTCCGGGAAGCGCTTCAGGCATATTAAGCATCGGCGCGATTTCTACACCCAGTATCTTTGCGATGCGCTCCTCTAATACAGTTTTCATTGGCAGCGATACGAGGCACATGAGCATTGTGATCCTTTCGACTTCCTTCCATTTGTCATCTTCGCTCTGCGGCTCCCAGTCAATCTCGACGTTTCCTTTAATATTGTGCAGCTTCAGAAGCGGCTTAAATATGTCTTCTTCAATTACGTTCTCTGCCAGGAGCCTTATCGAGTCGATTCTGCGCATCCATGCCTCGAGCTGCACTGTTGCGAGCCCTTCCGGGACTGAGCCGCGCCCGAGCAGTACGATTGGGGTCTCCAGGCCATAAACCAACTGGTTCTCGAAGTGTTCATTAAATGGCGCGAAGTTCATCAGTTTCCCGGCAAAGTCTATTGTCTGGATGTCTACGCGATGGTCAGTCACCCATTCGGTTTTGTCTTTCAGATAGTATAAGTCATTTGCGAATGCGGAGACGTCGTCTGATGTCGCTGGCTCCCCAATAGTTCCGAGTTTGACATGTATCGGCGCGTTTGCCTTGCGGTCCATCAGCGTCATCATTGAGCGTTCCATGTTCAACTTTGTCTCGATGATCTTGACCAGCGGCGATATTATTGAATATCCGTATGCGCAGTCACCGACCACATTATATTTATAATGCGCAATCTCATTCGATGAAAATTGGATCTTGTCTCCGCGCTTTCTGCTCTGTGTGAATCCTATAATATGACCGAACTTGTCGCGCCGCACATACATATATTTCGGAGTCAGCGTCTTCAGTTCGAGTATGTCTGTTGCTGGCTTTATGATCAGCATTCCGTTCTTGGCGCGCTCCTCATCAGTCACTATCTCTGTGAAGCTGTTTCCGAATATCATTAAATCTTTGACCACGTTGCGCAGATATAAATCGAAGTTCATCTTATGCATGAATTCCTCGCATAGTTTCTTTGCGAACAGATTGTCTGTCTTTATTGAGAATTCCGAACCAACGACCATATCCACGGTCTTGTTTATCGCGCCCTGTACGAGAGGCACGTTCTTATATATTTCTTCAAGCGTTTCGAAGTCGGATGGATGCGGCTCTCCGACATCTTTGTTGAAGCCTTTTGGCAGGTCGATAGTTGCTTTCGCAGTTTCAGAAATAGTGGATTTCGCAATTGCAGGCGCGCTTTGTTTAACTTCTGTGATTATTGGTTTGCCTGAATTCTTCCTCCAAAAAAAAGGGAATGCCATTATGAAATTGAAATGAGCGCCGCTGGTCGAGATATATGCAATCAATGTGTAATACATATATGTTCGAGGTTGCATATAAAGGTTTCTGCTGTTTTAAAATAATATTAACGTCCTGCAATCGCGAATTTCCTGCGCGGTTTGCCTCCCATGCAGGCATATCTGGCGGCATCACAGCAGTGGTCATTTATCTTCAAAGGCACTTCTTTGACTGTTTTATCGTCCTTATTGTCCTCATATCGGTATGTTTCGAGCTCCCTGATGAAATTTGCGCACCTCGGACTGATTAAAATCGTATTCATGCGCAGGCGTTCTGTCACCGAGCGTATGCCTATCTCTACATCGTTGTTGGCCGGCATGACTGTCAGCCCTGCGCGCCTCATTGCTGCTATCAGTGCGATGCTTGAAGGATCGCAATAAAACACATCGACTTTATGGCGTTTGTTCGCTTCGAATGCCGCCTCGACGATGTCCTCATCCGTCAGTCCGCTTTGGTAGAATTCCTCTGCTGCATAGAAGTTGTTGTCATGGTCTACATCGAAGAATACGAATGCTGTAGGATTGGTGAAACCCTGATCAATGCCCACGATACGGTATTTGTGCGGATTGAGTGGTTTCTCCGATATATGGCGCGCGCGGGAGAAGTCCTTATATACCATCCCTGAGAAGCTGATGAATTGCGCCTCGAGTTCCTGGGCGAAGAACTCTGCAGAATACATTGTCTTTAATCGTTCTATCTCCTCCTTTGGAAAGTAGGGGTTGTCGAAGCTGCGGAAGGCCACAACATCATAGTCTTTGTTCCCGGCGTTGAATGGCTCGTATATATCCGTATATACGAAGTTCCGGCCTTTCGGCGTTGTTGCAACGAATCCGCATCCCTGCTTCTGCGCGATTCTGCCGAGAAGGATAATGTATGCGTCACGCTTCATAATTGCAAGTTCGTCTGCGAAGAACCAGTGCAGGTCCAGCCCTCTCAGTCTCTCCGGATCGTCTGCTGTTCTGAATAGTATTTCTGAGCCATTGACGAATGTCGCGCGCATCTCTGAGTGGTTGAATTCCTTTAAGGCCTCCTTTGGGCAGAATTTAAAGAATTCTGGCAGCACTACGTCGCGCAGCATAGGATATGTCGGGGACAGGACGCATCCTCTGTTCGGTGTCTTAAATGTCTTCCATCCCACGCATGCGAGCTTGATGCCTTCGTTTACTCCTGCGAGTGTCTTTCCCCCTCTAATCCCGGCGAGCATCAACCTTATTCTCGCGCTACTGTTGTGAAATTTACGTTGAAATTCATGCGGAGAATATTTAATAACTATTTCAACCATTGCGCAACACCTTTAAATCAAAAAGTCTATGGTGGTTTTTGGGTGTTATCAGTTCCATCGTCCCACTTCAGTATTATTACATTGTCTGTCTTGATTATATTGTTCTGCTGAATGTATAAATCAGGACGCAATACTTTCACAAAGTCGCGGTGTATCCCCCATATATCCGGCAGAATCTTCGCTTCTCCTGTCTGTTGATATTTCTTCCATAGTTCGCGTATTATCTCCTGTTTGGCTGCTGCGCATTCAGCGATAACGGATTCGATGTTTTTAACATTTTTAATTATTGTATTTCGGTTGACTTTAAGGTCGCGCGCAACAGTCAAAGGTGTTACTCCGAGCCCTTCAGCTATCTCCTCATGCGTCAATCCATGCATCGCAAGCCGGAGCACATCATTGCGCCGCTTGTTCTGCAGCGCTTTCTTTTCGGGCGTTAATATCATTCTCTATCTTGACTCCTTTCTTTCCGGTTAAAATTTCCCAACGTTCTATGATGACTGAACAGTATAAGGGGTCTATTTCCATTCCATAACAGGAATGGTTAGTTTGTTCACAAGCTATCAATGTTGTGCCGCTTCCCAAAAAAATATCCAGTACGCGTTGGTCTTTATCTATTGCGTTTTGTATAAATTCAGAAAACATTTTTACAGGTTTTGGACATGTGTGAATACCTGCAGGTCCATCTAATATTTTTATTGAATCATCCAAGATGTAGTCAAAATTAAACTGATTTTTAAATCGCCCCCACATCATTATTGGCTCTGTGTTGCGAAAGCGACTATTCTTTCCTCCTGAGTGTTTATTTTTAACTACCCAGTAGAATGTATCATATGGGTTTTTATTAAACCAAAACTTATTATACGACCATCCTGTGAATATAATTAACTGATTACATATCGATTTGATTATATTGAACCAATCATCACAAAAATGTTCATATAATTCACCCCCCTCATCTTTGTGGCTATTATAATTAAAACCTATACCATACGGTGGGTCAGTAATAACCATATCCGCTTTCTTTCCGTCCATGAGCTTCTCGACATCCTCGCGCTTTGTCGAGTCTCCGCACATCACTCTATGCGCGCCGAGTTGCCATATCTCACCTGCCTTTATATCATATTTCGGTTTCGCGAGCGCGGCATCGGCATCGAAGTCCTCGTCTTTAAGTTCTTTGTTAAGTATCTTCGCGATTTCTGAATCTTCGAATCCGGTCAGCGCGAGAAGCGTGGCATCCTTTGCCTCGATTTCCTTTATTAGAAGGTCTATTTTATCATCTTCCCACTCACCGTTTACTTTATTGAGCGCGATGTTTAATGCCTTTTCCTTTGTCTCGTCCATATCAACTACAACGACATCGTATTCTTCGTCAGCATGACCTGTTTCGATGAGAGCGCGCAGTCTTTGATTGCCACCTACGACGTTGCCGGTATTCTTATTCCATATGATTGGTTCGACATACCCAAATTCGCTTAAAGATGCCTTTAACTTTGACAGCATGAAGGGAGTTATCTTTCGCGGATTATACGGCGCGGTTCTAAGTTCGCTTAATTTCTTTTTAATTATTTCCATTTAATCATCCTTTAATGTATTTCTCGCGAAATTCTCCGAGGGTTATGCGTTCTATATTGACTTTGTTGCTTTTGCCGTTCTTCTCGCGCGTGACAATATAATAATCTATTTGGACTTCGGATAAGTTCGACCAGTCGCAAAACTGCGCGTATTGCTCGAGGTCGTGCTTGTTTGGCTTGAATTTGCCTTCTACGCGACCTTTAACTTCTACCGCGAAGGGCCCTAATGATTTACATTTGCTTCTTAATACTATGAAGTCCGGCGCTTTCTGGCTCACTGCGACTTTCAACACGTTATGCGCGCCGAATGCTTTGACGAGTTGTTTCTTGACGTGATATTCGTCCTCATATCCTCTGCGTTTACTCATCCTTAACACCTGATATCGGATAGTTTGATGATGCGCGCTTCAGCGTCATTGTCCGTGTCACGTCGCATTCAGGGCATTTGAGCGTCACGGTCTTCTCTGTCTCGCTTGGCCCGATTGTTGCGATGATGTGGAATGTGTGCGAGTCGCATGCGGCGCAGTTTGTCTTAAAGTCGTATTTAATTGTGTTCATTGTTTGACCTCGATTCCTGCGCGTTCCATATCGCGTTTAGTCAATAGCTTCTGCGCGAATGCATCCTTTGCGCGGTCAATATCCACCCTCATTGTCGTTCCGTGGTTCTTCTCGCATCTGAAGTCCAGCATCCACCCGATGATTTTTGATGTCTTCTGATCTCTGATCTCTGATGATTGCACGAGCTTCATCCCAATATCGAAATAATGCTTTATATCATGATCCTGCCCTTTGTCCGCATCCAGCTTCATGCACCTTAAGCATGCCGGTTTCAGCGTTTCCGCCTGCTGCTTGACAACATCGTGGTGCTTGTTGCCGTAGGCTTTGAAGCGCGCGTTGGTCTCATTCGTCCGTCTCTGAGTTTCGTCGTTTTCCATTTTATCAATACCTCTTTGGGATTGTTTTCGAGAATATGAAAATATGCTTTAATCTTGTTGTATGCCTCTTCCACGGTGATGCCTCTTACTGTGATTGTCCGGGACTTGACTTTGCTCTTTTGTTTTAGAATGTGCACTGTTATTCCGCGCTGGTCTGTCTTGCCGTATCTCTCCTTGATTACTTGCATGTAATATTATTACATTATGCAGTATATATAGTTTAATATTATTAGCCGGGTGTTATATCGCCCTGACCTCCGCGAATTCTGCCGAGCTCTTAATTGAGCGTATAGCTCCGAGCGCGTTCTCTCTCCTGGAGTAGCCTTCGCTGTGCGCAAGTATCTGTCCGTTTCCGCAGATTATGCGGAAGCGCCATTTTTGTTTGCCTTTTCCTTTGAATACTTCGAATCTGTTTGTCATATATTTCGACCTCATGATAACATCCAAGTTCCGTTTATTTCTTTGATGTCTCTGATGTTTGTAAATCCGCACACTTCGCATTTACGTTTCAGTTTGCGGCCCTCCGCGAATTTGCGGTATTTTGCGCTTCCGCATGCAGGGCATTTCATTTCATCGCCTCTTTATCCGCGCCTGTCAAACGCTCGTAAATCTCTTTGACTTCTGAGTCAGTCAATGCTTCAAGCAAAATGTTAATCTGCCTAATCATTGTTTTTTTTGTCTGCTTTTTGTTTTCAGTCATTTCAATCGCCACTTTTATTGCATGTTTATACCTCAAAAATCATATTGCGCTCGTTAGCTCTGCTTTCTAAATATCGCCAGCCGAATATCTTTTTCGGCTTGTTGCGCATCAACGCGGAATCAATTGCCGTCATTTTCTTGAACGACTTTGAGCCGCATTGACAGTTTTCATTCTGCCAATAATGAATATTCGTGCATCCGACGCATTTCTTGAACAGCCACCAATTATCTACTATATCTAAAAATGATACTCTCATAGAATCACTCTTTCAATTCATATTCCATCCGCAAATTCAGTCATTTCTTTGCCTCATTCGACATAGCGTATTTTATCTAAAGCGCATTTTCCTTCTCTCTCAAAATAACAGAGCTCTGAGCAGTCATTTCCATCTTTGCATTTTGTTTTTGTTTTAAAAAGCTCCGGCTTCATTTCATCGCCTCAATAAAACAAAATCCATTTACAGACAGCAACAATCAGCGCAAGTATAAGCGCAAACAATGCTTTAAGCAATGCTCCGCCGCCAGTTATTTGTGTTTCTTCCGTTCTTTCTTCGGTCATTACAATCGCCGCTTTTTTGCTTCTGGGAAGATTTCGTCTACTGTTTCAATAACGCAGCAGATATGCGCTTGCATCTCATCGCTTGCTGTTGAATAACTTTTAAGCAAGTCTTCTTTTAGCTTCCCGATGCGCTCTTTTAAATCATTATGCGCGGATTGGCGGCCTGCCTCAAATTCGTCTGAAGTATCTACATTCCAGATGTCGCCGCAATTCCTGCAAATAAACTCTCTTCTGCCTTCCGCTCTTGCTTTATCAAGCGCTTCAATCAATTCTGATTTATAAAACGTAATTAAACTTTTTGCCGATTCTTGACCGCATTTTTTTGCATTCATTTCCGCAATAATTTCTTCATTTCCCATGTTCACCACTTCCATACCCTGCATAGCCATCGTGAATACATATTTGATTTGACGATTCTGTCCAGCGTTTCGTTTTCATTTCATCGCCTCTTTATCCGCGCCTGTCAAACGCTCGTAAATCTCTTTGACTTCTGAGTCAGTCAATGCTTCAAGCAAAATGTTAATCTGCCTAATCATTGTTTTTTTTGTCTGCTTTTTGTTTTCAGTCATTTCAATCGCCTCATACTCCTGCTCCGCCGTCTTCTTTTCCTGCTTTGTATGCCTTCAGGTAAAGGTTTCGGGCGGCTTGATCTATATTATTGTACCACGATAACGACCCCCAGTCTGGCAATCCTGTTGTTTTTAATATATTTTTTTTAAATTCCGCAATCAGGGCTTCGTCTTTCTGCTTTATCATTGAGTCTTTTGTCGGCTCGGGTTTCATAACTATTTCCTCTTTCTCAGTATTTCTTTGATTTTGTCAAGCGCCTTTCGTAAGGCTCTATTACTTCTTTTTCTGAATTCGATTATTGTTAAAATCTCTGCTCGTGGATTGCTTTTGAGCAGAACAACTGGCGAGGCTTGCGGGAGGTTCTGTTCTTTTCTTTTTTCGTCTTTTGATTTTTCAGTCATTTCAATCGCCGCTTTTTTGCTTCTGGGAAGATTTCGTCTACTGTTTCAATAACGCAGCAGATATGCGCTTGCATCTCATCGCTTGCTGTTGAATAACTTTTAAGCAAGTCTTCTTTTAGCTTCCCGATG
>Ga0180732_1000367_pt1 | contig 41027 bp, 39 predicted proteins | sample KR11_01MetaG_FD_148674 | JGI IMG/M metagenome (GOLD analysis project Ga0180732, IMG submission 148674) | Groundwater microbial communities from the Olkiluoto Island deep subsurface site, Finland - KR11_0.1 MetaG | ecosystem: Environmental > Aquatic > Deep subsurface > Groundwater | place...
GATTGGCAAAATCAAATATACTAAAACTGGAGCTGCTTTTCAAGATATTTATTAATTATATCAAATAATTATTTCGTATTTCATGCAATTATTTTACTGCGAAACTTTAGTAGTTTACTATCATGAAAATATTTATGACAAATACTATAACAATATCAAAACAAAAAGGGAAAAGAATATGAAAAGGACAAGTATGCTTGTGGTCGGCTTTATGATTCTAGTGCTTTTCAGTACTGCGGCTTTGGCCATGCAAACGGATACGGCTGTTACTGGCAAGGAAGCTCAGCAAAAATTGCTCGATGGCAACAAACGGTATGTTAATGAAAAACAGACCCACATTAACCAAACGGCAAAACGTCGCATCGAAGTTGCTAAGGGTCAGCACCCTTTTGCAGTAGTTGTGTGTTGTTCTGATTCAAGAGTGCCTCCTGAGATTCTTTTCGATCAAGGATTGGGTGATCTGTTCGTAATACGATTGGCCGGCAATATCCTGAATGATGAGGCCATAGGCAGCATCGAATATGCTGTGGATCATTTAGACGTTCAATACATCATGGTTCTTGGTCACGAGCGGTGCGGTGCTGTGGGCGCAACAGTGCAAGGTGGCGAGGCTCCTGGGCATATCGGCAGCCTGGTCAAAGCCATCCAGCCGGCTGTTGACAAAGCAAAGAGTCAGCCCGGGGATGTTTTAGACAATGCGGTCAGGGCTAATGTTGGTATGGTTGTTGAGCAATTGAAATCTTCTGCTCCGATTTTAAATGAATTTATAAAAAAGGGTGTTTTGACCGTTGTCGGTGCCCGTTATGATCTTGATGATGGAGCGGTGGCAATTCTGCCTTGAGACCCTTGCATAACATCAGATCTAAATTAGAGCGGACAACGTATAGCGAATAGCAAATTTGTTGTACGTTGTCCGATATTCTGTATTCGAGTGAGCCAGTTTCAAAACTTCCCATTTTGGCCAATCTCTGCGTTGGATGAAAATTTTAATCCTCGAAATACTCCATGTATTCCTGCGGTTAAAATTTTCATCCGCCTTGACCTTGACCAAACTGAAACGTTTTGAAAGTGGCTCGAGTATATAAAAGGATTTGCCGCCGTTGACAAAAGGCCGGTTATGATTCATGCGGCTTGCTTACTCCCCCATATCCTGACATATCTTTCAAGATAAAGCGTTTTCTATTTAATCCGATCTGTTTTTACGGTTTGCTTTTTGGGTGAGCAAAGCCCGGTATTACAGGCGCCAGCTATAGAACATAGCTTGGTATGGTGATCTCTTCCAAGATGAAAATTTATCCAGGAAGAAGTTTTGTTTAATTCCCACATTCGGGGAGGAGCACAAGCTGTGGCCATGTTTTCTGTTTTTTCTATCAGAGCAAATCTTTGATATGCAAGATACCAGATACAAAACCTGTCAGGATATACTTCACATTTACCTTTTCTGCTTCCTCCGCAAGCCCCGTTTCTCATGTGTTTTGGGCAGCCGGATTCCGGGCATAAAAATCCGGGATATTCAATGCCGCAATCGCCGCATTGCTGGCAATTGAGCAGAATCTTTTTCAGCACATCCTCAAAAAATTTAACAAGATGATACACGATTCCGCTGTTTTGATACAATTGCCTTGAAATTTTTTTATAAATAGCGGCATGCGGCGTATTTATGCTGAATAAACTGTTGTGAATGCTATGAAGAAATTTAAAATGCAATTTATGAAATGATGTGGCTTTGCTATTCTTAGGGGCTAATATGTCGGATGAAAGAGCTGATTGCTTGTTTTTTTCATACATATAATAATGGTCGGGCTGTGAGTAATCAAACTCTTTTAAAAAATCTTGCCAGCTGTTTTCGATTTCTGCCATACGATCCAAAATTCTTTTTACTGTTTTGAAATTGCGATGTATTCCGCCAATGTGTATGCCCCGGTATCCCAAACCTTTACAAATAGCTGCAAGCTTTGCAGCACGGTCAACAGACGCAAAATATCCTGTTCTTTTATCGGATTTCCATTCTTCCAGAATCTTCATATAAAGTTCTTTACTGACAACCGTACCTGGAATTCTTCCTGAATTCATAACACGGGCGACCCGTGGAGTTAATAAGTAAACAGATGCCAATGCCGGTATTTTCAAATCATTATTTTTTAAAAACTGGATTAGCTCATAGTACTTTCGTGCGTCATATCCCAGCTGTGTGATAATGAAATCAGCTCCTGTAGAAATTTTCTTTCTCAGCTTGTAGTATTGTGCATAACATTCAGGTTCTGTCCATTTGAAAGGTGAGACGGCACATCCTTTAAAAAAATGATCACTATCTTCCGACTTTTGGTTCATCATGTTAAAGAAACAAAGTAGGTTGACAGAATCAAGGTCAAAGACCGGTGCTCCCTGCCCACCGAAACCTTTGCCTGAATAATCACCGGTAAGCGCCAGAATATTGTTCATTCCCATTCGCCGCAATTGCAATGCCCGGCTTTCAATTCCCATCCTGTTCATATCCCTGCATGTAACGTGCACAATAACGTCTATTCCGCTGTCTAGTATTTCCTTGCCAAGCACGTCCGGACTAAGGGAAGGATTTCCTCCCGGGTTATCGGTAATGCTTACTGCCGATAACCTTCCATCGTTTAAAGCCTGTTTTGAAAACTCCAGTACTGTGTTAATCGATCTTCCTGTCGATTCGGCTTTTGGGACAAGCTCCATTGTTATAATAAAACGATCCGGGTCCGAAAGATCACTCCGGAAATTTCTTGACATAGTCTACCATATCCTTACAGCAATATTTTTCTGCTTATCAAATTATGATGGACCCGTAATAAGTCATAAAAAGTCCATTAGATTATAAACCTCTTCAATTCGTCTGAACCATTTTTACTCAGGATTTCACCAAACCTCTCTCCCTTTCTGTTATGCATCTGATAATAGTCCAAACATTTTTCGACAAAATTTACTACATCATCTGGTTTAAATATTCCGGGCATTTCTTCAGCAAGCCTCGGATGTCTTCCCAGTTTTCCTCCAATCTGTATTCTGTATCCTGTTTTGCCTTTTATAAGCACACCGTTTGGGCAAACATCTATACATTGTCCGCAGTAAAGGCACTTTTCTTTATCTATTACCGGTCTGTCATTCTGTATGGAGACAGCTCCTTCCTTGCAGGCTTCAACACAAGCTTCGCACAAATCACAAGTGGTATCCGTTATATTCGGAACACAAGCACCAAGCAACCCTATGTCGGCAATTTGGGGACGCGAACAGGCGCTCGGGCATTCTGAAATGGAAATTCGGAATTCATGGTGCATTTTCAATGGTCCGCCTGTCCTTTTTTGCAAAAAAGACTTCAAGTCTCTTTTTATTATGATATCTTCCAGCTTTTTTACTAGTATATCGGAAGATACAACACAGTGCGGGCAATTTCCCATGCCAAAACACTTCTCTATCTGATACCCTTTAATCTCATCTTCCATCCTGTCAATAAAATTTTTCTTACATGAACGAACATGCTCTATTGTAATAAAGTCAACGCCGTATTCGGCAGCTTTTTCTTCAACCGCCTTTTTTACTTTTTTACGGATAAAAAAAGGGACTCTCGAAACAGCTTCCATAGCTTCATCGCTCCAGTCCATAAATCCTCCCAGCTTGTTTATGCCTTTCAATTATTCGAGGAGTCCGGATAAGTTGCTTTGACACGTTTAGAAACATTGAAATATGAGTACCAAATAGCAAAAGCTATCAGACTGGTTATAATTCCTTTAATAGCACCTGGCAACAGATCATCAGCATCCATTCCGGTCATAAAGACAAGCGGTATATTAAGAATGCTCCAGGCAAGCACGATCTTGAGCCACAATTTTACTTCCTGGATTACGCCTGGAGCAATGTCGCGAATACGCCGTGCTATCTGAATCCATTTAAAAACAAGAAAGCCGGTGATTACGGTTTCAATCAGTCCGACAGGAATGATGCCTGGATGTCTCTTTGCTATTATAGTAAAGCCAACCCATGCCATGATGTAACGCAAAACGAAGATAACCGGTGATACGTATAGATTAATGACCACAAAGAACTTAAGCCATCCTTTGACTCCATATAAGGGATTTTGCATATTCGTTGCGCTGTGCTCCGTGATAAGATTTCCCGCCTGGTCCTGTGTTGACTGGTTTGTTTCGCTCATCTGTCTGCTCCTTTCTTTTTGATTTTCGGATCTGTCTTGCTAAGTCCTGCTGATACAATACTGCCTATTCACTGGTTTTTGTAATCGGCAAATAAACTGTAAAAATGGAACCCTGACCCAATTTGCTTTCGACGGTAATTTCACCGTTATACTTTTTGCTCAAGCACATATATTAATATCTGCCCCCAACATTTCCCTCTGGTCAGCAGCCCGTCAGAATTTGGATGCCTATTGTCCCGCACGGTTTTTCTATGTTCACAGGGTTTGTGGAGCTAAGCTACGATAATCCATCTAATTCGCTTTTTGCCATCTGAGCTTCAGTGGAGCTGGAATATTTAGAACAAAGAATATTAAGGCATTTCTTTTGTTTATCATAATTTTTCTTTATTTTATACCCATTGGCAAGTTTGAGCAGGAGCGTTGCCAAACCCGGATAATCCGATTTTTTATTTAAAAACATGGCCAGAATGCTCTCGGCTTTTTCAGGATATCCATAAGTTGAAAAAATAGAGATTAGGCGCAGATATATTTCAGCCGACAATTTGGGCGGCTTAGCATGTTTGATATATTCATTATACACTTCTACAGTCATATTATGCTTTGATCCGTCTTTCGATAGAAGCATAAGCAGCCGGTTTGCCAAAGTGTGGAATTGCATATCATCCGATTGAATTTTATGAATATCAAACAGATGCTTTAAAGCTATTATATGATCCGGGTCTTTATTTAACACTTCATTTAATAATTTAGCGCCCTTTTCCATCTCCAATAGACGGATATGCTTCAACGACTTTTCCAATAGTGGGGATATTTCGTCTTCGGGTTCCGGCTCGACTGCTTCCGCTTTATAAAACCCAAGGTATCTTTTATTGATGAAGCCCAACAATGCACCTGACAGCAATCCGCCGATATGGGCCAGATATGCTACATGTCTTTCTTCGCTGAATGCAATCTGATACACTTCACTTCCCAACCACAAAGGTAAAAGCAATATAGCTCTCATCTGTATATAATTAAAATAAACGCCTATGGTAAAAAACATCTTAATTCGTTTTTTACCATATAATACCGTAAAAGCTCCCATTAGTCCGGCGATTGCACCAGATGCGCCGATAAGTGGGACCGTAGAATCAAAATTCCAAAGCCAAAATGTTCCAACAGCGCAAAGACCTGTTACAATATATGTAGTGAAGTAATAAATTCGTCCACATCCCATCTCCAGCAAACATCCGACAAGCCATAGGAAAATCATGTTTCCAATCAGATGCCCCATTCCTCCGTGAAGAAACATGTGCGTGAATAATGTTACAGTGCTTGGATGTGCGGGTATGAATCCAAACCTTTTTGTGGCAATCCTGGACATCATATGTGAATACTCAGCTCTCAGGCTTTTCCATTCATGGTATTTGGGGTCGTCAGGTGTTATGATTTTATCCTGTTCAAGCATCTCCATGAAAGCCTTATCCCGGCGCATGGCTATATATATGCTTTCAAGCTTGTTTCGCCGGATATTTTCATTGAACTGCGCTATCGGTTCATGCTGTTCAGGCAGATCTTTATAATCAATATATCCGGATAGTTCTATATCAGCCAATTCCGATTCAAAGTAGAAATCTTCGGCTGCCATATATTGCTTGTTTTCATTATATTGAAACAGGAAAAATACGATACAGTTAATGAGGATAAGGGCGATGGTTACAAAAGGAAGATTGCGTAAACTCATTTTGCCTGTCAAAGGAATAATCAGCATAGTCTCAGTTTCCTTCAGAAAAAAACGGTATTTTGTTCAAATATTATATGCATTTGCAGCTATTGTGTAACAAGCAAGCTTTCAGCTGTCAAAGTTCCAAAGTACAGTTATCTTATACTGGTAATATATTTTTCAATTTGGGGTAAGATTTCATGGTCCGGGTATTTTTTTATCAATCCGTTTAATATGGTTTTTGCTTTTTCAGGATTCATCATACGATCGTTAAATAACTGGGCAGCACGGAAATAGGATTTCGGTACTAATGGATTTTCAGGATACGCTTTTATTAGACTGTTAAAGGTTTTGACGGCCTCTTTAAATTTCCCGCTTTCATTTAACCATTCTGCAATTTTAAATAAAGACTTCGCCGACGGAAGAAATTCAGGATCAATTTTCATGCATTCGGAATAGATATCTAAAGCTATATTTTTTTGTTTAGCTTTGATGATCAGCTCTATATGATTTATGCCATATTCTATCATTTGTTTTGTCCGGTTTGTCATTTTTAAAAGCGAATAATATCGATTTGACAATTCAAGACTTGTTATTTCTGCGGCGTTGGTCATTTCTTCAATAACTTCAATAGCATCATCATATTTTCCATCTTGAATTAACGGATTTATTTCTTTTAAAATGTGTGCGCCTGAATCAGCCTGTACCGGTTCGGTTTTGTCCGATGATTGATCCTTAAAGGCGTCGTGTTCAATTTCGTATCCAATCTCATCATGATATTGAAGGATGACATATCCCATGAGATGGTAAGAAATTATAGTATAATAGCTTTGGGCAATGCTTACTAATAAGAAATGCAAACTGGCGGGAAGTAATTTGACAATATATTGCGCCGCGAATGCTGGTGCGCTTGCCAGCAGGAATAAAAATAAATACATCAAAAGGTAACCCCACCCGATTCTAAATGTCAGACGGATAAAAATATTCGGATTTAATGCATGAAATAGGCTGTTAGTTGTAACCATGAGAATCAGCATGGAAGGTATGAAGAATAATGCAACTATAACAAACAATATACCCAATAGAGGACCTAACGATACAGAAAGAAAACCGAAAGCGACGAAAATCAGAAAATAGAGAACATACTGTTTCACAACCTGGCCGAAATCATCTGAGATTAAATTTACACTCATCTTGGGTGGTCTCAGATCGCCGCTGGCCGTTGCTTTAAGAGCTTCAAAAGAATACTTGAGTACAACCAGAAACAAGGCACCTCGGACCAGTAAACTAATAAGGTCCTGACCTAAAAAAAGAGAACTTAGAAGGGATAGCGAAATTATTAATACTATCGGATGAAAAGAAGAAAATGGATAGGCAAATATTTTAGATAGCTGTTTCCAAAACGGATCAATAATATTCTCAACACCGAACCATTCAACTTTAACGTTGCATTTGGGGCAAAAATGAAGCGATTCTTCCTGTAAATATGCACCTTTATTACGTTTTACAACACATTCCGGGCATAGATTCGCACTGCATTTTGGACAAAACCAATGAGCGGTTATAGTAGGGTGATAATCACAGGGTTGCTTCATATTAACCTCCAATAATTGAAAACGATAGAATGATTGATAGAATTCTCATATATCTTTCCAACGCACAGGCGGACCATGCCAGTTGATAAAGAAACATATCCCCGTTATCATCCATAGGACAATTAATTGCTCGAAATTTACGGTAAAATTCAAGCGTAAGCTCAACGGCGTTTGCAGGGCTAATATCTGAAATAGATTTGTCGGAAGATTCGATAAATTTCTTAAACTCTTTTGCAGATATTGAGGGCTTCATATGTATATCTTCATTAACATCGCATCCAATCTGGAAAAATAATGTACCTAATAGCATTACATGAAATATTATTCTGGCCATTTCACATCTTCCTAAACCTGCGGTCATGGGTAGCAAGGCTTTGCTTTTTTTATAAATACCAAATTGTCAGTTGAGAAAAAACATATCCTAATAACGGGAAACCGGTAGTAAACCAAAATCTTATGGGTTCTGTTTCCCTAAAATAACTTCCGACTTAATGTTTTGAGCAATATATTGCAGATGCTCTGAGTTTGTTCCGCAACACCCACCTAAAATTTTTACACCATATTTTTTGTTCAATTCAATCATCAGGTTGCCCCAGTCAGATATATCGTCGGTTTGAAGCGTTTCAGCACCATCCAATTCCGAGTGGTCGAGAGACGACGCGTTGGCCTGAAAACCGATTAGACGGGACATGACCACTTCGGTCTGTTTATGCGCATTCAGAAACGATGGATAAGCACAATTAATCATGTAACCAAGAGGTGGACGGCTACAAGCAGCATCAATTTCACGAAAGGAATGCTCAAGGCTGTTTCCGTCGAGAATTCTTCCTTCTCTGTTAATAACGAAACTGATGATATACGGAATATTGGTTTCGGCCATGGATAGGGCTATGCCGGTTGCTTCAGGTAACGTTGGCAACGTTGCGCCTATAAGAAAATCAACGCCTGCATTAGCAAGTTGATTGATTTGCCAGAAATGAAATTCTTTTGCATCATTTTTTGAAAGCCCTTCATCGGGTTTGTAGCAGTCGTTTTTGCAGCCGACAAGACCACCGATAAAGATATTTGCAGCCCAAGATCCCCATTTGTCCTTCAGATGCTTTAGAAATTTTACGGCATCACCGTTCACATCTTTTGTTATATGAGCTGTTGAAATGCGTTCTTGATTAGCTCGCCACGTTGGTGTGCAGAGGGTAATGGGAAGAGCTTGCTTGCAGGCAATATTAATAAATTCCTGATAAAGATTAGATAATGCTTTTTTGCCGGCCTCCTCATAAATTAGGAGTGCATTTTCAAGGCGAGGATGTAAGTCAACATTTCCGGACCGTCTTAGTGATTCAATTATCGCCGCTTCTGTTAATATAATATCGTAATTATCGAGAATTTTTTTTATATCCATATATCTTTCAGCGAATGGGACTGTCGAAAAAGTCACAAAACGGTTAATTTGGCCATTTAGCATTCCATGATATCAGATAGGTACAAATGTCAAAATACAGATTATAGAGTTTTTCGACAGGCTCAACGCTAACTTCACAGGCGGAAACGCAGCGCAGCGGAGTTTCCGTCCGAGTGAAAGGCGATGTTAGGGGCAGCCTCGCGAAAGCTCGGTATACCGATCACGAGAAATCTTGCTGAACTCAGAGACGCTCTCACCGCCGCTGCCTTCGGGCATTAGTGAAACCGTTGCACGATAGAAGCCCGGAACGGCCTTAACTACCAGTGGTTTATAGCCTGGGGCGGAAATGCCAAACTCAAATGGAAGTGCGTCAGCGCCACCAAGTGCGAAGCACCCCGATGGAGCTGTATGTGTCTCATAGTGATACAGGCGCACAGTGGCCTTGGGGATGGCCTGCTTTGATACACCGTCTATCACTATCCCGGCCGTGTAGGTTGCAGGATGACATGGGACGAAATAGCAGCAACCGCCGAGTAAGAGACACGCTCCTATCAAAAGGAGTTTTGAGAGCCATAATTTCATAATTTACCCTAACGCCGGTCGACTCAGTAGTTATCAGGTGTAGCGGAGCGAAACTTGATCAACGACAAGTTAACCTGCCGGGAACACAATACGAACTTGACTAAAATAAACGTTGAAAGCTGGTGGACTAATGAGAAAAGGCCACCCCGGGTTCCCGGTCAATTGTGAAACGCGATGTTAGCCCTCTATTTCATATAACTTGAGGGATATTAACTTCTGATAATGCATAAAATCATTATCATTTGTAAAAATTGGAATATCGATTCTGTTCGCCACCGCACAAATCAAAAAATCAATATGTGACCCTTGAATTCCCTTTTTCCGGCACTTGTTGCTAAACTCTGCGGCGAGCTCATAATCAGTGTCTATGATGGGCTCATTTTTAAAATACGATAGTTTATCTTTTATTAATCGATACTTGCGCAATTCACTATAGCCAGATAGTATTTCTTGTCTAATGGGTCCAATTATTATAGCTCTCTGACCCCGTATAAGAGAGGTAAGTGCGTCGATCTCAGATTGATATTTTTTATCCTGCGAACGTAGTGCATAAGACCATATTGGCGTATCAACAAGGACTTTCAACGGGCCCTCCCCTTTTTATAATCATAATCGGGATCAGGGTCCATTTTGCCAAAAATACTTATTATTTCCAGTTGTTTTCGTCTATCAACAAACTCCTTCAGTGCAAGGTTGACAGTGTCCTTTTTTGTTTTCAATCCGCTAATTTCTAAAGCTTCGTGTAATAAACCATCATCAATTGCCAGATTTGTAGCCATTGGGCACCTCCTATTTTCACACATAATGACACACAACAACATGTGTGTCAACATGCAGGCGAGGCTAACGCAGAATTGAAAGGCTGGGAAACGCAAACCGAAGTCTGTTATAGACGCCTCATAATTTTGCCAAGTGATATAGTCGAAAAAAGTCGTAGCCTTTCCCGGTCCGCCTCAAATGCCTAGTTGGCCAATTTCTTCCGTAATTTCTATCGGTTTTACTCTGAAAACAAGATAAAACCACAACCCATTCCACAGGCCTAAAATCAAAAATGAAATCAATCGAATAGTTGAAGAAGGAGGGCCATTAGAAAAACCCCAGGCGAAGCTATTAGCGGAATAGATGGCGCTTGCGACAAGAATAACCAATGCCATCTTTCTTGCCCAAACTTTCCCGCAAAGAATACTTATACCCGATATTAGAAAGAGAATATATATAAAATTGTCTCTTGTATACGAGCCGATTTTAAAGGCAAATGATTTTACTTGGAACTCTGGATGGTGTGGACCAAGTCCGGTTAAAGGCCACAGAACTCCAAGTCCACCGGCAATGACAAGATAAATCGCTGCTATTTTTATACCTCTTGTCAGAACTATGCCCTTTCTATTTTTACTCTCGTCATTCATTTACATTCCCATTGTCGATATTAGCTATCGCCGAGGTCACCGGTTCTCGGTCGACTCCATGATTATCAGGTCAATTTTCCCGGTGTTAATATCAGACTTGATTTAATTTTATGTCGGCATATAATGGCCGCATCAAAAATATTGAATATGGAAAAAATAGATCAAATTTGCCTTAAATAAAGCATGTTATGGCTGATATGTCAATGCAAACAAATCGCAAAATATTGGATGAAGTTCGAGATGTGATACGACTTCTCCACTATTCCATTCATACGGAAAGAACTTATTGCGATTGGATAAAACGATATATTTTATTTCATCAAATGAAATCCCGCGGAGATCTGGCGGATGGATAGCACAAGATTTAGTTGTTTTTAACAGATCTGGCAGTAAAACGATATTTCCACCACCATGATTTATTCCCATGTTCTTCAGCAAGGCGGGCACGGTGTCATTGGTCCGCTGGATGATCTTGACGTTAATATTTAACCTTTTACTCACCTGAGCCACTTTCAAAACGTTTCAGTTTGGTCAAGGTCAAGGCGGGTGAAAATTTTAACCGCAGGAATACATGGAGTATTTCGAGGATTAAAATTTTCACCCAACGCAGAGATCAGCCAAAATGGGACGTTTTGAAACTGGCTCACCTGATTAAAATTTATACCAATGAATTTTCTGTCCGATTATTGTAAATCCTGATTTAATGAATATTTTAAAACATAACAGAAAGCATAACCGGTTCATGTCCAATGTTTAGAAATCTAAAATGCTTAAATATTGTAATTCATTCAAAGCTTGTGTAGAAATATTTAAGTAATGAGTAAACTTCAATTTTATACTGGATTCAGGATCATGTCCGGAATGACGAAACCGAGGTTTTACGATTTTATGCGAATCCATCAAAATCAAGAACAATAATTATTTGCGGGTAATAAAATGGAAATTGTCTCTATAGCAGCCAGCAGGAAAAAAGGTACAAGGAAACAATGTATAACAGAAGCCGAGCTGATAGCAGATCATGGCTTAGATGGTGATGCTCATGCCGGCAAATGGCACAGGCAGATCAGTTTTCTTGCATCGGAAAGCATCGAAGACGCCAAAAACAGAGGGCTTAATGTTGCATTCGGAGATTTTGCGGAAAATATTGCGACAACCGGAATCGACTGGAAAAATATGCCCGTTGGTACAAAACTCAGACTTGGCGAAAAAGTTCTGGTTGAAATTACCCAGATAGGAAAAGAGTGCAAAAAAAAGTGCGCTATTTTTTATCAGGCAGGAGACTGTATAATGCCAAGAGAAGGTATCTTTGCAAAAGTGTTGGAAGGAGGCATGATAAGATGCGGCGACAAAATTCAAATCATTTCTCCCCAAATGGAAGTTATTCACTGGCATGAAGATAGTATTGTGAAAGTAAGCCAGAATCTTATCGGAGAAGAGCCTCTTTCTATACGCATACAGGGAAAGCCCTATTCTGTAGTAATGCGGACTCCGGGTGAAGAAATACCTCATGTTGCAGGTTTTTGTCTGGGAGAAGGGATAGTAGACAATCCGGATGATTTTGCATCTCTTGCTTTTTGTGACGGAACCGACACTAATGTTGTTACTGCCACACTCACTGCCTCACGAAAAGAAATAGTATCCGATCTTCTGGAAAGAAGAGGTTTTGTAAGCCAGACAAGTTGCGGTTTATGCGGCAAGGAACTTATACAAGACCTTTACCAGGACATTAAGCCTATGACAGACAGCTTGATTATAGATATTGGCAAAGCAGCTTCTTGCCTCCAGTCTCTTTACGATCACCAGCCTTTAAAAAAGGAAACGCACGCTTCCCATGCTGCTGCCATTTATAATAAAGATTGCCAACTATTAAGCGTTTCCGAAGATGTTGGGCGCCATAACGCTCTGGATAAGGCTATGGGAAAACTTTTCCTTGATAAAAAGCTTTCGGACGCATCCTTTCTGGTACTTTCATCAAGAATAAGTTTTGAGCTTGTTCAAAAAGCCGCGAGAGCAAAGATTGCGATGATTCTTGCATTCTCACGCCCTACAGAACTTGCCGTAAAACTTGCTAAAGAACTTGATATGACAATAGCATGCCTTGCAAAAGAAGACGGTCTTTTTATTTACTGCGGCAAAAAACGGCTCAAAAGATAATCGTTTTCAGCCTTCTTAATGTCCTGAAAGAAAGAACGATAACACCTATTGCCAGCACGATAAGAAGAATATCCGTTGTTATAAGCATATAGTTCTTATTCGGAAAATATTGATTTATAAGCAAACTCCACAGCGAATAAATTGTGGTCGCCATCATAAATATTGCCGGTATAATGGAAAATAACGCTTTCTTTTTACGCTTGATAAGCCATACGGAGATAACAATTAAAGCAAGGGAAGCCAGAAGCTGATTTGCCGATCCGAAAAGCGGCCATATGATCAGAAAAGCATTGTAGTATGCCAGCGCAAACATCATGATAACACAAATTAATGCATTAAAGATGTATGTTTTAAAGAGTGCCGGAACGGTTTTGAAAATAAATTGCCATAATTCTTCAAGCAAATACCTGTTTAGACGCACAGCAGTATCCAAGGTCGTTACCACAAAACCTTCAACAAGAAGAATGCCGAATATTGTTCCGATAGCCGCCTGAATCCCTAAGCTTTTATGCAAAAGCAGTCCCATACTGAGAGCAAATGCCAGAATCGGATTTGATCTTACACCGGGCGTGGAGGGAAAAACAATATTACAATAATCGGTAAAACCAAGGGCGCCGCCCACAGCTATAAGCACGCACATGGCAAAGATTCCCTCAATAATCATGCCTCCGTAAGCTATACGCCGTCCATCCGATTCTTTTTTCAATTGTTTTGAAGTGGTTCCACCGCATACCAGGCAATGAAAACCCGAGATCGCACCGCATGCAACAGTAATAAACAGAAAGGGCCACACCGGCCCGACCTTGGCGCTTGCCTGTGAAAGATTCCATGCAGGAGCCTGCATTGTTACACCTTTGAATCCGGCGATTATGCCTGAGACAAGCAAAACCAATATGCCTCCGTAAAGCAGAAAAGAATTGGTAAAATCACGGGGCTGTAGCACAAACCACACCGGAAGTCCTGCCGCAAATATTGTGTATATTGAGATAATAATCATCCAGTGAACAGGATTAAGCGATACCGGGTATTTAAGACCGACAGAAATGGAAACAACAGCAATTATTATAGCTATCACAGATGCTAAATAAGGATTTATCTCACGTTTATAAAGAAGATAACCTAAAAAAGGAGAGCAAAAAGTAATTACAATTACCGACATCGAAGCAATGCCTCCTATCTGTACATTTACAACGCCATCAATAACTGCTGTTTTGAAAATTGTCTGAGCCGGGTCAAGATGAAGGGATTCGATGGGCACTTTTGATGTAAGAGAAGTTGCGGTAAGGCCAAGAAAGGAGCTGGTAACTGTAAGAAGCATAATAATCGTAAATGCTATGAAAAGAAAAAATCCTGTTCGACCAAGAGAAGTGTTTGCAATTTCAGCTATAGATTTGCCTTTTTCTCGTAAACTGGCATAGAGGGTGGCAAGATCATGTGCACCACCGATAAAAATCGAGCCTATAACAAGCCACAGCCATACCGGAGCATAACCGAAGAGAACCGCTACCGTTGGCCCGATAATAGGCCCACCGCCTGCTATGCTGGAAAAATGATGCCCGAAGAGAACGATAGGGTTCGTGGGTACATAATCAACATTGTCTTTTAAGGCAATTGCCGGTGTCTTATTGCTGTCGTTCTCATCAAACAACCGTGCTATCATCTTGCTGTAAAACGCATATCCCAAGTAAAATAACGGAAGCGCCAGAATCAGCACAACTGCAACATTCATAATTTATCCTCCTGATCTATTTCAATTCAGTACCAAAATATCGGTCTCCGAAATCACCAAGCCCCGGTACAATACATTTTTTTCTTATGCAGTGGCACACGCTTCGTTGCTTCCACAATCATTATCTGAGAAACAATACCAGCATGGGCGGCGAAAATCTTCGGTACCGGTATTTTTGTCACGTAAAATGGTTAATGAGTGAGCCAGTTTCAAAATGGTACATTTTGCAATTGGCTCAAACGTTATCAGTATTCAAAGCCTGGTATCTGCTCCGGTTCCGGAACCTCGCCGGATGCCATGCGAACACCTAACTCAAAGGCGCGTTTGCAATCCTTGGGGAATACTTCGGCATGCCGCTTGTATTTGGCCTCTTTGTCAAACATTTCCGACTCGAACTTGCCGTAATCGCTATATTGAAGCGTATCTTTAGATAACAGCAACTCGCATGCACCAAAATGCATTCCAAGCATCATTCTTGTTGTAGCGAAAACCTGACTAAAGCCAGTTTGTTTAAGCATTTCTTCGGTTACACCCATTGTGTAAATCATAGCAGTATTAATACGTTTTGGAAAAAGAGATTGCATGTTTTTGGCGTATTTCAGGTAAGGAAAGCATAGTCGTTCCAAAAAAGCCCGTGTAGCGGCAGTTTCCGTGCCGTAATAAACTGGGGAGCCGATAATCAGAGCGTCGGCCTCCTTTACACGATTCAGCACAGCGGTTAAATCGTCCTGTACTGCGCAAACCCCGTCTTCCTTCCGATCTATTTTCTTGCAGGAAAAACAGCTAATACAGCCGGAATAATTCAGGTCGTAAAGTTGCAGTAGTTCGGTCTTGGCCCCTGCCGACTCAGCACCTTTAAGAGCGTTATTCAATAAGGTGACTGTATTCCATTTCTTTTTCCGTGGACTGCCGTTAAATGCCATTACCTTCACAATAACCCCCTTTTTTTATTATGCAAGCATAAGAGCCAGTTTCAAAACGTCCCATTTTGGCCGATCTCTGCGTTGGGTGAAAATTTTAATCCTCGAAATACTCCATGTATTCCTGCGGTTAAAATTTTCATCCGCCTTGACCTTGACCAAACTGAAACATTTTGAAAGTGGCTCATAAGACTAAACGATCGGGTATATACTTTGGTGCTCATGTTTACCGTATAAGACTCTTGTCTCTAAAAATTTTCTCAACCTGGTTTCCATCCTCAACAGTAAATCCAATATTAACCCATTGATCCTTCAGCATTACAAAAAAAATCCTGTCGCGTTTGTACCGACTATAATCCATCGGATACCACGTTTTAAAGTTTCCTGTTCCGTGCAGCCGCCATTTCCCGTTCCGGATTGTTGGTTTTTCGACGGCAATACGTTCAATGTTATCAAGCCGAACAACCTTCTTCTTCCCGGTGGGAAAGTAGTAATGTTCTAAAATGATTTCTTCATTAGTAATGGAAACAAGTTTGTCGGAGTAAGTTGCTTCTGTCATCATTGTATTTTTCCCAAACGCTCAGCTTAAGCGAAGCTGGGCAACGATAATATCCTAAATAAAAGAGAATTAATCAAGCGTACCACTCGAAGCGTTTTTTGAAAATCCTGTTTTATATGAAAATCATTTCATGTTCAAAAGTGTCCAAGAAACACCTTTTACTACTTCTTTCATTCTGGCAAAATAAATGCCGGCAAGGATCAGGTCAACTAAATTACTTGTTTTAACAATTCTTCTCATGATTTCTCTCCGGTAATCAACGTCCAAACTTAAAGGTATTACAAATTATATTTTTGTTGCACTGAAAACCTGGTAAAAACCCATCGTTCAACTGCTTGCTATAAGCGCTTAACCTTCTCCCTTTCCATATATTTTACAGCAATATCGCCAGCAATAATACCAAGGTAGCTACAGAAAAGATCAAGCAAGTCAAAGGTGCGTTTAGAAATAAATATTTGGCCGACTTCTTCAATTGTAATCAAATTATTCAGATCTAAGCCTTCAGCAACCAGATGGGAAGGTTGACTGCTTTGTTCAAAACGAAAAGGTCCGTAATAACCAATAGTAAGATAAGGCCTATTTGAAGATTCGTACCTCACATGGTACGCCTCTAAGTGTATATCTCATGGTCTGTGTTCTGCTCATAACGCTTGTTTGGTAATCAGGGATTTAACCTTGTTATCCGGTCTGTATACGAGAAAGTTTCCACAACCATAAGCTAAGACAACTCAAAAAAATAAAGGCTGATGTGCTCGGCCATAATGGCAGCAGATGACCTGCCACAAATATTTCGGGACGTATCAAAAGCCGCAACAATTGAGCTATTGACATCAGCCCGAATATGACGCTTGCTACTCTTAATCCTGTAATTTGCGAATGCATGATATCATTGTCTCCATGGCTACTCAAATTAGATTGCAAGTTGCCAGGCAGTGCGAAACGCACCGGCAACAATTCTGTCGACTATTCTATCCGTGTTTCCGGTTATGTGGTTAGCGCCCAGAATGAAGTATTACATCGGTTAATAAGGTTCGCTCTATCTCATCTTATTCTGCCTTTAATTATAATTTGGTAAGTTTAAGACTTAACAGTATAGAATTTGCCGGTAGGTCACCGACGTTTTTCCCATAATAGGCATAGCGGATGATTCTGGCGGTATCCACCAGGAAAACCGCAGGCAGCTGCTTTTCCCGACCTTCGTATTTGCCATGCTTATATCCTAGTTTTTTAGAAGCCAGCCCCTTTCTGATAACACTTGGCGTAAAATAACGAAAAATGGACCCAACTTTTACGCCGTATTGCTCAAAGATCTCTGCTTCAGAGTCGCAAACGATGGTTAACGGCATTTCTTTCTGTTCTGTCTGTCCCCTAATCACTTCCGGTGTGCTCTGCAGAACAACCATTGGTTTCATCCCTTTGGTCTCAAATTGGTCCAGATCCCGTATCAGTTCGTCTATTTTTATCTGGCAAAGTGGACAGCCAATGTATCTTAGAAATATTAAAATAACTTTCCCCCGTTCAACCATATTGTAAAAGCTATTATTTTTATTCCAAGGGGTCTCAAAAGAAAAATCCGGAGCTGTGTCTCCGATCAAAAACTGATCGTTCATCGCATTCTCCTTGAATCGTAAAGACAATGATGAGCAGAGCCCAATTTATAGCGTAAAAGTTTAAATTAGAGCGGCATATTTATTAATGCCCAGAAATTCCAATTTCTCCCGACTTTGGGCATCTGCTCATAACACTTGTTTGGCCAATGTTAAATATTGTCAATACCATTACCCAATACTGTTCTTAATTACTGTTTAGCGTAACTGCCGGAAGCAGTCACGTAGTTCTTTAACGAATAAGTCCGGCTGCTCGAATGCTGCGAAATGCCCCCCACGGTCAAGTTCATTGAAATGAATAAGATTCTGATAACGCTTTTGGGCCCAGCGCCGTGATGAGCGAAAAATTTCGCGCGGAAAAATGCTGACGCCCATTGGTGAACTGATCGGTTCGCGTTTTTGATTGCCGAAACTTTCCCAGTATAACTGGGCCGATGAGCCGCCGGAGTTGGTAAGCCAGTACATCATTACGTTGTCAAGCATTTCGTCTTTCGTAAGTGCTTTTTCAGGATGGCGTTCACTGCCTTCGCCGCAATCCGTCCACGCCCAGAATTTTTCAATAATCCAGGCGAGCTGCCCACTCGGCGAATCGGCAAGCCCATAGGATAGTGTTTGCGGTCGGGTGCTTTGTTCTTTCGCGTAGCCCGAATCGGTCGTTTGATAATATTCTAGTCCGGCAAGTGCTGATTTTTCGCTTTCCGTAAGATCGTTCATTGTGTCAGGGGTGGGCAGGGCAAGCGCCATGTTCACATGCGCAGCAATACAATTCTTCGTATGGCTTTGCGCTATGTGATGCGTTACCGCTGATCCCCAGTCACCTCCTTGTGCAACATAGCGGTCATAGCCCAGTCGGGCCATCAGCACGTCCCATGCCTGGGCTATTTTTTCCAGCCCCCAGCCCGGCATCTCCGGTTTGTCGGAAAACCCATAACCGGGCAGCGTCGGACAAACCAGATGGAAAGCATCTTCGGCTTTACCACCAAACGCTATGGGGTTGGTCAGCGGTTCGATTACCTTGTGAAATTCAACAATCGAGCCCGGCCAGCCGTGTGTCATCACCATGGGCAATGCATTGTCATGAGGAGAGCATACATGCAAAAAGTGAATGCCAACGCCGTTGATCACCGTTTTGTGCGGCGAAAAGCTGTTCAGTTTCTTTTCCCAGCGGCGCCAATCGTAACGGTGGTGCCAGTATTCGCAGAGCTCCTGTACGTAAGCGAGCGGAACACCCTGCGACCAGTCGGGTGTGGTTTCGCGCGAGGGCCAGCGAACGTTGTCGAGGCGGCGTTTCAGATCATCGAGTTGCTTTTCAGAGATTGCTATCGGTGCGGTTCTAATCGTTTCATTCATGATTATCCTCCTGTACTTGCTGAATATATTATTAAGGAGAAAAAAATATACAAAGTCAGGCAATATCAGTTAATCATAGGAATTATTCCCCATGCTCAACGCATAGCTTATAAGGTTGTGAAGCGCGGCGGAATAACCAATCCTTCTTCAAGCTATTGTTGTGAAGCTGCTCTATTTTGTTTATTTTTTTCCGTAGTATCTGTAATGCCCTGTAATCGGATATCCAAACAGCATATCTTCAAGCTGAGGACCTTGTCCTATATTGTGAACTATCAATGGCCGGGAGCCATCATGCGAGCGACGGTCCACGACAATACCAATATGTGGAAGATTGCCTGGAAGAACCCAAGTGACAAGGTCTCCTGATACATAGTCTTTCGGATTATCAGTAACCGGCAGTACTATTCCTTTCCTATTAAAAAGTGCCTGAAGATTTGGTACTCTCCGATGATCAATGTTTGAGTCTGGGTGAGTTAATCCCCAGTTTTTAGGAAATTTAGCAAAATTTGATTTCATTTCTTCGTGAACGTCTAGTTGCAAGTCAATGCCGAGTTTACGGTAAACTCTTATTATAACGTCTGTGCAGACGCCAACTTGACCAGGAACATCGCCGTTTGGATATGCAATTTTGCGATAGCTCCCATCGTATCTAACTGTGTGCGATGTCCTTTCTACCGCTGCTTTCGATAGAAGTTGGCTGAAATGTTCCGGCTCATCATTTCTGTATGCGAGGGATATGCTCGAAGTAAAAACACAAAATAGTATAATGACAATTCTAAGAATCATGGCATTCCATATGTATAACGCCTGCTTGCGAGTTGTTTGTGGAGTAGCGGCACAGCAAACGTTCCTCTCAAAGCGAAGGTGTACACCATGCACGGGCGTGAATTCATGGGTTGGAAATCGCATAATTTCGCTTTCTCCTAAAGCTCATTATATTGATAAGCCACAAGCCAGTCAACCGCTTGGCATGAATGGTTTTGAAAACAATATCAGCTTTTCAAAATCCATCTCAATGTTTTTGTTATGTGATTGTCTTCATCCGGGATTTATTTCTTTTTTCTATAATCGCTGAATCAAATAAATATAGACCGGCAGTTGACTCTGGCTTTTTATTTCATAAAAGCGAGGTAATAACTCACGCCTTTTAGGGCTATCCTTTAAGGGAGACAGGTAAATAGCACCCTTTCCATTTGATGGACCCGGTGTGTCCCGAAGCAACCCGGCAAGGGATTTGTAGTGTTCAGACGAAAGTTGTTCTCCAACGAGAAAATTGCCTGTAATCTCAATATTTGTATGACTATCACTAATTTCAATCATTTTCTGGAAAGCGGCCCGCACCTTTGATGCATCGACAGGCTTTCCAATAAACTTTAAGGTTGATGCATCAACAGACTCGAATCCGATGTTAATATAGGTATAGAAAGGAAGTTGGCCAAGTTGTTCAAATAGATCATTTTTAGAATTTAGCAGAGAATCAACGCTTCCAAACAAAAAAAGAAAAGGTGTTATAGCACGTGAGTTTCCGGAGTAAAAAGCGTTGAAGGCTTCGGATGCAGTAAAACATATTAATTCACTCCCGGCTGCAAGTGCATCATGGTTTCCTAAAAATAGCGCATTTAGATTCTGAAGGTTGCGGCCATAATATATTTTTAGTCGTTGAATCTGTTCTGTGATCTCGCTTTCGGAACGTTTATGAAAATTATGGGGAGATTTGACGCAGCAAAAATCGCAGTGATAAAGGCATCCGTCTGCGATAATAATTGGGATGACCTCGTAATCGACATGTCTAGTATCCGGCGGAAGAACCGTCACTCTTCCGCCGATGATCTCATTTAATTCCTGAGATCGCTCATAAAGTACGCCGTCGTGGTTTTGTAAAACCTGGCTTATTAATGCCTTAGTCTTGGAATGCAGTCCGGATGATCCCTGTGCACCATACAGATCAGCATACAATTGGGACCAAGCCGCAAAAGCATTCATTACGCCGGAATTTGCAAAATAGTTAATTTCCCATACTGCATTGCTTGGATAGGGAAGGCAAGGCAGATAATACTCTCCCATCCATGAAATAATTCCCTTGTCGCCGCCAACATCACCTACAGAATAGAACACCCAATCATTGCCGTCCGTCCGTTTGAGCTGCTCGGCAGGATGAGGCCAGTTTACGTTCAGGCCCCGTATAAATTTTATTTCACCGTTTAAATTAAAAATAAATTCGTACTCGGAGGTTCTGATCTCTGAGTATGCACCATATCGGAGCGGAAAAGTCGCCTTTGATATGATGCCGGGACTTTGCTTTTCAACACTGAATGCCATATTATTTAAATGTGAAAATGCCATTTTGTCATCTCAATCATTATGTTTTCGAATCGGAAGACCTCATATGTTACGGCGGAAATAACCTGCGTCGCAGCCGTTAATAGATTCAGAACAGTACTAACTTAACGTAAGATTGATTCTGTTAGACAAATCAGAATATTTTCCGGACTTATGGTTTAAAACCTGTATTTCCCCAAAGCCATTTAATTGATTCTGACGTTTGAGAATCAAAGAGATCGAGACAGTCAAGGTGTTCGTATTCGCACTGTGATTTCATATAACTCATTAAGACAAGAACCATAGTTGCGACATTTTCACTGTCTCTGGGGATACTCTCCGGATTATTCTTTAAGTCATATGCAATCTTTCGAATGGTTGCATCGAAATCATAGCCAGCGAAAGCGAATATTTCACGAAAGCTCTTAATAGATGCTTTTTGTTTTTCAAGCGGCGTTGCGCTACCATTTGAACTTGGCAGCTTACAATCTTTGTGCGCTTGTTCAATTTTAACATAAGCATCTTTTGTATATGGGGCCGCTTGTCCGGCTTTACATATATTAGCCGAGAAGATCACGCTCATCATCGTTGCCACTAAATACGCAATAATAGATTTTGTTCGCTGATTCATTTACAGGCTCCTTTATTACTTTCGTATATGTGTAACATGGAGTTCGCCGGAATCGTAAGCGATCCAGTGGAACGCCTCGTTGGGCGGGACTATACTCTTACCAGATGCCAGGTAGAAGCTTATAGCGGGTCTTCCCGGCATATGCCTTATAACCTTCCAATTCTTTGTGGAGGGTGCGGTCCTCAAGAGCGGTTCTAATAGTGAACAATAGCATCAACGCTCCGGCAGGAAGGAATGTCCACCAGGAACCCAGGATCAAGGGCATGGCTGCTAAGAATATGATGTAGGATGCGTATCCGGGATGTCGAACGATCCTGTATGGTCCCGTTGTCACAACTTGGTGTTCGCGATCCTTCTGTATGCGTACGAATTGTTCGAAATGTGCGTTTGTGATCATAGCCCAGGTACCGAATGGCCACGTTAGAGCCAAGAGACCAAACCCGATATAAAGCGCTGTATGAGACATGCCAGACCATCCAAAGCGCCAGTCCAGGCCCGCTATGACAGGCGCAATCAGCTCCTGGATAACCATCCAGCAGAGTGTGAACAGTTTATCAAATGTCTTTACACCGCTATGCGAAGTTCCGCGATGATTGAGCGTTTCCGGGACTCGCTGAGCGAGTATAACAAGCATAACGATTTCCAAAAGTAATGTGGAAATGATCCAGATCCAACCCCGTACCCAATGAACGGTACCAGCTGCAACAAAGAGAATCACCGCATACACAAGGATAAGGCTTATACGATGGATGGCATACCAGTAACCATGTTTATCAATTTTTGTGCCCATATTTCTCACTTCTCCATCACTTAGCTTGACGCTGTCGTTATCATCCAATGGGAAAACAGCCGGAGCGTAACGATCGGCTGGATTGCCCTTGCGTACGCCCTGGACGGGCGTGAATTTGTGGGGTGAAAATTATATATTAGAGCCACTTTCAAAACGTTTCAGTTTGGTCAAGGTCAAGGCGGGGTGAAAATTTTAACCGCAGGAATACATGGAGTATTTCGAGTATTAAAATTTTCACCTAACGCAGAGATCGGCCAAAATGGGACGTTTTGAAACTGGCTCATTAAAATAACAAGAGAACATATCCCCACACGTAGTATAAAAACAATTTAATATCGCGCAGAAAAATAAATAACCCCCTGATAACATAGCGGTGAATTTCCAACAAAACACCATTTGATAAAAGGAGGTTATTTAAATGATTGATGACGTTAGCAGGTATAATTATTTTTGTCAATTTCGTTCAACAATACGCAGTTCAAGAAACAACCTGATAGTGGGTATTGATGTAGCTAAAGATAAACATCATGCTTTTTTTGGAACAGCATATGAAAATATTGGGTCACCCATTAAAGGTCAGGTCTGCTTTTGGCTCTTGGCGGGAATATGATAGCGGGGATGCAGTTGCAGACGGGTATTGTTATATAGACCAGTCTGCAATATGATTAAGTAAGTGAAGGCAAAAAGCCTGTAAATCCGGAGCCTCGGAATTGGGCGCTCATTTCTGTCTCTTTCGCCTTACACTCATCTTCCGCTTCGCTACGCATTCATATAGAACCTCACGATTCCTCCCTTGCCTTCGGATAGTGTTTATGCTAATAAAACTATTCATTAGCAGGATTGAAGATCCCCTCTATAAGTAGCGGTAATCTTCGACCGTAAGGATTTTGATCGATTTTAGATTAGCTTACTTACTGTGTTGCGCTTACTGTTGCGGTTCCCCACACAGGGGGCTTTCAGCTTATAAATTCATGCTCGTGTTGGGCGTACACAAAACTCAATCCAGCCGATCCACGGACACGCCAGGCTCCGGATGATTTTTTGTTATTGTGGTTTTATTCATCATCTTTGCAAAGAGGTGAGAGGTAGATCAATGATTCACTTTGCCAGAGCATCATTCTTGTTGTTCAGCCTTTTGTTCGCTATTTTAATTATGCCTCAAAAAGTTTTTTCCAAGCCACCTTGCAACGATGGTGAAACCGCTGATTACATAACAAAAATCGATGGGAAGGGAAAAATTACCGGATGGGGCGCAGAGGTTAGTGCACGATATAAGCCTGTTGAATGGACTCAGAAAATTCAGTTCACTCAGGATGGTCTCATATGGAGCAGGTCGGAAAAACATATTGGCGGCGGCAAAGAGGTTACAGTCGCCGTCATCAGGGGAGAATCCCAGGTAAGAGTGTTATCCTGGATGAGCACTTTGTTTTCTCCCGCAGGTAAACAGGAAAGCAGGCTGGACGTTGACTTTACAGATCCGTCCCTGAAATTTCCGGAGGATATGTATCCTGGTCTGCTTTTTCCTTTCCTTCTGAGGGGCGCCGATTTGGAAAGCATTGGAGTTGTGCATGAAGCTCGCATCTGGTGGGGTCCGAAGTCTGTATCGAAGGCATCATGGGTGGTCACGGGCAAAGAGAAAATTACTGTTCCGGCAGGATCGTTCGAATGTTATGTAATTGAGGAGACAGTATTAATTGACGGTAAGGGATTTGTCTCCTATGCACTCCAAAGGCTTATGCCGAAGTTTTATTTATATCTCACAGTCGAACCGCCCCATTACATGGTCAAGTTCAAACAGTCCAATCCTGGCGGGGATATCCAGACGGATATGCTCATAAGATTCACGCCATAAGAAGTGGCTTCAGGCCTAAAGGAACGAATGGTGTCAGGTCTATAGTGCGGCCGGGCAAGGCTGTGTAGTCCAGCGGGTGGGAAGCCCGCCCCGGAAGGTTGGACAGCCACCGGGTAGCGAGTCCTTGGAGGTTTTCTGGTAACAGAGGGCTTTAAGCGTAGGACAGCGAGTAGACAGGCCGTAAGCCGAAAGGTTGAAGGGATTGAGCCTCGTAATTGACGCGATGGGAAGGACGACACTCTTGTAGAAGTGGAAGTCAACACGGACATCATCAATAAAGGCAAGATGATGCCTGCTTCCTCGGGGTCAGAGACCATGGCATGTTTGACCTTATGATTGCACAGCAACCCGGGAGGCCCTGTATCTCTCTCGGAAAGAGAGTATGCCGGACAACTGAAGAGGGAGGAAGGCAAATGGGGTACAGGGAGTCGGATAGCTTCGTAGTACCGATGAAGGCGGGTAACGCTGCTGGAGGGAAGGAAGCTACACATGGTAGCGCGGCGCGAGGCAACACTGGCCGTTCACAGCAGCGGGGAACCGGTGGCAACGAGACTGCGCCGCATAGCGGAGAAGGCCCAGTGAGGATTCTCCGCGAATTGACCATGTGAGGAGCCGTGTGCGTAAATAGCGCAAGCACGGTTCTGAGAGGAGCCGGTGACAACAGTGAAGATAAGGTGCAAACGGCAGGCACGTAGTAGCCGTGTGCGGCAAGGCGTCAATAAAAGACTAGTCGTGAGCGCATTGTCATCATTGAAGGAGCCGGTCTACTCGACTTTGACCTTTATTTTATTTCTTTTAAAGTTTGAATCTCTTTTCCTAATTTCCTGTCTGTTTTTGTCATATATGCAATTTTTTGGACAATGCTGCTCACTGTGATGTATGTGTTTATATGAAATACTTCTTTTATACTGTTCAGATCATCTCCACGTATATGGCGCAACAAATAAATAACAACGTTTCGCGGCTTATTAAAAAACCCTCGCCTGGAAATCAATAAATCTTCAAATACAACATTGTAATACTCACAAACAATGCTGATGATTACATCTGTCTCCGGCGCTAAATACTTTGATTCAGGAACATCATATCTGGCTTTTTTAAGATAAAAGCTTTCCTTTATCAGAGTAATAAAACTTTCCGGTTCGAATAAAGAAGGAGTATAGAACATCCCTAAAATTCACTCAATATTCACTTAAATAAATGATTTTTCAGAATTTATCTTGATGCCACGACATATCATAGCCGGAAGATTATTTAAAGATCGTCTTTCGTTATCGGTTAAAGTGATTCTTTTATAAAATATCTATGTTGTTATACGTTGTTTCAACCTCAAAATATTCTGAATCTGGTTATAAAGCCTCACATTTTCTCCTTCCTGATCCCGCAAAGTAATTACTAACGCATAAGATTCTTTATCTTTCAGGATATTTTTGCCCCAATTAAAATCATTTCTGGTAACAACCACAAATAGTTTTTTCTCACGACGTTGCGGGCTGACTATTTTCAACTTCCATGTGCTGGACTGAACGGTTCCATTTGATCTGTCCTGAAAGCCGACTGAACCACTTGACACTTCAGGGATACGAACATATTCTTCTTTTGTAGTTGCCGCATTAAAGGTTGCTAAAACATCCTTTATATCTATTGCTTCAACCAGTTTGAAATTAATTCGTGTTGATTTATAATCGATGCGTGTTGTACGAACAGATGGGCAGTAGGCAAGTGAAACAGTAATTTCTCTTACCCTTCTACCTTTGCTGTAAAAATCTTCCGGTACCGGTATTTCGTAAAAATGATGATGCTTATCTATAATTTTTTCTTCAGCAAACATGGTTACCTGGTCTTCAGTAGAACGAAACAGAGTATCCTCAATTACCTGACCGTAACCGGTAATGTTACGGAGAGATATTTTTTTATTATTAAAAAGTTCTGTGCATGCTACAGGTTGTCTGGCGTTTGATACCAGCAAGGCACGAATCAGGTTAACGCCTGCATTTGGGTAATTAATCAACAGCTTTCCCGCAAAATGTGTAAGATGAGGTGTGGCAAAACTTGTTCCCGATTTTTCCGAAACAAGGCGACCTTCGGCAAATTCGCTATTGGTGGATATTTCTCCAAGGCCTCTGTCCGTAAATTGATTACTTGCACGCGGATTAACGGCCCGGTTTCCGCCATATGCTACAAACTCGGGTTTGATGGCATCCTTTATAGAAGGACCTTTTCTTGTAAACGGGGAAGGTTGATCATGTCTTGCAACCGGAATGTCTTCAAGCCCTGGCGCATATCTTTGACTGGCAAAGGTTCGATCCCATCTTGCAATACTTCCCACGGTTAAGACATTTAATGCAGGTGCCGGATCTAAGATAGCGGCATCATCTCCGAGAAGGTAATTCGGATATTCCTCCCGCCAGTTAGAAGGACAGTTCTCTGTTCCCTCAAAATTACCTGTTGAAACTACAAAAAGCACATCAAGCTCTCTTGAAAGATAATCAAGGGTTACAGCAAGTCCCCTGACATGACCGCCCAGGTAGGGTTTGCGCATGTCTCCAAAAGAGAGATTGAAAATTTTGCATCCATAATTTTCATGAAAATATTTTACCGCTTTTTCAATATGATTTTCCACAAAGCCGGTATTATTTTCATTGTTTTCATCAAGTATTCTGCCACTCAAGAGCCATAATTCAGGAATAAACTCTTTTGACTGCAAGGCTGCTTCAAAATCTCCATACAATGCAATACCAGCAACATGAGTGCCATGTCCATTTAGATCCTGAGGATTATCTCCGGACAAAAAGTCCTGTGAATCGCCCACGGCAGATTTGAGCAACGGATGATTTGTCATCAGACCGCTGTCAAGGATTGCAATCTTTGGTGCATCATCAGAAGGAGATGGAATTTCTGGGAAATCGGCAATATCTGAAGCTAAAAGCGTCCGCTCCAATCCGTAATTAGGCGGCAAATCAACTGTGCGCACATCTCTATGATGAAGAAGAAATTCGGCGGTCGCATTATTTGCCCAAACGCGATACATTATCAAACTTGGCTGGCTGATTTTATCTATACGGTTGATTTGATTGTCATCAAGCCATTTTTCAAAAGAGTGTTGCAGAATTTCTTTTTGGTTTCGACTTTTGGATATAGCCCAGAGTTCAATATCCAAAATGAATAGTTCTGTTTTCGGCAGACCTTCTTTTTTCAATGCATAACCGGTTCTATCCTGTTTTGTCCAATGATCAAAACCTTTTAATGCATAAAGTAGCTGTGCTCTGGTTGGCTTGCCGCCTGTAGCCAGGGTGGTTAACCTTTTTTCAAATTCTTCCAGAGCCTGTTCTGTTGCAAACACAAGGCATATAGTATTATCTTCCTGACTGACAAGTTCAACATTGGGTATGCGTTCCAGATCATCTGGATTAAACCCGGAATCAGTTGATATTTTTAATAAAAGACGGTCATCAAAACCAGCGATGTCTTCTTGTTTTGCTGTTTGATAGGCGTGGTGAAACTGGTCGAGTAGAAATTGGCCGTGTGCCGATGGGTTTTCAGGCGGCGCGGGAGGTCGATAAGTGCGGGGTCGCTTTTCATTAACAGGCATTTCCCGAACAATACGAATATGTTTGTATGAGTTATCCAATTTAGGTTAGCTGTTTTTCAGTCGACGTTGCCTTGTCTTTTCACGTTCCAGAGCTTTTTTAATATGAGTTTTTCTTAAAAATTCCTGTCCGCAAAGAATCATATCTTTTATGGCTCTGCGCAATGTTCTTTCTATATCAGCGTGAGACATTCCGTTAAAAAGTTGCGCAACATCAATATCGTCTGTTGAAAATTCACATCTTACACCACGCAATTTTACGGAAAGCAATTTTGTGATATGATCCTGATCAGGCATTTCAAAAAGAAGTACTTCTTCAAACCGCCTCCATATGGCCTCATCCAGAATAACCTCATGGTTTGTCGCAGCGATTATCAGACTTTTACCCATGTATGCATCCATCATCTGAAGAACCGTATTCACCACACGCTTCAGTTCGCCATGATCTCCGGCATCCGACCTTTCCTTGGCCAATGCGTCAAATTCATCAAACAGAACAATCATTGGGGTTGAATCAATGAAATCAAATATTTTTCTTAAATTTGCGGCGGTTTCGCCAAGATAGGATGATATGACGCTTTCGATTCTGACAACGGCAAACGGCAGATTCAGTTCCGATGCTATAATTTCGCTGGTAAGTGTTTTCCCGCAACCCGGAGGTCCGTAAAACAGCAATTTATCAGCACTTCTCAGACCATAACTTTTAATCACATCACAACGTCTGTGTTCCAGAAAAATCTGTTCTATTACGCTCTCATTTTCTTCTGATAAAACAACATCTTCAAGCTGGTGCACAGGTTCTTTGATAAACATCAGCGGTAGACCACGTTCACTATCGGTGGGTATCTTATCCTGGATGCGGTTCAGTCCTGGATATGGCTTTGCAACGTTGCCATAAAGGATCTTTTCAAGATCATTTGCGAGTAAGTGGTGCTGCTTCTGGCGTTCTTCTCTGATAATTTGCTCGGAAACCCGCCTGAAATCATCCGGGCTGCCTTGCACACCGGTTTTTATTAATTGCCTTAAAAGGGTTCCTCTGGCCATAGCAGCCTCTTTTCAAATATTATAAGATTAGTTTAGATATTATAGAATTAGAAATACCCTAAGATTGATTTTAATTCAATAGATAATAAAGAATTGCATAAATAATTTAACATAACAAAACAGTCTGAACTTTCATGAGGTAGTATTAGAAACCTTCCGCATATTCCCCATGAGTTAAAGAATTTATTTTAATCATATTTTAATCACACTTGGGTAACCTTTTCTTTGATTCAATTTGCACAAGATGCGGCAGGGAATATTTTCTTGACATACAATCTTTTTCTTTTATACTTAATCTTACAAAAGCAATAACTTATCTATCAGAAGATAGATAAGAATGTATTTTCCGGGATATACTTCCAAAAAGTTTTTGAAGAATTGAATATCCCGGAATCAAGTTTGATCAGTTGCTTCTTTTTTCTCTTGTGGGCGCTCAGGGTAACCGCATTTAGAAATAATGGTTTTGTACAAACATTATAGACCGTCATGCCGGACTTGATCCGGTATCCAGAACCCATTAAAATTACTGGTTTCCGGCTTTCGCCGGAATGACGAATGTGGTTTTTCCGATTTTGAATGAACCAAACAATCATAAGGTAATTAAATTAATTTTTAAGAAAAATCCAAATGCGGTTACCCTGTGTGGGTGCTCCGTCAGTAATGCTTTACCCATGGTAAAATGTTATATCACAGTTATCTTAGCAAAGTGCTCTTGATTTGCGTTCAAAAATACAATGCAGTGTATAAGACATTCCCAATCGACAATGCAGCCGCTTTAAAAAGAGGAATATCATGTCAATTGTGACGATATCCAGAGGATCTTACAGCCGGGGAAAGGAAATCGCTGAAAAGCTGGCCGAAACATTAGGCTATGAATGTATTTCCCGTGAAATTATCCTCGAAGCTTCCGAGCAGTTCAATATCCCGGAAATCAAGCTGGTCCGGGCGATCCATGACGCGCCATCCATTCTGGACCGATTTTCTTATGGCAAGGAAAGGTATATCGCTTTCTTCCGTGCGGCTTTTCTCAAGCGCATTCAAAAGGACAACCTTGTTTATCACGGCCTGGCCGGTCAAATATTTGTGCAAAATATTCCGCATATATTGAAAATCCGGATTATCGCCAACCTGGATGCCCGGGTAAAAGAAGAAGTAAAACGCGAAAAGATATCGGCTGAACAGGCCCGTCAAATACTGGTTAAGGATGATGCCGAGCGTCGGAAATGGAGCATGGCGCTTTACAGTTTAGACACTTGGGACCAGAGGTTTTATGACATGACCCTTCATTTGGACACCATGGGTGTGGAAGACGCAGTCTCCACCATCCTTCACATACTTCAGCGCCCGTGCTTCCAAACAACTCCTAAAAGCCTGGAGCTGCTTAACGATTTGTCTCTAAGCGCTCAGACAGAGGCTGCCCTGGTGAATGAATTCCCGAAAGCAACGGTTGACGCCGGAAAAGGGCTTGTTTACGTCAGTATTCGTGGATCACTGATCGATGAAAAAAGGATCACCGATAAAGTGAATCGCCTGGTCGAAAATGTTGCGGGTGTCAAAAAAGTAAACGTTAATATTGTCCCGCATTCAATCAAAGATTGATATTTAACCGGACCCTAAATGCTGAGCGCGTATGAAATTTAAAAAACTCCAAAACACGCCTATTTCGGCAATGACTTATCTGCGGAGAATCTTCCCGTTTCTGCGCTGGTGGAATTTTATCGGCTGGGATACGGTTCGGGCAGACCTTATAGCGGGGTTGACCGGCGCGATTATAGTTTTGCCCCAGGGGGTAGCGTTTGCAATGATTGCCGGACTGCCGCCGGAATACGGCTTATACACTGCCATGGTTGTTCCGCTGGTCGCCGCATTGTTCGGGTCATCCCTGCACCTGATATCCGGGCCCACTACCGCAATTTCCATTGTGATTTTTTCTTCCCTCAGTTCCGTCGCCGTCCCCGGTTCAGCAGAATATATCCGGTTGGTCATCACTCTTACCTTTCTGGCAGGTGTTTTTCAGTTTGCATTCGGCCTGGCCCGTATGGGAATTCTGGTGAATTTTGTGTCCCATACCGTGATTGTAGGGTTTACGGCCGGGGCTGCCATCCTGATTGTCACCAGCCAGCTAAAGCATGTGTTTGGTATCCGCCTTCCGGGATCAGAATCCTTTTTTAACGACTGGGTGAATATTATTCGGGAAATCAGCGGCATAAATCCCTATGCCCTGATTGTTGCCGCCGGAACACTGGCGTGTGCCGTACTTTTTAAATTTTTCCGGCCCCGCTGGCCGGGGTTGCTGATTGCCATGATTATCGGCAGTCTGATAGCTGTTTTTCTTGTTGCAAAATCCCACAACATCCGGTTGATGGAAAGTATGCCAAGCCATCTGCCGCCATTTTCAATACCGGATTTTTCCTTGGATGCCATCAGGATGCTGGCGCCAAAGGCGTTTCCTGTGGCGCTTATCGGTCTTATCGAAGCCCTTTCAATCGCGCGCTCAATTGCGGCAAAGTCCCGCCAGCTAATCGACAGCAATCAGGAGTTTATCGGCCAGGGGCTGTCCAATATCTGCGGAAGTTTTTTTTCATGTTACGCTGGTTCCGGGTCGTTTACCCGGTCCGGACTTAATTACCATTCCGGCGCTATGACCCCGCTGTCAGCGGTTTTTTCCGCTGTGTTCTTAGCGCTGATCCTGCTGCTGGTAGCGCCGTTAACCGAATACCTGCCGATTCCGGCAATGGGCGGGGTGATCCTGTTAGTGGCATTTAATCTGATTGATTTTCATCATATCCGGGGCATTATCAAAACCGGCAAACAGGAAACTTTCATCCTGCTGACTACATTTGCCGCCACCCTGATTTTTGATCTGGAGTTTGCCATATATGGAGGCGTGCTGATGTCCCTGTTTCTGTACCTCAGCCGTACCGCCCATCCCGAGGTAGTCAGCCTGATCCCCAATCCGGATGTTCCAGGGCAGTATCTCGCCGAAGCCGATTCCTCGTGCCCGGCGTTAAAAATCATTCGTGTGGACGGATCCCTGTTTTTCGGCGCGGTGAACCATGTAGTAGAGTTTTTCCAGGCTATTGACAAGCAGCTCCCCTATAAATGCCATATACTGATTATGGCCTGCGGGATTAACTTTATTGATATCACCGGTGCAGAAATGCTGGTCAACGAAGCCAGGCGCAGAAGAGGTCTTCGCGGCGATTTATATCTTTGCGGTCTCAAACAAAACGCCAGAGATTTTCTAGAGCGGGGAGGGTACCTTGACAGCATTGGGGCAGATCATATTTTTGTATCGGAAACAGAAGCCATAAAAGCAATCCTGCCAACCATCGATAACCCCGAATGCCGAAAATGCCAATCGTCCCTTTTTAAAGAATGTGAAAACAGAGAGTAATGAAGTGGAAAAGGTGATGAAAAGTGTCGTACACTTCCCTGTTTTTCAGACGTTTGTCAGAGCATCCGCAGCGCGAAAAAAGGTGCCTTTGTTGACTGGGATGATCTTATAAATGCATAAGATCATTTTTCATCTTGCGGTTACCTTTAGCATCCTTTCAAATCGGCTTTTATTATCTGTTCAGCAAACAAACCGGCAGTCCTGGCGCATATGCTGTGCTCATAAACACAGCCTTCTTTATTAACACCTCTTATCTTTGCATCAAAAAGAAACCACTTTAAAAGTTTTATTCCTGTTTCAGTTCGGTCAATGCTTTTAATTTGGTCTTCCATAAACGGTGCCGGTTCAGGTATTTTATATCCGCTGTCGATTAGTGATTTCATGAAATTTAAAATTCTTCCGAGTCTTAGAATGGTAACAGCCTCTTTTCTATCTGTTGTATGAGAAATGGGAAGAGCGCTTGAACGCATTAAAGAATATTTATCAGGAAGTATTTCAAGTTTTCTGCACAGCTCAAAATCGCTGCTTCCCGGAGATGGATAAAAAATTGAAACGCCCGCAAGCACTCTTCTTTCGGTAAGATATAAAAGATCTGATACCGAATCTTCCGGCCTCATATAAGGCGCTCCTGCAATTATATAACCAACAGCTTTAAGATCATATATTTCAGCAAGCAAAAGAACTTTGTCAAAAGCTTCTCTTACATCCGGCCTATTAAATCTTTTTAGTTGCTCTGAAGAAGATGAGCCAAGGGAAAGATTAAGAGTTTTAAAGCCTGAGCCTTTCATAAGACATATCATTTCTTCATCAAGAGATGTGGGTAACAGTCCGTTCATTGCTCTTAACTCAAGACCTGATTTGCCATATCGTAACTTTATTTCACAAAGAAGTTCTGAGAACCATTTTTTGTCCAGGCTGAGATTTTCATCTTCGAAATCTATAAAGGCAGCACAGTTTTCGGAAATATTATTATCAAGTTCTCTTAAAACTGATTCAATACTTCTTCTCCTGTATTTCAGATATGACAAAGCGCTTACGGAACAATAAGAGCATTTCATGGGACAACCCCTACTTGCGGAAATAACTATACTTGCACTTTTTCCTCTTTTGTAAAAATTATGTTTTAAAAGAGAAATCGCAGGCAAAGGTTGATCGTCAAGATTGTTAATTAAAGCAGGATCATTTTCATATAGGCTTCCGTCTGTTTTGCGATAAGTAATGCCGGGAATCAAATCAAGGCTTTTGTTTTCTTTAATAGCCGCAGCAAGAAGAACCATTGATTCTTCTCCTTCGCCACGAATAACAAAATCAACTACACTGTTTTCCATTACCCTATTGTAAAGAGCTGTAGGATGGTGGCCGCCAAGAACAATCTTACAATTTGGGTTATAAGCTTTAACAGTCTCGGCTGTCATCAGCGCATATTCAGCATAGGGCGTAAACAAAGATGAGATACCGACAAGAAATGCACCGGTTTTAGCCGCTTCTTTTCCGATATGCTCAAAACTGTATCCAAAATGCTTAAACCCGTTGAAAAGTGCAAAAGGAGAAATATCCTCTTTGCCGTAATATCCATCAAGGTAACTCATCTCATCCGGTATTTGAATTTTATGAGATTTTGAAGTAGCAAGACCGTCAAATATTTCAACCGAAAAACCGGCTTTTTCAAGTGATGATGCTATGCATGCCAGTCCGTAAGGAATAGTCCTTTTTGCTGTAAGATAAAAATCCCTGATAGGCGGTTGAATAAGCAAGATGTCAGTCATTTTATAATTATCCCTAAGTTGATGCATTGTCTAAGCGGCCGATTGGTGGCACAGTATAAAAACTTTATCCGAAAGTCTATAGAAGATACTTGATTCTACAAATAAGCTATTGTAAAACAAATAAGATTTGTATAGCGAGGTGTATATTATGGACATGTCTATAGAAGAATCAGCAACAAAAGCCATGGCTTTATCTGGTGAAGCAAGGGCGCTGCTGGCTGAAAAACCTGTTGAGAGTCTCGATCAAGAATCAATCCATGAGATTTGGTTAATCGCTCGATAGTGTCCTGAAAAAATGAAAATAGGCTCAATAATTATCAATAACAATACAGTTCTGGCTCCTCTGGCTGGTATCACCAATCTGCCTTTCAGGCTCATTGCAAAAAAAGCCGGATGCGGACTCGTTTGTTCTGAAATGGTAAGTGCAAATGGCATTGCTTACGGCTCCAAAAAAACTCTTCAGATGCTCGATTCTCTACCCGAAGAGCATCCTGTTTCATTTCAGATTTTCGGCTCCGATCCTTCCATTATGGCAGAAGCTGCAATAATTGTTGAATCTTTGGGGGCTGATATAATCGATATAAATTTCGGCTGTTCTGTTAAAAAGGTAGTAAAAACAGGCGCAGGTGTTGCTCTTATGAAAGAGCCCGGCAGAGCCGAAGCTATTTTGAAGGCGATAAAAAATTCTGTAAAAATTCCTGTAACAATAAAGATAAGAACCGGATGGGAAAAATCCGGTGAGCAAGCACTAAAAACAGCTGAAATCGCAGAGAATTGCGGAATAGATGCTATTGCAGTTCATCCTAGAACTGCAAGCCAGGGCTTTAGAGGCGTGGCCGACTGGTCTGTAATATCAGGGGTTAAACAAAAAGTGTCTATCCCTGTTATTGGAAACGGGGATATCCTCACAGCATATGACGCTGTTTCAATGCAGAGTCAAACCGGTTGCGATGCAGTTATGATAGGCAGGGCAGCTATCGGCAATCCATGGATATTTAAACAGATAAATGCCCTTATGTCAAAAGAGCCGCTACCTCCGGCAAGCCTGGCCCAACGCTTTAGCTGCATGAAAGAATACCTTAAAGCAAATGCAGAATATTTCGGGGAAAAGCAGGCATGTTTTATGATGCGAAGCCGCCTTGGCTGGTTTGTAAAAGCTCTTGATTCAAACGCAAAGTTCCGTGAATCCATAAAACATATCACATCGGAACAAGAAGCAATTGATATCATAAATTCATATTATGATTTTCTGAATGCCAAAACCGTCATGCCTTAATTTTTCTTATAGCTTGCAACAGCCTTTGTAATTATGCCCCCTCTTGCACTAAATTCACCCGTAATTTCCATTTGTTTCGGCTTTAGCACTTCCACAAGGTCATCTAATATGTGATTTACTACATGTTCGTAAAAAATGCCTACATTTCTGTATTGAAGCAGGTAGAATTTCAAAGATTTTAACTCTATTATTTTTTTATCAGGTATGTATCTGATAATTATAGTGCCAAAATCCGGAAGGCCTGTCATTGGACATACGGAAGTAAACTCAGGCTGCCTGATTTCAATATCTATATCTCTTTTCTGCCTGTATTTGTAGTCTATAGAATCTAAAATATCTATTTTAATATCATCAGGACTTGCTGCTTTATAGTTCGGTTTCAATTTTTTTTCTTTAGTCATATCATTACTCCTTGTTAATTTCCATTCTCTTACCACCGGACAGTCTGTATAATCCCAAATAGCCTGCCTGGACAAAAGTATGCATAAAAGCAGGTACGGTGCTTAATTCGATATAATGCGTTCTTGAAGCCAGATTTTGAGCTTCCAATCGCTTGCCTGAAGAAATTAAGGCCATTTTGGCACCAATACCGGCAGCATTTCCCACTTGTTTGAAACGTTCAACAGGCAAACACGGCAGCAGACCAACTGTTACAGCGCTGTCCACATTGATATAACTTCCAAAGGCTCCGGCAATGATTATCTGTGTGATATCGTTTTCAGTGCAGCCCTTAGCTTCCAGCAACAGCTGGATACCCGTGCGGATAGCCGATTTAGCAAGCTGCAATTCTCTTATATCACTCTGGGTTACAGCGATAGCTTCCTGCCCGTTTCTTTCTTCTTCGCTAACAATAACAAACTCAAGATATTTTCCGTTGGATCTTACTCCGGGATGGTCTTTGGACATCCTGCCACTTTTATCTAAAACTCCTGCCAAATACAATTGGGCTAATGCGTCCAGGATACCCGATCCGCAGATCCCGACAGGCGCAGCCCCGTCAATTGTCTGATATTGTATTTCGCCATTTGTTATAAGTATATCTTCGATAGCTCCGCCTGAAGCCCGCATACCATATTTGATATGTCCTCCCTCAAAGGCAGGACCGGATGCACAGGAAGCGCTGACAATTTTTCCATTTACTATCAAAGAAATCTCGGTATTGGTTCCGATGTCAATAACAAGCACTACTCCTTCGCTATTTCCGGCATCTATCGACAGCAAAGCCGCGGTATGATCTGCACCAACAAAACCGGCTATGTTTGGCAAAAGGTGTATAAAAGCGCCTGGTGCAATTTGCAGTCCGGCGTCTCGTGCTTTTATGTCTAAAGCGTTTATTATAGCAGGGATAAAAGGCGATTCAGCCAGTTGTTTGACGGGCAAGTTAAGAAATAAGTGATGTATTGCAGTATTGCCTACAATTACTGCATCAACAATTTCATCTGCTTTTGCACCGATATTTGAACATAAATCTCCGACTAAATCGTTGACCGAATTAACAACAAGATTCTTTAACCGGGCTGCTTCTGCAGGAGATTGAATTGCATGTGTAATGCGGCTTATAATATCCTCGCCGTAACCTATTTGAGGATTCATTATCCCTTTGGTTGCAATAGTTTTACCGCTGTTTAAATCAACAAGATATCCTGCAATTTTAGTTGTTCCCAAATCTACGGCAAATCCAAGTTTACGGTCTGATAAAGATAAGCCGATTATCTCGTCTTTACGCACAAGGACATTGCACTTCCAGTTGCATGTCCTTAGTTTTGGAGAAAGATCCCGCATTACGTCTATATCTATTTTGTTACAGCTGATATTGTGCGTTAAATTAAGTGTTTCCAAAAGCCGGTCAGCATCACCACGCAGATCCGAAAAAGATGGAGGATTAACAGCTATTTTATAGGAATTGATAACAGGTTCAGGCAAAATATTGATTTCCAGACCTTCCGTCTGTGTACGTTGAGGTGCGGTAATAGATTCAGGCGGAAGGTATATCTTGCAGTCATTTAATGGATATGATTTACAAGCCAAACGCCATCCCTGATCACACTCTTTTTCTGAAAATATTTCTTTTTCGCTTAAAGTCGGCTCAGAAACTTTTCCATCAAGAATTTTAACTTTACAGGAGCGGCATTTTCCCTGGCTACCGCATACGCTTTTAATATTGATTCCAAGCTGATGGGCACATTCCAAAACCGAACTGTCGGAATTGCATTGACCCCGGCGGCCTACCGGTTCAAAATCCATCTTATATTGCTCAATTGTTTGTTTAACTTTATTCATATGTTATGCGCATGTGCTTGCTTTTTACAGTCAGGCCGGTTGGGGAAGATTAACTTAACAGTAAGCCTGCCTGATTTCCGTTCAAGCGGAATGAAAAGAACGGAAATAAATTTTCTTCTTTTTTTTCTTATTTTTTATTGCTTTACGTGTTTTGATCTAATAATATCTTTTGAGTTGATTACTATTCATCGTAATACAGGCATATTTATATGCTTTTCTTGTTTGATCTATTGCATTAACAGACTTATAAGTCAAGTTTGGCTGTTTCTTAAAAAGTCCCACAAACGTTCCTTTTTTTAAGCTTGAACTAAGCGGTATTGATATATGCTGACTGAAAAAGAACATTCTCATAGAGCTGATAGAAATTTATTATTCTTGTTGACATTAAACAAATGCAGGCGTAAAAAAGCATGCTCGAAAAGTATCAGAAGTTTAATTAATTATAAATATTTCAACATATTTTCAGGATACATAATAAAAATACCAAAAGCCTGTATTGTCGACTTATCAAATTTATTTCGATGCGATACAGGCTTTTATGCATTTTATACAGGATAATAATATGGCAGCAACTTCTACTAACATACAGAAATATTCGGCTCTTTTGTATTTTATATCCAATTTCAGGAAGCATTTATTTAATTTCCATAAGTCTCTTTTTCCAAATGATAAAAAATTTGATACGATTATAAAAATATCGATTTGTCTTGCTATGGTTTCACTTGTAGCAATTGACATATTGTTTTTAGAACGTATTTCAATGGTTCGGGAAGAAATGAGGCAAAATCCTTACGGAAGAGCTTTTATGCTGTTTGCACTAATCTTTATTGCAATCAATATAGTTGAGTTCTTATGGAGGTTTTATCTTGTTTGCAAGTATAAGCCTGTTTCATCTTCAACCGATGATGAACTGCTTTCATGCAGTGTTGTTGTGCCTGCTTTCAACGAGGGCAAACAGGTATATATGACTCTTAAAAGCCTTGCAGAAAGTGACTATCCTTTGCGAAAACTCCAAATAATCGCTGTTGATGATGGAAGCGTCGATGATACATGGGAGTGGATATCCAAAGCGAAACAGGAATTGGGGAGCAAGCTTATGGCGATAAAACTTCCTCAAAATAAAGGTAAAAGGCATGCTCTTTATTTAGGATTTCAGCAAAGCACAGGGGATGTGCTTGTAACGGTTGACAGTGATTCGGAGGTAAAACCCGATACTCTTAGAAATCTTATAAGTCCCTTTGTTAAAAACAGTAAAATAGGTGGTGTAGCAGGAAATATACGTGTTCTTAACCTGAATGAAGGCATAATTCCAAAGATGCTTGATGTAATATTTCTTTTCAGTTTTGATTTTATCCGGGCCAGCCAGAGCATGGTCAATACCGTTATGTGTACTCCGGGCGCACTTTCGGCTTATCGCAAGGATGTAGTTACCCCAATCCTTTCGGAATGGCTCAATCAAACATTTCTCGGCAGACCTTCCACTATAGGTGAAGATAGAGCCATGACAAACCTTATTGTCAGGGAAGGTTACAATGTTTTTTACCAGCAAAATGCCGTGGCGTTTACCAATGTGCCGGTTGGATATACGAACCTTTGCAAGATGTTGTTGCGCTGGGCGCGCAGCCACATTCGTGAAACTATAGTTATGGCACGATTTATATTCAAGAAATTCAGAAAACATTCTGCGCTAGGAGCGCGTATTAATTTCATTCTGAATTCATTTGGAATAATTTTATCTCCGTTATTTATTTTTGTAACAATTGCATTTTGTTGCTGGCATATTGTCGAGTTCGGCATAAGCATTTTGATAGGAATAATATTTACATCAAGCGCAGCAAGTATTTTATACACAAAACGCTGCGGAAATTCTGATGGACTGTTTGCTTATTTATACGGCGTTTTTGTATTAGTAAGCCTTTCATGGATATCTGCTTATTCTCTTGTAACGGTTCATCATTCCGGCTGGTTGACACGAGGCGACAGTTCTAAAACAGGAAAATTATCAAAAGGAAAGTACCGGGTATATTTTAATTCTGATGGAGTAAAGCCATTAAAACAATTCCCTCTCAAGAATAACAATCTTTCAACAAGTTGCTATTCAGACTGCGAATTAAAAAAAGCTTCATAAGCTACAAAGCCGTCAAGGATAAGCCTGATCATTTAAAATGCCTTCATAAACAAACAATCATGATTTACGGCTTCGCAAAAGCTTAGTATGCTGCGAAGCCGTCATTTAAGATTTCCCTATATAAGTTGTATCCTTCCTGCTGCAAAATCATCAAATATCGCTTATAAATATTTAAAAAAACATGTAAATGAGCTGACTTTTTATATCTTCCTTTATCAGGTTTATTAAAACTATTATTGTGAGCCAGTTTCAAAACGTCTCATTTTGGCCGATCTCTGCGTTGGGTGAAAATTTTAATCCTCGAAATACCCCATGTATTCCTGCGGTTAAAATTTACACCCGCCTTGACCTTGACCAAACTGAAACGTTTTGAAAGTGGCTCTTGTGTTAATTATGTCGAAGTGCTAACAAAAAATATAGTTTTATTGCTCATTATACAGTCTGTGTTATTATGGCATTTTCTGGAATAAATAATCCGTTATCTCTGGTAAATTTTTATACTCTCAATAGGATTTAACATGACCGGATACAAAAAAGCCCCGTTCTTCAAATGATTGAAGTGCGGGGCTTTTGTTTTTTTAAGGATATGCAGCGTGTCCTGAAAGCTATACTGGATAAAATACGGGATTTTGGTGGATATTGCTATTAACCTATACATTAATGTTCTGAATTACACATAGGAGCCAGTTTCAAAACGTCCCATTTTGGCCGATCTCTGCGTTGGGCGAAAATTTTAATCCTCGAAATACTCCATGTATTCCTGCGGTTAAAATTTTCACCC
>Ga0180732_1000368_pt1 | contig 40925 bp, 42 predicted proteins | sample KR11_01MetaG_FD_148674 | JGI IMG/M metagenome (GOLD analysis project Ga0180732, IMG submission 148674) | Groundwater microbial communities from the Olkiluoto Island deep subsurface site, Finland - KR11_0.1 MetaG | ecosystem: Environmental > Aquatic > Deep subsurface > Groundwater | place...
CCCCCAATAGATTATGGATTTTTGATTTAACTGATGCAGGGATTGATTACACTATTAAGATGGATAATCCATCTGTTATTGCTGAATATTAACTTCTGAAGGCTGACCACTTACGTTTTTTCTCTATGAAATTACGAAATTCAGGATGAAAACTGAAAGGATACCCCACGCTTTAGCGTTGGGGAGCACTCATTGTCTTACCTCGACTGGCACTGGACTTTTTTGATGGGCGTCTCCCATGCATATTATCAACTTTTGTTCTACAAATATAATCCTTTTTGTACGAAAATGCAATACAAAAGTTTAAATATACCTCATCTCATAGCTTGGTTCATGAAGAATCTGGCGTTTCTTGCCCGGCTGGAGCAACTCGAGTTGACAGTGTTCACGATTTCCGACGCGGCCAGAATAACTGGCGATAATGGTGCTGGACTTTACGTGTTCCTGGGCAGGCTGGCAAAGCGCGGTCTGGTGACTAGTGTGAAGAATGGCATGTACGCACTCAGGAACGCCTCGCCGAACGTCGTGGCTACTTCACTCGCGCAACCCTCGTACATATCGTTCCTCTCGGGCCTTCAACACCATGGCCGCACAACGCAAATGCCCGTAGAGATTCAGGTCGTTTCAACAGCCTCACATAGGCCGCTGGAATACGCGGGTCACAGAATACGGCTGGTCCGATTGCCGCCATATCGCGTCTTTGGGTTCAGTCGCGTGTCCGAGCCAGGCGGAACATGGTTTGTCGGCGATTTGGAGAAGGTGCTTGCGGATTCCCTGTTCCTGCCGAGGCTTTGCCCGGTCAGCGAATGCTGGCTTGCAATGAATGATAGCGTGGACGTTGCAAAACTTATGACATACGCCGAGCGAATGGACTCGAACGTTACCGTAAAGAGAGCTGGCTATTTGTTGGAAAGATTGGGATACACAGTGGTTACAAGCATAAAGACCAATTACAAGTACGACCTTCTCAATCCTCTGCTGCCGTTGAAAGGGGCCAGAAACCGGCGCTGGCACTTGATAATAAACGAGGTGTTGGAAGATGCTTGAAGATGCGGACCTAGATTGGGCGATGAAAATGCATGGCTACAACAGAGGACAAGCTGAAAAGGATTACTTGCAGCATATCGTGCTGTTGGCCCAATACGCTACAACCAAGAGCGAGCTGGTCTTCAAAGGCGGAACGTGTCTTCAGAAGGTCTATGGCTTGGACAGGTTCAGCGAAGATCTGGATTACACGGTTCAAGCCCCAACCGATATCGAAAAAATCATCGATGCCATCGAGCGAAGGTTGGTGGGGTTTGGGTATCCCGCGCGAAAACCTAAAATCGAAGAGGATCAGGCCGGAATCAAGGTCCGGCTGAAAATTCAGGGTCCCTTCTATAAGGGCACAGACCTCAGCCTATGCTCCCTGCGCCTGGAGATGAGCAAGAGGGAACAGGTGCTATTGCCAACTGAAGTCAAGCGCGTGATGCCACCCTACGAAAATCTACCGCCATACACCGTGCTAGCCATGAGTCGAGAGGAGATTGCTGCGGAAAAGGTCAGGGCGATACTGACAAGAGACAAAGCAAGGGACCTATTCGATATGTTCCACCTTATTGAGAAAGGCGTTCGCGCTGATCCAAAAACTATCGACAAAAAGTTGGAATACTATTCCCTGAGATACAGTCAACAAGATTTTGAGATAAGTGTTGCCGCGAAGAGGAAAATTTGGAAAGCCGAACTTGGCCCGCTCGTCAGGAATCTGCCAAATTTCGTAGATGTTGAGGAAATCGTCAACGCGGCTTTAAGGAAGGCAGTACCTTCTTAAAAACTGTTTAAACGCTTTTGAAAACAGAATTTAACCAAGTTCCACCGAAAACCTTTAACTTCACAATCCCATTCCCTGTGACCCAGGGGGCATGTTAATGTTTGACCCAGAGATTGAAATGTTGAGCAAGGAAAAACTCCAGGAACTGCAGCTTGAACGCCTGAAAAAGATGGTTAAGTACGCTTACAACAACGTGCCCATGTACAGAAAGAGGATGGACGACGCGGGCGTAAACCCCACAAAGGTTGCCAACCTGGATGATTTTGCAAAAATTTCATTCACCAAGAAGGACGACCTCCGGGACCATTATCCCTACGGCATCAGGGCGGTTCCGCTGGTGCAGATAAACAGACTCCACGCTTCGTCCGGCACCACCGGGAAGCCGACGGTCGTTTCCTACACCGAGAACGACCTCAGGACCTGGGGCCGGTTGATGGCCAGAACCTATGCCGCCGCCGGAGTCACAAGAGAAGATATTGTCCAGAACGCCTACGGTTACGGACTGTTCACCGGCGGGCTGGGATTCCATTACGGAGCGGAAATACTCGGATGCACAGTTATTCCGACGGCAACCGGCAACACGAAGCGCCAGCTCATGATGGCGAAGGACATGGGTTCCACGGTCCTGGCAGCAACTCCGTCATACGCAATGTACCTGGCCGAGGCAGCACCCAAGGAAGGGTATGACCTCCAGAAGGATTTCAAGTTCAAGATAGGCATGTTCGGCGCCGAGCCGTGGTCGGAAGAGGCCCGCCAGAGAATTCAGAACGCCCTCGGCCTGCGCGCCCACGATGTTTACGGCATGAGCGAGCTTTACGGGCCGGGCGTCGCGGTGGAGTGCATTCATCAGAACGGCCTGCACATCTGGGGCGACGAGTTCCTGGTGGAGGTAATCGACCCCGACACCGGCGAAGTGCTTCCCGAGGGCTCCTACGGAGAAATGGTCTTCACCATGCTCACCAGGGAGGCAATGCCGCTGCTCAGATACCGCACCAGAGATCTGGCCACGGTAACCTGGGAAGAATGCGAGTGCGACCGGTTCCATCCAAGAATCATGAGAATAAAGGGGAGAAGCGACGACATGCTCATCATCGGCGGTGTCAACGTCTTCCCGAGCCAGGTCGAGACGGTTCTCATGGGCATGGAGGGCGTCGGCGACCAGTACCAGATCATAATTGACAGGGATATTCTCGACAAACTTCAGGTCAAGGTGGAAGTCGATGAGAAATTCTTCAAATCGCCGGACTACAACGCCGCAAAATTCGCCAAGAAGCTTGTTGATGAGATGACCGCGGTCATGACCATCAGGGCCAACGTGGAACTCATGGCACCCGGAACCCTGCCGAGGACCGAGGGAAAGGCCAAGCGGGTCATTGACCTGAGGAAGGAGTGAGCCCATGAAGATAGAGGATATAATGACCAGGAAGGTCATAACGCTTAACTCCAGCCAGACCGTCGCCGAGGCAGTGGACAAGCTCGCGGAAAACGGCATATCCGGCGCACCCGTGGTGGACGACGATGGCCAGGTGGTGGGCATACTCACGGAAAGCGACATACTGGATGCAATAAAGACCAGAAGCAAGCGCGTCGAGATGGTCTACCCGTCGCTATCCTCACTGAGCGTTGCATTTGTGAAGAAGGATGACCTCAAGGAAACGCTGGAAGCCTTCGCAGAAATTGCCGAAACGCCCATATCCGATATCATGCAGAACGATGTTATCTACGCGGATAAGAACACGGACTTAACCGCAGTCGTCGAGAAAATGAACAGCACCGGCATCAACCGGGTGCCGATAATGGACTCGGGGAAACTGGTAGGCATCGTCTCCAGGGCGGATATTATCAAGGGGCTGGCAAAGGTCAAGATTGTCAACGGCGATTAATCTATTATCCAGAATACACACGTTGGATGCGATTATAAACATTCAACAGCGTAGCATCCGACAATGGCCCGGAAACATTTTATTGCTAAATCCAGGGCCATACTGCTCGCAGCATTCTGCAAACAATAGGTGAATGCGGAAACTAAATCTAATCAAGTTGAAGCGTTCGCCATGATGAATTAATTCAGAAAATAAACAGAATCACCCGTGTGAGGAATTTCCGCAAAATTTCCCAATCAATTAAAATAAATTTTGCGGGATTATATATACCTAAATACATATACAAGTCTGGAGAGATTTATGACCGATACAAATACAGATATACTAGAAGAACTGAAAGCGATACGCGAACTCCTGACGCCGAAACCCGCGCCCGAAGCGCGCACTGGATTCGTCGGTGAATTTCTGGACTTCGTGGGAAAGTACAAGATACTGGGATTGGCAGTCGCGTTCGTCCTGGGCATGTACCTGGGCGAGGTCGTGAAAGGACTTGTCACAGGGCTGCTGATGCCGCTGATAAATATTATACTGGACCCGATGATGGGCGGTACTTCGGTGGGTTCGTTCGACCCATTCAAACCCGGACTTTTTGTCACGGCATTCATAACCTTCATCATCGTATGCGTGGTAATATTCATCGTGATGAAGCTGGCCAAGAAGTGGAACATCGAATGAGCAATGTAATGTATGGCACCGAAAACGTGCCATACTCCTTTTCCCCATTTTCTTCGGAAACCTTTTATTACAGCGATTCAGTATGCTGGGGCATGAGTCAATCTTCCGCCGAGGTAATCGCCCGCGGTGCCGAGGCCGTCCTCACCAGGGGAACCTGGCACTCCAGACCGGTCGTTGTCAAGGATAGAATTCCAAAAACATACCGCAAGCCCGAACTGGATACCCGGCTGAGGGAAGCGCGTACCAGGTCGGAATCACAGCTCATGGCCCATGCCAGGAGGGCCGGTGTCAGAACGCCGCTGATTTATGACATTGACATGGGGAAATGCATAATTGTAATGGAATTCATCGAAGGGATAATCGCCAAGATGGTACTTCAGGAACTGCCCAACCGCAAGGAACTGGCAATGGCCATCGGCCGGCAGGTGGGAAAGCTCCATCGGGCGGATATCGTTCATGGCGATCTGACCACATCCAACATCATCTTTCAGGGACAGGAGCCCTGCTTCATCGACTTCGGCCTGGGGGAGAGGAGCCAGGAGATGGAGAAAAAGGGCGTGGACATGCACCTGCTGAAGGAGGCGCTCTCCAGCGCGCACTCGGAACACAGCGAACTCTACCATGCGGTGGCATGCGGGTATGTGGATACGTACCCCGAAGGAGAGAGAGTGCTGGCCCTGGTTGAGGAAATCGAGGGCAGAGGGAGATACACATGAGGATACTCTTTGGGACCGGCAATCCGGGCAAGCTGAGGGAAGTCCAGGCACTCTTCGGCGCGCTGGACCATGAGGTCGAGCAACTGAAGGACGAATATCCCGAGATACAGGCCGATACACTGGAAGAAGTCGTCATCGCCGGACTGGAATGGCTCTGGAACAGGCATAACGTCCCGATAATCATTGACGATTCCGGGCTGTTCATAGAGACCCTGAAGGGATTTCCGGGCGTGTACTCGGCCTACGTGTTCAAGACCCTCGGATGCCGGGGCGTGCTGAAGCTCCTGGAAGGCGATGAAAACAGAACCGCAGAATTCCGGTGCTGTGCCGGTTATGTGGATGCCAATGGCAAGATTATCACCAGGTCAGGAACTTCCCCGGGCCGCATCATTCATGAGATGCGCGGGACCGGCGGGTTCGGTTATGACCCCATATTCGTCCCGGATGGCATGGAAAAAACCTTTGCCGAGCTGGAACTGGACATCAAGAACCGAATATCGCACAGGGGCATGGCCTTTGCCATGCTGGCAAAGGCCATGAAGGAGTGAGTGCTTGGACAAGAAGTATCTCTGGAAACGGCTGGGGCAGTTCTTCGCACCTATCATTGCTAGCGTGATATTTCTGTTGGTGTTCAGCGCCATTCTTCCCAACGAGCTGAACACGATTTTCGGATTGCTGCTCATCAGTTATTTCATATCGCCGTTCGGGAGAGAGGTTCTCATTCCGATAACTGTTATAGCACTGCTGGAATTGCACGGAACGGTTCACATGGCCTCGGATATTGCACTGATTGTCACCTGCATCGTTTTCGTGGATGCAATGTGCTCCATTTTCCTTCTGTGGAACCTGGACCTGCTGAAACACATACCCAAAGTCGGAAAGTGGATAGATGGTATGGAGAAATTTGGCCGCAAGAAGCTGAAAAAGAGCCGCAGAAGGCGTATGAGCATATTTGTGGCCCTGGCAGCCTACGTTGCGCTGCCGTTCCAGGGAAGCAACGGCATAGCATCCACCATTATTGGTATGCTCTCTGGCATGAAAAATATGCGCGTATGGCTGGCTGTCTGGGTCGGCTCCATCGCGGGTTCCCTGAGCGTTGCAATTATTGCATTCACAGTAGGCCAGCAATTCTTCATAGAGATGTTCGACAATGCGGCCTGGAAGGCAATAAGCGTAATGCTCGTAATCGGTATATTCCTGTTCCTCATCGGGAACTACTGGTCGTATCGAAAACGTAAAGCTGCGGCCATGGCCTGATTACGGTGGTGGTGGGAACTGGATAGGTGCCTGGCACATGGGACAATTTGCCCCGCCGAACGCGCACTGGCTATGATACGTAGCCTGACAGTTTTGGCAGGTATACCAATATTCGAATATATCCATTCCGCAGATTTTGCAGACCGGCAACGGTTCGGTTTTCTCTGAATGGGCCGATGCCAGGAATCCTAGGGTGATGGCGCCGAACACTATTACCATGCCGACCCAATTCAGGGGATCAAGCCAGATGGGCTGTTCCAAATTTATTCCGGTAACGTCGATGGAATGCAGGTTATCGGATTCGGGAAATGTGGAATTCCAATAATCAGCAGATTGCCAGGTCGGCACCTGTCCCACGGCCAGCCCGCCCATGTAGAACGAGCCCAGCGGGTCGGCCATCATCCAGTAACCGACCTCATCCCGGAATGCATGGACAGGAACCGGCGTTGAATAATATGCGCGGATGTCGGCAGTGGCATTGTCCAGGTCGCTTTCCGTGTTGCCGACGTAGACGGCCGTAAAAGCGTGATCCCTGGTGAGGTAAATTCTGGATGCTCCGCCCACATGCTCCACCATGGCGGAGAACAGCATGGCATAATCCTCGCAATCACCGGTCATGGACGCCAGCGTTTCATCCGGCGAGTACCACACATCCCCGCCGCCCGGGTCCTCGGTGTAGTTTATTTCGGCCACAAGCCAGTCGAATATTTCGCACACGTTTCCCAGATTGTAATCGCCAGTTGTCATGACGTTTCCGGTTGCCATTGCCACCGCCTCTGAAGAGAAATCCACCAGGTCGTTGACCCTGACATAGTAAAGCCTGGTATTGTATTTGACCGAGTTACTTTCCGAATCAGCCAGTTCATGAACCTCGATACTCTGCTCGCTGAAAGAGATCCAATCATCTCCCCCCCCGGTCATCCGGTACCATTGGTTGTTGCGATACTGGAGGAGCCGCATGCTGAGCTGGTAATCCCACATCCCGGAACCCGGCGGCCCATCGACTGCGAGCGCTTTCAGCTCGTAGGTTTCCTTGGCGGATATCCTGGTGTTCAGGGTGATGTTGGAACCCATGTCCAGACTGACCCAATCGAATGCCAGCGTTTCCAGGAATATGGCCCTGGTGTCATTGTTCGTTATCTCTATCCTGATTGAACCGCCGTAATCCTCGAATATCTGGCCGATGAGGATGCGCACCAGTATGTCCGGTCTGGCGGTGGTGTCGCCGGCAATGTTGGTGGGGGCCGTTGGAATGGCGGATGGGATAAAGTTCTCTGGCGTCTGAAGTTCGGAATCCGAAAATGCGACTGTTTCGGGTTGGGCCAGTATGGAATAGGCCGCCATGATTATGGAAAGTACCATCAAGACGGAAAATAGCGCGGCCATTCTCGTGCGGGGCATGGGATGGACAAAGATAAAGTTGCAAATAATATTATTGGCTGAAATTTCGGATAAGATATTTATAGCACATCTGCGGTAGATGGCATGAGGCGGCATAGGCCCGGCAAATAAATCTGGGCCATGATTCCGGTGACTGATACCGGGGGTGATTGTCTGTCTACGGTACAAGAAGATGGCAGCAACAACGGGAAAAACACTGTTAATGTGCAACAGGACCAGCGCCAGCAATGTCAAATAATTCGGGAAGTAAAAGAATCGGATTTCGAGAGCATCATGGAAATAGAGAATACCTGCTTTCCGGGAGAACTGGCCTATTCCAGGCCGCAAATGAGATTCCTTCTTTTCAAGGCCAAGAGCGTCACACTGGTGGAGGAGTCCGGTAGGCAGATCACAGGGTATGTGACGGCACTCTTCAGGAAGAATTCGGACATTGCCGGCATCGAGACCATCGGCGTTGCGCCTTCGTCCCGGGGAAAGGGAACTGGGAAACGCCTTCTCAGGGCCGTCGAGGATAGCATGGTACACAGAGGCACAAGGCTGGCCAGGCTGGAGGTATCGGCCGGGAACAGCGAGGCAATAGCCATGTACCGAAAGGCCGGTTACGAGGTCACGGAAACGATTCCCGATTATTACATTTACAACCACAACGGCACTAAAAACGCTTTCAGGATGGTGAAAGCGATCAACCGCCAGTAAGAGTTCGGTCTTCTGAAATTTTAGATTGTAGATTTTAGATTTTAGATTTGTGCTGGCAGAATGCCCAACCGTATTTTAGATTTTAGATTTTAGATTTTAGATTTTAGATTTGTGTTGATAATATGCAACGCCGTCAATCCGTCGTAAATCTAAAATCTACAATCCCTAAATCGAAAATCGTTATCGTTTCACCAAACACTTTCAACCGCCAGATAGATTAAAATAGACATCCACTTATTGGTTGGTTCATGCGCATAGTCAGTGCCAGGGCCATACCAGTCGAGATAAGGCTCACCGAGCCGTTCGCCATTGCCAGCGAGACAGTCGACCGCGTGGACAATGTATTTTTCAGACTGGAAACAGATAACGGAATAATCGGATGGAGTTGCGGTGCACCTGATACGGTAACATCGGACACTGCCGAGCAATCCATGCATATTTTCAATTCGGTCATCAAGGGCATGCTGGAGGGTTCCGACCCCACGAGAATCCACCTGCTTAACGAGCTCATTGACGGAAAGGTCCATGGAAATACCTCCACCAAGGCCGGGGTGAACATGGCGCTCTACGACATACTGGGAAAATCCGCCGGAATGCCGCTTTACAGATTGCTGGGCGGTTACAGGGACAGGATTGAAACTTCCGTCACTGTCGGCATAAATCCAACCGACGTCATGGTGCAGAAATCCCGGGAATGGGTCTCCAAGGGGTTCAATTGCCTCAAGCTGAAATGCGGCATCAACCCGGACGAGGACATTGATACGGTTCTGGCAGTGAGAGCCGCAGTGGGTCCGGACGTCAAGATAAGGCTGGATGCCAACGAGGGCTACAGCATAGACGATTCCATTCGCATAGTGCATATTCTGGAGGAGCAGGGCGCGGACATGGAGTTCCTGGAACAGCCCACCAAGGCGGCATACCTCTACGCACTGAAGGAGGTCACCGGCAAGTGCAACGTGCCCATTGTGGCCGATGAAACAGCACTCACCATGAGGGACAGCCTGAAGCTCATCCGGATGGAAGTTGCGGACGTCGTCAATATCAAGCTGATGAAGACCGGCGGCATCACCAATGCCATGAAAGTGAACACATTTGCGGAGATTGCCGCTATCCCGGTCATGGTAGGGTGCATGAACGAGTCAATGGGCGCCATGGCCGGCGGGGTGCACTTCGCCTGCGCCTTCGCCAATGTGAAATACGCGGATTTGGATTCCACACTGGACATAGCAAAGGATTATGTGAAGGGCGGTGCCAGGTTCGAGAACGGATTCGTAATACCCTCGGAAGAACCGGGTCTGGGCATAGAGGTAGATGTGGAATGAAGCTTTTGAAATCCATCCTGGACGGCGTGCCGAATTACACGAGATTCCTGCAAGTGAGAGAGATAGACCGGGTAGTAAGGGACATTGCCGAATTGCCCGGAGTAGAGGCAAGGGTAATCGGAAAGACCATGTTCGGCGAGCCCATAACCACCCTGGAGATAGGCCACGGCCCAAGAACGGCCGTGATGATTGGAGTGCCGCACAGCGATGAGCCACTGGGAAGTCTTGGAAGCATTTACTTCGCAAGATGGCTGGCCACCCATCCGGAACATGAGTATCTCGGTTGGCGCTGGGTCATAATCCCAGTTCTGGAAAGGGACGGGATGAAGCTCAACGAGGGCTGGTTCAATAACCATTCAACCTACTCGGCAATGGTCAAATCCTACTTCAGGGCGCCCACCGAGGACCAGTACGAGTGGACGTTCCCGATCAAATATCTGGATTACCAGTGGAGTAAATCGAGGCCGGAAACACTGGCAATTACCAAAGTCCTGGAGAAGGAAAGGCCGGAACTGCTCTTCGGGATGCACCACTGCGGTTTCCACGATGCATATTACTACCTCAGCGAGGACCTTCCGGTTGTCTATCCAGAACTGAGAAAACTCTCCAAGGAACTGAGAATCCCGCTATCCGACAAATCACCGGACGTTCCGTTTGGCCAGGCATTCGAACCCGGCTTCTACAAGATGTACGGGCTCAGGGATTACATAGACCATTACAGGAAATCCACACCGGATTACCTCACCACGCTGGAGAGGGGGGCATGCAGCGATGAGTGGTACCAGAAGGAAATAGGCGGTTTCAGCTTCAACTGTGAGGTTCCCATGTACAGATCCCAGAGCTTCCAGGACCCCACACTGTCCAAGCAATCCTTCAAGGCCGTGGTGAATGCAAGGTTCATCCGCAGCAAAAACATGGTGAAGCAGGCGGCAAAGTTCTTCGACATACTGAAACCGCACTCCAAACTTGCGGACCCGGTGCTCTACGAATCGGCAAAGAAACACCTGTCCAATGCGAAACTCTCGCTCAAGCAGGAAGAGAAAGACGCAGCCGCGGCTGAGGAAAGGCCCGCAACGAATGCTGAAGTCTTCGAGAACGGCATAATGGAGGACCTCTTCGACCTGTTCTTCCTTGGGCAGGTGTGGAGAGTCGCGGAAAGCATCTGCATGGCCGGCGGACCCATCGAGATCTGCAATGCCATGGACATGGTCGACATAGACATCAAATCTCGGGAGAAAAGCATCAGGGAGACCGGCAGGTTCTACAGGATACCCATAAGGTCCGCGGTGAAGCTGCAGCTCGGCAGCCTTGTTATCATTGCCGAGGCGCTGAAGAATCGGGTATGAGCATTATAGCAGCGATTAGGATATAGCCGACAGGCTGGGCAAAACACTTTAAAAACTGCAATGTTGCACAATTAATATTACTTTCAACAACCCCCCCTAAGTTATTTAATAAGCGGTGTGATATATGTTAAGGTGAACGGACTTGCCTAAAACACACCCTCTTGCGGAAGTATTCGGATTCCCGATAGAAAATACTAGCCAGAAAGCTCAAAGATATCGTAGATTGAAATTATGCCCCTATAACAACAAAGTTCCTTCATGCACCAAAGATAAAGCTCAGGCACCATTGGGTGTATGTTCGGTATTTGAAAATGAGGCTTTGGCAATTACATGCCCGATACGATTTAGAGAAGAATGGCATGTTGCTGAAGATGCGGCATCATTTTTCTTTCCAGAGGGGACTAAATGGACTTCACTAACTGAAATCCGTTTAAATGATAGAAATGGAAAAAGTGCAGGCAACATTGATTTAGTCCTAGTTTCATACGATAATAATGATAAAATTATCGATTTCGGTGCATTAGAAATTCAAGCGGTGTATATATCAGGCAACGTTAGACGACCGTTTGAGCATTATATGGATGATTATGCAAATATAACAGATTTCGATTGGACTCAAGAGGTAAATTATCCAAGACCAGATTATTTATCTTCATCCAGAAAACGGCTATTGCCTCAACTCATCTATAAGGGCGGAATTTTAAATAACTGGCGTAAAAAGACCGCAGTAGCATTGCACGAAGGATTTTATGATACACTTCCACAATTGCCTGCAGTTCCAATGAATGAAGCCGATATCGCATGGTTAATATATTCTCTCGATTTTGATAGCGCAAATTCTATTTATAAATTAAAGAAAAAGAGGGTAGTATTTACAAGGTTTACTGACGCTTTAGCCAGAGTATCCAATCCCGAACCTGGTGAGATTTGTGATTTCATTGAGATATTACAAACTAAATTGGATCAAAAATTAGATGAATTAACACCACCAGATGCACCTACCCTACAGGACATTGTAAATCCAAATGGAGGTTAAAATTGGAACAAACATGTTTATACCCAACTGAAAGTCATTCAGATATGCCCATTGTCAATGTCGCATCAGTAAAAAAATTAAGTCCATTTAGATACCCAGGGGGTAAAACGTGGTTAGTACCAACAGTCAGAAAATGGTTAAAAACATTGAATCCGAAGCCAGAACTATTTATAGAACCGTTCTTGGGTGGGGGTATTATCAGTCTTACAGTTGCGAATGAAAATCTAGCAAAACACATAATTATGAGCGAACTGGATGATGAAGTGGCCTCTGTATGGTCTGTTCTACTTTATGGAAATGTAGACCAACTGGTTCAATCGATTTTAAGCTTTAACATGACTGTCGAAAATGTGAAAGAAAGATTTAGCCTTTCACCGACTACACCCGAAGAAAAAGCATTTCAAACTATATTAAAAAATCGAGTATACCATGGGGGAATAATGGCTAATGGTTCCGGACTGATTAAAAATGGAGAAAATGGTAAAGGTATAAAATCACGTTGGTATCCAAAAACAATCATTAAACGTATGCGAAAAATATCCTCACTTAGTTTTAAATTAGAATTCATTGAGGGAGATGGTTTCAATCTAATTGATAGATATCTAGATAATGAAAATTCGGTTTTCTTTGTTGATCCACCTTATACAGCATCAACGAAAAATGCTGGAAGGCGCCTATATCGTCATTATCAAATAGAACATGAAAAGTTGTTTCAATTATTTTCTAATCGAGCATATCCATTCATGATGACCTATGATGATTCGATAGAGATTCGAAATTTATGTGATAAATATTCAATGAATTATCAATTCATCCCAATGAAAAACACACACAATTTAAAACAACAGGAGTTAATAATAAGCAATGACCTTCGTTGGTTTCCATAACATTAACAACCGTCCCGAGCAGGTAGGAGACGACCAGCCGAGTAATGATGATTGCGAGTTAGCCGAGTCACAGGCTCGGCGTAAACTACCAGCCCCTAAAGTGGCTGGCGTTTGTTGCCAGGGCTGGTAGTTTACTGCGGTTGTTGATTAATCGTCCTGGCCCCCTCGCCCTCACAGGCGGGGCATGTTTCTCACTATATGTTTATCCCATATCACATCAATCTAAACATTCATATATGAACCCACAATTCCGCAACCATGGGTTTCATCTCGGAAAAAATGAACGAGGCCAGGGGCAGGCCGGTGATGATGGGTGCGAGCTTTCTCACGGCCATATTCAACACTGTGGCGCTCCTGCTCATTGCCAGAAAGACCAACCCCGAGATTCTGGGCACACTGGGATTCCTGCTGGCGTTCATGGGACTTTTTCTATTCGTCGGCGACCTGGGGAACGGGCTTGCCTTCGAGAGGCTGCTGGCCAGGGGTTTCAAATTCCAGGATTGCTTCAAAGCGTTCATCATGGCAAAGGTCAAACTGACAGTTGCCATGGGCGTTATCTCCGGCGCGATGATTGCCGTTTATTTTTACCTTCTGGCACCGGACGGGTACACCGCAGTGAGCCCCGTGTCAATGGCCCTTATTCTCGGCTACTTCATCATGGTCAATCTTGCCGCAATATGGGTGGTGGCAATGAAACTGAAAAAGAAGCGAACTGCACCCAATGAACTCATCGAGAGCCTGGTGAAGGCCATGCTGGTTGCCTGCATGTTCTGGTTCCTGGCGCCGGTGGGAGACCAGGAGCTGGTATTCAGGATATCTTTTATTTACCTGATAGCCGCAACCCTCGGAATGATGCTGGTGCGCAACAATGCCCGCAGGCTGAAGACCGGGGAGAATGACGAGGAGATTGAACTCGAATTTCAGGAAACGGCTTCCAAATTCATCCCTTTCATAGCCTTTACCGCGCTGATTTTCAACTTGGACAAGGTGGCGCTCTGGCTTGCATCTGACTTTCACACACTGGGACTGTACTTCGGAGCCCAGAGGATTACAGTTTTCATTGCCGCGGCCGCGATTTCCATAGAACTTCTGATGGGTGAGGCACTTTCCAGATACATCCGCCAGAACAGGACCGCAGAGATTTCCGCCACCCTGCGCATGACCGAACGTTACGCGTCACTGGTGGCGCTTCCGGTGACCGCGTTCTACGTGGTATTTTCCCATTCACTGCTCCAGGCATTCCTGGGAGATAACTTCGCAGGGGCCGGGATGGCGGTATCCCTCCTTGCCGGGGCCGGCCTGTTTACAGCCCTTGCTTCGCCGCACATATCATATATGCTGAGAGCGGACAAATTCCGCGAGCTGGCAATCATCAGCGGCCTGGGCTTTGCTGTGTTCATCGGGGTTCTGGCACTGCTGCTTTCCAATCTGATTCTACCGGGCGCGGACATTCACGGGATGAACGGTACAGCCCTTGCGATGCTGGCATCGTCCGCCGCCATATTTGTTTCCGCAAGATTGATTGTCTGGAAGATGCTGGACTGCAAGCCGCATTCACGGATACTCGTTCACTTCCTGTGCGCCGGCGTGATGATGGCTGTGATGCAGTTCGCCATATGGTATTTCAGCATAGAACTGAGCTTCGTCTGGCTGATATCAATGGCAGCACTGGGATTCTTCGTTTACGTGCTGTGCCTGTATCTCACTGGCGAGATGGTTAGAAGGGACTTCCACGAATTCAAAAAACTGACCAAGCCGGAAGAATGAATCGGTTGAATCGGTACGTAAGTGTTCAGTGAAATGAAGGTGTAACGATTGTAGATTTTAGATTTTCGATTTTAGATTTACGACGGATTGACTGGCCGAAGTGATTAGTGAAAAGTGACGTTGGGAGGTAAATGGTGAAAGAATTGGTTCTCAAGGACAAAATAACTCAGTTTTTCATTTTTCACTTATCACTATTCACTAAAAATTACAATTTAGCGGGCAAACTTCAGAAGACTGAACTCTTACATCGGTACAATGGCTTGAGATTTACCGGGACACAATCATTTACCGGGATTCTTCTTCCTGTAATCCTCGATTGCAGCCCTGAGGGCGTCCGCGGATAAATTGGAACAGTGCATCTTGATAGGGGGAAGTCCGTCAAGTTCCTCTGCCACATCGTCCCTCGTGAGCTTCAGGGCCTCATCTATGGTCTTGCCCTTTGCCAGCTCGGTGATCATGCTGCTGGTGGCGATTGCCGCGCCGCAGCCGAATGTCTGGAACATCACATTGGTTATTATGCCGTTCTCGACCTTGATGTATATCTTCATCAGATCGCCGCAGGTGGGGTTTCCCACTTCACCCACGCCGTCCGCGTCCTTCATCTCACCCACGTTCCGGGGGTTCATGAAATGGTCCATTACCTTTTCGCTGTACATTACTTTCCGCCTCCGTGGCCCAGGGGTGACATTGCCCTGAGCTTTTTAACCACTTTAGGCACGGCCTCGAGGACCGTGTCAATTTCCTCATCCGTGTTGCCTTTTCCAAGGGTGAGCCTCAGCGACCCGTGGGCCTGTTCAGGGGTTAGCCCGATAGCCAACAGCACATGGGATGCTTTGAGTGATTTGGACGAGCAAGCCGAGCCAGTGGACGCGACTATACCCATCATGTCCAGGTTCAGCAGGAGCGCCTCCCCTTCGATATATGAGAAACGGAAATGCGCGTTGTGAGGTAATCGTTTCTCGGGATGGCCGTTGAGGTAGGAATCCTCCAGCTCCGAAAGAATGCACTTGACAAGGCGGTCCCGCATGGCCTTCACCCTGGGGATTTCCGTGGTCAGTCCGATTTCTCCGATTTCCATTGCCTTGCCCAGGCCGATGACGCCGGCGACGTTCTCCGTCCCGGAGCGCAGGTTCTTCTCATGCCCTCCGCCGTGCTGGACAGCCGCAAGTCTCAGCCCTTTTCTGGCGTAAAGAGCGCCTATGCCCTTCGGCCCGTAAATCTTGTGACCCGAGAGAGATAATAAATCAACACCCAGGTCTTTCACATCGATTGGAATCTTGGCCACTGCCTGGACCGCATCGGTGTGCACCAACACATCGTGTTTGTGAGCCAGTTTAACGATATCCCTCATGTCCTGGATTGTACCTATCTCGTTGTTTCCATAGACAAGTGAAAGCAGGAAAGTATCGTCACGTATCTCATTTTCAAGGGTCTCCAACTCAACCTGGCCGTACTTGTTCACCGGAAGAAAACTGATGTCAAAACCGTTCTCCCCGAGATAATCAACAGTGTGCGTTACCGCGTGATGTTCGATTGTGGTAGTGATAATGTGGCCGCCCTTCTCCTTCCTCCCCAGGGCTATGCCCTTTATCCCGAGGTTATCGGACTCGGTCCCGCCGGATGTGAAAGTAATCTCGCCAGCATCGGCATTCAGGGCCTTGGCGACCTGCACCCTGGCCTGGTCCAACGAGGCACGAACTTCCCTGCCCTCGGTGTAGATGGACGAGGGATTGGCGAACTTCTCGGTCAGGAACGGCATCATGGCCTCCAGAACCCTTGGGTCGATGGGGGTGGTGCCCGAATGATCCATGTATATTCTCTTCATATTATTACTTCCATCAACTGATATTATGAGATGGGATAAAAGGATATTGCCTGAAACGTAAGTATTCAGTGAAATGAAGCAATAACGATTGTAGATTTTAGATTTTCGATTGTAGATTTACGGACTTATTGACTGGCCGAAGTGATTAGTGAAAAGTGTAAAGTGAATAGTGAAAAGTGACGTTTGGAGGTAAATGATGAAAGAATCGACTCTCAAGGACAAAAATACTCAGTTATTCATTTTTCACTTATCACTATTCACTAAAAACTACAATTTAACGAGCAAACTTCAGAATACTGAACTCTTACCCTGAAACATTAATATCTGTTCGAGGTATTTACCTCCGTTACAATGACCGAAATCCTGTACATGCCTGACATAGAGGCAAATTACATCCGTGAATGGGACGCCGTTGTGGTGGCGAAGGGCGATGATTTTGTGGAACTGGACAGAACAGCGTTCTACCCGGAGGGCGGCGGCCAACCGACGGATACGGGATGGCTGGAATGGGCCGGCGGCAGGGCACGGGTGAAGATGGTCGCCAAGAAGGGCAGCTACAAGCATTTCATCGAGGGCCAGCTTCCCGAGGGAAAGGTTCATGCCGTCCTTGACTGGGACCGGCGTTACGACCACATGAGAATGCACACTGCCCAGCACATCGTTTCGGGGGTGGTTTACGATGCCTTCGGCGCAAGAACGGTCGGCAACCAGCTCTACCATGACAGGGCCAGGGTGGATTTCCACCCGATAAAGTTCACGGACGAGCAATTGGCGGCCATTGAGAAACAGGCCAACGAGATTATAGCCAGGCAAATCGACGTCCGCATCACCCAGGAACAACGGGCGGAACTGGAGAAACGCGTGAACGAGGAGAGGTGCAACCTGGATTTGATACCTAAATCCGTGAGCAATCTGCGGGTGATAGAAGTGGCCGGGTTCGACGTCTGCCCATGCGCCGGAACACACGTACGTAACACCCGGGAACTTGGCAAGGTGCATATACAGGGCTGCGAGAGCAAAGGGAAGGATCGGTGCAGATTAACTTACGAATTGGTGTGAAAATTAACGCTGCTCTCTACCTATCATCTTCTCCCTCCTCAGCAGCCTGTAGGAATACCTCATGTAGTGGCCGTGATGGCTCAGTTTCTTGTTCCTGCATGAATGACCCCCGCAAGCGCAATCATCCTTGGTCTTGAACCTGCGGCAGTATTCCCTACCGTACCAGTCTATGAGCTTGAGGGATTCATCTCCGTGCCTGCTCCATGCCTTGCTGTCGCAAGTATAACTCCTCTTAGATCTTCTAGCCAATGTATTTCACGTAAACTACCAGCCCCTAAAGTGGCTGGCGTTTGTTGCCAGGGCTGGAAGTTTACCCAGGGGGCCATGCACCTGATTATCAAAGCCCACAAGATTTGATTTTCGATTAACATAATATGTACGGTGCATGGCGGCCTACCTTTTGCTTATATTCGTGTAAATAGTCAATTCATCTCTGGCTTAAAAACCAGAGGGTTCTTGACCTTTATCACTAAAGGCGCGGACTCACTCCGCCCGCCTATCATGCAAGACATCTTTCTTCACCTTCCGTTACTTTGCTACATTTCCTGTTGTTATTCACTCAGTCCAGCGGTTCAGGCACACCCCTGCGGCGCCTGGCCTTCGCCCTGCGCAGCAGCCTGTATGTGTATCTCATGTAGTATCCATGGTGGCGGAACTGCTTGTTTCCTATCGGGTTGCGACACCAGGAACAGCTGCACCTGTCCGGGCACCCGAACCGTCTTTCCAGCTCGCCAGCATACCAGTCCATTATTCTCTGAGAATCATCCTCGGACCCGCTCAGTTTCCTGCTAACGTACTTTCTTCTCGGCCTTTTGCCTGCCAATATTTTTCACCTGAGGGCGCGGACAATGTCCGCAATGCCCTAGCTGCGGGTCATGGAAATGTTATTAGTTTTTCTTTATATAAAAATGTGTTGGTCGTTCAACCCTGCCCGAAGGCGCATCTCAGTTCGAACAGCGCGTGTGAAATTCTATCAATAACCTTGCGCAGGTTTTTCGAATTGTCGAAATCCGGTACTGGCTGCCCCTTCATCTGGCTTGCGAATTCCGTGATGTTGGGTATGGCCCTGGTAACTTCATCCACAATCGTAACGCTGGCCGCCCTGGCGCTCCTGGACAGCGGGTTCAGGTCCACGATTATGGTGGTCTTGCCCATCTTCCCGAGGGCCAGTGCCCGGTCCCCGTCCTCCAGGGGAACAAGTACAACGTCCGCCGAGAATATTCCCTCGTTGGTGCAGAGGCCCCTGGCGTGTTCCAGTCCGGGTATGTGGGCGTCCGGCTCCAGGCCGAGAACGTTCTCCGCGCCGTGGTCCTCCAGGTGCTTCACCAGTTTCTTCATTCTCTCGTCCGTGCGGTAGAACAGATTCACTTCCAGCTTCGCGGGAATAATTCTTGCCAGCTCAACCAGGGCCTCGGGACACAGGGCGGCAACATTGCCATTCACCGATATGACCGGATTATTTGCATTCAGAAGGAGGCTGGCTGCAACCATCTCCGCTTCCTCGGCCTCCGGGATGGTACATTCACCCAGGAGATAATCGAACGCCTCCCCGCGGCCGTGAGCGATCATGCCAGCCTCCGCCACCATGCCGGATTTGTAGGCCTCGATGAGCTTGTCGCGCTTCATCAGGCTCTCGTATCTCGGGTGGGATTTCGGTACGGTCATGGAATACGGAATACCTCTCTTGGGTATAGATTTTTCTGAGCTACGCCATGCCAAATTCTTAATATTACTATGTATTTGCGAGAGGCGATGGAATACACATTGGATGATGGCGCCCTCGTGGCAGTCACCAAATGCATGAAAGTGAACTCGAAAGACAGCGTACTCATTGTCGCCGATAACCCAAGCAAGGACATCGGAATGGCTATCAGACAGAGATCCCTGGAGGTAACCGATAAAGTAAGATTCTTCAACCTGGACCTGCCAGCCTACGGCGGACGTCCGCTCAAGTTCATGCCAGAATCCCTTACAGAAGCAATAAAGAAGGCAACGGTCACGTTCTTCGTGGCCGGACCGGCAGAGGGCGAATTGGAGACCCTGAGGGGGCCTTTCCTGAAACTGTGCGCCCAGAAGGCCAGACACGCCCACATGGTCGGCGTTGATAACAAAATTATGACGACAGGCATGTGCGTGGATTATGAGAAGGTGGCATTGGTCACCGACAGGCTTTTCAACATGCTGATAAATGTCAAAGAGATGAAGGTCACTTCTCCGGCCGGAACCGATTTCATTGCCACTTTCAACGGTAACATGAAATGGATACCCTGCAGCGGCATAGTTGACAAAGTAGGCCAGTGGGACAATCTTCCCTCGGGAGAGGTTTTCACCGCGCCCAGAACCTTCCGGGGTCGAATGGTCATCGATGGCACGGTGGGCGACTGGATAGAGATGAAGTATTCCGGCAAGGTAAATTACCAGGAGACACCGCTCATTATAGATGTTGAACACGAGATCGGCGGTTCGTTCATCACAAAAATGAAATGTGACCACAAGGAACTGCTGGCGGACTTCAAGGCCTATGTGAATTCCGAACCGAATTCATCCAGGATCGGCGAACTGGGTCTCGGCACCAATGTTTTCCTGAAGGAGATAATCGACAACATACTCCAGGACGAGAAATTCCCAACTGTTCACGTGGCCTTCGGGGACCCTTACCACGAAAAAACAGGCGCAACCTGGCTCAGTGACTATCACATCGACCTGCTGATGAGAAAATGCAATGTCTGGATTGACGGGTTTCAGATAATGGATGAAGGGAAGTACATCAAGGAAATTCTTGGTTGAATATTACTTTCGGAGACCCCCTCCTCATCTTTATAAACCAAGGATTGGATTATAGTTCGGTGAAAACCATGAGCGAAGAAGCGAATGAAATAGAAAAGTTGCCAGGAGTCGGACCAGCAACAGCGGAGAAATTAAGGGAAGCAGGATACACAACCATGATGGCCATTGCAGTGGAATCGCCGAAGAATCTTGCAGACCTTTGCGAGATTGGCGAAGCTGTCGCCACCAAGGTCATAGCAGCGGCCAAGAAAGCCGCCGATATCGGCGGGTTCGAGACCGGCGACGTTGTCATGGAACGCAGGGAGAAGGTGGGAAAACTCACAACCTGTTCGAAAGCCCTGAATTCCCTGATGGGCGGAGGATTCGAAACACAGGCAATCACCGAGATGTACGGTGAGTTCGGTTCCGGAAAGACACAGATTGCGCATCAGTGCGCAGTTTCAGTGCAAATGAAGGAATCGGACGGCGGCCTCAACGCTGACGTTATTATTATCGATACCGAAAACACATTCAGACCGGAAAGAATAGTTCAGATGGCCGATGCCCTGAACATGGATTCCAAGGATGTGCTTTCCAGAATTCACGTGGCAAGGGCCTTCAATTCCCACCACCAGATGCTTCTGGCCGAGAAGGCCAAGGAGATTGCCAAAGAATACAACGTTCGGCTGCTCATCGTGGATTCACTGACCTCGCACTTCAGGGCGGAATATGTCGGCCGCGGGACGCTGGCGGACCGTCAGCAGAAGTTGAATAAACATATGCACGAATTGCTTAGATTCGGTGACATTCACAATTCCGTGATACTGGTAACCAACCAGGTGTCAGCAAAGCCGGACGCGTTCTTCGGGGACCCCACGCGCCCCATCGGCGGTCACATCGTGGGTCACACAGCTACTTTCAGGCTGTATCTCAGGAAGAGCAAGGGCGGCAAGCGCATCGTGAGGCTTATAGACTCGCCCAACCTGCCAGAGGCGGAAGCGGTCATAACCGTGGACGAGAAGGGCATCCGGGATTAGATATCCAGCAGATATCATTCTGATTGAACATGTCCTCGCCCACATACCGCGACTTTTAAGTCTGCGGATACGGGCGCTTTCAAGCTGCTCTTCTGCGAGGACTTGTTCAATAAAAGTGCTCCCCATCTATTCTGAAATTTCAGCAATCTGGAATAAATCTGAATGAGTTCTTTTCTCTATGAAATTACGAAATTCAGGGTGAAAACTGAAAGGATACCCCACGCTTTAGCGTTGGGAGCACTCATTCTGCGGTTCTGATTTCGACACATATATCTACATGAATGTCGATGGCCTTCAGGTCATTGAGGGACAGACATGGCCAGGAAGGATGAAATTGTACAATGCCAGATATGCGGGAAACAGAAGCGTGCCAGCGTATCCATCCTCGGTGAATTGGTAAGGCCGTCCATAGTCAACCAGATTGTGAAGGAACATCCGGGGTGGTCCCCGACCGGCTACATATGCTACACAGACCTCAACCATTATCGCGGCCAGTATGTTAAGGAAATCCTGGAAGAAGAGAAAGGCGAGTTGTCTTCCATGGACCGGGAAGTTATAAAAAGCCTGAGCGAACACGACCTCCTTTCCAAGGATACTACAAAGGAATATGAGAAACACCTGACCTTTGGACAAAAACTTGCCGACAGAGTGGCGAATTTTGCTGGAAGTTGGGGTTTCATTTCATTCGCCACCACAATCATAATAATTTGGATATTAATCAACGTTTCAGCATTTATCATAAGGCCTTACGACCCATACCCATTCATACTTCTGAACCTGGTGCTTTCCTGCATTGCCGCACTCCAGGCGCCAATCATCATAATGAGCCAGAACAGGCAGGCCGAGAGGGACCGCATGCGCGCCCGGGAAGATTACAAGATTAACCTCAAAGCAGAACTGGAAATAAGGCACCTGAGCGACAAGATAGACCATATCCTTACCAAGCAATGGGAGCGCATGATAGACATCCAACAGATCCAGATGGAGCTGATGGAGGAGATTGCCCAGAGGCCTCTTGCAGAAAAATCGAATAAAGAACATTAATAAATCAATCTTCTTTGCCTATCTGCTTGATTCTTGTTTCGGCCTTAGATAATATCTCATCTGCCAGTTTGGAGAGTCTGAGACCTTCCTCGTAGAGTTTCATTGCCCTTTCCAGGTCTATTGACTCGTCCTGCAATTCCTCATTGACTTCTTCCAGCTTTGCCATTATCTCCTCAAATTTCAATGTCCTTCACCTCTCCTGTTATTTTTCCGTCTCTGAGCATGCCCCGGAACGGTCCCTTGCGCAATCCTGCCGCGTCCCTGATGCGGACGCCATCCTGGTACAGCGCTGCAAGGCCATTCTCAGCCATTGCCGCTATCCATGTTTGCCGCAGTACCGCGTCCCACGAGGAATGCGACGCCCTGGCACCTGATAATTTTTCGGAGAGCGCATGCCGGATTCCCGACTGTGTAGCCACCAGAGATTTCCCAGACAGATCAATCCTTGAGGCCAGCAACTTTCTCCAGAGGGGCAAGTCATAACCGTCCAGCAATTGCCGTGAATTTCTGGCCAGTTCGATGACCCTGGATTCTATTGAATCAATGATGCGAATTTTCTCATCAATTGCCTGCTGCATGCCCTTGACCACCACCTCTGCAGCCGCGGTGGGTGTGGATGCCCTGCAATCCGCGACGTAGTCAGTTATGACCTCGTCAATCTCGTGACCGACGGCAGAGATAATGGGCGTTTTACAGGCATATACAGCCCTGGCTAATCGCTCGTCATTGAAGGCCCACAGATCCTCTATTGACCCACCGCCGCGGCCGATGATTATCACATCCACCTTGCCGTCCAATACTCTGATACCGTCGACGATGGTGGATGCCGCTCCCGCGCCCTGGACCCGCGCATCGAAGGTGTAAATCTGAATTCCGGGGCCGGACCTGAAGACCCTGAACATGTCCTGGATGGCTGCGGCCTTTTCCGATGTGACTATGCCGACCCTCTCCGGAAACCTGGGCACCGATTTCTTGTGCTCCGGATCGAAGAGGCCCTCGTCCTTCAGTTTGCACTTTAATTCGAGAAATTGCTTGTAAAGGTCGCCCCGGCCCTCCGGAACGCATTTTCTCACATCCAACTGGTATGAGGAATTGCCGCCCCAGGAGGTGATGCTGCCCCAAACAACGATCCTGTCACCGTCCTTCAGGGGAAGATTTTCCATGCCGGTTGCATAGGATTTCCAGATGGCGCATTTCAGCACCGAACCATCGTCCTTTATGGAAAAATAATGATGGCCCCTTTCAGTATATCCAGTGACCTCGCCCCGGACCGCAATATCGTTAAGTTCCGGACTGGATCTGATAGTGTCCTTCACAATACGTGAAACCTCGGTGACAGTCAGTGGTTCCATGCATGGGAGATTGCCGGCAAGCGATATAAACTATACTTGGGGGTCGCCGAAACTAAAAATTGTATTGAGAATCTTCACTTCTCAATATACGATACACGTTGAATGCACGTTGAATGCAATTCTCGTCGATTTTCGATTGTAGATTTTAGATTTACGGCATGCGGTGAATGCAGCTGGCATCATTTTAAAACAGCGCATTCGCCAATGATGCGGAAACAATTTCAAACTAAATCCAGGGCCATAAAATTCCCTTCATTATCCAAACAAGCGGTGAATGCGATAACTAAATAATTACAATATAGAGCGTTCGCCATGAATCAGCATTCAGTCGGCAAACAGATTCACCGTGTGTGGAATTTCCGCAAAATTATAGCAAACAATCAGAACACATAATTTTGCGGGGGAAAAAAATGGGGTGATGCCTTTGGCAAAATGCCTAGGTTGGAGAGAGAATAGCACCACCCAAGTGGGGAAGAGTTCATCGTGATTTTTGCGAATGATGGACGGTTATCAGTTGTACATGGTACTGAGCCATAACTTCAGGCTCTCGACCCCGGTCTCACCCCGAAGCCAGCTTCGGAGGAGTCCGTGATTCGGGTTGTTTAGTGGCAGATAGTCCCTTTGGTTTCGGTACATCATCTTTCACACCGTCCTGTACCCCAATAGAGCTTTCACAGTATATCTCGGTTACGAAAAAAGTGATGAAAAGTAGTGAAACGATTGGAAGAGGGAAACAAGTGTTGAATTACCGAATAATTTCTACCTCTATTGTGCCAGTTCCCTGACAGGACGGGCAACTGCTGTCGAGAGATTTTCCCGAGCGCTTGCACGACCTGCAGGCTTGGGTCTCGAGCACTGTTACGAGTTTTACCATGATGATGAATAGGATTTTCAGAGTATAAGAGGATATTGAAAAAAGATGTGAAAGAGGGGGAAAAAGTGAGATGGACCAAGGGAATACCGAAAAGCAGAGACTAATAGCCTGAGAGACGACGGGAGCACGCCTCTGATTGAAAAATAAATAAAATGCTCCCATCGGGATTACGTTTTCCTATGTCTGGCTCAAACCTCAATCAGACGGAATTGATTATTTGGCAGCCTTTTTGGCGAAGGACGAGTGGCTCCATACATCATCCACTACATCTGCTGCTACCTTATCTTGCATTTCGACATAATGTTTCTGGGTTATTGTTAACGAGGAGTGGCGAAGATGTTTCTGAACAATGGGTAAGTTGTTTTTATTTGCGTTCAGGATTAGTTGTCCAGAGGTTCTACGGAGCATCTGGAAGTGGAATTTGATTCCAACTCGATCTTCCAGTTCTCTCTTTAATCTCCAGAAATAGGCAGGGGTTGGCGGTTTATCAACAACTCGATATTTGGTCATTACTGGAATGAGAGCTGCTGCAATATCCACTCCACGCTTTTTTATCTCTTGGACTCTTTGTTCAAGAAATCGTAGGACGTATGGCCTCAGTTCTGTGGGGATACTCATGGTTTTCTGATATTCAGGTCCTCCTTTGGGGTACCTGATGAAGAATGTCCATTTTCTGAGGTTAATGTCTCTCAACTCTGCTCGTTGGAGTTCGCTCGCCCTCAGCCCAAGAAATATGTGGGTTGGAATGATAAATGCAATTACTGCACCGTTCCACCCGTACCCTGTTTGGGATAGAGTGAATAATTCCAACGCATCCTCCTCATCAAGAGATATTATTGCCTTATGGTTAGACCTTTTCGGAAGTTTTCCCTGCATCTGCAAGCGAATCATACATGAGTTCCCACACCAGTTCACAAGATTTTTCAAGTATTGCATGTATTTGGCTATTGTGTTGACATCAAGATTTCCTGCTTGTTCCTTGTTTTCTCGCATTATCAGGTATCTGTGTATCTCTCTGATGTCTTTTTCAATTAGTGTCTTGGGGTTTGTTGTGGATATGATTCCGTCCTGGTAAAGTTGTTGTATGTCATTATGTAGGTTTCTCAACATTCGTCTCTCGTTGTTCAGTGTACTCTTTGCCTTGAATCCCACAGAATCTGTCAGATAGTTTTCCATTTCCGCTAGGAAGGGGTATCTACCCATACTTCTCTGTCCTCGTTTTCTTCCTCTTCTCTTGGCATTATGTCGTTTATGATGTCCAGTGGTTTCATTCCCCGACGGAGCCTTGTCAGGGAGAATATCCTGTTCATCCTTGGCATGCGCATGCCTCTTGGCACCTTTCAGTGCCGCAAGTACATTGCTTTCGGATGTAATAAGGGTATTCCCTTGCCTGTTGACTCCACCAGGTTTCATCCAATTCCCCCGATGTGTTCAGAATTAGAATCTGTATCCGCGGAACTGGATACCTTTGGTATTTCATTGTTAAAAAACTGAAAATCCAAAATAGAATGAATAATCATTACAATAATAATCGTATATAATATGTAATCACATAATTGATCTGGCTCAGTCAGCTTTGACTTCCTCGTATCTGGTCCTGGGGACATAGCTATACCTCCTTCAGTATGCCCATGCCCCTACGTCTGTACTCCCCCCAGGCAATACGATGAGCGGGAAGTGCCGGGTTCGCTTTTCGTTTCGTTTCGTGAAGTCTCAGAGTTCGGTCCTTTGCGAATGGTTTGAAGTATTCGATTTACTTCAGATGATATATAACATATCAAGTATATATAATTGAGCCAGGTTACCCGAAAAAGGGTAACGTTTTCAAAAAATATCATTGTAGTATCCCGAAATACTTTAACACCTAGTTTTATTCCGGATATGCGCAAGTTGAACAACAAGAAGATCCGCTGGATTATCAGGGAGATTGAGAAAGGTTCTAGTATGGTCTGGATCGCCCAGGTCCAGGATGTCACCCGTGTTCGAATCTGGCAACTGTACAATCAGTATCTCTCGACCGGAGAGATACCAAAACTCAGGAAGCCAGGCAAGAAACCAGAACCGATATCAGAGGTTGACCGAAACCTGGTCAACGAGATGTATGAAAAACATCGAGTTGGACCATTGGCCCTGGAAGCAAAGATCAAACGTGAAACTGGAAAACATATCCCACACAATTGAATCTACAAAATACTGCTGGCTGGAGGAAAATCGTGGAAAATCCCAGAAAAAAGCAACAGCGAAAATATGTGCGTTACGAAAGAACGCACTCCATGAGCCTGTGGCAGGGAGATTGGAAACTACTCAGCCATACCGAAGACGGAGAAAAATGGCTTATTGCATTCCTGGATGATGCCAGCAGGCGCATCATGTGTTATGGAATATATGATAACGCAACGACTGAAAATGTTATCCAGACACTTGAATCCGGATTCGAAGAATTCGGATGCCCCAGAGAGATACTGACCGATCATGGAACACAATTCACAGCCAACAAGAAGGACAAGAAAGGCAATGCAAAGCATCGGTTTCCAGAGTTTCTGGAAACTCATGGCATCAAGCACATACTGGCTAGGGTTCATCATCCACAGACAAACGGCAAGATTGAACGGTTCTTCGGAACATTGGAACAGAAACGAAAGCTGTTCGATGACGATATTGACCAGTTAATTCACTGGTACAATACCGATAAACCCCACATGAGCCTGGATTTCGCCAATGCCGAGACTCCGGCTGAAGCTTTCTGGCGAAAGCTGCCGGAGGAAAGAATTATGGGATATGCGAGGTGGATGCTTGAAGTGTAAAATTAATTCGGGATATGACATTCAAAAAATATCATAGATAAATATTTATAGTACATGGACCTATTTAGAATCTAGAAGAAAATAAGTCCCTGACAAAATTGTCATACACACACAGAACCTTTTTGAATGGGGCATCAGCGACAGTAAGGAGCCTGAATGCCCGAATTTAATAAATCAACCAATCTGAATAGAACAGAATCCATTCTATCCAATTGCAGGATTTCTGCGTTGGGTGTTAGCACCAGCCTGTCGCTTCTGAAAAATAGGAGATGAATGAAATGGAAACAATAATCAGAAGAATTGAAAGATGTGAGCTAGCAAGGGAACGCGATTTAGTCAGATGTCTGACCACCATTATGGAGGTATGAAAATGGTAGAAAATCAATATTATCAATATTTGAAAGTATTAAATTTGGAAGGAAAATATACTAAAAAAAGGACAATCAAAGAACTTAAAATTGGAGGATTTGAAAGGCACGGAAACGGATATTATTTCATTCGTTTCAGGAAAATCTGTTCCAATTGTATCGAGGCAGAAAGGCAGAAATTACGCGATAACTTCGGCATACACACAAAAATCGTGGATTCTTTGGAACAATGCAAGAGTAGATACAGCCCATATACTACAAGGAAGTGAAATTATGTCCCCAATTGACCTTTCTAAAATCAAGTCCCGGCCAATAGTTACAAAAAATCCACAACTTCCAGTGAAAATTGTGGCCGGAAAAAATATTCCTTTTGATAATCTCAAACGCAAAGAGCTAAAACTATCATTTCACCCTGATTTACACAAATTGTTGAGAGAGATATCAAAACCACATGGTGGCATATCAAAATACATTCGCGAACTGGTTAGAGTGGACATTCATAAACTAGAATATTATATTAAACTGGTGGCTCCAAAAAAGAAGAACAGCGAGTACACTCTCCACATTACCAGGGGATATTATAACGAACTGAAAAGACGTGCGGACCAGGCTATGTTTCTCAATCCTTCGGATTATGTCCGAACACTAATCTATGCTGACATGATTTGGAATGAAAGGATTGACATCACTTTGGCTTCGGAGTTGGCAGGAGATTAAATCATCAAAGAACCGTCCAGAGCCTACATTAATCCACCACACCCCACCATCTTCCCCACTAGGGCAAGGTCATTCTCTCTCCATAAAGGCTTTATGCCTAGATCCTTGCCCGGATTTTTATTTTGCCTCCCTTTGTTATTCAATATACTCCAGATAATATTAGGGAACATGATTTAGGGGTACAATTGTGAGCAAAGGATTGGGGCTTGGTAAATGTGATTTATCTACAAATTTTAAGGTCTATTTTTCTTTACTGGTTCGATTGCTCCTTTTTCAATATATATTTTGTTGTTTTCCTCATAAAACAAGAGATATTCGCCTTCTTTAATATTGCCAAGTTTCTCCTGAATGACCTTAGGGATAGCAATCTGTTTTCGTACTGTCACCTTTGCCTGAGCAAAATATTTTGAAGTCATAGACCCGATATTATAAGCAATGTTTTCTTAAATACAGATAACACTGAAATCTTGAAACAAGAATTATATAGTTAATTAGTATGTACTTCCTGTTTGTTAAATAAATTGGAGGAAGGGTAAATTCCTTTTCCTTTGGTTAATTGCGTCGCTATTATCCAGGCAGGAATAATCGAGGACACATCCTATTGTTCTTTCCAGACGATACCGGTGCAAATGTCCCCCAGTTCTTTGAGCCGGGGGAATAAAGGAGGAATTAAAATGCAAAGGTTGGAAGATATGACTAATGAAGAAAGAGCAGTTTTTTTGGTAAATTCTGAATCAAATGCAGCGAAGGGGCCATTTGCTTTGGTTGGTGGTATAGGGATATGTGCATTTGCTGGATGGGCTCTCACCCAAGACATTTTCCTGGGTTTTATTCTTGGAATTTGTGGCATTATTATTACACTTGCAGGAGCCTATTGGACATCTTCTGGAAAAGAAGGAGTTACAAGATATAAGGCGTTTGAAAAGCAACAACCACCCCCGCAATATTATCAAACCCCGGTTGAAAGATATCCATCAGCACCGTCAAATCCATCGCAATATTATCCGCCACCACCACCACCAACGGAGCCATATCAATCAACATCACCCAAAACTAACGGAAAATTCTGTCCTTACTGTGGAACAAACAACCCACCAGACTATAACTACTGCAATAATTGCCAGAAACCTTTGTCCTGATGGACATAACACTTCGGCAGCCATAAAGTGTATTATATTGAAATAGAGAAGGAGAAAATGGAGGAATCGAATGTCTGAAAACGTTTACTGCAATATCTGTGGAAAGGAGATGTGGGGACAAAATGGAAAATACCATTGTGAATTGTGTGAAAGACCTGATGTTTTTGGAGATATTAAAATCGAGAAATGTATGAAAGAATGCGGTAATTTAATAGTATTAATTCCCTATAGTTGGTGGGATTCACAAGGACTTCCTGGTCGAAGAACTAATTTGGGACATGGTGTTACAATTTGTAGAGAGTGTAAATGTAAAGATCCTCACTATAATACAAGGGAATTCCTTTCAATAGCTCATTTTTTCGCGACTAAGATTATCAAGAGGGAAATAACCTATCTCAATTTGGAATTGCTTGGTTGGCCAAAACCTTTCATCTTCAGAATCAAGGAAATTGTTAACAATTGGAATAATGAAGGATGTAATAGTAATACAATCATGCCAATGTTAATCGCAATTTAGATACTGATGAATACCCCTCTTTAGCCTCCATTAATGCACCTACCCCCCCACACTTAGCATCACGTGCATACACTCCCCCGACACCTACCCCGACCTATGCGCCCCTCTATCCCCGTAGATGACATCTACGGTTACTTTCGGGAACAGCCGGAAATATCGAGGTATAGCCAGCATAAAATTTTTGTCCAACCATAGGCGCCATAGGTCAAGCCATATGCACCCCTAACGAACCCGTGCATAGGGTTGAAAATATGATGAAACTTCAGGAAGGTTTTAAATATGGCTTGTTTGGGCGTGAATAACCACCCAAGAAAGGGTAATTATTGACTCCAAATTTTAAGCCCCAGCATTCAAGTGGAACCAACCTTATTCCGGTAAATACTCCAAATCAGTAAAATATCACTGAAAAGACATTTACATTGATACATTAAACAAATGTTTTCATTTTGTTTGTCACCATCAATTCCAAAGAGGGACTTCCGTGACAGTAGTTATCCCCAATGTCCAGGTTGAACACCGGCTTTTTCTAGGCCATATCAGGCCCATTATCCCTGATGAATTTCAAGTGCTGTTCCTCGAAGACAAACACTCTATCAGCCCAGTTCAATAATTCCCAGGTAAGTGGTTGAACATCACTGTATATTCCGGCAGCCCTAGTGTCATAACCAAGTGTCTCGAACAATTCCTTATCAGTGAGACTCGGGCTCTGCCGCATTGACCAAGGCATCTTCCATAGAATCATAAGTTTTCAGACGATCTTCGGCTCTGTCGTTTCCAATGCAATAAAATAACCCTTCCATGTCGCCATAATAAGAATCCGAGACCTTTTCCTCCATGAAAATGTATAGTAGTTGCATAATATCGCTAATTCCCATATCCAAATCATAGCACATGTTCAGAAAATCCCCTCGAAGAATATCTAGGATTGCCTGCTTGTTTGCTGTCCAGCATCTGGCCAAAACCGTAATATTTGTATTACGAAGCAAATCAAAACGCCTTTTAAGGTCATCCTTTAAGAATATCTGAAGTTCTCTATTACTAAGGTGTGGCACCGCAGGTTTGAAGCTTTTAACCTCCACCAATATCTGGTGAACACCAGATTCCATCAGAATAACCCCGAATAAACTGTAAGTAATCGAAACATCAACCAAGTTACCGTTGTCCCATGTTCTCTTGGTTGTGTTTACAATGCCCAGGTCATTCATTATCAGTTTATGAATCTCTTTTTCTATCTCCGTCTTTACCATCCTTTACTCCTCCTTTGGAATGCTCAGCTTAAACGCTATTGCACAACCTTTGACTCTTTCTTCTCTGCCTGCAACCGCTTGTCTACTTCCTCTCCAATCAATAACCTGAGGTCGCTTTCCCGTATGGTGTAGAAGCCATCCTTGCCCGGTTTCTGGCCCTTAATGGTGTCTTTCGGTACTTCCATCTCTCCAACAACCATGGATATCGGGTAGCCTTGCAGGACCCGAACATGCTGGGCCTCTTCCACCCGCATCTCCCTTTCATCGAAAGCTTGCTTACAAATAGGGCAGTAATAATAATCGGTCTTGTTCCAGACGGTCGCGCCCTTCTTGTATTCACGACCATACATGCGCTGGCATCGGTGGCCTTTGGCATCGTACATTACTTTGGGCATGGGTATCGGGGTGGGATTGGGGGCGAGGTATTTAATTGTAATTGTTGATTGTATACGGATAAAAAAGAAAGATCAACCTTCCCACGCCTGCAGGAATGATTGCTCAGAGGGAGCTGTCACGGTAAGGCCCGGACGGGGTTTTTATGGCGAGACTATACATGACAAATTATTACTTTCGGGAACCCCCAACAAATTGTTAAATACCACCCTGCCGATTAGGGTGTATGCACGTCACGGTGCGGTTGCAGAGGGTAGGGAGGAAAGACGCCTCGTATGACCATAACTTCCATCTCGGAAGCGCGGTCTACACTTTATTGAAAGATAATGCAGATGGTGCAGCAGAGGCACTCCACGAATCACATTACCGCTCAGCGTACGTTTTATCGGAAATTCACAGGGTCGGCAGAAAGCCTGGCGAGGCGTGGTTCAGGGTGGGAACAGCCAATGAAATCGTACTTCGCATCGTTTCCAAGGCCCTGACACCGAGCTTGAAACTTCATGTCGGCGGAACGGAATTCATGATAACCGGACTCCAGATCGAGGAACCGGTGGTCCGGCCCGGCGAGTTCGTGACACTCAGCCCCATCCTCCTGCGCGACAAGGAAACAGGAAAAAGCATAGTCCATGACACACCGAATTACAAAGAAACCCTGGAAGCGGCCATGAACCAACAGATAAAAAACTACCTCAAAAAGGATGGCACGGTCAAGGTTATTCACTTCGAGCCCCAGGCTGTCAGGAAGCGCACTATAAAGGAAAAGACGGTGCTGGCGCAGAAAGGGCGGATGCTGCTGGACGGCGAGGAGGAACAGTTGCGGTTTTTGGTCAATCATGGGGTTGGGTTGAGCCCGGCGCTGGGGTTCGGGATGGTTGTCGGCGCAAGTTATGAAATAAATCAAAAAGATGAAAGGGACACACTAATAAATCTGAGAGGTGCTTGATGCTTCAAAATGACAATGAACATCAATGGATTGCCAATGCTTTAGGGTTGAAGAATGATGATGCCCCTTTTCCATGGCAATTACGACTTTATGATGATTTTAAAAAGGGCAAGATTCATCGCTTACTTGACATCCCTACAGGACTTGGAAAAACAGGAATTATGGCGCTATGGCTTGTTGCACGTGCAGTCAACGCCCCTCTGCCACGCCGATTAATCTATATTGTAGATAGACGAGCAGTTGTAGATCAGGCAACGAAAGAGGCTCTCAAACTTCGAGAATTCGTGGAGAACACTCCGGAAATAAAGAAAAAACTCAGGTTGGATACTCATAAACTTCCAATCTCAACCCTGCGTGGTCAATTTACCGATAATAGAGAATGGCTTGAAAATCCAACGTTACCAGCAATCATTGTAGGGACAATAGACATGATTGGTTCTCGACTTCTTTTCGAGGGATATGGCGTTTCCCGCAAAATGCGCCCATATCATGCAGCGCTTCTTGGAACGGACACATTGTTCGTCCTTGATGAGGCTCATTTAGTGCCTCCGTTCGAAAAACTCTTGGAAACAATTGCGGATAACAGAACCGCTCTCGGTCCGCATGATGATTCTAGAGGAACACTAATATCACCTTTTAAATTTATGGCAATGTCTGCAACCGGCCAGCAAAATTCGGGAAGTGTTTTCAGTATTGATGAGGAGGATTTGAGAGATGGCACCAAAACTGCACGACGGCTTAATGCGACAAAACGCATTATCATTGAAGACATCGAAGAGGGGAAAGACCTCTCCGATGTACTAGCAGAACGAGCATGGGTGCTCGCTAACGAGGGAAAAACTGCGGTTAAGATTGTTGTGTTCTGTGATAAACGCACGGATGCAATGAATGTAAAGAAGGAGATAGAAAAGAGAGCGAAAGGTAATAAGAAAGAGGGTGTTCCAGCCGTTAAAATCGAATCTCAACTTCTTGTTGGCGCCCGCCGTGTGTATGAAAGAGAGATGGTTGCAAATTGGCTTAAAGCTCATGGTTTTATCGCTGGCTCAGATATACCGATGGAACGGCCCACGTTCTTGATTGCAACTTCTGCAGGCGAAGTGGGTGTTGATCTCGATGCAGACCACATGGTATCTGACCTCGTTGCATGGGAGCGCATGGTTCAGCGCCTTGGCCGAGTAAATCGGTTTGGCAATGGTGACGCCAATGTAAAAGTTATTGTTTCGTATGACAAAAAGATTAAGGACAAAGAGCGTGAAATGCTCAATTCCACCCGTAAATTGTTTGAAGCTTTGCCGGAAAAGAATGGAATTAGGTCTGGTAGTCCACAGATATTGTGCAATCTCAAGAGTAAAGCCACTACTGATGATGAATTAAAATCCCTTTTCGAAAAAGCTATTACGCCATCGCCCCTAAGGCCGGCCCTTACACGGCCTTTAGTGGATGCTTGGTCTATGACCTCCCTCAAGGAACATACAGGACGGCCAGAGATTGGTCCCTGGTTGCGCGGATGGGTTGATGATAAACCGCGAGTGTCGGTTATCTGGCGAAAGTACTTGCCTATTCGTTGGTGTGGAAATCGACGCATAGAGGTATCCTCAAATGAAATCGAATCATTTTTTGAAGTGGCTAGACCTCACATGAGCGAAATGCTTGAAACAGAATCATTTCAAGTCGTCGATTGGCTCAAGAAGCGTGCAAAGAAACTTGAGCCAGACCAAAAAATAGGCACTTCCATTGATTTAGATAAAGACGAGCTTACCGAACTCCCCTCTCTTCAGGAGGATGATATTGTTGCAATCATACTCTCGCCAGCTGGTGATTTTAAAAAGAGCCTCACGTTGAGTAATCTTCTGCAAAAAGAAGAGAAGCTGGAGGATTTATCATCGAGTTGTGCTATTGTACTTGATATACGTATTGGGGGATTGAGGGATGGACTCCTTGACCAAGATGAAAAATCAATTCCCCGAACCACTGACGATGGACAACCATGGATGCAGGATAATTCAGAAACCACACAGACCGTTCCCATAATTCAATTTCGTGTCAGAACAATGAAGGAAGGAATGGACGGGGATGCCGATACACAGTGGCACGAAAGCCCTAGATTTCCTACGAAAGTCACCGAGGATGATGAACCGGTGGAGTGGTTTGTTATCGAAAAATGGGGTGGTAGAAGCCGTTCAACCGGATATCTTCAACTTCTGGACGTTCACAAAGAAGAGGTTGAGAAAAGGGCACAATCCATCGCAGATGGGTTGAGCCTTCCCAAAGAATATGCGGATATGCTCCGCATCACTGCGAAACTGCATGATGAAGGAAAACGTGCCAGTCATTGGCAAATGGCTTTCAATGCACCTCATGATGGCATATATGCAAAAACAAAAGGGCCAATCAACCAAAATCTGTTGGATAATTATCGCCATGAACTCGGTTCGCTATTGGAAGCAGAAAAAGATAAAGAGCTTCTTGCTTTACCACAGGATTTCCGCGAATTGGCTCTTCATTTAATCATATCTCATCACGGATATGCACGCCCAATCATTACAACTCATGGTTGTGACGAAGCACCCCCATCCGTGTTGAATGAAAAAACCAAAGAGATTTCATTACGCTTCGCAAGATTACAAAAACAATGGGGGCCATGGGGCCTGGCATGGTGGGAATCATTGTTGAGAACTGCTGACCAACAGGCATCCCGAGAAAGTGAAACAGCCAATCATACCAAGCTGAATGGGGGGCTTTGATGACCGATTATTCTATTCCTGTGGACATATTCAACCCCGGTCAGGTTTTCGCATGCCTTGGCTTTATGGAAGCAGCTGATGTGCTCCTCGGTGACGCTGAGGGTGGGTTCGATTGGACCGATGAATCCAACGTGCGCTTCGTACTCCATACAGCAAATGAAAAGAATCCATTTGAGGAAGTGCTGGAATTTCTTGCGAAAGCTAAAATTGTCCAATATATGCCAGAGAGGTGCCACATTATACAGAAGGTGAAGGGAAAGAAGAAAAATATTTCACAAAAGAATTCGGATGAAAGGGATATGGATTCAACTGAAAATTCATTATCATCCAATACGTTTCCGTCTATGGAAGGTGATGCAATGGCGTTGCCTTGCCGCCTCACAAGCGGAACATACGCCATTGAAATTGGTCACTGGGCAGATGGTTCGAGTCGTGAGAAATTTAAACTTTATGCAGGAAATCGTTCGGCAATTGGCATTGCGTGTGCGATGTTGAACCGCATTAATCACCTATGGAAAAATCATCGCAATGAACTTGTGACGAATCCTTTCAATGTCCTCACTCCATTGGGGGGTAGCTTCAATTTCGATCCACGTGGAACTTGGACATCAATTGATGCAGGTTATTCTCCCAACGATGTAAAGCATGGAGTGAACGCATCGCCAGTGGTGGAACTTCTAACGGCTATTGGCTTTGAACATGCAAGGCCATTCGAATATGATAAACGTAAAATTCGTTATGGTGTATGGCAACGGGTCGTACCGCCCATTCTTGCACGCACCTATTTAATGGGACTTGACACAGACCATACGAATAAACAATTTCGATTTGAACTTGCTCTATCTGGCAAGAACAAGATTGTAACATATGCAAAGGAGGAAAACAAACATGAATAGTGAAGCAAACAAAGAAAATGTGCTAAAGGTGGATGAAAAAATGCTTGATGAATGGGCAACCAATCTATCTGGACCAGTTGCAATTCATCTGAAGCAAAAACTAGTACCAATCGAGGGTGAAGGGGGAGTAATTTTCCCACCCACTTATGCAAACATAGGCTACAATATCGATGTACTTTCGGATGGTAAAAAGGTCGCAACAATCGATAGTGTGGGTTCACAGGCCAATCGAATGGAACCTCTATTCAAAGAACCTCCACTTAATGACCTTATCCCACAGATTCAAATTAAATTTGGCAACAAGCAGATATCAATTCTTGATGTTGGACATCGACTTGGAGATGCATTGATTCGATCTACTAACCTCTCGGAAGAAGCAAAAGAAGCATTTGAAAAATGGCTGAATGGAGATGCTGGAAAATTGGCCAAATTAGCACCTACTTCGATCATATTTGGTGCATGGGACTCGCGTGATACATCTGCGAAATTACCTAGAATAATTCAATCTGTAATTCGTGCATGGGATGTAGACGGATTAAGTCGATCCGCGACATATTTTCCCCCAGTTGATTATGCAAAATTTGAAGTGTTTTCCGAGGAGGAAAAGACTAAAGCGGAGGGGGATACAAAGAATCCTCTAGCCCAACGTGGATTTGTAAATGCTCTTTCCACCAGTGAACCCGGCGGCATAATTGCTCATGGCCCAATCTACCGAGATGTAACAGTTAATCTTATCACACTAAGGCGACTCAAAACGACTGAAAAAGAAAAAGATACGCTGAGAAAATATATTCTAGGCTTATCATTGATGGTCGTAATCCAACCCTTTGACGGCTTCCTGCGTCAAGGGTGCCTTCTTACACCGGACCCAGCTGCTGAACAAGACTGGGTTATAGTCATGCGTGATGGTAGGCGTCTTTCATTCAAAATTGACGATACGGTTGCCCTCGAATATGCAAAAAAAGCAGCAAAGGAGTTTGGAGTAGTTGGAAAAATAAGGGAAGTATCATTTGAGAAACAAAAGGCAGTTGATGATTCAAATAAGGTCAAGGGAAAGAAAAACAAATGATTCAACGGGCGATGTTCATATGAATCTCCTAATAACAGTATATGTCCATGATGGGCGATACCACGGAACGGACGACTGGCCGCCTTCACCCGCGAGACTATTTCAAGCACTCGTCGCGGGTTCATGCTTCGGTGAATCCCTGCAAGATGAAGATAAGAAAATATTCAAATGGCTAGAGAATCTCCAGGCACCAGTAATCGGAGCACCTCATAAAAATGATGGTCAGTCAGTAATATTTTATGTTCCACGTAACACTATCGATTCACAGGGTTGTAATCTGGAACGTATTGCAGATATTCGTCAAGAAAAAAATGTGGAACCCCGTTTATTTGATTCACAAATTCCATTCTTATACTTATGGTCATTTAATCATGGAGAAGAGGGTATGATGCAAGGAAGTGCTATCTGTAATATCACAAACAATCTTTATCAATTAGGTCGTGGCGTTGACATGGCATGGGCGCAGGGAGAATTACTCGAAGCCAAGGAAGTTGATGAACGATTACTTGCATACCCAGGACAAATATATAGATCCACAAAAGGACGAAATGGGGGAATTGAATTGAGTTGTCCCTGTCCAGGCTCTCTCGATAGCCTAGTGACCAGATACAAAGCCAGTCTCTCGCGGTTTCATCATGAGAGCAACAGCCAGATTCTAACACAACCGCCAAGACCTCGATTCACCGAAATTACATACAATAGCCCACCCATTCGATGCCTATTTGAACTTCGAAAAGCCACTGACGACACACAATTTGCCCCTTGTCAACTAATCCAATCTACAAAACTCGTTATGGAAATACGAGATAGTGCGATTCAGAAGTTGCGCAAAACACTCCCGCAACAAGAGGGAATTGTAAATAGGGCGTTTATTGGCCAAACGCAGGATAACATTCACGTGGAAAATGACCGTACTCAAGTGTGTATTATTCCACTCCCATCCATCGGTCACCGCAACGTCGATTGCGAAATCAGACGTATCCTTATCGAGGTACCTCCCAATTGTCAATTATATGCAGAAGATATTTTTTGGGCTTTTTCTGGAATCAATCTTACGGGCTCCGACTTAAATGGGGGCGTGGAAACTATTCTCACGCGAATTCAGGATAAGAAAAAACAAAAGATGCTCACCCATTACGGTGTAATTGATGGTTCGATATTCAAAGTCTGGCATACAATAACACCAGCAGCATTGCCGGAGGGAGCAAGGCGAAGACGTATTGATCCCTCACGAACTCATGAGGAGGCAAAATCTGGGTCTGAACGAGCTAGTGAAGAGATGCGAGCGGCTGTGGCAATTTTCCATGAGTTACGCACACTTCGTATGCTGCCCCATATCGAATCAATACATGTGCAACGTGAACCATTTGAGGGCAATGGTATGCGTGCGGAGGCATTCAGTGTCGGCACGATGTTTGCTAAGGAACGGCTTTGGCATGTTGAGGTTATTTTCAAGGAACCTGTAAATGGCCCCCTAGTCATTGGTAATGGCCGTTTCCTTGGCCTTGGAGTCATGGCGCCGGTAAGGGATACATGAAAATGTGTGAGGATATTCCCGATAAAATGGGGTCTAATATTATACCCACCGGCAAAGCCGCCTTCTACCTCCACTCCTGCCCAGTCCTAACTTGGCTCTACCTCCACGGACAACTGGTCGTCGCGTCCTCCCACATCTTCATCAAAAGTGGCAAGGAGCTCGACACCCAGCGCTTCTCCAACAAGCGCTCCATCGACCTCACTCCCTACGGAAAGGCGGACTGGGTCACCGGCACCCAAACCACGCCCATAATCCACGAAGGCTCGCGGGGCAAACGGCACAACGAGCCGAAACGCGCCCAGTTGAGGCACTATCTCTGGGCGGCCAAACAACTGTACAACATCGATGCTGTGGGCGAACTTCATCTGAAACAGGGCAATGTGGAGAGAGTGGAACCGGACCATGACTCGGTGGAAAGGGACCACGCGCGGTTGCTGGAGATAATGAAGGGCTCCATGCCCCAGCCTCAAAAAATTCCCATTTGCAAAGGATGTACGAACAAGGACTGGTGTTGGCAATGAAAGACTATTACATATTCCAGAATTGCAAGCTGGACGCGGACGAACATGTTCTCCACATTGAGGGCGATAAAAGTAGAAGATTGCCGGTGGAGGAAATTGCCGGACTGCATTTGCTGTCCGGGTACACGATTACCAGCGGGGTTATCGACCTGGCCGCAAAACATTACATACCGATTCATGCGTACAATTATTATGGCGTTTATCACGGGACTTTCTTCCCTCCGCCGGTGGAGCCCACGGGTTCCATTCTGATTAGCCAGGTGAAAAGCCGACTGGATGAGGGCAGAAGATTGGAACTTGCGCGTTGCATCCTGGAGACATCCAACCGTTCAACAAATGCGCTTTTGAAACCATTTGATCTGGAGCTCTCGAAAGAGATAGAGGGCGAAACAGTCGAGTCGCTCATGCTCTCGGAAGCTAGAGTTAGAAAAGAATATTACGCCCTGCTCGACACAATTCTTTCACCATTCTGGAGCATCGTGAAAAGAGAACGCCAGCCCCCAAGAAGGCCAGCCGATGCAGTGCTGGGATTCGCAAACGGAATACTGTACGCAAAAATGGCAGGCTGGATTCATCGCGCCGGATTGGACCCGAGAATCAGTTACATCCACGGCGAAAGTCGCGCCAGAAACCCTCTCGCGCTGGACCTGGCCGAGGTCATGAAGGCGCCCCTCTCAGAAGCCATTTTATTGGAAATAGCTGCCAGCGGCTCCGAAAGAAGCCTCATAACCGAGGTCGGTGAAGGAGTGTACCTGAATGAAAAAGGAAGAAAAACAATTATCCAGTTCATAGAAGAAGCCCTGAAAAAATCAGTGCGCCCGGCAGGAAAAGAACGGGAAGACACCGTAGAGATATGGGGAAATTCCGTTCCCAGAAAGCTCCATAGATGCCTCGTGGAGGAAAATAAAATCGATTTACCGGTGATGCCATGTATGTTGTCGTCGTCTACGATGCGGACTCTCATGAACGGGAGATTATCCGTGCCATACTGATGCGCAGGTTACACTGGATACAGAACAGTGTCTTTGCCGGCGAGGTCACTCAGGTAGCCGCAAAGGATCTTCGGGACTCACTCACCAAATTCGTACAGGAATCGAAGGTCACATTTTGGATGTTCGACAGAAAACCCGATACGTTCCAGATAGGTACTCAGGATGATGAAGAATCGATATTCATGTAATCCAAAAATCATATAAACAGGAAGTTATATATATGACCTGAAGAAAAGGCCAGATTGAAATAATGGCCCTTCCGAAAGCCTTTTAAACAAAGAGTCA